>OBEQ011053845.1_pt1 | contig 11531 bp, 9 predicted proteins | sample 1670901 | NCBI WGS metagenome assembly OBEQ01 (sample SAMEA104232315, study PRJEB22302) | groundwater metagenome | biome: forest; feature: aquifer; material: groundwater | place: USA | collected 2011-08-07 | depth 5.4 m | reverse complement strand
TCGCGACCTGCTGGCCTTTCACCGCGCACTCCGCTTGCACAAAGGAGTTCTCCAGTCCCTCGGAGTTGCATGTGAAGAATTTTTTGGAAAAGAATTCCGTCATTATACTGATGACATCGTCGGCGAATACTATAAAGTCGAAGAAATGCTTGAAGACCAGAAAGAGGTCCTTGGAGATCTTCGTTCGACCAACGACTCTCTCCTGACTACAAAAACGAACGAGATCATGAAAGTGCTTACGATGATCACGTTCTCGATACTTCCCGCGACACTAATCGGTCAGATCTTCGGGATGAACACAAAAATCATGCCCATCATAGGCGTACCCTACGACTTCTGGATTATCCTTGGAATGATGATCGGCGTCGGAGTTGCGACTTTCGTTTTCTTCAGGAGTAAAAAGTGGCTTTAAGTGATCATGACACTTCGGCTTTACAACACAGCAAGTCGCGAGATAGAGGAGTTTACGGCTCTTCATCCTCCACTGGTGACAATGTATAATTGCGGGCCAACAGTCTACAACCATACACATATTGGAAACCTTCGCTCATACCTTCTAGGAGATCTTTTGAGGCGTGTACTTGAGCACGAAGGATATGCGGTAAAACAAGTAATGAACATCACCGATGTCGGACATCTCGTTTCAGACACCGACGAAGGCGAAGACAAGATCGAACTCGGTGCAAAGAGAGAAGGAAAAACAGTCGAAGAGATCGTCGCAATGTATTCGAATACTTTTTACAAAGACATTGACGCGCTCAATATTTTACGCGCACAAGAATATCCCCGTGCCACCGAACATATTCCCGAACAGATCGCACTTATTAAAACACTCGGAGAAAAAGGCTACACCTATACCACTCATGACGGGGTCTATTTCGATACAAGTAAGTTCCCACGTTATACTGACTTTGCTCGGCTCGATATTGAAGGCATGAAAGCGGGTGCGCGCGTCGACATCGGAGAAAAAAAGAATCCGACTGATTTTGCATTATGGAAATTCTTTTCACATGCCGGAGAAAAACGCCAACAAGAATGGGAATCTCCTTGGGGGGTAGGTTTTCCCGGCTGGCACATCGAATGCTCGGCAATGGCCATAAAATACCTTGGCGAAACAATTGATATTCATACTGGTGGTATCGACCACATACCCGTACACCACAGCAATGAAATCGCGCAGAGCGAATGCGCAACAGAAAAGCTCTTTGCTCATTTCTGGCTTCATGGCGCTTTTATGACCATCGAAGGACAAAAGATGTCTAAATCGCTCAATAACACTTACACACTTGCCGATCTTGCGGCAAAAGGTATATCCCCTCTCGGTTATCGTTACTGGCTTCTCACTGCACACTATCGCACGCAGGTAAATTTCACTTGGGAGGCACTGCTTGGTGCGAACGAGGCACTCGAGAGACTAAAGCGGCAAATATGCGAGTGGGGTAATGCGCACGGCACCCCAAACGAAATATATCTCAAGAAATTTAGCGAATACTTCCGAGATGACCTCGACACCCCGCGCGCCATCGCACTCCTGTGGGAGATGGTAAAAGACGCCACCCTTTCACCGGAAGATAAGCGCGCAACAACACTCAACATCGACCACATATTCGGACTCAAATTGCACTCGTATAAAAAACCCGAAGTAGTGATAACACTAGAGCTCGCAGGCTTGCTAGAAAAACGCAACATTGCACGCAAACAAAAAAATTGGGCAGAAGCGGACCATATCCGCGATGAGATTAAAAAGCTTGGCTATGAAGTCAGAGATATTCTCGACGAACAGCGACTCGAGCCGACCTCGAAAATATAGCTGCAAACAAACTGTTGACGACTGACACTTAGTATGCTAAGCTCCCTGGATTATGGAGCAGTCGAAAGACCGTTCGGACTGGAGCAAGAGTTTCATGTATAGCCTGCATGAGACCTATTTTCTTGTAGAAAAACGACTCGAGCAAAAACTCACCGAAGTAGGTGGGATCACTTTTTCTCAATTTCTTATCATGCTCCCTTTGCGTTGTGAGCGTACCGCGTGTCAGACCGAGATAGCGAATTTTCTCCATCTCACGGAAGCAACGGTAAGTCGGCATATCTCTGGCATGACCAAAGATGGATATCTACTGCGCAAAGAAGACCCAGGGAACCGGCGCAAACACATCCTCTCTCTTACACCAAAAGGCACAAAAGCATTCATGAGGGCACATACACTCATCGACGCAGAACTCAAAGATATCTTTGATGACATCCCTCTCAGTGACAGAAAATATATCACCAACACATTTGATACCGTTCTCAATAAATTAAAAAAATAAAATAATATTACCGCATATATGTCACGCAAAAAAAAGATCATTATACTTGTTATCGTGCTTGCCGGGGCGCTGATCGGATGGCGTATGCTCGGGTCACAACAATCGACCGAAGCAGAAGCAGTAAATGCCGACCATGGAGTGACGCTTTCTTCCGTCGCCGACCTCTCCTTAAATTCCTCACCGTTGCCGCTCTTGGGTACCGTTGTTTCACGAAGTGAAGCAGATATAAAAGCAGAATCATCGGGTAAGTTAGTTTCAGTCAGCAAGAAACTGGGTGACCACGTTGAAGCCGGAGAGATTATTGCACAATTCGACAATAGCGCAGAGCGGGCCGCCCTCCTCTCGGCGCAAGGTGCATATGAAGCAGCGAAGTCGGGTCAAGGAATTGCACAGATCAATCGCGGATCTGCAGATCAATCGCTTAACGAAGCGAAGACACAATCATTGAATGCGATCTATGCCGCATATACCGTGCTTGATGATGCAGTCCGGACAAAAACCGATCCTGCATTCCGCGAACCACAAACGCGAAATGCGAAACTCATTGCGAGCATTGCCGACGAGAAACTTATGATGACTATCGAAAGCGAGCATATCAACGCCGAAATAATGCTCACACAGCGAGAAGCCAAAAATCGAACACTCGGCATACAGAGCGATCTTATTGCTGAACTTTCAGTTGTTGAGTCTGAAGTAAATATGACAAAAAATTATCTTGATGATCTATCATCCGGATTTAACAAAGCTATTCCTGATCAGAATTCATCTGCAAGCACGATCGACGGATTAAAAACGAGCACCGCACTTGCCCGTGCCGCAGTGAATGGAGCACTTGCTTCGATCACTGCAAGTCGCAATATATTAAACGCAAGCATTGCGGCAAATGCAGTTGCAGAAAAGAATTTTTCACAGACCTCTCTCAGCCAAAATGCAGGGAGTGACGCAACTCTAAAGTCCGCACTGGGAGCGCTCGAAGGCGCAGAGTCACGACTTGAAAAAACAATCATTCGAAGCCCGATCCAAGGATCCATCAATTCCCTTTCGGTACAAACCGGAGACTTCGTTTCTCCGTTTGGAGAAATCGCCATCGTTTCGAACAATGGTGCGCTTGAAGTCCTTGCATATGCTACAGATGACGACGCGAAAGTGCTCCGCGTAGGAGGTAAGGTTTCCATCAACGACACAACGAAGGGCGTGATCACCAGAATAGCGTCTGCACTTGATCCAAAAACAAAGAAGATCGAAGTCCGTATCGGCATTACGGGCAGCACACATGATCTGATCAACGGACAGAGCGTTCGCATCAACGCCACACGTGCACTTGCCTCCACTCTGAAAAAAGATGCGATCATTCAGATACCGCTTTCGGCACTCAAGATCACTCCGACCGGGTCAGTAGTGTTCACCGTGAGCGCATCGAGCACACTTGTGGCACATCCCGTGAAGGAAGGAGCGCTCCTTGGTGAAGAGATCGTCATCACCGAAGGTCTCACCCCTGATATGCTCATCGTCACCGACGCACGCGGGCTCAAAGATGGCGCTGCTGTAACCGTCACTAAATAGAAATTGTATGCATAACCTTTGGATTTTTTTTCTCAAGAAACGCGCATTCACCTACCTCCTCATGTTTTCGCTTACTGCAAGTGGCATGTATGCTCTTTTCTCTATTCCTAAAGAGTCGACCCCTGAGGTTGTTGTTCCCATCGGCATAGTCTCAACGACACTGCGTGGAGCATCTGCCGAGGACACTGAGAAGCTCATTACCAACAAGATCGAGGACGAGGTGGCAAATATAGAAAATATCGACAAAGTCACATCCTCATCGCTTGAAGGTGTTTCAGTGGTCTCCGCACAATTCATCGCAAGCGCAAATATCGACAAGTCAATCCAAGACCTTAAAGATGCTGTTGACCGCGCAAAAACCGATCTACCCAAAGAAGCAGATCAGCCGACAGTCACACGTGTCAACTTTGCCGACCAACCGATACTCATTGCCTCAGTCTCGGTCGATGCCCCGGAAGGAGCGCTTGCAAAGCTTGGGGATGACTTAAAAGATGAGATCAAAAAACTGAAAGGGGTTTCGAAGGTTGATGTAAGCGGAACTCGTGCTCATGAGGTGCAGGTAGTCGTCAAAAAAGAAGCGTTGCAGAAGTATGGCCTGCGGGTTGACCAAGTCATCGGAGCACTCAGCGCAGGAAATGCTTCCTTCCCTATCGGCAACATCACGGTTACTGATGTGAACTATCCGATCAAATTCGCCGGTTCAATCGATGAGCCGAGCCAAATACCGTCGATAGAAATCACTTCGCAAAATGGCGTACCAGTGTACTTAAGTGACGTTGCATTTGTCGGAGATGGCCTCGCTATCCCAAGGTCATATTCCCGCACGAGTATAAACGGTGCACCATCTTCTCAGGCAATCACAATCTATGTATACAAAAAATCCGGAGGAGATGTCACGCAGATTGCAAAAAGTGTCGTTGATCGTATTGAGGAGTTGAAGAAAACTCAACTTGTCGGGGCAAATGTCGTCGTCTCATTTGATCGTGGAGCACTCGTCACAAAAGACTTGCGCGAGCTTACGAAAGTCGGATTGGAAACTGTTGGGCTCGTGATCCTTATGCTCTTCCTCACCATTGGCTGGCGCGAGTCGGTTGTTGCGGCGCTTTCGATCCCGCTTTCTTTCGTGATCGCTTTTATCGGCCTTTATGCATCAGGAAACACCATCAACTTCCTTTCACTGTTTTCTCTTATTCTTGCGATTGGTATTCTCGTCGATTCCGGCATCGTGATCACCGAAGCAATACATACGCGCACAAAAGCATACGGACCAGAAGGCGCAGCGATCGCATCAATCAAAGAATATTCATGGCCCCTTATTGCGGGAACCATGGCGACCGTTGTCTTTTTTGCCCCGCTCTTTTTCCTCTCCGGCATCGTCGGAAAATTCATTGCATCGATCCCATTCACGTTGATCTTCGTGCTCATCGCCTCGCTGGCCGTCGCGCTCGGTATGGTCCCACTGATCGCAATTATTTTGACCAAAGAGCACAAAAATCGCTTTGAGGACATGCAGGAAGTCTATTTTGAGAAAGCAAAGGCCTGGTATAAAACATTTCTTGGAAATATCCTCGACAACAGACGCACCCAGAACATATTTCTCTCGCTCATGCTTGTGGGATTCATTTTTTCTCTTGCACTTCCCCTGATCGGTTGGGTCAAAGTCTCGTTCTTCCCTGGCGGAGATCAGGACTTCGTGTACATTCAGATCGAAAAACCCCAAGGGACCGTACTTAACGTAACCGATCGAGCAACTCGTGAAGTCGAAGAAATGCTCTATGCCAATCCTTCAATCGACTCATTTGTCACAACGGTTGGAGAAAGCTCAACATTTAGCGATACAGGGCCTGCATCCGGATCAAAATTCGGGAATATTACCGTCATGCTTAAGAAAGAGCGAAACGGAAAAACATCGACTGACATCATGGACGATCTGCGGCGCGAGTTTGCCCCGATCACCGATGCGGACATTCACGTAAAACAGGCCTCCAATGGCCCACCGAGCAGCGCCCCAGTAGAGATCAAATTTGTCGGCGATGATCTCGATCAACTCGGCATTGCAGCAGATCGAGCCGAAAGGTTACTTAAAAGTATTCCCGGCACACTCGATGTACAAACATCGCTTCGTGACGATGGAACACAATTCGAGATCACCGTAGATCGAGACCGCACTGCGCAGGTAGGACTTTCTGCAGCAGCGGTCGCACAAACACTACGCACTGCCGTGTCAGGTAACATCGCCACAACGATAAAGAAACAACAGAAGGACATTGACGTCGTTGTAAAACTTGATCTGAATGCCAATTTTGTGAATCCCGAAGATACCACAAAGACGACGATCGACAGTATTCGGCAGATCCCCATCGCGACTCCTTCGGGAACGGTACTTATGGGTTCTCTCATCACCACAAGTGTCGCCGAGAGCAGAGCTGCGATAAGTCATGAAGACAGAAAACGTATCGTTAGCCTCACCGCACAACTCTCACCGAAACTTACCGCAGTCGAAGTGACCAACACATTCAAAAAACGGCTTACTGAGATAACTATTCCTGAGTCTGTAACAGTCAAATACGGAGGAGAAAATGAGGATGTGAATAAAACATTTGGCGAAATGGGTTTTGCTCTCTTGGCGGGAATTATCCTTGCATTTGCAATACTCGTGCTTGAATTCAACTCATTGCGTTTCCCCTTCTATCTCATTCTTATTATTCCTCTTTCACTCATTGGTGTATTCATCGGGCTTGCACTTACCGGGCAGGCGCTCTCCTTCTCCTCAATGCTTGGAGTGATCGCACTTGCTGGTGTAATCATCAACCACGCAATAATTCTGCTTGATTCGATCTTGCGCATACTGCGCAGTGAAGAAAATAAACGATCGCTGCGTAACTCGATCGTTGATGCTTCCGCAGTCCGCTTGCGCCCCATAGTACTCACGACAATCACCACCGTGATCGGCATGATCCCTTTGACCGGCGCCTCCCCTCTTTGGGGGCCACTGGCCTTCGCGATCATGTTCGGACTCACCTTTGCGATGGTCCTCACCCTCGTCTTCATCCCCGTATTTTTCTATCGCTGGCCGGGAGAATTCAAGGAAAGCGCAGAATAAGAAAACGGATGACTCGATTATGCGTCAAACAAACTCGACGATCATCGGCAAATGATCTGATACCTCGTTCGCTGGAACGGTGAATGAATTTACACTCACATCGGGACTCGTGAGCACATAGTCAGAATAATAGAGTTCGTTACCCGGATAGAGCTCCCAAGAAAAATGATTACGGGTCGTCGGAATCTTATACTCAGTAATAAGTTCACGGTAACCCGCATTTTTGATCATTCCGATGCTTTGTGTCTCCGGTAACACATTAAAATCTCCCCCGATTATCTTTGGTCCGTTTTTTGTATGCACATGGTCGAGAATGGTCTGCGACTGTAATATGCGCGCGGGATTATCGAGTTTACCGGGACGCGAAATTCCGTGTACATTCCATATGTGGAAGGTTTTTCCTTCTGCGTTAATTCCTGCATAAAGCACAAAACCGGGTTCCGCCTCCAGTGATAAAAGTGTCTGTGATGAAGCTATGTCATGCCCGTTCTTTACAAAGATTGCATTGTCGATCGAAGAGCCGTTATTTTTTTTCTTTTCTGCAAAAACAGGAGTATGCCGAGGGAGTAAACGTCGGAGAAGTTCTTTGCTTTCTCCGTGCGTTTCCTGGAAACAAAAAACATCGGCATCGTTGTGTTCAGAGATAAATGACGAGAGATTTTCATGCATCTTTCCAGCCCAGATATTGAGAAAAATAACTTTCATGTAGTGAGTATAACTAAGGAAATCGTACTTATGTAATAAACCTTACTCTTCCGTGTATTCTAAAAAAACTTTCATTTCACGCCAGATATTTATAAAACACCGCCCCAGATCGGGTGGTGCTTAGTGTTCGGGGAGCTCAAAGACTTCTGCAAAAAGCACTTCTCCTCTCAGTTCTTTTTGGTATGGACCGTAATGTGCAGATCCCGTTATCTTTTTTCCACTAAGTGCAACGGGCACAAAGACGCGGTCGGCGGGCATCATCTGATCAAGCGGCAAGTTATCCTTCGAAAACCATGTTGGATCAGACATTTCTTCTGTTGCGCGGTAATTCCCACTCCAAACTGACAACGTGTAGAAATGGACACGCGCAACAAAGACCGATCCATCAGTTTTTGTGTTATGAAATTCCATTATCGCGATCTTCAACAGATCGTCGGGAGACGCAACAAGTCCGCACTCTTCAAAAAGCTCACGGACAGCGGCATCACGCAAACTCTCTCCCTCATCAGGACCGCCACCATAGCCGTTCCAGCATCCCGCACCTATCTTGCGCGTCTTCTTTGCAAGAAGTATTTCATTCTCCCGCACGGGAAAACAAACGGTAGCCTCAAGTAATGTTTTTTCTTCGATCATACTGTTGCTTCCTTGTGACAAGTCTTCAAAAAGAATAGCACATGACTATTGATCAACAAACCCACCTAAATAACTTGCTTCATAGACACAAATACCATTGCGAAATATTTTTTCAGTCCCGGAAAAGTTATCTACTTCTCCCGTAAGCTTGTTTTCATATTTCCAGGTATTATTTTCATAGAGCTGTGGGCCGCGATACGGCGCCTCAAGAGTTGAGTTCGAAAGAGACTCAACAAGAAAAACGTACACATCTTTGGTTACAATACTGGGGTATACACGACCGTAATAAACCATCATCCACACAGGCTTATCATCAAGAAAAACAACTTCTCTCCCACCATAAGGTTCTCCACCGAAGTAGTTGTCGTGAAATGCATATCCGCCATTTTTATACTCAATGCTCGTGGAACCATCAGGTTGTTTTTTCTTTATAGTTTGATCGCCTGAAGCATACGTCGCACGACTTGCCTCTAAGATAAATTGCTTGAGAGCGGAAGGGTTAAATGGGGTCATTTTGTTTGTTGAATATTATCATGTGCAGTTGCGAGCACAAGCATGAGCGCAGTGAGAACTCCGAGTACACCCAGCGCCACAAATGAGCCCGCAAAACCAAGATACTCAGCCATGTATCCGCCAGCAATGGGACCGGCAATATCACCAAAGTTAGTAAAAAGATCTTGAAGCGTTTCGATTTCTTTGCTGTGTTCCGGGGTCTTATTTACTTGTTCCGTATAGATCGCATTGAGCGAGGGCCATCCGATCGCAAGAAAAAATGATGCAATAAACACAAGCGCGATCAAGAGTACGGGCGCTGTGACGAAACCAATGGAAATCAGGAAGAGTGAGCCCAGTGCGATCGCACCTTGCGCTGTACGTCTCATTCCAAGCCTTCGCGCAATGACTCCAACGATCCACCCCACAAGAAGCGGTGGAAGTGCATAAGAGGCCATAAACGCACCACCAGAGATCCCCATGGACGTCCCGATCTGTTCGGAAAACAAGGGACCAAAAGTACAAATCGCCGCATCAATGACATTGATTGTCAGTGTAAGCAAGAGAATGGGAAGGAGCATCTTGGCGAGCATTTTCCATAGATGCATCTCTTCAAAAAAAGAAAGGGCATCTGCGCGCTCAACCCTTTCGAACTGATCTTTCTCGCCGACATTACGAAATATCACTAAGATATAAATACAAAACGAAATGACAAGCGGAACGGCAAGCGCCAAAAGCATGCGCGGACCTGGGTGAAGATAAAGAAGAAGAATACTGGCGACAAGCGGTGCAAGAAGGTAGCCCGATCCTTCAAATATGCGTAGTACGCCAAAGCTGGATGCATGACGTGAAGGTTCAGTCGTGCGCCCCACAAAATCGAGCGTGCCGATATTATAGAAGTCATAATAAAATCCCCACACAGCCATAGCAACAAGGTAGAAAGTAATCGTTGTGCCACCAAAGAGGAAAAGCGGGTAGAGTGTGGCCATGAGAAGCATGAGTAGAAACATGCGACGATAGTTCGTGTCTTTGAAGGCGCGACACAGAAAAAGATCAAACAACAGACCTGCAACTGAGGACGAGCCGATGATAAGCCCCATGACACTTGCGGATATCCCCGCCCCCGTGATGATGATGGGCGCAAGATACATCAGGATGCCGTCAAAAACGACAAAGAAAAAAATCATTAAACCGACTAAAAAAAGTTTCTTGTCAGTGGAGAATCTTGGGATCTGAAGTTGAAGTCGGCGAAGGGCCATGGGGGTTTAGGGGGCGAAAACAGGTTGCGCTAATTATCAAATCTATTTTACCATACCTGCGGAAGTATCAGCTCGTATGTTGTTCATTTATTTAAAAACATTTTTCAATCAGCTCATCACATGAAGCATGCACCTGGATATCAGTTATCGGGACATCGTATTTTTTACTTAAGTATTTTGTTATATCATCTTTTTTCGTTTGATCTCTAACTGTTATATGAATCTCATTGACGTTGGATTCAAATTGGATATTGTCTAAATTGATTTGCAGCCCTCCCCCAAGACCTAATATGTATAATTTCACTTCCCCAATATAATTGGAAATAGTGTGAGAAAGACTCTCGTGGCAAGACACGGCGTCTAATAAACCAGGAGTAGTACTTTTCATGGTCTCTTTGTGTCTTCTAATATGGGTAGGCCCCAATTCTTGATTTGAGAAAAGATAACCATGGGGGTGAAGAGTCTCAATTGTGATTTTAGATAATCTTTCAAGACTGGTTTTAAAATTCAAAAGCTGATGTTTTGCTGGCAAATATGTGAAATCGAGAAAATTACTATCAAGAACCCCATCGTAATTGTAATTTATGAAACCCAGTTCATTTACAAAGTCTGTTTGATTGCGCAAGATTTTTTCATTCAGTTTTCGTATCCAACCTTTATCATTCGCCCTATATACCTCGACAAAGAGATCTTTCATTAGTTGAAATATTTGATTTTCTACTTGGTGACCATTTAGATGGTACTCTGCTGATACTGATTCTTTGGCTATACACTCATCTATTGTGCTATACCCTCCCTTTACTCCAACCTTTCCAATCCAAGCAAGTATTTCTTTTTTGTATTGATAATGTTCACCTTTGTCATTACTTATTCTTTCATTAATTAGATCACTCAATTCTTTCCATGTGGGCAATCCATAGTCTACAGAGGCCCCTGCGCCTAGTATCAAAATATCTTCTGCTCTGCCAAAATTATGTTTCATTTTTTATATTAAACTTAATGATTTTTGAGACATCAACACGACACGTGCGCGACTACCTAGCTCTAAGTGGATGATCTACGAAGAGTGCCAATCCTTACGGGGACAGTTGAGTCCGTTGCGGTCACAGATAATTTCTTCATTGCCGCACCACAGGAGTAGCTCCCCACGAGGAAATCTCGGCTTACGGCGTCGGTACGAATGTAAACTGAGGAATCGGTCACGAGTTACTAAGTTTTTTGCGGACAAAAACCTAAGTACTCTCGACCCCGACTCGGCGACAATCTTGCAAAGCCAAGATCGTAGACCGCCTACATCTTTCGATTCCTCGTGGGCCTCGCAACGATAGCTTAAAAATCTCCTTAAAGAGATTTTTAAATCGTTGGAGGGCCCACGAGGAATCGAACCCCGACCGCTTCTTTTGGAGAGAAGAGTTCTACCACTAAACTATAGGCCCTTATATTTTGAAACGTAAGTTTTTGCAATTG
>OBEQ010235214.1_pt1 | contig 11531 bp, 1 predicted proteins | sample 1670901 | NCBI WGS metagenome assembly OBEQ01 (sample SAMEA104232315, study PRJEB22302) | groundwater metagenome | biome: forest; feature: aquifer; material: groundwater | place: USA | collected 2011-08-07 | depth 5.4 m | reverse complement strand
TAGAACTTCATCTCCTTCGTCAAGTCCACCTGAAGGGGCGTCACCGCGTACTCGGCCGCGTGCAGAAGTTTCCGGTTGACGTCGAAAACACGGACCCGCAGGTAAAACATGCGGGTCGGGTCGGAAGCGAGCCGTTCCGCCTGGGGGTCCAGATGGCCAGTGGTCATCGGGGCGATGGTGCTCAGCTCCATTGTGTCCCGGACCATCCGGCTGAGGGTCGGAAGGTATCCGCGCGGCTGCTCCAGCTGGTCGGTCAGCCACTGGGCGCTGACCAACCCCCCTTCGGAATATTTCTTTTCCGGATCGGCCGGGAAATCCCCCACCAGGGTTCTCACCACTTCCTGAGTGTCGGCGGCAGTCAGCTGCCGACCGCGCTGGTACTGGCTCAAAGTGAGGAAGGAGAGCCGGGAGGCGTCCTTTCCCTCGGGAGGGCGGTTCAACCCGTTCCGCACCTGTTCGAGGGACAAGCCTGTGAGGTCCTGGGCCTGGGGCACCTGGTAAGTCCGGTTCAGCGCGGTGTCTCTCACCTCCACGGTCGCGCGGCGGTCGCCCAGGAACAACAGGGGGATCGGCAGATCCTCCGCGTTCAGGTGGACCCGCGTGGTCTCGGCCAGGTCCTCATCCCTCCGGATCGCCGCCTGGCCATCGAGCGCGAGAAAATCACCGGTATCCAACCCCAGCAGGGAATGTTCGAGCAGGGCCGCCAAAGCGGAGAAGAAAGCCTTCACCCCCTGAGGGTCTTCGTCCGTCAAGGGGATGCCATCCATCGCCGCGGCGATGTCGGCCACCCGCGTCACGAAACCAACCCGCAGGTTGTTTTCGTGGGCCGCGTCGAGGAATTGCAGGAGCCTTAAGACCTGCGGGCTCTCGGCAAGCTGGATGTAAACAGCCTCCATTTGGTCTTCCTGAAGGGAAAAACGCCGCCGGTTCTCGGTGACCACGTGGACCAGATCCTTCAAGTCGCCGCTGTCCAGCATGACCTGCGTGAAGCCGTGCTTGTCCCGCTCGGCCGCGATGGATTGGACCAAACGAACCGGTTCGTCCAGGTCCACCGGCTGGCCCGGCCTAGCCGAGGGTAGGGCGACGCGCACACCCAGGGGATCTTTGACCGAGTGCAGCACGAACTCCGAAATCCGCTCCCGGGCAATGGTTTCCCGCGTCTCCTCTTCCACATGAGACCGGTAGCGGCGGTCCCGCATCGTGTAATTGAGCGCCCGCGTGTCGAAGCTCACCAGCCCGGTGGCATGCGCGATCTCGCCCCAGTGCTCTCCCTCCTTCTCGCTGATCAGGAAGGCGGACTCCGCAAGCGGCAGGTTGTGCAGCAGGCGGCTCTTGCGGGTATAGGGATTCGTGCTCGACCGCTCCATCGGCTGGACGAACTTCCCGGTATCGTCGTAGCCAATCTTGAGCTGAAGCGTGACAAGCCTCCTTTCACCGGGAGCCAGCCGGATCGGGCCGGACTGGACGTCATGGGCCTCCCCGTAGCCGACGTGCGGACGCAGCTGGATGAACCCGATCCACTCCCTGTCCGCGTTCAGGTTCTTCACCTCTATCGTCCAGTAGACGTCGTACGCGGCGGTCGGGAGCTGGGTCACCGCAAGCTCGTTGCTCTTCCGGCGCGGGTCGCCGGCCCGGGTCAGGCCGTCGGCCGACCGGTCGTCGGCCAGGATGTTGGGGCTGTCCGGCCCCTTCCGGCCCGGAATGAGCGTACCGTCATGGAGACGGGTCCCCAGGATTTTGATGGTCCCCGCCGCGTCCCCCTGCACGGTGATTTCCTCCACGGAAATTTCCGGAGGGACCACGGTGCCGGCCAGCAGCAGCGTGCCCGGCTCGTAGATTTCCCCCTTCTCGTTGGTCCACCGCTCCCCAAGCCGCAGCGCCTGGACGCTTTCGCCGGCCCGGAGCGCCACCGGAAGCCCGACCGCTGCCGGATCCACGATGGTCCGGCTGTTCCAGAGCATGCGGGCGTCCTGGCCGTAGTTCTCGCTGTTCATGACTCCGAGCACGCTGTGGATGACTCCGATGTCCGAGCCGAACAGATAGGCGTCCTTGTCGATCGAGAGGAGTTGCCGCACCACCGTGTCCCGCACCGTCTTCAGGTGGGCCAGGATAGCGCCGGAGCCCACGGCCCCCGAAGCGATCCTCTGGGAAAGGAAGCGCAGGTAGCGGGCGATCTTATCGCTGATCGGCCGGCCGTTCAAATAAGAGCGATAGGGGACCCGCTCATCGGTGGTAATCTGGCCCGACAGGAAGTTGGCCGCCTCGGTCATTATCTCCCATCCCTTTTTGACGTGTTGCCCCAGCTCGTAGTTGGCCGCGGCCGTGGCAGAAGGCCCCCCTTCCTTCAGGAACCAGATGAGATCCAGGATGGAGTGCGTGTGGATGATCCGTTCCCCGCTGGAACCGGGCAGCGCGACCCCCCTCCGGGGGAGCAAAACTTCGTCGAGCTGGAGACCGATCTCCCGCGTCCGGTCCCCAATCTTTCCGTTATAGCCGCCGTTTTCATCCCGCCAGAGGGACAGGTTCCGGTCGCGCGCGGGCCCGATGTCCACCGCGACGCTGTAGGTCACCCCTTCAAAGAGCCGCCGGGCGACGGGTTTTGCCTGATCCCGGAGGAAGGCATCCCGCACCTGTTCGGTGAAATCGATGATCCCGGGCTGCTCGGGCGTGCCCCGCGCCCGGTTGGAGTAGGCCATCACCTTCAGGTGGACACCGCGCGGAACCTTGATGTTCATCCTCTCAGCGAAGGGGAAGAATTCCGGCGGCACGAAGAAGGAAACCTCCACGTCCCGCCTCTCTTGATCGGAGCGCGGCTGGAACCCGCGGAACAGTTTTTGCTGCGTCTCGACGGCGGTCCAGAAGATGTTCCCCCAGTACTCCTTTTGCTGCAGGTCGTAGGCCCGCTTCTCGTCGGGTGTGAGCTTGGCGTACTGCTCCGGGGTCTTGTAATCGTCCAGGTCCCTCGGCTCGATGTCGTAGGCCACGCGGAAGATCCCTTCCTGGTCCGGACCGATCGCGTGGGTGGCCGCAAGCGCGCGCAGCAGGTAGATCGCCGAGGTGGGCCAGACTGCCATGCTCGGATCCCCCAGCAGCGGCACGATCTCGACCCCTTGCTTCCTGGCCTCATCAACGAACTTCGCGAGGCGGTCCACCTCCCACGGCCGGAACGGGCTGATCACCCCGTAGGGGTCCAGGTAAATGCGGGAATGGAACTTGTTGGAAACCTCGCGCGGCCCCCATCCCGCCGCCCGGCGCATCCTCCGGAAGAGGTACGGCCACCACTGGTCGTTCTGCTTATCGGTGATCCAGGGAGCCCAAAGGATGTAGCCGCGCTTCTCGGTTGGGTCATCCTCATCCCCCGTGCCCACCCGGCCGGGCTCCACGGGATCCGTCCAGGCCTCGGCCGGGTCCGGCGGCTTCTCGCTCCACCCCACCGCTTTCGCCGTCATCCTCGCGAACTCGCTTGTCCACTGATCCAGCCGGTTCACGATCGTTTGGCCCACCGAACGAACCGCCCGCATCCCGCGCGAAGCGGAGAGTTTCTTTGCCTTGGGACCGAAGAGCTTGTTGGTGGCGTAATCCAAGATGAAGGTGTTTTCCTGATCCACCTGCCCGGTCGTGAGGTTGAAATCCAGCGTCTCCACCGCCGTGGCCGCCGGCAGGTCCTGGCCCACCGCACCGGCGGGGGTCACGGAGCTCACGGCAACCGCCGCCGCGCCAACGGCAACCGTCTTGAGGAAATCGCGCCGGCTCTGCTTCTCCTCGATGCCGGCGGCCCGTCCGGCCCAGAAGCTGGCGGCGGGGACGGTACCGGGTACCGGCTGTTCGGTACTTGGTACCGATGTTTCCTCCATGCCGGCCTTGCGCGGCGTGATCCGGATGCCCTGTAGGATCTCCGGCAGTTCCGGCATCAGGAAGTTCGGTCCGTTCAGGGCGACGATCAGGGCGGTCGCGGCCGGCGTGATGGCGTTGAGCGTGGTGAAAAGAGGTACGACCAGCGTGGAGTTCGGCAGCTTACCGCCGTAGAGCTCCTGCAGCCGATCCATCCCGCGCGTCAACTCTTGGGCCAGGGCCCGCGCCTGCTCGCTGCGTTCGGCGGGGACATCCCTGGTTCCCGCATAACCCTGCAGGAAATGGATGGTCCCGAACGTCCCCTCCGGGTGAATCATCCGGGTCCAGAGCGCCCGGCCCGGGTCGTTGGCCGGCACCAGCCCCCGGATAAACCGGTCCGTGAAATCTCTCGCGAAGAAGAAGTTACCGACTACCCGCTCGTCCGGGTTAATCCAGTTCGGATCGGTCCGCTTCAGCCGGGTCCTGGCCAGCGTGGCCGCCGGCAGGTCTTGCATGTCGCCGATCCTCTGCCGGACGATAAAGTGGCGCCGCACGTAATCAATCGCCTTCCAGGCCATCTCGGGGTTGTGCGGAAGGATCACGCCGGCCCAGGAGTTGTTGTCCACCGCCACGGAGCGGTTGAGCTGCCACTCCTCTTTCTCATTCTTCTCCATGCCGGTGCTGAAGTGGTCGCCCTCTTTCTCGTCGATCACCCAGAGCTTGGGAAGGTTCTCAGCCACACGCCGGTAGACGCCGACCACCGCGTCCAGATCTCTGCCGGCCAGCCTTCCACGCGTCTCAGCCGGAGCGGCTTGGTTGGCCTTGATCGCCTCGATCAGCGTGAACATCGCGTCGAACTGGTGCTCGGTGGCGATATCCTCCAGGATCCGGTTCGGGTTGCCGCGGTAGATCCGGTAGCCCATTTCGTCGAGGTATTCCCGGTCATCCACCTCGAAAGCACGCTTGGTGCGGGCGTTGATGCGGCCTGGATCATGGGTATAGCTGCCGCCTTGGATGAGGCCGTTCCTCAGGTCTTTCTCGTTGCGGACCTGCAGTTCGTCCAACACCCGGGTGCGCAGGGCGTTCACCCATTCCAGCTCGGTGTAATCGTTCAACTCACGCATCGCGGAATAAAGGGAGCTGACCACCCAAAGGTTGTTTCCGGTCGGAGCCACCGGGTGGATAAAATTGTCCCCGTTGGTGTTGTAGGAGAAGTGATAGCCGCGGTTGAAGCCGAGCGCCTGCTCCGCCTTGCCCAGCCGGACCAGAGCATTCATCAGTTCCCATGCGCGGTCCCGCTCGCCGGCCACGATGAGCGCCTGGAGAACCAGCGCGTTTCCGTACGGCCATATTCTCCCGAACTGGGTGAGCGGAAGCTCCTGTTTTCCTCTTGGTTCGTACTCGACATAGAGCCCGTTGAAATCAAACCCCTGAAATCCTTCCGGCACGCGGATGAGATTCGCCGGCATCACCAGCTTTGTTCCGGTAATCCGCCGGGCATCCAGGAACCGCCTGAACGCTATCCGTACGCGCTCAGGCAGTTCCTGTGAGGCAGCCTCCTCCGGAGTGAGCGGGATTCCAACGATGGCTGCGATAAGGGCGGCTGCGCCCACCCGGCGACCAAACTCGCGGCGGGTGATGCCGCTGGGGTCAGGCACCGTGGTGTCTGACCCCTTTAGGGCCTCTTCCAGCCCTGCTTTAGCACCGGTTGATTCTTCAATGGCGGTGGTCCGCAGGTGCTCTTTCTCAACGGCGGAGGCCCGCTGCTGCTGCTGCTGCGCGTATCCGGAGGGAATGACAGAAGTGAACGTGAAGGCAAAGAGGGTCACGGCCGCTACCCCTTTGAGCAGAGGCAGCCACCGCGGAGTGTAGGAAGGGAGAAGAACTCCCTTCGGTTTATCTTGCTCTATCGGTTTCACTAGGCTAAAGAAAGTCCGCAAATACAAACTCGGCCGACAGTCTTTCCGCCAGCCTCTACTCAAAAGTATACCTGCTGTCCCTCCACCTTGCTTAAATATTTATGGCTATATATCACTTCTAACATAAAATCCACCTTTCAGAAGTAGACCTTGATTATTTATATATATCAAATAATTTGTATTATATGGTATCTTTATCTCATGCTTCCTGTGATTTTCACCGACTTCCGGCGTGAACTGATCGCTCGGACATTGTTTGATCTGCTGAAGATCATCCTTGTTGCCGCTTTTGCCAGTAAATTTTTCCTGGAGTTCCCTAAGGTGGTACAATTGGGACTGTGGTGTACGATGGCAGTGATTGGAGTCTCTGGATGTCTTTGCTGCCCTTTGAAAAAACCGAAGGAGTAACGGAAATGGACTGGTTGTGGCTGAGTTTCTTTTTGATCGGGCTTTGCGTGTTGCTGCTTGCCGGATTGGGACTGGAAAAGTATCTTCACTGGAGGCACAGGCAGAAGCACGCCCACTAGAATCTCCGAAGCAATTCCTCTCCCCTTCTAATTCCAGCCGTCTAGCCCCAACAATACTCCTTACACCTGGCCGCCGAGCGTCTCGTCGGGCCGGTTCAGGAAGGCCTTCGCCGGCCGCCGGATATGTGCTATCCTTAGGCCATCGGGAGGACTCCAAAAGATGAAGGTTGAAGAGTACATCTCCGCGGAACGAGACGTCTGCCACGGAAAACCTTGTTTCAAGGGAACCCGGATCATGGTCGCATCGATCTTGGAGCTTCTGGAAGCCGGACAATCCACAAGCCAGATTCTCGAAGCGTACCCTGCCCTGACCGAAGCCCACATCCGAGCTGCCCTTCACCTCGCGTCGGAATTGCTGGGGAGCGAGCAAATCCTCTCTTTCCACTCCGCGTGAAATGCGCATCCTGCTGGATGAGGACGTGCACATCAAAGTCGCGGGTTGGCTTTCCGGAACAAGCCACGACGTCATTCGGGTCCCCTCCAGCCTAAAGAACGGCCGGGTAATCGAGTTGGCCAACCACGAGTCCCGCATTCTAATCACGCGCGACAAGGATTTCTCCAACCGGCTCATGTACCCGCCCAACCGGCACTCAGGAATCATCGTTCTTCGGATTCATCCGCCCCAATTGGACAAACTCATCTCTCACAGGGAAGCTCGTTGTCCTCGAAGAAACCGAGTACCACCTCTTCACCTAGCCAACTCTCTTACACCTGGCCGCTGAGGGAACGGCCAGATTCCACCGCTTCGACGAAGCGCTGCGCCTCCTCCCGAGTCCATGGCCGGCCCAAAGCCTGGCTGAGGATCAGAATGAAACCGGCCGGTCCGCCAGGCATCGGCAGGATGATCACCTCCCTACCCACAGACTGGCGCAGCCATCCCACCAGGGAATCCCCCTCACCGACTCCAATGACCCGGACGGTCGCTCCTTGGGGGATTACCAAGTCCTCCTGCCGCCGGACCACGATCCAACCATGGGCCGCCGTGAACCCGGATGATTCGGGCCAGTCGCCCACCAACCGAATCCGGCTCTTCTGGTCGCTGGTCAGGGCCGCCAGCGCGGTCAAGGCCGCGGCATCCTGCCGGATCGTCCGCTCGAGCGAAGGCGGCAAGATCACGACGTCGGCGCTGGAGATCGTCGCCTGCAGATGGTCACTCCAGCGAAGAACCTGCGGGTGGACCGCCGCCCCGAAGTCCTGGGCCGCCGCCCTATCCGGAGCGGGAACGACGGCATTCGGATCGTATTGGAGCAGCAGCGCTTTGCGGAGGATTTGCTCCATACTGGTATCCCGCGGCTGCACACGGGGATCCATTCTCTGGACAAGCATCCGTCCGCCGCTGTCTCGAAGAACTTGTTCGAAATCGGTTCCAGTCTCCAGCAACCGCCTTGAAAGCCCCGACCGGCCATTCTCATGGATCTCAACCGCGGACATCGGAACCGCGACCGTCCTCTTTTCTACGTCCACTACCTGCCCGGTCGACAGCAACCGCCGCCGCAGCAGAGTGTAAACGAATTCTTTCTCTTCCTGGTCCACGCCCAGTAAGTAAAAGTCAGACCCTGTTTTGCGCATCGGCCTCAACCCACCGCTCACCTGGACCGCGGTCATCTGTGCCGTCGCTTGGAGGAACCGTGTGCCAGAATCAATCTGTCGCGTCACAACCACATCGGGATTCTCAAGGAAGAGGCTGAGCTGGGTCAACTTCCTGTCAAGCTCAACCTGAACCACGACGTCGAACGAGAAGAGCCCTTTCGCCGAGGGCCCGCCCACCACCTCTGCCGGCAGACCCATTTCGTTCAACTTTAACGCCCACCAATTCGCGCCCTTGAAGCAGTCGAACGACGCGTCCATCCCCCAACCTTTCTCCGAGTAGATGTGGAGCCGACCCTGCTGATCACGGGCCATCACTGCCCCCGCGGAATCCATCCGCTTCTCCCAACCGTAATTTTGGGAGAATCCTTCCCGCATCGCCTGGAAGTAATTCCGCAGAGCCTCTTTTATACCCGGCCTGGAGAAATCCAACTCCCCCTTGTCATCCAAATAGGGAGTCAGGTAGGTCCCCTTGACTTGAAGGTGGGTGCGCTCCCACCGGGAAGCGGCGTCCATTTCGTCGGCATAATGATTCGCCGTCTCCGGCTCGACACTGACCGTCCCTTCGTCCTCGCTGACCACCTCCTCCTGTGTGACCACACCGGCCTCCTCCTCCAACTGGACCAGCGTCTCACCCTCCAGCAACGTTGCGAAGGAGTCGAACCCTTCCAAGCGCTCCCTCAGAATTTCGTAGCCGGCCGGATTGGTCTTCTGGATAGCCCCTAACCGCCCCACCTCGCTGGAGAACTGCGTGAAGAGGCGGACCCCCTCGTTGTCGTCCGGAAGACCCTCTTCCTGAAGCATCCGCATGAAGACGCTCATCTCTTTGAAGAGACGCGGCATCGCACCGGCCCACAGGTTCGAGTCGTTCTCGAACCGCTCGAGCAGGCGCTGCAGCTTCTCCTTCTCAGCCTGCTTCTGCTCCTTGCTCTTCTTCTTCCCTGTCAACGACCCGAGCCCGGGCGGCGGAGGCGTGGATTCCGGAGTCTGCGGAGCGCTGAACCCGCTCGGCTGCTGCTGCAGATTCGTGTTGTTCATCACGTTCGCGTTCGCCGACGAAGCCAGCAGGGTCAGGCCCAGCAGCGTGGAAGCGATCCACCCTCTCCATCCGGAAGAACCCGCAGTGGGCGCCGGCTGCCTTGTCAGAGGCAACTTCGCCGGCGCTGTGAGAATCGTCGCCGCTCCGGAGGCGACTTTCTCTGCCCCACCGCGGAAGAAGTCCGCGTCAAAGACTGCCGGACCCTGCACGGTCCGGTCCCGGGCCAAAAGATCTTCCACCTTGCCCAGCGCCCACCGCTTCTGCACGCCCAACTCCGCCACCAGCGCGTGCCCGAAACCGCCCCGGGACTGCGGCGCTTGCACGTAGCCGATGGTGAGCCCGACCGCCTGCCGGTCCATCAGGAACAGCCGGTCCGGCGCGTGCTGATCGTACGCCGCTGCCGGCACCCGCCCGGAGATCCCACCCTGCTCGATCACCCGGACCGGCTCCGGAATTTCCCGCGCCTGATGCAGTTCGAGCCGGTAGCCGTGGGTCGCGCTTAAGGTCTCCGGGATCAGCGTGTACGGTACCTTCACCGCCGGTTTTTCAATCCCCTCGAGGCGGTACAGCAGGGATTCCCCTCCCTGCTGGGCTTCGATCCCCCGCTGGAGGAGCAGGATCGCCGTGGTTCGAACAATAGTTTCCACCTGATCCACGGAGAGAGTCCCTTCCTTCAAACCGGCCCGCCGTTCCGCGTAATGGGCCGCCGCCGCGCAGGCGCAGCTCAAGGCCGAACGGGTGAGCTGGTGGCTGATCGCCGCCAAAACCTGCCGCGCCTCGCCGCTTCCCGGAGCGGCCGCCAGTATTGCCTGCACCTGCGGCAGCTTCTCCAGGTTCGCCGTCACCTCCCAAACTACGTTGTCCAGCCCACCCACCGGTGTCTCCTCCAGCCCGGCGGGCACCTGTTTCGTGGCAACGACAATCCGGTAGCTGAATGTTTCCTTACCGTTCACCTCTTTAATCATCTGGGTGACGCCCAATGTCCGCTCCATATATCCCAACTGTTCCCTGACGTGCGGATAGCGGGCCAATTCAAGATCTACCTCTCCTACCGTGACTGGGGTGAATCCTGCCTGGCGGATCAGGCGATCCACCGCTTCCGTGTGCCACGGGGCGACGGTCAGCACCATCCGGCCCCCATCTTTCAGGTAAGCAGAACCCTGCTCAATAAACGGACGGGTGATCGCTAAACCATCCTTCCCCGCATAACTAGAATCGATCCTTCCTTCCTCATTAGGAAGGGTAGGCGGATTGGCCAGCACGACCACATCTACTTTTTCTCCGGGATGGAGTGGATCGTACATGGATCCATTTCGGACTTCCATGTTTTTGATTCCCTGCGCGGAGCGATTTCGGTCTGCAAGAGCAACATATTCAGGAACGATGTCGGTCGCGATTACTTTCGCCGTCGGATGAGCTTTGGCAATGGCGATTTCACTGGCACCCGTCCCCGTCCCGATTCCTAAAACCGTATCGTTGTCCCGAATAATTGGGGCGCCCAACTGTGCCGCGACTTGTCCGTCCGCATCCAATATCTTTTGAGTCAGAAGAGAAGTAATCCTGCCCGGTTTTCCAAGCCCTTCTGTCCTCAACAACGGCAGTTTCACGGTCCCTTCGGCGGTTTGGTATTCGAATTCCGTCGGCTCCCAACGGCTCCCCCAGATAATCTCCTGCGTGGAGAGGGACGATTGTTCCGGAGTGACCACCACGATGGAATTTCCCACCAGTGGTCCGCGGAGGATGGCCAGTGAATCGGTCATCGTCACGCGGGTATAGTCGTTTTCGCCCACTGTTTCCACCTTCACCTGATCGGGATTGATTCGCCCGATGGCAACACCATCCTTCTCACCCAGAGCAGCGACGTAGCCCACGGGGATCAGCGTCGCACGGGAGAATTCCGCCATCCGCTCGGCAACCCTCTGGCGAGTGGTTCCCTCGTCCGGCAGGGTAAAGGCCGCTTCCGGTTTGCCGATGGCCTGAGCGGTCGCCCGAACCGCCTGATTGATTTGGGCTACGACTCCTGGATCGTACTGCGCGTCGGCAGACCCACCCTCTTTCAGGAATTGCTGGTAATCTTGCTCGGCTTGCTGTATCACCAAGCCCAGCCAGGCCACCGGCGCCAGGTTTTGGACGCGCTCGGACAGCTTGGCGGCCCGATCGGCCGGAAGATTCGCCGCTTTGACCGCTTCACTCACCAGCCGGGAGACAAACACCGCCGGGTCCATAAAGGAAGCTCCCGACTCACCCAAGCGCCCGAGAGAGGGCACGTCCAGAACGAGAACCCCGTTATCGGCCGCCACTCCCAGATTGTCCAGCAAACGGCTCTTGCCGCCGGGATCAGCGCGGAACCCGAAACCTTCCGCCTGAAGCATCTGCTGGCGAACCACCGCTTTCAACAAGAGGTCGCCGGCCATGGCGGGAATCGCTTTGATCTTCTGCCCAGCCGTGGTGATCTGATCCTGCGGGATCAGGGCGGCGCCGGCCTCCTCGATCGGATCATGCACCCGGACCACGTGGCGGGCCAGCGGGGCCACCATGGAAACCCGGTAGGCCGAGACCGTTTTATCGGCTTGATCCGCTTCCGGCAGTTTGGCGACCGCTAGGCCGGAGTCGGGTACCACCGCCCGG
>OBEQ012630715.1_pt1 | contig 11534 bp, 6 predicted proteins | sample 1670901 | NCBI WGS metagenome assembly OBEQ01 (sample SAMEA104232315, study PRJEB22302) | groundwater metagenome | biome: forest; feature: aquifer; material: groundwater | place: USA | collected 2011-08-07 | depth 5.4 m | reverse complement strand
TTCTGCAAATCGATGGCTTTGGCATCGGCCAGCAGGTATTGTCCCGGCGGAAACACCAAGGTGCCGGCGCCGTTGGCGCGGCAGGCCGCGACCGCCGCGCGCAAGGCATCGGCATCATTTTTTCCATCGTTCGGAATGGCGCCGAAATCGCGGATGTTCACCGTGACTCCCGCATGCGCGCGTGCGCATGCGCCGCCAAGCGCGGAAAGCAGCGCCAGGGACGCAAGCGCCAAAGGCCTACCGATGTTCATGCAAACCCCCCACCGCCCCCCAATATAGGCCGGCCGGCGGCGTCTCCGCTTGGGCCATTCAAATCGGGAATAAAAAATCGCTTACCTGAAACGCGCATGGCGAACTTAAATCCATGGTAAGTGGGGGCTGGGGAATGACTTGGGTTTCCAGAAAGGACGGGAGCCTTTCGGATCCCGGGAATAAAGAATCGCTGCGAAAACAGCAGCGTATATTCCCGGTTTTCACCAGCGCTCCCGGTCGTTTCCGATACATTGGAGAATGGCTTTTTTGCCGGTGCAAAGGGGTCTTGCGGGGAGTGGGATTGGAATGCCTTTATCAATTTGTCTGGCGACGCGCCGAATGGCCGTCATGGCCATCGCGTTAAATATTTCCCTTTCAGCTTCCGCTCCCGCCGTCCTCAGCCCGGATGCGCTACACGCCTATACGGATAGGTTCGCGGAAGAAGACCGCTGGTACTTTCAGGTCGGCACCGATGCCGAAGTCTCCCAGGTCAATAAAGGCGTGTACGGCGGCCAGTTCGTCAAAAACGCCCAGGCTTTCGACTGGCTGAAGGAAAACGTTCCTCTGTTCGACGCCCCCGACACCGTTCTGCTCCGCACCTATTACTTCCGGTGGTGGACGTTCCGGAAGCACATCAAGAACATCGGCACCACGCAGAGCCCGAGCTTCGTGATCACGGAATTCATCGACCCGGTGGATTGGTCCGACGGCTCCACCAATACCATCGCCGCGCCCCTGGGGCACCATATCTACGAAGGCCGCTGGCTCTTGGACGCGAAGATCGTCAAGGACTATGAAAGCTATTGGCTGAAGAACGCTATCGCGAATCCCCGGCGTTACAGCGCCTGGCTGGCCGATGCCGTTTTCGCCTCCTACCTGGTGCACCAGGATACGGCGCATGTCTTGGACCTGCTGTTGAGCAATGCCAACCGGCTGAACCTGGTGAAGAACTGGAGCGGTTGGAACCATGCCTCCAGCGCCCCGGGAGGCGCGGCCCAGCAGGCCTATTACAATGCCGTCATTCATCTCTTCTGGCAAAACACCGATCGGGACGCCATGGAGAACAGCCTTACCGGGGACGGCTATAAGCCTTCCCTCAACGCCTATCTCTACGGGGACGCCAAGGCCACGGCCCAGATGTTCCGCCTGGCGGCCAAGGCGGAACCCGGCAATGCCGCCGCGCATCTGCAGAACGCGGGCAAGTTCGATTCCACGGCGCGGGTCATCAAGAAAGCGGTTCAGGATTTGTCCTGGGACCCCGGCAAGAACTTTTTCATGAACGGATACTACGCGAACTCTGTTTTTTCCCGAGCCGCCAAGCGCGAAGAGGTCGGTTTCACGCCCTGGTCCTTCGGATTGCCCGATGACGGCGGCGCCGTCGATTACGACAAGGCCTGGCAGAATACGGTGAACGCCGCTTCGGTATTCAAATCCGCGTACGGCCTGACCAGCGGCGCACAGAACGAATCCGGATTCAATCCCGGGGCCGCCGGCGATTGCTGCCGCTGGGATGGTCCCATCTGGCCCTTTGCCACCTCCCTCACTCTCAAGGGCTTCGCCAATCTGCTGCATGACTATCAACAAACCTACGTGACCAAGGCGGATTATTACCAGGCCCTCTCGGCCTTCGCGGCCGGCCACCAGATCACTCTGAGTCGGGGAGGCCGGACCCGATCCATTTCCTGGATCGACGAGAGCATGACCGCGAATACCGGCCAGTGGGTGCGCATCCTGTTCAACGGCGACACCACCAAACCCCGGGGCTACGCCTATAACCATTCCACCTTCAACGACCTGATCATTTCCGATTTGATCGGCCTGCGCCCGCGCGGTGACGATACCGTGGAAGTCAATCCCCTGGTCCCGGATGACTGGCGATTTTTCGCCCTCGACAATGTTTCTTATCACGGGAAAATCCTGGCCATTATCTGGGACCAGGATGGCACAAAGTACGGTCTTGGCCAGGGTCTTCAGATTCTCGTCAACGGAAAACCGGTGGCCCGGTCTGCGGCCTTGAAGAAGCTGATCGTCAGACTCAATGCCCAGCCCATGGCCGCGTTCGGGCCGGCGCATAGGCAGGGGGCCGTTTCGACAATGAAGTATTCAGGCCGTCGGATCCTGATCCGCCTTCCCGGCGCCGGCCATAGCGAATGGGTGGATGCCGGGGGCAAATCATTCCATGAAGGGAAGAGTCAGCCATGAGATGGTTTTCCATTGTCAGGACGGGGTGGTGCCTGGCCTGCTGGATCGGCATTCCAGCCTTGCCGGCCCTTTCCGATTCCGTGGACGTCGTCTACTACCATCTTGACGATGGCATGGGTGCCGTCGCCAAGGACAATTCCGGCAAAGGGTATGACGCCGCCTTGCATAACGCCCCCGCCTGGGTCGCCGGAAAGGTGGGTAGCGGAGCGGTTACCCTGAACGGCACGAGCCAGTACGTGAGCCTCCCTGCCGCGGCCACCGCAGCCCGCCGGCGTTTCGCCATCGAGTTCTGGGTGAAAACCGTCGAAAGCGGAACGAGCGACGTCGCCTGGCAGCGGCCCACCCTCATCGGACAGGCGACCCCGGGCGCCCATTCCGGGGATTTCGGAATCACCACGAATAATGGTTTTATCGGCTTCTGGACCGGGCTCTCCGCCGCCGGGGACGGCAGCTACCTCTCGACCAAAACGCGCATCAACGACGATCAATGGCATTTCATCATGCTGATCAACGACGCATCCAACGCCACCCTGTACGTGGACGGAAAAATCGAGGGTTCTCTCGCCACCGGATCGAGCCTCAATGACTCGGCGTTCTGGCTGGGCGCCCTCCACAGCCCGGAAAGCCCGGGGCACTATCATAGCGGCACTTTCGACGAACTGCATATCTACGCCCAGTCCGGCCTGGCCTCGGAGGCCACCGGCGGTTGGATTAAATATCCGGACAATCCCTTGCCCAGCCTGGATTTCGACAAGTACGGGACCATCTTCGATATCACCGTGCTGAAGGAAGACAACTTCAAGATGTGGGTTTCCTGGCGGACAAAGTCATGCAATGCCTTCACCGAAAGCGCGGACGGCATCACGTGGACGCCGCCCGTCTGCGTGCTGAGCCCGGCGGGTCCGGCTTGGGAAAAAGTCATCAACCGGCCTTCGGTCATCAACCATGGCGGCCTCTATCATATGTGGTACACCGGACAGGAGAACCCCGGCCAGGGACCGTCACGCATCGGTTACGCGACCTCGCCGGATGGCCTCGCCTGGACGCGCAAGAACGGCGGCAGTCCCGTGCTGGCCAAGACCCAGAATTGGGAGAACCCCTCGGTCATGAATCCGAACGTGATCTGGGATACGGAGGAGAATACTTACAAGATGTGGTACTGCGGAGGCGAGGACTACGAGCCGGATGCGATCGGGTATGCGACCAGCCCCGACGGCATCACCTGGACCAAGCGGGCTTCCAATCCCGTGTTCGCCAAGAACCCGGCGAGCAAATGGGAACAGGTTAAGGTCGCGGGCGAACAGGTCATCAAGGATCCCTGGGGTCCCACGGGTATGAAGGGTTACCTGATGTTCTACATCGGATACCAGACCGTCGATTCCGCGACCGTGGGCATGGCCTTCTCCAAGGACGGCATCACCAACTGGCTGCGGTACGAGAACAACCCCATCATCCGGCCTTCCAAGAACAACGGTTTCGACGCCAGCGCCTGTTACAAGCCCTACGCCGTGCTGGTGGGCGACAAGTGGATGCTCTATTACAACGGCCGCAACGGCGGGCCGGAGCAGATTGCCCTGGTCACCCATGAGGGCGCAGGTCTGGGGTTCCCGTCCGCGGCCGTAGCGATCCAAGAAAAGGGGCGCACATATGGCCGGCCGCGCGCGGGTACCTTCGGTTTCGCGGGGGGGAAGATCCTCCTGCCAGAAGAGTCCGCTTCGGCCGCGGACATTTCGGTGTACAATCTTTCCGGCCGGTTCGACCGCAAGGCCGTCCTGAAGAACGGGACCAACGTCGGCATCGGGAATCTCCCGTAATGCCGGATTCAGCTTTCCTTCGCCGCCGGATCCGGATCGGCGTCACCCTGCTCTTGTTGATGGCACAGGGCCTGGTTCTCGCAGCGCCCTCATCCAAAAAAGGGGTGGGCACCTGGTCCGCCCCGAATATGGATTCTCTGTTGAAAGATGTCGGGGTCAGCTGGTTCTACACCTGGTCCCCGAAAACGAGCATTCCCTCCCCATCAGGATGCCAGTTCGTCCCCATGGTCTGGAATGGGGTCCAAGTGACCGCAGCCAATCTCGCCGACGCCAAGAGTTCCGGGGCCGGCATCCTCCTCACCTTCAATGAGCCCGACAATGGGCCCGGGCAGGCCGACATGACTCCGGCCCAGGCCCTGCAGCTCTGGAAGCCGTTGATGGATACCGGCCTGCGCCTGGGAAGTCCGGCCGTGGCGGGCCATGCGGATGCGGCCGGCTCCTGGCAGGATCAATTCATGTTCGGAGCCAAGGCAGCCGGATACCGCGTGGACTTCATGTGCCTCCATTGGTACGGCGACCTGTATGGCTCCACGCCTTCCGATCCGGCGTCGCAGGTCAAGTCCCTGAAGGCCTTCCTCGAATCCGTGCATAACAAGTATGGCAAACCCATCTGGATCACGGAATTCGCCTTGGTCAAATGGGATCCCGGTGCCAACTTCCCTCCCTTCTCCGACCAGGCCCGCTTCGTGGAACTGGTGATCCCCATGCTGGAATCGCTTCCCTACCTGGAGCGCTATGCCTGGTACGCCATGCTCCCCAATATCGGCCCCGGCAGCACCAATCAACTCTATGAGGCAGACGGTACCCTCACGGTTACGGGGGCCGCCTACCGCAATACTGTCGCCTCCTCCGTCGTGATTCGCCGCATCGATCGGGACACGTGCGTTTCCGTCTTAACAGGGAGACCCGGTTCAGACGGGCAGGGAACCCCTTTTACTTTGCTGGGCCGAATGTCCGGCCACAGAAGCGGCTCTGGCGGTTTTTCACACCGACCATCGCCATAAAAAAACGTCCGGTCGAAAAAGGGGAAGCATGATGGGGTATTCCAAATGGATATTCGCCGCGATTTGTCTTTGCCTTTGCCTTCCATTGCAAGCCGCGGACACTCTCAAGGTGGACGGGTCCCGGGTCCTATCCAACACGTCCAGGCATCCTATCGGCATCGATCTCAATTACCTCAGGGACGACAACCATAACCGGCCCGCCGCCCGGCCCCTTCAACAAGCTCTTAAGGAAATGGGGGTGAAGTACCTGCGTTATCCAGGCGGGGAGAAATCGGATTATTACCAGTGGTCCAAGCCTCCCTATACCGCCCCCGATCCGCAGGTCTTTCCCAGGAGTGATCTCGATTACCGGCAATTTGCCGCGGGACACGACTTGCTGGATTTCGACGAGTTCATCGCCTATGCCCGGGAAGTGGGCGCGGAACCCTACGTGGTGGTGGGCGCCAGCCCTTTTGAAGGGTATGCGCCGGCGGGGCCGTTGTCCCGGCAACAATACCTGGAGAGCGCCGTGGCGTGGGTGCGCTACGCCAACGTGGTCAAGAAATACGGCGTCAAATATTGGGAAATCGGCAATGAGAACTGGCTGCATCCCATCGGGGATGGGGCGTGGATCGCCGGCCTCGCCACGGAATTCAGCCGGGCCATGAAAGCCGTGGACCCGAGCATCCTCATCTGCGTGAGCGGGGCGGACAACAGGCTTTTTCTGGAAAAGGCCGCGAAGGAAGTGGATCGACTGACGGTCAGCAATTACAACGGGCACACGTGGGAAGGCTTCCAGGCCGACGATCATTATGACCTGATTGGGTGGGGATGGGGAGCGGGCAATGCGATTGGGACTTACGCCCCCGCATCGGAAAAATCCCGGCTTAAAGTGGTTCTGGCGGAAATGAATTCCACCGACATCCAGGGCGCCTGGACCATGGTCAACAATACGGGCCACGCCCTTGCTCTCCTGGACATGTATGGGCAGATGCTCCTGGACGATAAGATCGATTTCGGAATGTTCTGGAACACGCGCTGGATGAGCGATAAGGGGGTCGACCTGTGGTACGCCCTGGACTCGGCGAACCAACTCCTGCCTACCGGTCGCGCCATTGCCATCTGGGGCCAATTCCTCATGGACGAAATGGTTTCCGCCGACCGTCTCAACCGCATAGCGGCCTATGCCACCCGGGATTCCGCCCAATCGGAACTCAACATCATTCTCATCAACAAGGATGCGGTGCCCCGTTCCTTTGCGTTGGACCTCAATTCCAGGGACTATGCCACCGCCGATGTTTTCCAGTTCACCAGCACCGGTCAAGACGATGAAAATCCGATTTGGGCCAAGACCCAAACCTTGTCCGTGAACGGGAACCTCCTGGATATTTCCATGCCCGCGGTTTCAGCCATGGTCATCGCTTTGAAGGCCAGGATCACGGCGGTCCGCGAGACGGCGCCCACCAAGGGAATATCCTTCACGGGACTTTCCGGCATAGGGGAATCCCGCATCCGGATCAGCTATCAGACGGGAGCGGCATTGGAAGAGGTGCGGTTGGATATCTACGATGCCGGGGGAAAACGGCTGCGCACCGCGCGCGAACAGCGGGTCCCCGCCGGAACCCGCACGCTTTGGGTGGATCGCAACGGAGGGTCGGAGGGTCGCTTGACTCAGGGGCGGTATCTGATGCGTTTGCGATCGGGAAGTTTCACCGCTACCCGCGTTATTATTCTGGGACCCGACTGAGGTCGCACGGCGAAGGCCGGCCCGCTACGTGAAGACAAGGAAGATGATCCTGGTGAAGTAACGGAAAGGCCGGATTACTTCGCAACTCTGACGGTTTGGACTCTTCGAGACCCGAAAAACCGCGGAAGATTGAGGGAGATTGCCAGGGTACGGGAGGCGCTGGCGGATTTTTTCGCATTCGACAATGAGTACGGCAGCACCGAAGCAGGGTGGCGGAAGTACTTCCACGGCTTTACCTACGCCGCGCGCATGGGAAGATAAGGTTCACTCGAAGTCATTCACCGCCGCGCGAAACGTGAAGACAAGGAAGATGATCCTGGTGAAATAACCCTCCCGGATCGGCTACGCTCCAATCCAGTGCGGATCCGATGTTGAGTTTCCCCTATCGACGCCTGCGTAGTTACGACGGGATGCACTCGACGGGAACACAATCGCGTCAAGCCGACCATCCATTCCTGGTGGTTCCTTCCCTCCCAAAACCGGTGAAGGCCCGATTCAATTTCAGCGTGAGAGTACGAGCCGGGTGCTTCCGTTCTCCACCTTGATCGAAAGGGTGCGGGCCGGATTAAAGCCGGCCATGGTCCTGCCCATCATGTTGAGGGACGGGCTTTCGTCCTTCCCGAAATACCGCAGGTCGCGCGCGATGCGTCGGTCGACGGGAACCGTGCCGGAAAAGTCGATCTGCACGTCCACCCAGCCGTCCTGATTCCAGGTGCCGCTATTGATCGCCAGGGTCTTGAAGCTGGTTTTGCCGTATTTGTCCTGGAAGGATTTGCCCACGTCCAATACCCCGTCAAGCAAATCGAAGTTGAATCTCAAGCCTAGAGTCGTGTCGGGTTTGGAGCCCGGCGTGGTGTCCAGGAACCAGGCATCCTGCGCATCGTACGGGGTGCGGAATCCCTGGAACAGCACCGAAGCCCCTAGGCGCGCGGCCGTATCGATCGAGCCGGGTGTGCAGGTGCGGTATTCGAGCCAATAGTTGTATTTCGGATTGTCGGAGGGAACGCGCAAGGCGAGGAGGCGCCCTTTGTGCAGGCCGTTGTCATGCGCGTAGATGCGGTAGGTGCCGCTCGCGGTGACCTCCTTGATTTCGTCCGGGTCCACCCATCCCAGGCGCCATTTGGAAAGGGTGTTGAAGTGTCCCCGGGTGAGGCCGTTCCCCATGATGTCGAAGGGATTGCCGTATTCGGCCGATTGGGATTCGTTCCCCGGTGTTCCGAACATATCCGTGCCGCCGGCTTGGATGGCATGGGCATGCACGAGCCCCAGGCTATGCCCCAGTTCATGGCCCACTACAATGTCCCCGAATTTCCCGTTGATCCAATTGGCGCCGATCGTGTTTGAAAGGCCGGCCCAGACGACGGGTTTGTGCATGCGTGGGAAATGCGCGACATAAAAATCGAAGTCGGTGCCTTGCTTGAATCCCGCAGCCATGATTTGGGCGGTAGTCCATGCCGCCAGTTTGTTGAAATCGGCGCTGTTTTCCTCGATGGTTCCGGGCGCCTGCAGGATGGTCCCGTAGAGTCGCCAACTCCATTTGAACGTGTTGCGCGACATCTGTCCGTACAAGGTATCGATGGCGGCCGTGGCCTTGTTGATGGTGGCGGTGTCCAGGCAATCGGTGCTGTCCGCGAAACCGATGCGCACCACCAGCACCTTGAAGGTGCCGGCCCAGGTCTTGATCATCTTGGGAAGGTCCGCGGACTTGGCCAGCGCGTGGCTCTGCACTTCGTCCGGGTCCGCGTACGAACCCGACTGGGCCGGCCCTTCGGAGAGGCGGCCGCAGGGAAGCGCATGCGCCGTCAATCGTCCCAGCGACAGGCTTGCCGTAATAGCCACCAAGAGCGTCCTAAGTACGTATCCTGAATTCATTGGACTCCTTTTGCCGGATGGATTTCCCAGAATCGAATCACTTTGATTGTTTGCACCGGATGCGAAGGCGGGCGGGCTCCCGATTCGGCCCGCGTCTTCGTATGCCGTAATTTCAAATTCAGCGGACATAGCCCAGGCGCAGGCTGATCCTGCTATGGCTTCCCTCAAGACGGACGGTTTCCCCGTGAGGTCCGATCCCGGAAATTCCTTCCGTGATCGCCGTACCGATGGCGATGTATACCCCGGTGCCGACCTGTTGCCCTTTCGAACTTACCGGATACCACATCAACCCCACGGTTTTACCGCCCAGGGAATCGACGGGAACGTCCTGCAGCATGTTTTCCGTGACCGTGCCCTGGGCCCGGTTAACGAATTGCCCAAAGTGATCGTAAAAAGCGAAATCGAAGCGGAAGGCTCCCTTGGCGCTGATGCGGATCTCCGGGCCCTTGGGAAAAACGGAAGGGCGCGCCGGATCGATCCGTTTCCATTCTCCCGTCTTGCAATCCAGGCAGGTACCGGGAAGCTTGGAAGCCGGGTCCGATGGGATAACTACCGAGACATTGTTCACAATGGAAACCGGGTTGGTAACGGGTCCGCCGATCACGAATCCACCACCGTTCGCGGTGATGGGCTTGAGGCCGCCGATCATCACGTAATACCCCATATGGCTTTGGTTTCCCCGCAAGTCCTGCGTCGTCGCGTGCGCGATCGATTTCAGGCTGTCCCTCGCCTGAGGGCCGGTTCCGGGCGCAAGGGTATACTCGAAGGCCATCCCGCCCAGGCCCCGCACCATCGTCACCACGACGTCCTTCCCGAACTCCTTGCCATCCGGATGCAGGGCGGAGAAGGAGAAGATCAGCGCCGCCGCATCCACCTGCACGTACTCGGAGAAAACCACGCGCAGATGATCAGGAAGTCCGCCCACACGCGGAGAGGCCTCCGCGGAAACCAGCACGGGCCCCACGCCGTCCTGGATCACGAAGGACGCCGTATCATAGCTGTCGGGACCGGAAGGGAAGCGTCCGTAGGGCCCATCCGGAAAACCCGTGCCGAAACGGAAAGGTTGATCCGGAAAGCGGACCAGCAAGGCGTTCGCATCCGTGGGATCGGCTGCCGCGTGGTTCTTCCCCAAACGGACGGAAGCGCCGGGCAGGAACGGATCCTCCAAGGTGATGGAGTCCGGCAGGATATCCGGCCGGAGGTTCAGGAGGATACGGGCGGCATCGATGTGGCCGTCTCCATCCAGATCCAGATACAGCGCCGAGACCACCTTAAAGCCCAGGTCGTACGACGCGGAGGCGATATCGCTCGCGATGAACCCGGTTTTATAGGCCTTGGCTTTGATCTGGGAGCGCTGCGCCAGGACCAGCGGCGCCGTGTATATGGGGCTTGAGCTGTCGGGATCGGCGCAGCCCACCTTGAGCGCGCAAATAACGAAATGGATTTCCGCGCCCTGGGCTTGCGTCAGAGTCACGCTCAGACCCGCGCTCCAGGGAGTCCCGCCGGGGGGATTGAAGGCCGGCGGATCCAGTTTGGCCGTTTTGGAAAAGATTGCGGAAGCCACGTCGCTTCCCAGATACACCAGGCTGCTGCCGCAGGAATCCACCTGGCCGGAGGCGTTGGCCAGCCAGGCAATGGCGTGCAGGGTTCCGGGTTGCGTGATCGGGATAGGGGCGGTGTATTCGCGGGTGGTTCCTAGCGGAACGCCTTTGGCGTCCACGGCGGGGGCGCTGCCGTCCAGGGTGTAGAACATCCGCGTCGACGTGGGTGCGAAAGCGGGCATGGTAAGCGTGGCGGTCGAGGAAGTCAGGAAGGTGAGGGCTCCCGCGATGGCCGGCTGGGGCAATTTGACTTCCGAATCCAGAGTCACGCCTGTCACCACGAAAACGATATCGTTGAAGTCATAGTCCCCGCCCATCATGTCCTCGAATCCGAAAACCACATCCGTGCAAGAGGCGCGCGCGGACACGGCCCAACGGCCATCGCCCCGGTTGTTCTTTTCATCGCTGACCGGCATGGCCTTGTGATTGACGAATAGGCCCGCGAGGGCGGGGTTGGCGTCGAAGTTGTAAGTGCCGGCGACATTGGAGCCGGTGTACTTTTTGGGGATGAGCTGGGCCTTGTCGGCGACGTACATGAATACGATGGGCGCGCCTTTCGTAAAGGGCCCCAGGTCCACGACGGTTCCCTGCTTGCCGTTATTCATGAACAGATATTGCGGTACGCCCGTGACGGGATTCACGAAATACAGGTAACCGGTGTTTGCGGCTTCGTTCCCGACCAGCTTCACCGTAACCTTGCCGCCTCCGGAGGTGAATCCGTTCCCGAGCAGCAGGGGCAACTTCGCATAGGGGGTGAAGGGAGCCGCGTTGGGAAGGAAATAAATGTCCGGATTCTTTTGCGCGAACGCCGTACCCGGGCCGCAGCCGATCAGCAACGGCAGGATCAGGATCCGTACCCTTCGCGATCGCAAAGCGCGTGCGGAAAACCGGAAAAACGCCCCTGCAATCATTTGCTCCCCCTTTAGTTCTACTGTGTCACAAATATTTTGCAAAAAGAGGCTGGTGGAGGTATTTTATGGCATGGCTTCCGATCTTCTCCGGCGCTTTGAACAGTACATGGACCGATTGTCCTCGCTCCTTGGGCATGCGGATCGCGTAAGAC
>OBEQ010295078.1_pt1 | contig 11534 bp, 10 predicted proteins | sample 1670901 | NCBI WGS metagenome assembly OBEQ01 (sample SAMEA104232315, study PRJEB22302) | groundwater metagenome | biome: forest; feature: aquifer; material: groundwater | place: USA | collected 2011-08-07 | depth 5.4 m | reverse complement strand
AGGCTTGACAGAAGGCTTATAGTATGGTAGAATACGGCACTCTCGAAAGAGAGTATTTTTTTGGGAAAATAATATGTTTACTTCAATTTTTATTGGTATTTCATTAATTTCTAACTTGCTTGTTGCAAGTCCATCAGCGCAAACAAGAACCCATATTATGGGTTCTCATGAGTTTTCTCTGGAAAAAAGATACTCAAATAAATGGGTTAGCGATATTTTCGAAGATAATATTCTGCTTAATATTGCCTACATGAGAGGAATAGTTAAGGATTCAAATAGTATCGACTGGAATAAGGTAAAAGAACCTTTCAGATATGAATTTAAGCTTGGGAAAGACGAGGTCTTTTCTTTCCACGACGATGTTTTGCCTCAATACCAAGGTAAAGTTGCTGTTTCCACCCATGCGCATTTTAATTCATTCGAAGGATTTAAGTCCGACGGATGGCTCGTGGGAGACGGAGTATGCCACTTGGCCTCAATTATTAACTGGGTAGCCAGAGATGCTGGACTCGATGTCCTATCCCCTACTAACCATGATTTTATGCCAATTCCCGAAATTCCAAGAGAATACGGAGTTGCAATATACAATGTTCCGGGGCAAAGCGGTTCAAACCAATTACAAAATTTGTATATTAAAAATAATCTGGGCAAGGAAATTTCCTTTGTCTTTGACTTCGACGGAAAAGAGTTAAAGGTTTCTATTGTAGAGTAATTCCCCAACTTCTCCCTGAATTTATTTTGTGCTAGAATGTTTACACGCCGCGGTGGTGGAATGGTAGACACAAGGGCCTTAAGAGCCCTCGTCCGCAAGGACGTGAGAGTTCGACTCTCTCTCGCGGCACACTCTTGCTATATAGCGTGAGAAGTTGTACCTTAAAATCATGGACACCAAGCTGCAGACAGTCGCATTGATTATTTGGCTATGCGAAGGCACAAAGATTAGAAAAGACAAGAGATGGAAAAATTCATACTCACATGCAATTGAAGTAACTAATACTAATCCTCTAATTGTCAAAATTTTTTTAGATTTTCTTAGAGAGAGTATTAATGTACCAAATGAAAAAATACATGCACAGATTCAAATACACAAAGGTGATAATCAAAAAGAGATAGAATTGTTTTGGTCAAAAGTTACGGATATACCCATGTCACAATTCAACAAGACAATAATTAGAGAAAAAGGTAATAAACCAGAAAAGACAAAAGGAACATTTAAAGTACGACTATATGATAAAGCAACTTTTCAAAAACTTGAGAACTTGTTAACGTTAGAATTAAAAGAATTTGATATCGGGGTGTAGGTCATCGGTAGACCGTCCGGTTTGGGACCGGAAAGTAGGAGGTTCAATTCCTCTCACCCCGACAAGAACAGAATTTTGCAAGTTGATTTAATTTTAAACTGTAAAACATATATGAAAATGAAAAGAAATATTCCACTAATTCTCGGAATAATATTGCTATTTCTTTTAGCAGGAAGTGCATATTATTTAACGCAAGGAAAAAGGCCGACTAATTCAACATATCAATCCTTGCTTCGAATTTATTCTTCGCCTACTTCGTCGTCAGTAGCAGTTCCACCAAAAATTTCATGCACTACAACAAATATAAATTTACCTGTAAATTGGAAAACTTATGCAAATCAAGAATTTGAATACTCATTAGGTTGCCCACCAGAGTTTGAATTCACTAATGAAGGCAAAAATAGTATTCTCATGACTAAGAAAAGTAATGAACCAGGAAGTATAGCTCCTAACTTTATATACATTTCTGTTATTCCGAAGGGTACTCAAAGTACAGGCGGAGATATTTATAATTACAATACTCCTGAGGCAAATATATTACTTAATATGAAAGTTGGAGAAGTTAAATCTTTTTCACGAGGAAGCGATCAGGTGAATGACAGGTTTTTCACTTATACTCGACTTCCCAATACTACGATTGTTGGATTACCTGCAAAAACATATATTAATACCAGCCCTTGGGAGTCTCCACAAGGCACAAAAGAATACAGATATTATGTTGATAGAGGAAATAATACTTATTTAATGGGTGGTTATGTTGAAGGAAAATTTTCCCCACAAATATATTACATTTCGGAACAATTGTTTCAGCAAATTTTATCGACTTTTAAATTCGTCAATTAAATATAATTCAAGGTATATTACTCTACAGGCTCTCCGACTCTTTTAATTCTGACTCACTTTGACCTAAATGATCCTAGTTGACTTGCTTTGTTCTTACATGTAATATATTCAGACTATCCCTAAAAAGATAATGTAGTTTCCCCTCAAAAGGAAATTACGCAACTACTCGCAAGAGTAGAGGCAGGAAAGGCCTCCGCAAGGAGGTTTTTTCTTGGCTTGTTGACCTCAAATCTGGCTTCTGATAAACTATCCATACTTATCGCGGGTGTAGTTCAATGGTAGAACGCAACTTTTCCAAAGTTGTCACGAGAGTTCGATTCTCTTCACCCGCTCACGCTCCCGTAGCTCAACGGATAGAGCAGGGCGGTTCTAACGCCAAGGTTGGGGGTTCGATTCCCTTCGGGAGCGCAACGTAATAAATCGAGGATTTAACGCTGCTGGAAGATTAACTATTTTAGCTTTTGGGCGATTACATAAAACATATAGCTCATATCGTATTTATCGTTAAATTCTTCAAACTCCTCGTGACCGACTCCGTAAATGTCTTGAAGCTCCTTGTATCTCGCCAATCCAAAAGGAGCCGTTTCTAAAAGTCTTAGGCCATGACGTAATAGAAAATCCGACATTTTATCACCTGCGAAAGCAAGGCGCGGCGTTAAGGTTTCTCTTATTACTACCTTACCATCCGATTTTAAAACGCGATCTATCTCTGCAAATATTGCGTCTTCGGCTTTGTGAGAAAGTTGTGAGCTAACAACATTGCTCAAAAAGACTTCATCAACAGAGTTGTTTCTAAATGGCAATTTATATCCGTCAGCTACTACCAAATTAATACTTTCTCCAGGCTTTGATCTTCTAATGTGTCTTTGAACATCGATAAGATTTTGGAAAAAAGCCTCTTTATCTTCATTACTAAAAGGTTTCCTTGGTTTTTCTCCCACCCAGGGAATAATCCAGTAATCCTCTGGTCGATCTGGCCTGTCTATACCAACATAGATACTGCCATGATCAAACTTTCTAACTAATTCTCTGTTGTCGAAACTCAAAACCATAGAAGGATGAGCTCTATAGGGATAACTTCCTACACCGATTTCCAAAATTACGCCAGGCCTCACTTTTTCCATAGCTCGCTATTATAACACGGTTTTCCAAATTCTGAGGCTCTTGTGTGGTTTGAGCAGATACCTGCTTAAAATACATATATGCCAATATTGACTCAGTTTGATCTAAAAATTCCTAGTTGACAAAGCTATATATTAACCTGTATAGTATGCAAACTATCTCTAAAAAAGATGAGGCAGTTTCCCCTCAAAAGGAAATTGCGCAACTACTCGCAAGAGTAGAGGCAGGAAAGGCCTCCGCAAGGAGGTTTTTTCTTGGGAAAAACGCTGTGGTAGAATATCGGTATGATTCCAATTTCGGATTCAATAAGATCAAGAGGATTTCCAATAACAAACGTTCTATTAATTGTTTAGCTTAGCTTTGCTAAACGCAACATTTATGTTATACTAGCCTCAATTGGTGATCGTAGCTCAATGGTTAGAGCACTAGGTTGTGGACCTAGTGGTTGCCGGTTCGAATCCGGTCGATCACCCACATAATGAAAAAAAACAAAAGCTTCCTAAAAGCTCTTTTTTTTGTTTTAGTAGTCTTACTTCTAGTAAGATTCATTTCTGTAAAGATAGCTTCTGTAGAAGAAAATAAAATAAAGTCTCCCCTATCTTTGAGCTCAAAGCCAACATCCTCACCAACTATTAAACCCACCCCAACTCCAATTCCTACACCTACTCCGGTTCCCACGCCTGCGCCCACACCCGTTCCTGCAGGATATTGTTTGAATGTACCTGTTTTGTTTTACCACCACGTTCAGCCTCAAGCAGACGCAATTACTAATAAGCAAACAGCACAGTCTGTAGATGCAGGCGTATTTGACCAGCAAATGGCTTATTTAAACCAGAAAGGTTATACAACAATCTCAGCTTCTGATTTGGTAAATGCCTTGAAAAACCATACTGGAGTTCCTGCAAACAGTGTAGTTGTAACTTTGGATGACGGCTATGCGGATCAATACGGACATGCCTTCCCTATCGCAAGAAAATATAACATAAAACTCAGTCTTCTAATTGCTTCGGGACTTGTTAATAACTCAGGTTTTATGAATTGGGGGCAGATCAGTGAGATTAAGAATTCAGGAGGATATATTGTTAACCACACTTGGTCACATTATTCTTTGCCTGCAGGATCGGTCGAGAAGATGAAATACGAAATCGAAACTGCAAAATCGCAGATAGAGAGTTTTACGGGACAAAAATCTGATGTTTTCGGGTATCCATATGGGAGCTTTAGCGACTTGTCCATAAAAGTTTTGCGGGACGAGGGATATATTGGAGCTTTTTCGACCTTGCCGGGAACGACCCAGTGCGACTCTTTTATAATGACACTTCATAGAACCCGAATCGGCAACGGTTCGCTCTCTTCTTACGGTTTTTAAGCAAAGCTTGCGACCTTCGGTCTAAAACACTTTCATTCTTCAAGCTAAAGTTGACCCAGTTTGTTATCTTGTTTTTTTCGTACTTTATTCTACTATTATTTTGTGAGGATAATTCTGCATATTGATTTTGATTCGTTTTTTGCAAGCGTTGAGCAGCAATATAAAACCTATTTACGAGGAAAACCTGTTGGAGTTACAGCAACCAATGGAAGAACCTGCATTATTGCCTCTAGCCGTGAAGCAAAACAATTAGGAATAAAAACCGGAGACAGAACCTGGGAATCGCTTCCAAAATGTCCTGACCTTATTTTGGTTTCTGCAGATTTTAATAAATATTATGAAATTTCCAAGAAATTCCTAAATATTGCGAAGGACTTTTCTCCCCTGGTTGAACTTTTCTCGATAGACGAAGCTTTTATCGATATAACAGAAACAGAACATTTGTTTGGCGGAGTTAAGAATGTTATTCAAAAGATTAAAGACCGGGTTAAAAATGAAATTGGAGAATATATTACGGTTTCTATTGGAATTTCCCATAACAAACTTTTGGCAAAACTTGCATCAGGCCTTGCAAAACCCGCCCGCCTCGCAAGCGAGAGCGTTGCGGGCAGGCCAAATGGAGTTTTTGAAATAAATAACAAAAATATCGAAGAAGTTTTAAGAAATGCAAAACTTACGGATTTTTGTGGAATTGGAGAAAGAATCGAAAAAAGACTTAACATGCTAGGGGTTTACACAGCTTTAGATCTTCAGGAAACTCAAGAAAATTTACTTATTGAAGAGTTTGGTAAAGTTGAAGCGCATTTTTTAAAAAATCTATCGCAAGGTTTTGATGATAGTCCTCTTGTTTCATATGCTCAGGAACCGGAAGTAAAATCAATAGGAAGAAATTACTGTTTACCAAAGAATGAATATAATAAAAAAGTAGTTTTACAAAATATCTATGAACTTTGTGAAGAAATCGCAATAAGACTTAGAGCGCTTAATAAATTAGGCAGAACAGTGTCTTTATTTTTGGGAGGATTTGAAGATGTAGGTCGAAGAAAAACAATTTCGGAATTTATGGACGGCGGGGCTCAAATCTTCGAGATTTGTCAGTCAATTTTAAACGAAGATCAATATTTTTTTAAAAACAATAGATACTATACAAGACAAATTAATATCTCTGTTTCGTCTTTGGAAGATTCAGCAAAAATTACGATTTCATTATTTGAACAAACCAAAAAGAACAAGGTAGTTTCTACTATAGATAGAATAAACGAAAAATTTGGGGATCATACTATTCGGAATGGTTTTTTATTATACTCCGATAAGCTTACAACAATGCCTAATGGATATATGGCGGATAACTTTGAAAGAACTAGACTTGCATTAGAAGTAGCTATTCTTGATCAGAAATAGTTATTCTAGATTAGAAATAAAAGAATGACCTCTTAAGACCTTTTTTCTTAAAAACAACGAATTCATAATCTTGATAAACCAAAAAATAATTATTATCTCTTGTAAGTTTATTAATAATGCTTCTATTGGTTTTTTCCAACGGAATATTAAAAGATTTACTGCTATAAAGCACAATAACATCTGCTTCGTTGACTCCTAAAGGAAGAGTGTAAATTTTTTGTCTGCGAGAAAGATGCGAACCCACCTCGTTTGTTGCTGCCACACTGTATCTTTTGGGAATTCTTTGTATAAAGTTATCGATTAACTTTTCATTTTCTAATGGTTCCGTGAACATTGCTACGTTCGGGTTTTTGGAACCGATAAGCGGTCCAAAATTATACGTCGATATTAACGTACTGAGCAAAAGAAAAACCACATAAAAGTTTAAAGGAAGCCTTGGAGTTACCCTTACTAAAAATCTTACTGAATATATTGTCGCAATAAATAAAAAAGGAGTTATTGATGCGGAGTACTGGTAATAAATTTTATGCAACTGAGAATTATTGCTAAGAAGGTCTATTAGAAGTGAGGGCATAGAAAAAATCAAATAAGCAGGAGCAAAAATCGGTAAAAATCCAAGCGGTTGAAAAAGTTGCTGAAGATAAATCAACTGGTCTTTCTGAAAAATTGTTGAAAGGGTTTTAACAGGAGATGTAATTATACTCGTCACTATTTTTGTGGGGGTATCACCGAAATCAGAATAATAAGACAGTGCAAAATGTTGTGAGCCGGCAAATTTGGGAATTACTGTCCATACCAGTACCACAAATAATAGCGCTGAAATCAGAGAAATCATTAATCCTAAAAGTTTCTTTCTGTCGAAAATTATCATATAAATTCCGAAAAGAGAATCTATAATCCATATATTTTCTTTACATAACCCTGCAAGAATTAAAAATAAGATAAGAAGAAAGTAACGTTTTTTTATCAAAAAATAAAATGAGGCGAGAAGAAACGTTGTTGCCAAAACAACCGGGTGGAAATCGTATAAATTGGAGTACTGCAGAGCAGGATTTAAAAGAAAGCATATAGCAAAGATAAAAGCTGCGCTTTTTTTCCTTAAAACTTCTTTGGAAATCATGTAAATAAAGCCTGCCCCCAGACAGACAACAGCAGTCTGGAGTAAAAGAAGCATTTTTGGATTTGACCAAAGCAGATATAGCGGAGAAATTAGAATTAAGATAAAATCCGCGTGAAAAGCCAACCTCGAAATAGTATCTGTGCCGTTGGGGTCCGTAAGTTGAAAAACTCTGCCGTGTATTGTATTCCAAGATGTCTGGTCCATATTTCCTAAATCAAAACGGCCGGTAAAAAAAGCGTCGTACTTTAAAAATGATGCTGTTGTAAAATAAATAAAATAGAGAAGAACACATAAAAAAAGCAAGCTTTCTTCTTTGTGTGAGGATAAAAAAGAATATACCTTGGTTATCAATTTACTTTTAGTTGTATAAATAATCCACGAAAAAAACAAAAATATTATTTCGGAAACAACAAATATAGCTCTTGAGAAAATTGATATAAAGATCGCTGAAGGCAAAGGCATAATTTTAGATAAAACTATAGTTATTACACCTTCTCTAACTCCAAGACCCATTGGTGTAATAATCGATAAATAACCAATCAAAAGGGCAAAAACAAAAAATCCGGAAAACCCTAGAAAATAATAGGGATCTAGAAAATATATTGAGGCACCAGCAAAATATGTTCCGATTCCAAAACATAACAGTGATAATGACGAAATAAGTACTGAATACAAAACATTTAATGGCTTAAAGTTTGGGAAAATTTGTTTGCCTATTAATTTCTTATTAAACACAAATCCCAATACAAGCGAAATAATAAATAAAACTATCAACGGCTGCGAAAAAATAGAATATTTAAAGCTTGGCAAAGATAAATTGGTGAACAAAAAATTAAGGGAAAGAAGAGAAACCAAAAATCCAGAAATTGTTATGAATTGGCTTTCATAAAAAAGTGACTTAAATATTGTTTTATTATCAATCCCCTGCTTGTTGAACAAAAACATTCTTCCTAAAAATGACCAGATATTGCCAGGCGCGTATCTTTTTAGTTCTGAAAAACTCCATAGAAACAGGAGGTTTTTTAATGTAAGCTTATGTCCTTTTTGTTTTAAAATTTCCTGCCAAAGGACTCCGCGTAAGAAAAAATAGAATTGAAAAAAAATTAAAGATAAAATTAAAACCGGTACGTTGACGTTTTTAACTTTTGAAATTGCATCAAAAGACGTTGGAATAAATTTAAGAAGAAAAATTATGGAAATGACGGAAATTGGCCAGCCGATTAAAAATTTGGCAATATCAAATATCTTAGATCTCACGATAAGATAGTATTATATCGAAGGTAGGATGTTAATTCCAGCATTTCCATGTGGAGTATTTTTCTCGAATTGGTTTTGAGCCTAAGATGTTGTGCTCCGCCTGATGGAGGACGTTAGAATTTATATGTCCACCCTGGTTGCCACTTAAAAGGAGAGATAAGTAATTCTTCTAATGATTTATTATTAACTGTGGATTCAATTCCATATTGCGTTGCTCTGTGTCCTATGATCATAACTCGTTTATTGTCATATTTTGCTTTTAATTCATCTAAAAACTCATTCATTCTTTTATTTGTTTGTTCATAACTTTCTCCATTTGGAAAAGGAGTAGAAATATACTTAATTCTCATTGGTTCAACTTCTTCTTTTGGATGTTGTGTTAAATCTCCATAATCACACTCTCGTAATCTTGCGTCTTGAATTATTGGAAATCTATTACCAAAAGCTATTTCTGCAGTTTTATATGCTCGTTGCAAATCAGAACAGAAGATTGCATCAAAATGGTCATCCACGTATCTTTTCCCCAATTCACTTGCTTGCTGTAGTCCTAAAGGAGAAAGTTCTATATCATTATGCCCTGAAGAAAGATTATTCTCGTTATCAAGCGATGTCGCATGAGCTTCAAAGATAATATTTATCACGAATTGATTATATCAGAAGTATTTTTGAGGCTAATTATGCAGCTCCGAGGAATGGAGTCGAACCTAAGATATTTTAAAGGATACTAGTAAAAAAAATTAAATTCGTGTGGGCCGTAAAGGAGTCGAAACCTTTTGTAAAGAGATTAGTAGTTTTGTTTGGAAATATTGTGTAACTATTTTTATACCCCTATTTTCCATACCCCTTTTTCTCTAAACGCAGAAATGGTTTGACGCTTAGCAGCATTTAGAAGCGTCTGAATAGATCTTCCATCCGTTTTTGCATATTTGACAACAGGAATTATATTCATGCTTTTAAGATACGCAATTCTTTTGTGAAGAGATTCGGAAAGAGCAAGAGCAATAATTTTTTCCATATGCTTCATATCTTTATTATCTCTGTAAATGCCAAAAGACTTGTAGTACTCCTTTTTCCCCTTGTTTCTAATAACAATGCCAGGGAAGCCAATTTGTTGCAGCTGAAGATTAATTAAGACTCTTCCTATTCTTCCATTTCCATCTACAAAAGGATGGATATTTTCAAAATCGAGGTGGAATTTGGCTATTTTCTCAATAAAATACTTATTATGGTTACTTTTGTATTCAATCAAAATTTCTCCGATAACCTTTTCAATATGTTCGGGTGGAAGGGCAATGAAACTCCCTACTCTAACGTATTCGTCTTTTTCCCTAAAACGTCCAGCAATTTTATCTTCAATATTTCCAATAAGCATTTCATGGAAAAACAAAATCGTTTCCTTGTTTACATCCAGTTCATGGAGTTTTGAGCGGATATATTCAATAATTCTGGCCAGATTTTTTGCTTCAAATATCTCCCGGACAGATATATTTTTCGATACGTCCATTTCCAAGAGAATATCTTCCGTTTCTTTAAGCGTTAGGGCAGAATTTTCTATAGCATTTGAGTTAAAAACTAATTCAGGAATTTCAGCCTCGTCTATTATTTGAAGAAGAGAAGATTTGTCAATTTTTAGTCGCTCGTATTCCTCCTTTAGTTCTTGAATATGATTTTTTACGCTTTGTGGAACAGCCATAAGTGAATTGTACCATATTAACGGTATTTTGTCAATATAACGTGAATTTAGCTAATTATTAACTGAAATTCACGATTTTATGCGAGCGGCTTCGAATATCCACGAAGTGAATTGACCCACAGCCTTAATTTTTGATGTTTTTCATATTCTATAATCCTGGTGCTGCAGGCACAGCCGGGGCCGCGGGTTGTTCTGCGGGTTTGTTTTCTATAGCAGGGGCCTGAACAGTTGGAGCCTGCGGAGCGGGTGCAGCGGGAGCTGATTGAACCGGTGCGACTTGGTCGGGGGCTGCAACAGGAGTTGTGTTAACCGGTTGAGCTGTTGTAGTTACTGACACAGAGGCTTCGGTGGCAACAGTAACGGCAGGAATTTGCTGTGCGGGAACCTCCTGCTTAATCTGTTGAATTTCTTGTTGAATCGGTTGCGGTAAAGTTTGCTCAATAGGTGATGGATTACTAACAGGAGCTGAAAAAATTTCTCGTTGAGTCTGCACAACAGCTGCAGTAAGTTGTGATTGGTCAGACTTTGCTTGCTGTTCTATTGTTTTAGTTTTTTGCTCAACTGCCTGCGTAAACTGTGTTCCGCCAACAGCAGAGACAGCTGCGGCTATTGTTGGATTTTCCTGGATTTGGGCAACATTCATTTGAAATGTTACAGGATCACTTACTTGCGTAATCAAATGATTTTCTATGATTGTAACTTGTGTAGTAATCGCAGCGTCAATTTTTACCCGATCACTTACTGGAACTTCATTCTTAAGCTTAATCAATACCGCCAGAGTATCTGGAGTGAGATTTAGTGTTTCTGCGGCTAGCTGACTCACATTAGTTTGTGCTGAGACAGACGTTGCAGTAGTTATTTTTGAAACAGAAGTAGGTTCGGTAACAACTGAGGTATTTGTAGATACGGATATTTGGAATTCAGGTTTTGAAACATTTGCAACAAAAGTATCAACAATTTTTGTTTCCGCTTGTTTGGCGACTGCTATTACTTCGGGTTGTACGTCTGAAGAACGACTCAGCGCATTTGCTAGATCTTGGGCGACCTTTACATCAACAACATCTGGGATAGGATTATGAGTGAAAAAGTCTGTCTTTGCTAGCTCTTGAGGTTTGTCTTTATATGTATCAATAATATTTTGTTCAATAGCAGCTTTTATATCTTCCACCTTTTGGACAACCGGTAAGACCCCTACCACCCCCGCGTTTTTTGGAGGCGCAACTTCTGCTTCGATTTGGGTAACTGCTTTAAGATCCTGTGGCGTATTTCCAATTACTTGATCGACGAATATATTTTGCGTATTTGCATCAGGTATTTCCGAGATTCTTTCTTTTAAATTTTCCGCTGTTTTATCTTTTAACCCTTCTGCCAAAAGAATTGTTTGCGGATTTTTAAAATCATCTTTTATTACGTCTAGTGCTTCAAATT
>OBEQ010070230.1_pt1 | contig 11534 bp, 10 predicted proteins | sample 1670901 | NCBI WGS metagenome assembly OBEQ01 (sample SAMEA104232315, study PRJEB22302) | groundwater metagenome | biome: forest; feature: aquifer; material: groundwater | place: USA | collected 2011-08-07 | depth 5.4 m | reverse complement strand
GTGATCGGAAACAGGGCCAGCCGGTCTCGGGATCCCGCGCCGCGGACGGCATGTCGCGGCTCACGAGAACATGGATCGTCTGCTCATCGTTTATGGGCACGTCGGTCAGGGCTACATACCGCGCGTGGACGTACTCGGCGACGAGGGGGAAGCGGCTGTTGAATTCCGCCAGGTCACCGCTGGGGACGATGACAAACGGAACGCTCTGGCGGCGCAGGCGATCGAACGCGAACCGCTCGTTTGCATCCGACCCGAAGTACGCGCCGAAATACTCCTGTCCCGCCGCGAACAGACGTTGCGCGTAGAACGGCACTTCCACCAGGAAACCGCCGATGAGCAGACGGTCGTCAGGCGACGTGCAGCGATCGACGTATCGAAAAAATGGCACGAGGCGGTAGGCGGCTCGCGTGGGGATCTGGTAATCCGTGAACCGCTCACGAAGATCGGCCGTGCGCTCGACGAATCGCTGGGGAATGTCGCGCGATCGTCCCAGCAGCCCGGCGCGATCGATCTCTTCGTACGTGAACCCGACGGCCAGCACGGACGCGCCCATCAGCAGCGTGAACACCAGCGCCAGCGGCACCGTGAGCGCGCGCCGGCTCGACGCGCTGAAGGCCCGCGACAGCAGCCACCCGCCAAGCATCACCGCCGGCACGATTGCATCGGCGAGCCTCGTATTGAGTGGATCACGGATGAAGCTGACGTCCACGAGGAGCGCAACGAGGGCGAGCGGCGCGATTCGCGCGGCAACGGCGCGCACATCGTCACGCGCCCTCCAGGCCACGAGCATCCCGATCGCGACCAGCGGCAACAGATACAACTCGTAGACGAGCGCGGATTGGAGCGGCCGCTCGTCGCCGAAGACGCGCGGCCACACGTGCCATTGACGCAACGCTTCGCGCTGGCTGAACTCGACCCCCGTGCGGAAGTACAGCCAGAGCCCGCCGTACGCCTGCACGTAGATCAAATACGGGAGCAGCAGCACGACGAGAAACACGGCAAACATCGCGGCTTCGCGTACTGAAGTTCTCCACGCCGTCCGTTCGTGCGCCAGCAGGATCGTCAGCGCCGCTCCGGCCCCCAGGAAGAGGCCGTGATCGTGGCGGAACATGAACGCGATCGCCACGCCCGCCGCCATGGCAAAGAGACGCTTCATGTCCGGCGCCGCCAGGTACCTGCCGTACAGCCAGAACGCGAACGCGTAGGCGAGGATCTTCGGATAGCTGTAGGTCCTCGGAAAGACGGCAATTTCGAACAGCGCGGCGAGAATCGCCAGCGTCATCGATCCGGTGAGCTGACGAACCGCGGCGGCGGTGAAGGCCGCGGCAAGGCCGAAGGCGATCGACACGAGCATCGCCTCGGCGAAGAGCGTCGATCCGAAGACCTGCTGCGCGAGCGCCGATGCGCCGAACATGAGCGGCAGACCGGGATCGATCCAGTCGCGCGTCGGCCATTCGCCGAAGAGCATCTGCCGCCCACCGCTGATGTAGACGAAATGATCGTTGACGAAGCCGCTCTTCAGCGCCAGGAACCGGAACGCTGCGGTGAGCGCGAACAACGCAACGCAGGACGCGGCCGGCCACCTTCTCACGTGCTACACAACCGGCGTGAGCGCCGCGAGCGAGACGAGGCGCCCCTGTTGCGCCATCGATTGACCCGCGGCTTCGAGCAGTCGCACCACGCGAAGGCCGGCATGGCCGTCGGTGAGCGGCGTCTGCTTCTTCTCGACGCAGTCGACGAAGTGCCTGGCTTCGGTCTGCAGGGCCTCGGTAATGCCAAGCTGCGGCGCCCACATGTCGCCGGTGCGATAGCCGACCATCATCTGGTAGAGGTTTTCCTGGCTGGGGTTCACCGAGATTCCGCGGTCGTACACCTTGATCTTCTCGCTCGTCTCGAGATCATCGAAGACGACCATGCGGCGGCTGGCGCCCAGGAGGGTGCGGCGCCCCGTCACCCGCGCCAGCCAGTTCACATGCACGTGCGCAATCAGGCGGCCGTCGAAGAACATCGTCATGTAGGCGATGTTCTCCGGTTGGCCGGGCACGTGCGCAAGGCCGGTCGCAGAGACCCCCGTCGGCGACTGCGCCAGCACGAAGTCCATGATCGACAGGTCATGCACGGCGAGATCCCACAGGACGTTGACGTCGTGCTGAAAGAGTCCGAGGTTGATGCGCACCGAGTCGTAGTAGTAGATCTCGCCGAGGTCTCCGGCCTGTGTGAGCTCGCGCATCTTGGCCACCGCGTTCGTGTACACGAACGTGTGGTCGACCATCAGCACCAGCCCGCGCTTCTCGGCCTCTTCGATGAGCGCCAGCGCCTGCTGCGTGTTCGACGTCATCGGCTTCTCGACGAGCACGTGCTTGCCCGCGCGAAGCGCCTCCATCGCGAGCTCGAAGTGCGACGACACAGGCGTGGCGATCGCCACGGCGTCGACCGACGGATCGGTGATGAGATCGCGGGAATCGGTCGAGACCTTCGTCGCCGGGTACCGCGCGCTCACCTGCGAGAGGCGCGCGGCGCGCAGGTCGGTCACGAACCCGACCCGCGCGCCGGCTGTTTCCGCGAAGTTCCGAACGAGGTTCGGTCCCCAGTAGCCGTAGCCGATCACGCCGACAGTAATCATCGCGGCTCCTGCGCGCGCACGCGCGCTGGTACGCCCGCGACCACCGCATCGTCGGGCACGTCGTGGGTGACGACGGCCCCGGCGCCGACGAGCGCGCGCGCGCCGATCGTGACGCCGCACAGGATGACGGCGCCGCTGCCAATCGACGCGCCCGTCCGGACGCGCGTGGGCACGACCTTCCAGTCGGCGTCCGTCTGCAGGCCGCCCGCGGCGGTCGCGCGTGGATAGCGGTCGTTGATGAACATTACTCCGTGACCGACGAATACGTCATCCTCGATGGAGACGCCTTCGCAGATGAACGTGTGCGAGGAGATCTTGCACAGGCGGCCGATCGACGCGTTCTTCTGGATCTCGACGAAGGCGCCGATCTTCGTGCCGTCGCCGATCTCGCAGCCGTACAGGTTCACGAGATCGGGATGGTGAATCACGACGTCGCGGCCGAGCCGCGCGCTAGAGGCAATCGGCATGAATGGTCCCGGCCCTCAGCGGAAGCACGGCCACCCAGTTGCTGTGTCGCGGCTCACGGGCGTCAGCGTGCGATTGATGAAGACATCGACGGTACCGGCGCGGGACGGGTACGACGCGACCGGCTCGAAATGAGCTGCGATGAAGTCCTGGATGTACGGGAACAGGCCTCCTTGCCATGGTGATGACACGATTGCAGCCGCGACGGTCTCGCGGGAGAGCCGATCTTCCGTAAACGCCTGGTCCGCTGCGGTCGTGAAGATACCCGGGAAGAAGGAGGAACGTCCGCCGGCGAAGGGGCGCTGCGCGTAAAACGCGACTTCTGGAATGAAACCCGGCAGCAGGAGCCGATGCGCGGGTGTCGTGCATCGATCCACGTAGTCGAAGAGCGGCAAAAGCGCGGGGACGGGACCGGCAGGCATCTGCCGCACCGTGAAACGTTCGTGCAGTTCGGCGGAGCGGTCCGCGAACCGCTCCGGCAGCCGGCGAAGCCCGCCGAAAAGGCTCGCACGATTGAGCTGTTCGGACGTATGACCGACCTCCGCCACCGCGATCGCGCTGGTTGCGACAAGGAGCGTCGCGACAGCGCCGATGGCCACGCGGCCGCGCCTCGTGGAGGCGTGGCGCGTCGCTGTCAACCATGCCGCGAGAAGCAGCGCCGGCACGATCGCATCCGGCAGACGGTTCGTCAGCGCGTCGCGCAGAAATCCACGATTGACGAGAATGGCGATGGCGATCAGCGGAACCACCCGGGCGGCGGTGACGCGCCAATTCGGCTCTCTGAGCTGCGCCAGCAGGAATCCAGCTGCGGCGAACGGCAGCAGGCAAAACAGGTAATACAGAAAGGCGACGCTGTTCTGGTCCAGCCCTGCGCCTGCACTCAGCCTTGGAATCATCAGAGTCGTTCGCTCCGACTCGGACGCGCTGAACGCCAGGCCGCGCTCGACATACGTCAGTACGCCGCCGTTGACGGCGAGATAGAGGACATACGGAAGCAGACCGAGGCCCACGAGCGCAACAAAGACGCCGATGCGCGTGCGAAGCCGGCGATGAATTCCGGTCCCGGTTGCGAACGCGACGGCCAGCGCGGCGCCGCACCCGAGATAGGCCCCGTGATCGTGGCGGAAGAGAAACGCCACGGCCACGAACGCCGCCAGCGCCACCATCCGCGTCAGCGACGGGCGGCGGACGTACGACCACATGATCACAGGTCCCGCGGCATACAGCAGGATCTTCGGGTAGCTGTAGTTGAGCGGGAATATGGCGATTTCGAACGCCGCGGCGACGACACCGGCGGCAAGCGAACCGGTGAGCTGCCGCACGGCCGCGGCCGTCAGCGCGGCAGCGAGGCCGAATGCGCCTGACACGAGCATCGCTTCCGCGAACAGGTTCCGTCCGAACACGAGCTGTGCCCCGGCCGATGCGGCGTACATGAACGGCAGCCCCGGATCGAGAAAGTCGCGCGTCGGCCAGTCACCGAACAGCATCTGCTGCGCGCCAGCGAGGGCGACGTATTGATCGTTGGAAAAGCCGACGAGCGCGAGAAAACGGAGCGACCCGGCGATGAGGGCGATACCCAGATACAGCAGGCCCGTCGCGACGGACGCCCACGCGCGGGACGACACACGGAGTCGCCAGAGCCCGGGCATCACGACCGGATTCGGAGCCGTCAGACCCGACGAGCTCATTCCGCCTTCAGTTTCTCCAGGACGAGTACGCGTCCCTGGTTGCCCCAGTCCATGCGTGCCTCGAGATCGGGACGCGAGCGGCAGCCTTCGAGCACGAACATCAGGCGCAGCATGTCCTTGTTGAGGAGCGTGATGTGGGTGGGATCCACGTCGAACTGCGTGGTGAAGTCGAGCAGGGTCGCGGGGTCCGGATGAAATCTCGTCGTCACGTAAATGAACTTCGTCGTCATCCGCACCATGTTCGAGACCGCCTGCCGCACCTGCAGCACGGTGAGATGCTCCAGCACTTCGCGGCAGATGACGAGGTCGTACGCGTTGGCCGGCTTCAGCGTCTGGTCGGTGACGACGCCGACGGTGATGCGGCCGCGGACCTGCGGGGTTGCGAGCTGTTTGCTGCTGTCCGCAAAGTCGATCCCTTCGACGTCGACGTTCAGCTCCCACAGCAGGTGCATCAGCGCGCCGGGGCCGCATCCGAGGTCCAGCACCTTCTTCGGCTGGAAGACCTCTTTGATCAGCGACGGATTTTTTGCCTCGATCTGCCGGCGCGTCTCCAGGTTGTAGTTGTTGCCCTCGGCACGCCAGTCGCCGGTGAAGTACTCGGAATCGTAGTGCGCCGATCCGACCGGCTTCTGGTCGATGACGCGCTGCTCGAACTCGGTGATGTTCATCGCGGATTCTGCTGCTCCGTGTAGCTCTTGAGAATACGGCTCGAGGAATCGACGACGGTATCGAGGTACACCACCTGGATGCCGTGATCGCCGCAAATGCGCACTTGATCCGGTGGAAGGCGCCCTTCCCAATCCCTGCCCTTCACGTAGTACTTCGGCTGCAGCTCGCGCAGGATCGTCTCGGTGTCGAACTGGTTGACGTGCGTGTAGCTGATGAAACGAATCGCGTCGACGATGGCCGCGCGCTGATCCTCGGGAAGAAGCGGCGCATGCTTCGTGCGCACGTAGCGATCGGATGCGATGTTGCAGAGCAGCGGCACGTCGAGCTGCCGGGCCGCCGCGCGGAAATACTCGATGTGCCCGCGGTGCAGCGGGTCGAACGCGCCGTCCACCATCGCGACTTTCTTCCGGTAGTCCTTCAACTGCTCGAATTCGAGGATCACGATTTGACGAGCAGCCCTTTGTCCCGCAGTTCCTGCAGCGCCTTGTCGAAGAAGTCCACCGCGACATCCGGCGTCGTCTTGGCCCATTTGATCAGCTCGGCAAATCCCTGGTCGAGCGTGACCTTCGGCGCGAAGCCGAGGGTGTCGCGCGCGCGCGTGATGTCGGCCGTATTGTGGCGGATGTCGAACGTGCGTCCCGCCTCAGTAATCTGCGGCTGGATAGGGCTGCCCAGCAGACGACCAATGAGCTTCGCGACCTCGAGGATCGTGATCGTCTCTCCGGAACCGACGTTGACGGGAAGGTAATCGGCGCCCGGCTTCTCGATCATCAGCAGCAGGCAGTCGACGACATCGTGAATCGACACGAAGTCGCGCAGCTGGCCGCCATCCTCGAACACGATCGGCTGCTTGCCGTTCAGCAGCCGGCTCAACCAGATCGCCGCGACGCCCGCGTACGGATTGCTCAGGCTCTGACGCGGACCGTAGACGTTGAAGAAGCGCGGCGCCACCGACGGGATGCCGTAGGTTTTCCCGATGAGCAGCACCATCTCTTCCTGGTGGTACTTCGTCATCGAGTAGATGTTGTCGCGGTAGAGCGCCTTGTCTTCCGGCGTCGGGATCGATTTCAGGTGTTTGCCGCAGTGCGGGCAATGCTGCTCCCAGTCGCGCGCGGCGAGCTGCGACTCCGGGCGGATCGTCGGCGCAACCGCGCCATGTGCATCGCAGGTGTACGCGCCTTCACCGTACACGCCGATCGAGGACGCGACAATCACTTTCTCGACCTTGTGCTTCGTGTTGACCAGGATGTCGAGCAGGAGCGCCGTGCCGCGCGTGTTCACGTCCACATAGCGATCGACCTGGTACATGCTCTGGCCGATGCTGACCGCCGCGGCGAAATGCACGACCGCCTGCGACGCGAGGACGAGCGGCTCGAAGACGGCGCGATCGCGCACGTCGCCCTTGACGTACTTCGCCTCCGGGTTCGCATAGGACGGCCACGTGCCGGAGCGATGCACCTGCGGCTCGAGGTTGTCGAGCACCGTCACGCGATACTCGCGCGCCACCAGCGAGTCCACGAGATGGGAGCCGATATAACCGGCGCCGCCGGTCACCAGGATGTCAGTGATGCCCATGGGCATTGGAATGGCCCCTCTAGGGAAGCACGCCGAGAAGCCGCATGCGGATATCTTCCGACCGCAAGGCCTGGCGCTGATGTGGCGTGTAACCCTCGTACTGATAGGGAAGGAACTGGAGCGGGTGGCGCGCTTCCGCGAGCGTCACGTAATGGCTCGGCAAGTCGAGCGGAGCGGGCCCCGGATACAGGTGCTTCGCGTTGACCCATATCACGCCCCGATATCGTGCGGTCACCGCGTCACCCGGCTGATTGCGCGCCATGAAGTCGTCGGGAAACGACTGCAGCAGCGGCTCCCGGAAATTCAGGGCCGCCTGGACGATCATCGCGACGATGACCGCCCCCGCCAGTCGTCGCACGCTCCGATGTTGTGACATCCGCAGTCGTTCGAATGTATGAGCGGCAACGAGGCAAAAGAACGGCACGAGTTGTCGCGCAAGCCGGCCGTACACGACGAATTGGTGGAGCACCACTGAACACGTCGCCAGCGCCGCATAGATCACCACGAGTCCGATGAATCCAGCCCGAAGCCGGGGCGAGGTCACGATGGCCCGGGGCGCCCACAGCCACGAAGCGGCGCACCCGATCCACACCCACAGCAGAAGGTGCTCCGCGTGCCACAGGTATTCGAAGGGGAGGCTCCATCCTTCTTCAAGTGTCCCCTGGTCGATCGTTCCTGAATACGAGATGACGTTCTGGAGGAAGTGTCCATGGAGCGCCGCGCTGGCGCCGACGGCGAGACCCACCACTGTCCCAGCTCCCAGAGCGGCGAGGGCACCGTACCTCAGAACCTCAGGCCATCTCTTCGAGTGTTGAGTCACGCATATCAACGTGACGGCCGCCACGGTTGTCCAGTATCCGGAATACGTCAGGAAGGAACATGCGCCGAGTATTCCGCACAGGTACGCCCGGCGATTGGTCCGCCCGGCGCCAAGTCCTGCGTACAGCGCGAGGAGGGCAAACGTCATCGCGAGGTCATACGGCTGCACATGCCTGGCCCAGTAAAAGAATGCCGACGACAGCGCGAGGGATCCCGCGGCCAGGAGTGATTCGACGTCGCCTGCGCCGAGGACGCGCGCAATCCGCGCGATCAACCAGATGTTCAGCACCGAGCACATCCCGACGAACAGCGCGTAGATTCTCAGGTCGCTCCTGGTGCCGAATTCGATCGCGGCGGGGACCAGCGCCATCACCATGAACAGCGGATGTTTCGGGCGATCCAGTCGGATGAACACCTCGTGGAAGTCATGGTCGATCAACGCCGCCAGGATGAGCCGCGGATTGCCGGCGTCTTCGTCGGGCCAGTAGGCCTGTCCCCCGGACAGAGCCAGGCTCACGCGCAGCACCAGGGAGACGAGCAGGATCAGCCACAGGACTCTCTGACCCATTCGTCAGTGCGAATGTGTCGATTTCATCATCGACAGCCCGAGCTGATCGAATGCGGAGATATCGAGCGGCGAAAACCGTCCCCCGCCAATCACCTGGTAGACACGCCGGGCGACCTGCAGGTGCCCGTGCAGGAACCGCGCGTCGGCGAGCACCGCGGTCGTGTCGACGCCAAGCATCGGCGCGAGCCACGCGAGCGCGCCGCACGTGCCGACGAACGACGAGGCGCGGCTGATGATCGCCGTCTGCACGGCCAGATTGTCTCGCGGCTGGAGCGAGTCGCGCACGCTCTGGATCCGCGACGCCGCCGCAAACGAATAGTCTTCGTGGTCGTCGAGCGCCAGCCCTGTATCGAGCATGACGACCGGCGTCCGCTCGGCGATGCCGAGGACGATCGATTGCAGCGCGCGGCGGACCGGTTCGGTCGGCGGAAGCGACGCCGCCGTGTAGAACTTCACCGCCACGAATGCCTTCGGGAGCGGCGGCAGCGCGACCTCGGGCGACGAGATGAGCCGGTACCTGGTTCGCTTCTCCAGAAATGACGGCGGCCGGTGGCCCAGCCAGAACTGGTGAAACAGCTGATACATCAGCGACGGATGCAGCACGTTCGCCCGGCGTGCGCCGATCCTCCGCTCGACGTCGGCCACGATCCCGCGATCCATCGGCGACACGCCAAACTGTTTGAGCGTGCCGCGATCCCCGGCGCTGCGCTGCGCGTTGCGCGCGGCGTAATCGTCCGGCGACATCAGGTCGAACAGCTCCACCGCGTTCGTGGTGATGTCCGCGTACCACGATGCGGCGCCGCCGCGCGTGACCACGACGAGCCGCGAGGGAGGAATCCCGAACTGCGACTGGACCCACCGCACGAACGGCGCCCAGTACAGAACCTCGTAGCCGACTTCCGAGAGCCACGGGCCGACGATGATCGGATCGGAGCCGGAGGCCACTCGCGCGATGTCGCGTTCGACCGCCCACTCGGCGCGATAGCTGTCGACGCGCTTCTTCGCTTCGCCGAGCTCGTGCAGCTGCTTCCGCACGCGCGCGCCGAACCACGACAGACGCCGAAGCTGCTTCGCCGAGAGGGTGGACGCGGCGACCGCCGCATTGCGGAGCCGCTCGCGCACCAGCTTGACGGCGCGCCTGGTCTCCGCGAAGGCGGCGCGCTTCGCGGTCCTGGCGCGCGCATCGACCGCCGCCCAGCCGCGATCCGTCACGCCCCCGCTGCCCATGCCTGGCCCACGGCTTCGGCGCCGGCCGCTGCGTCACGGACGTCGAGCAGATCGCCCGCGCCAATCGTGTCGAACGCCGACCGCGCCATGTGGAGATGCTTCTGCGAAAATCCACCGGGGTCGCTGTAGAACGCCTGCGACCTCACGCCGTAGAACGGCGCCATGTAGGAGAAGCCGCCGTAGGTGCCGACGAACGCCTGCGCCCGCGACACGATCGCGCTCTGCACGTGCAGGTTGCGCGCCGGATCGATCGCTTCGGGAAGATGCCGCACACCGTGCTCATCGACTCGCACGCCGCCGTGGTCGTCGATGTTCAATCCGGTCGACAGCGCGACGACCGGCCCCCGGTCAGCCAGCGTCCGGAGGACGCCGCGCACGAACGCCCGATTCTGCTCCGTCGCGGGGAAGCATTCGTTGAAGTAGAACTTGACGGCGACGTAGGGCGCCGGCGTGTCGATGACGCCGGCGCGATCGGGCGGCGCGAGACGCGCGTACCGCGAGGGTTGATGCACCCAGTCGCTCGACTGATGGCCCCACCAGTACGGATTCAGCACCTCGTACATGCGCGACGGATGCAGCAGCGACGATTCCGAGAGATGCGCCCGCCGCGTGGCGGCATCAATCAGCTCGCGATCGAATTCGGTGACGCGCGTCTGCTTCTGCTCGCCGAGATCGCGCACCCGCTTATCGTGCTGAGCGCGGAACGTGTCGGGCGTCATCTGGTCGAACACATCGGAGTACCGCGCGGCAAACGGCCGATACCACGACGCGGTGCCGCCGCGCGAGACGACCATGAACCGCTCGGGATGCACGTTGAAGCGCTCGGCCACCCAGCGGAGAAAGGGAACCCAGTAGAGCAGCTCGAACCCGACCTCGCCGAGCCACGGTCCGGCGACGATCGGCGCCGGCCGCGCCGCCATCGCCGCGAGATCGCGCTGCAGCCATGTGCTGCCCCGCCGCGCCAGGTACGCGCTTGCCGCCAGGCGCACCGGCCGCGGCACCAGATGCTGCCACGTTGTCATATCCTCTTCGCGCGAACCCTCGCCTCGTCCCAATCGGCCGGCGTGTCGATGCTGAGCGATTCGCGCGGATCGAGGACGAGAGGCTGGCAGTTGTCTCCATAGATATTGCCAAAGCGCTCGAGTGTGGCCCGCCAGAACGCATAGACGGTGCCCTCACGTCGATATGCGGGTCGCGCATCCTGACGGCGAGTCAGACGCGCACCCTCCGGTAAAAAGGGTCGCAGTTGACCTCCTTCGATCCCCATCACGTAGTCGGGCGAGGAATCAAGAGGTAGTTGGACGACCGTGACGACGGAATCGGCTCTTGTCTTTCGGAGTCTGGCCAAAGCACGACGGATGTGATCTGGCCGTCGCAGTGGCGACGTCGGTTGCAAGAGAACAACGATCTCCGGCGACCATCCGGTACGAGCAAGCTCTGCGAGTGCATGTTGAATTACGGGAACCATCGGAGTGTCGTCGGCCGCAAGTGCCGCGGGTCGAATGAACGGCACCTCCAGCCCTGCTCGTCGTCCCGCGGCGGCAATCCTCTTGGAGTCAGTGCTGAGGATGACCCGATTGACGACCCCTGATGCGATCGCCGCCCACGACGCGTAATCGAGCAGGTTGCGACCGTACTTCAGCGGCTTGACGTTCTTGCCCGGAACACCTTTCGATCCGCCGCGCGCCGGAACGATTCCCAGGACCAGCATTGGCTCAAGACTCAAGGCTCACGGCTCATGAGGCTTCCGGCTTGAGCCCTGAGCCTCGAGCCCTGAGCCCTGAGTCGTGAGCCGGTTTTGGACAAAGCGCACTTCGCGCAGCAACTCGTCGACCGATCGAGCGGCGGGCCTGGCGTCCGCGGCTCCGGTACCGGGGCGGCAGACGTAGCTCACGCGCAG
>OBEQ012609335.1_pt1 | contig 11536 bp, 13 predicted proteins | sample 1670901 | NCBI WGS metagenome assembly OBEQ01 (sample SAMEA104232315, study PRJEB22302) | groundwater metagenome | biome: forest; feature: aquifer; material: groundwater | place: USA | collected 2011-08-07 | depth 5.4 m | reverse complement strand
TGTTTTCCGAAGGATGTATCAGCATTAGTGAAAACCGCTTCCGATTATAAATATGACTTCCGGGTATTAAAAGAAGTACAGGAAGTAAATAAAAGACAACGAAAATTATTCGCTGCAAAAATAGTAAAGCATTTTGGCGGTAATCTAAAGAAAAAGAAAATTGCCGTATGGGGATTAGCATTCAAACCTAATACTGATGATATGCGTGAGGCTCCATCGGTTTCTATCATACAGGAATTACTAAAGCATGGAGCGATTGTCCACGTTCATGATCCGATTGCTATTGAAGTTTCAAAAAAGATTTTGGGCAAGACCGTAACATATTTCACTAACAATTACCAGGTGTTAAAGGATGCAGATGCGTTAGTAGTTGTGACGGAGTGGAATGAATTTCGCCGTCCCGATTTTAATCGAATGAAATCGTTAATGAAAGAACATGTCATCTTCGATGGCAGAAATATTTATGACCCTGCAATATTGCAGGAATTAGGATTTAAATACTATAGCGTAGGTAGAGCAACCAAATAATGAAAACAGAGCATACAGTAAGCGTTGTAACAGGGGGAGCCGGATTTCTTGGTTCCCATTTATGTGACCGATTGTTGGCAGAAGGTCATCATGTTGTTTGTATTGATAACCTTGTCACTGGGGATAGCGCTAATATCGCACATTTGTTAGGTCATGAACGATTTCGATTTGTTAAGCATGATGTGACGAACTATATTTTTATAGAAGGTCCGGTTCACAATGTTTTACATTTTGCTTCTCCTGCAAGTCCGATTGATTATTTGAAATTACCAATTCAGACATTAAAAGTCGGTTCACTTGGTACACATAAAGCATTAGGATTAGCTAAGGCGAAAAATGCAACATTCCTTTTAGCTTCAACATCAGAAGTATATGGTGACCCGTTGATACATCCTCAGCCGGAATCGTATTGGGGGAATGTTAATCCTATCGGTGTGCGCGGCGTGTATGACGAAGCAAAACGTTTTGCCGAAGCCATGACAATGGCATACCATCGTTATCATGCCGTTGATACACGTATTGCTCGTATTTTTAATACCTACGGCACACGAATGAGCGTGGAAGATGGTCGGGCAATTCCCGCGTTTATGTCTCAGGCGTTACGAGGTGAAGATGTAACGGTATTTGGCGATGGCAGTCAAACGAGAAGTGTTTGCTATGTTGATGATTTAGTAGGTGGAATCTTTAAATTGTTAATGTCGGATATTATAGAGCCGGTAAATTTAGGTAACCCTGATGAAATCCCGGTTGTACAACTTGCCAAAGAAATCATTGAACTTGCAAAAAGTAGTAGTAAAATAATATTCAAGGAATTGCCTCAAGATGATCCTAAAATCAGACAACCTGACGTAACGAAGGCAACAGCAGAGTTACATTGGGAAGCAACAGTTTCAAGAAGTGAAGGCTTGAAGAAGACCCTTGAATATTTCAAAAAGAAAGTATTAGCTCTATAAGAGCCCAATACGTTATGATACGTTTTAGAACTATCGTCATTTGTATCATTGTTCATTTCTCTTATACTTCGAGTTGGGGACAAAGTCCTTATGTTGCATCTCTTGCAGAGAATTTTCCTTTCGAGCAGCATTTGAACGATAGTTTAACCGAGTCTCCACATGAACTCGATACAACTATTAGTTATACCAAATTAGGGATAGTCTGCGGAGGCTTACTTGGCGGAATGACGGCAATTCACCTTTACCAACAAGCAGGATGGTGGAAGGATAACAGGGCGCCATTTCATTTTCAGGAAGATTTAAACTACAGTCTTGGCGTTGATAAAATTGGACATTTTTATGCTTCATCGGCATATACGTATGTGTTTTCGAAATCCTTAGAATGGGCTAATCTTAAGGAAGATGACGCATTATGGTATGGAGCAGGGGGGAGTTTATTGTTTCAGACATTTATTGAATTTGAAGATGGTATATCAACATGGGGATTTGACCGAGTAGATTTTGCGGCAGATGTTGCAGGAGCATTCTGGCCGGTAGCTCAACGGAAGTTTCCATTCTTAAATGAAGTAGCGTTAAAATTTAGTTATCATCCTTCTGATTTACTTGACCGTCCGGGGGGTATCGGTTTCAAAGGACAAAAACATTTGGTTGTAGATGATTACGAAGGGCAAACATTTTGGTTAACAACGCATCTTAAACCTCTTTTACCTGAGCCGATTAAGAGTATAACACCTGAATTTTTATGTTTAGCTGTAGGATATGGTTCGCGTGATATTGTTGGAACTGTTACTCCCCCTTATCGGGTTTGGTTTGTTGCCTTCGATCTTGATATGACAAAAATATTGCCAAAGGATATCCCGTTTTTTAAGACTCTGGGTGAGGCATTGAATTTTATTCATATGCCTATGCCTGCAATTCAAATATCACCCAATGCAATTTGGTATGGATTCTATTTTTAAACTATGAAAAAAACATTTCAAATAATTTTCGTTCTCTTGTTACTTCCGTTCATCATTCAATTGGCGAATGCACAAGTAGAGAATGTATCGGTTTCAAATCCCGTGTATAACTTCCTTAAGCGAATGGAACTAAAGGGTATAATCTCCCATTATCACGATGCAGTGTTGCCCTTATCTAGAAAACAGGTGGCAGAACATCTTCAACTAATCAAGCAACACCAAAATGAAATAACAGAGACGGAATCCCTGCAATTAGAAGATTTCTTTATAGAATTTCAATTCGATATTTCTCATAGTTTAGAGAATACATATTCTTTTGTTGATAGCACGGGAATCAATGCTTTCGGAGGAGGACTATTTAGCAATGCACAGAAATATTTATTTGGTTATAGTGATTCAAATGTGACTATGTTTGTAGATGGATTACTTTCATTAGATGCCAGACGCAGTGACGGTGACGCACTGCATGGAGAACATGCAGAGTTTGTACAATTTGGCGGGCGCATTCGAGGTACTGTTTATAATAAGTTAGGTTACTATCTTCAAGCGACTAACTCTCAATTCTGGGGAAACAGAGATGTTCTACGCAGAGATAAGTATATCAGCCAGGCATATACTCTCGGTATTCTTGATGCACAGAATTTCGATTTTGTGGAAGGGTATGTTCGATATGATGGCGGAATAGTCTCTGCTGAAGTTGGGCGTGAACGTTTATTGTGGGGAAACGGGTACAACGATAAACTTGTGGTTTCCGATAATATTCGGGTATTTGATTTCATCAGAGGTGACGCTGAGTATAAAGCATTGAAATATACATTCATTCATGGCTGGCTTCTGGGAAAGAAATCGAATAGTATATATTATCTTAACGACGCACTACCACCGGATTCCAACTCTCACTTTAACGAGCCTATCGTAGCAGATAAATTTATTGGAGCTCATCGGTTGGAAGTTTCGCTTCCTTTGTTGACACTTGGATTTCAGGAGATGGCAATTTATAGCAATCGTTCAGTTGATCTGGCGTATCTTAATCCTGTTACATTAATTGAATCTGCACAACGGTCTCGAGAAGAACGGGATAATATCCTTTGGGCATTTGATGCAAAAGCGCATTACATAAAAGATATTGAATTACAAGCATCACTCCTTATGGATGATTTGAACTTCCCTAAAATCGGGACAAGTTCATACCAAAATAAATTTGCATTTCAAATTGGTGCGATGATTGTTGACCCTTTTAGTTTTTCCAATACATCTTTCGCAGTTGAATATACTCGTGTTAATCCATATACCTTTTCGCATGAGCGATCACGCGATAATGATTATGGAAGTTTGAATAGAATTATGAGTCATCACATTGGACCTAACTCAGATAGCTGGTTTTTCAGATTTGACTTCCAACCGATGTATAGATTATCAACTTCGTTCAGAGGAGAATTCCAACGCGAAGGAGAAAATGTGTTTGATGCAAACGGTAATTTGATTAAGAATGTAGGTGGAGATTATTTAATTCCTCATCGAGATGTTGATCCACAGCAGACGATATTTTTAGATGGTAACAGAGTAAATACATTTATTGGACAAGCATTTATTACATACGAATTTATCAATCAATTTTACATTGATGCACGTTACCAGCTGATTCATAGAGAGGATGTAGTTAATTCTACTATAACTAAGGATAGCGATTATGGGCTTGCTTTGCGCGTTGACTTCTAAAATCTCTATTTTGGAATTCAAGCGGTCTTTTCATAATTTAATACATTATATCCAAACCTAATTCTACAAATCAAACCGAAAATCAATTAATTATCATAAAAAGGACACATCATGGCTCTTACAGTTGGTGCAAAAGCACCTAATTTTACCCTTCTTGACACAGATCGTAAAGAACGTTCACTTGCAGAATTTTTAGGCAAAAAAACAGTTGTTGCATTTTTCCCGGGTGCCTTTACCGGAGTTTGCACAAAAGAGATGTGCACATTTCGTGATTCGTTAGCAGACCTTGCAAGGGTGAATGCTCAAGTTGTTGCAATCAGCGTTGATTCTCCGTTTTCAAACAAGGCATTTTCCGATGCAAACAAACTTACCTTTCCGGTGTTAAGCGATTATACACGTGCGACCTCGAACGATTATTGTGGAGTTTATGTTGACTTTGCAGGAATGAAAGGGTACACTGCTTCGAAACGCGCAGTATTTGTTTTGGATGCGCAAGGGACAGTAAAGTATGCATGGATTTCTGAAGCACCGGGAAATGAGCCACCATACGATGAAGTCAACAAAGCATTGGCATCATTCTAACAAACGATAAAAACCTATGTTATCTATTGGTGATATCGCCCCTAATTTTTCGTTGCCCGATTCGTCGGGCAACATTATTTCATTGAAGGACTTTAAAGGGAAGAAACTTGTTCTTTATTTTTATCCTAAAGATGATACACCCGGTTGTACGAAAGAAGCATGTTCATTTCGTGATAACCTTAGCCGGGTGAAGGCAAAGGGCGCTGAGATTGTTGGGGTAAGCGCAGACTCAGTTAAATCACATGCTAAATTTACTGAGAAGTATGAACTTTCCTTTCCTCTCATTAGTGATGAGAAGAAGGAAATGGTCGCGGCATACGGCGTGTGGCAACAAAAATCATTTATGGGGAAGAAGTTTATGGGTATTGTTCGGTCAACATTTATCATTGATGAACATGGTAAAATTTCCCATATCTTTGATAAGGTAAAAGTCAGTGGACATACTGATGAAGTGTTAAATGTATTATAAATATTAGAAAAAGGAAAATAGAAATGTCAACAACACATGTACACGTAGGGGATTTAGTCCCTGATTTTTCAATGGATGCGTATGATCCAACCGATTATGCATTCGTAGAAGTTAAATTGAAAGATAATCTTAAAAAGAAAAAATGGACGGTTCTGGTATTTTATCCGGCAGATTTTACATTTGTTTGCCCGACAGAATTAGCAGACCTTGCCGATAAACATGCAGAATTGAAAAAACTCGGAGTGGAAGTTGTCTCCGTAAGTACTGATACAAAGCATACTCACATGGGTTGGAGACAATCCGAGGGAATGATTAAGAATGTGAAGTACTTAATGGGTGCAGACCCAACAGGCGCTATTTCTCGTATGTTTGGTGTTTATGAAGAAGCAACGGGGTTAGCACAGCGCGGTACATTTATTATCAATCCTGAAGGACGCCTCGTTGGCTCTGAAGTAAGTTTTGATAATGTCGGTCGTAATGCTGAAGAGCTTGTCAGAAAAATAAAAGCTCATATCTATGTTACAGCGCATCCGGGTGAAGCATGTCCTGCAAAGTGGGTAAAGGGCGATAAAACCTTGACACCCGGTGCAGATATTGTCGGTAAAGTATTCGAGGCATTGAACTAAGAATGGTGTACCTCTCACGAAAAGAATATTTTTGTGCGTCGCATCGGTTGTTCAATCCTAAATTCTCTCAGGAAGAGAATTTAAAGATTTACGGTAAATGTGCCTATGCCAATGGGCATGGGCACAATTACGAACTTGAAGTGACAGTTATTGGCGAACCTAATCCTGATACCGGAATGATATTGGATTTGAAAATACTCTCGGATATTATTAAAAAGGAAATTACGGATAAGGTTGACCACAGACACCTTAATATTGATATAGATTTTTTACAGGGTATTATACCCACTGCTGAAAATCTCGCTATGGTATTTTGGAACATGTTAGCGCCGAAAATTAATCCCGGTAAGTTATACTCAATTCGTGTCTCTGAAACACCTAATAATTTTGCTGAGTATAGGGGATAACATGAAAAAGAAGCCGGTAGATACTCAAGTTGAACTTCAAAAAACAGTCAAGCGACTGTTAGAATTAATCGGTGAAGACCCTTCGCGCGAAGGATTGCTTAAGACACCTGATAGAGTTGCACGCGCGTGGCAGTTTCTCACTAAAGGGTATGAGCAAGATGTAGATGAAGTATTAAACAAAGCCATCTTCAAGGAAAAATATGATGAGATGGTGATTGTAAAAGATATTGATTTTTTCAGTATGTGCGAACATCATTTGCTTCCGTTTTATGGAAAAGCACATGTCGCTTACATTCCAAATGGTAAGATAGTTGGGTTGAGTAAAATTCCTCGCATTGTAGAGGTATTCAGTCGAAGATTACAAGTACAGGAACGAATGACACAGCAAATAGCTGAAACTCTTTACAAAGCGCTTGAACCGGATGGCGTTGGTGTTGTGATTGAAGCAAAGCATTTATGCATGATGATGCGAGGAGTCGAAAAGCAAAACTCGTCGGCAACTACAAGCGCAATGTTTGGCTCGTTCCGCGATGATGAACGGACACGATCGGAATTTCTTCATCTTGTGGGAACAAGCCTACATTGAGTAAAAAAGATCAATCAGTAACTATTGTTCGACCCGTTGTTTGGGTTATGGGCGCTTCTCGCGGTATCGGGAAAGAAATAGGAAAACAGTTTGCATCCATCGGTTGTGAAGTTTGCCTTTCCTCTCGATCTGAAAAAGGATTGAAAAGCGTTGCAACAGAGATTGAAACATTAGGTGGGAGAGCATCTATCTATCCTTGTGACATCACTCAACTTAAACAGATACAAACCACAGCAAAAAGCATTCAGAAGAAATTCGGTAGGATAAATATTCTTATCAATAATGCAGGGATAACATCGTTTACAAATACTGAGTATGAATCCCTAAAAATGATTAATGCAATTATTGAGACAAACTTAAAAGGACCTATTGCTTGTATCACAACAGTTCTTCCCGGAATGATCAAGCAAAAGAACGGGTGGATTATTAATATCCTTTCAACTGTTGCTGTTAAAACGTTTAAAGGGGCGGGAGCATACACTGCCGCTAAAGAAGGACTGTTTGGGTTCGCGAAAGTTCTACGTGAAGAAGTTCGAGAGCATAATATTAAAGTGATGAATATATTACCGGGCGCAACAGAAACGGAAATGTGGCATCCAAAATTACGCGATAAATATCGTCATAGGATGATGACTGCGAGTGATGTTGGAGAGGCAGTCTTATCAGCCTATAGAATGCCGGAATCCGTTGTCGTAGAGGATATGATGTTACGACCGATTTTAGGGGATTTAGATGCTTAAAAGGGCAAAGTTTTTATAGTATTTCGAATCTATCAAAGTATTGTTATTTCGACGAGTTCATCAAAGTATATCAAATGGGTGAGGGGAAATCCCAATTCTTAAAGGATTACGAAAGACTCGGAGCAATGAGATTCCTCATCACGCTAAAGCGTGAATTCGGAATGACAAATTTTATTTAAAAAATTAAGGGAACAATGAGTCAGGAACAAATTAATAAAGTAGCAGTTATCACGGGAGCAGGAAAAGGAATTGGTAGAGGTATTGCCTTAGCTCTTGCAAAGCAAGGTATGGATATTGTCCTTGGCGCTCGAACGCAAAAAGATCTAGAGAACGTTGCAAAAGAAATTGAAAAGTTAGGAAGAAAAGCGCTTCCGGTAATTTGTGATGTTTCAAAGGAAAAAGATGTCAGTAATTTGATTTCAGTAGCAGTATCAAGATTTGATAAAATTGATGTACTTGTTAATAATGCCGGAATGGGAGTCTTTGCACCCGTTGACGAGATGAGTGTTTCAGATTTTGATACGATGTGGAATACGAATATTCGCGGGACATTTCTTGCAACGAAATTTGCGCTCCCTTATATGAAACAACAAAAGTCGGGTGATATTATCAACATCGCATCGTTAGCAGGAAGAAATTCCTTTAAGGGTGGATCGGGATATTCAGCAACAAAATGGGCGATGATTGGTTTTGCTCGTTCGGTGTTGCTTGAAGTCAGGGATTATAACATTCGTGTAATTACTATTTGTCCGGGCTCAGTTGATACCGATTTCTCTCCCAATATGAATAAGAGTAAGGATACAAGCAGAGTTCCAAAGGCAGAGGACATTGCACAAATTGTTGTTGATGCGATTAATATGCCACGTCACGTTATGGTAAGTGAAATTGATGTTCGACCTACCAATCCGAATTGGTAGATGAATCATTTCAGTTTCACGAAATTACTTAATAGAACGAACGAAGACAATGGCTGATCGAAAATCTGCAAGTGTTATATATACCAAATATCTTTCTCCGATGTTACAAGTTGTACGTATTCAGCCGGAGGAGGGAAGTGAATTTCCTTTATATTCATCAGGGCAATTTATAGCGTTGAGTCGCGATAATTGCAAACTTACCAAGAGAGTATTGGATGAGTACGGACAAAAATCGTATGTGTATGATCTTGATGAAACAGGAAATCCAAAGATTGGCACAGTAACTCATTCTTATTCAATTGCTTCATCGCCCTATGAGACAGTGCAATATGGTTACCTTGAGTTTTACATAGCGTTAGAATCAATTACGAATGGATTGCAAGGTCGTTTAACTGAATCACTCTTTACGATAGAACCCGGCTCTGAAGAAAAAATACATTACTTCAATAAAATTGCGGGCAACTTTACATTACAAGAGCGAATAGACGGTTATAAGCACGTACTCATGGTTGGCACCGGGACCGGGCTTGCGCCTTTTGCTTCCATGATTAAGCAGTTACACTTTGAAACAAGCAAAGGTATTCGTCACAATATTGCTGTTACGTTACTGCATACAAATCGGACAGTGCCGGAATTAGGCTATCATACCGAATTGCAGGCAATCGAAGCGGCGAAGAAACTTGATTTCTTATATATTCCAACAATCAGCAGACCGGAAGAAAGTACCAAAGAAGAGAACATTGGAATTGGTAGAGCTAATAATGTATTACGTCTTTTGTTTGATCTTTCCATGAAAGAAGAACAGGATTTAGAACTTTCGAAACAACAAGGTGATTCATCAAAAGCAGAAGTTCTCTTAAAAAGAATGGTGAAGCCTGAGTTACCGGCTCATCTCTCAAAAAGCAGTTTACTTGGACGGCTTGACCCTAAGTCAACTATAATATTGACTTGTGGGAATCCTTTGTTGATGGAAGATGTTAAGTATATTGCAGAGCAGAAATCAATACGGTTTGAGAAGGAAGATTGGTAGATTGACCGAAATATACAATTTTGACATTGTATATTATTTGTCATAGATTATAGGATGAAAAAAACTAAATTAGATATAACCGAAAAGAAAATTGAAAACGATACTTTCTCTTTCCGTCCTGTTTCAAAAGAAAAGCTTCGTAAAATTGAAACAATTATTAAAAAAGTCAAAAAAGGCAGGAACAATAGTATATAGGCATCTCTTAAATTGGTTGCCCCAAATCAATAATGCATATTTAACTAAAAATATTAAATATTGAGCTATTTTCTTAAAAATTCTTCAAAAATGGCATTTTCATAGATGCAACCATGGTATTCATCTACACGTATACCTATTAAACAACAAAAAGGACAATAAAAACTAACAATGAATCGTACATTACTTATAATTCTTTCAATCGTAGGTGTTTTTTTCTTACTCGCTCTCGGCATATTTTTGTGGGGAATGGGCGCTTACAACTCAATGGTAAAATCTGATGAGGGCATTAACGGCGCCTGGAGTCAGGTGGAAAACCAATATCAACGCAGATTCGATCTTATTCCAAATCTTGTCAGTACTGTAAAAGGTTATGCTGAACACGAAAAGGAAGTCCTTGAGCAAGTAGCGGATGCCCGCGCTCGCGTAGGAAGCGTTCAAGCCACCAAAGAAGTGGTGAACGATCCTCAGTTATTCCAAAAATTTCAGCAGGCACAATCCGGACTTAGCTCAGCGTTATCGCGTTTGCTTGCAGTTTCGGAAAATTATCCGAACTTAAAAGCTGATGAAGGTTTCTTGCAATTACAAGCTCAACTTGAAGGGACTGAAAATCGCATTGCCGTGGAACGCAAACGGTTCAACGAAATTGTGCAAGATTATAATACCCGTATTCGAACATTCCCATCATCATTCATTGCAGGAATGTTTGGCTTCGGACAAAAGCAGTATTTCAAATCCGATACCGGAGCTGAAAAAGTTCCTAAAGTGGAATTCTAAAAATTGTTAGAACAATTTATTCCAACATTAGCATGGAGTGAGAGATTGATGAAGTCTCTCACTTTTGCTGAGTAATTTTCTTTGTTCAACAATACTCATTTATGAAAATATCAACACTTTCCCGTTATCATTTATGGCAAGGAGTGCTTCTCTTTGCTCTTGTTCTCAGCGCGCTTTCGGCTGAGATTCCTACAATACAAAGAAGAGTTACCGATCTTACCGGCACGTTAAATGGTGGTGATGTTCAAGTGATTGAATCTGAACTTGCTCAGTTTGAAAAAGAAACTTCTACGCAGATCGTTGTTCTCATCGTCCCATCTATCGAAGAGGGGAGCATTGAGGATTTTTCAATCCAAGTTGCTGAGAAGAATGGCATCGGTCAAAAGGGAAAAAATAATGGAGTCCTTCTCTTAGTTTCAAAGAATGACAGAAAAGTACGTATTGAGCCGGGTTATGGCTTAGAAGGAGCGATGCCGGATGCTATTTGCGACCAAATTATACGTCATATTATTATCCCCAACTTCAAACAGGGCGACTATGCAACCGGAATTCAAAAAGGTGTGGAAGCAATTATGCTTGCAACCAAAGGTGAATTCAAAGGTGATGGGTCTCAAAAGGGAAGTGGCAAAATAAGTGGTCTCATTATAGCAATCATTGCAATTATTTTCTTCTTCGGATTCTTCGGAAGGATGGGCGGCGGCGGTTTTAATGTTGGTGGTCGCGGTTATCGTCGTTATCCCGGCATGTGGATGGGCGGTTTTGGGGGAGGTTTTGGCGGTGGTGGATTTGGTGGGGGAGGAGGGTTCGGCGGTGGCGGCGGAGAAAGGGGAAGGGAGAAAGAGGTCATGTGCGGGTCAGGCGCCTTCCATCGAGGACGAGGAATGGGATGCATGTGTTGCGAGGGTCAAGAGGGTTGCGGAAGAACGACGTGTCGGGAGGGGTAAGTGTGTGAGTGTGTTCCTTCTTCAACGGTTTCGTGGCCCCGATAGGGAAAGTGGTTTTGTCGACGAGCACGGGCGGAGGAGAAGGAATTGGATAATGGGCGGGG
>OBEQ011277026.1_pt1 | contig 11536 bp, 11 predicted proteins | sample 1670901 | NCBI WGS metagenome assembly OBEQ01 (sample SAMEA104232315, study PRJEB22302) | groundwater metagenome | biome: forest; feature: aquifer; material: groundwater | place: USA | collected 2011-08-07 | depth 5.4 m | reverse complement strand
TTCCTCCACATACGACTCGCAGGCCTGCTTGCTGGCCCGGTAGAATCCGCCCGCATGGCCTGAGACATAGATGGTGCTGGCAAAGATGAAGCGCTTCAGGTGCTGGCGATGCGACTCTTCCAAGAGAATCGCGTTTCCAAGCACGTTGGTCCGCGCCGTTTCCACAGGTTGATCCTGCGCCTCATCCAGGTCTGCAAGTCCGGCGAAATTGTATGCCGCCTCCTGTCCTTCGAGGGCTCGTCTGACCGATGCCGCATCCAGGATGTCCCCTTGAATGAACTTCTGCCCCGGCGCCAAATAAGGGGAGGGCTTCAGGTCGTAGACCGTCACCTCATGCCCTGCCTCCAACAATGAGTCTGCCACGTGGCTGCCCAGAAAGCCGGACCCACCAAACACCGTCGCTTTCACTGACGTGCTCCTTTCATTAAGTTCTCTTCTGCTGGTTGGATCCCGTGGGATTTCAGCCAAAATTCCACCTGAGGGATCTGCCACTCATAATCCACATCGAGCCCACCCCACTGCTTGAGCGGATGGATCCTCTTTCCCATCCATCGCTGGGGGAGCAGCCCTTCTTTCAGATCCTCCAGGTATCGTGGCCGAACCACAGAGACCCCCATGTCTGCAAAATAAACATCCCCTTGTGAATCTCGATCGCAGTTCAAGGTGGAGGGATCACCGAATGTCTCAAAAGAAACAAAGGGATGAAGCAACCGATCCTCACCCAAGCGACGAGCCCGAAGCGGGCTCCACATGTTGTAGACAGAGACAGAGACGGCAGAATCCACCTCGGGGTTTTGGCGAAGCGCCTCGACCCCTTCATCAATCAAGGCAGCCGTCACGGTAGGAGCGTTGCAAAAGAGCAGCACCAGGGCCTCAAGGGTTTTTCCTTCGGGCTTGAGCTCATCCCGAATGATCCGGTAGCCATGGGCAAAGACCTCCTCCCCCAGTGCTTGAGAGGTGGCCAGCTTCGCCGGGCGATCAATGATGCGTGCCCCGTACTCCCTGCCGATCGCCTTGATCTGCGGCGAATCGGTGGAGAGATAGATCCGATCCACCCCCCGGGCCTCCCGAGCGGCCAGAAGAGGGTACACCATGAGAGGGCGGCCCAATACTGGATAAAGATTCTTACCCGGGAAGCCGCTACTTCCTTCCCGACCGATCAAGAGTGCGCAGATCAAGTTTTTTTAACTCCATGGCTCGATACGAACAGCGATCACAGGCCTCCAATTCATGGGCGCGGCCGGCCTTGTGAAGTTCCCGGTAACGGGATGCCTGTTCATCTCTCCACATCTGGCCAAGGCTCTTTTGCCCGATCTTTCCCAGGCTCATCAGGCTAAAATCCGGCACCCCATGCATCAGGCACGGCAGCACCGTTCCATCCCAGAGGATCGTCATCCGCTGCCAGAGGAAGGGGCAGGCCCAGTCGGCCACCCTTCCCCGGTGATCATCCTGAGGACCTTCCTGTCGCAGGTCCAGATAGGCGACCTCATCGGCGACCGGTTTCCAGAAATCAACGTACCGGGCAAACTCCTCCTTTAATTCCGGGAGCATCACCGACTGGACACGAATCTGAGGGATCTTCATTCCCCGTTCGTCTCGGATCTGGCGCAGAAGCAAAATATTCTCCAGCACCTTCTCAAACTTGGCGCCCACGCGGTAACCCTCGTAAATCTCCCGGGTGATTCCTTCAAAGGAGATGGAGATCCGGTCCAGTCCGGCATCGATGAGCTCGTGGATCAGCTTTTCAGTGAGTAAGGTGGCATTCGTGTTGAAGTAGACATCGAGGATCCCTTTTCTCTTGGCATAGGCCACCATGCTGGACAGTTGTGGATGGAGGGTGGGTTCCCCCCGGAAGCTGAGCTTAATGGAACACAATCCTTCGGAGGCTCCTTCATCCAAGATTTCTCGAAAGAGATCCATCTTTATGTAGCCTGGCACATCGGGCCCCCAGTTCTTCATCGTGGTGGCACAAAAGGGGCAGCGAAGATTGCACACCCCGGTCGATTCGATGTCCAGATGGATCGGAAAATTTCCTGCTTGGAAGGAGGCCGGCTGCTCACTCCAGCGCCTTCGATATTCCTGGAATTGAGGGTTTGCCTGGCGTTCATCGAAGACGCTTCGCTCGGTTGCGGTGTGGAAGTTGGCGTTGGCCTGAATGGTTGTCATCCGCCCTCCCCATCGCGTATCAGTCCGGCAATGGCTGCCCGACCTGTCGGTACAGACTCGGCCCCTTCCAGCTGGATCGCCGCCGCGATGTCCTTCGGCAGATCTAAAAGCAGCTTCGTCCGGCGCGTCTGTGGGTCTCCCTTTTTCAGGTAGATCACACAGAAACAGACCGGTGTAACCGGCACAACGGCGGATGGATTGGGCTTGCCGTAGTAGCCGACGGCTGCCAAGGCGCACGGCCTGGGCTTGAGTTGATTCACGAGAAATTCGAACATCGGCTGCGGATTGCATAAGACATAGGGAACGATGGTTTCCGCTTCTGGGACGGCTGGATTGTTGTTCGGAAGAAGTCCCTTCAACACGATGTGCGAGGTGCTCCGCTCAAAGGTGTAGGGTGCCCTCACCATGCGTGGCAGGTCCAGGACACAACCCTTTCTGCTCACACGATAATGCTCCCGGATCATCTCCAGATAATTCGGGTTGTGGTTGAGAACCCCCATGGAAAGGACCAAGTCGAAGGCACCCTCCGGGAAGTCCGGTTGGGAACAGTCGCTCACCTGAAATTGGGCTGAGGGATACCGGCATCGGGCCTGGGCTATCATCTCAGGTGAGACATCTACGCCGGTGTATCGGATCCCTGGCTTGAGTTTCTCCAAGATGTTGTAAAGGCCGCCCGCAGCGCAGCCCACATCCAAGACGCTTGTCGATTCTTCCAAGGCCGGCACCAAGAGGGCCCGCTCCGAATCGTACAAGTCCTCTAACCGGTGGCGTTCTCTCTGGTAAAACTGGACGACGTTCTCTTCGGACCAGGCTGGGTAATTTTTCATGAGATCACGTGCGCCATCTTTCGCTCCAACAAAACCGCCTCAAAGGCTGCCCAGAGGCGCTGCGCCTGGGCCTTGGATCCCAGGGTGATTCTCAGGTGATTGGACAAAGGAGCCTGTGTCTCAGCCCGAATGAGGAACCCCTTTCTTCTTAGGCCCCGGGCAATCTCTTGTGCCGGCAGCTGGAGCGGCAGGGTGACGAGGGTCGAGTTGCCCCACTGGCCGGATGCCTGGAAGCCAAGACCTAAGAAGGCAGCCTTTAGAAAGGTCATCGCCTCCTTCACCTGCATGACGTAGGATTTCATCAGATGATCATGTTCCAAAAGATAGATGCCCACCGCAATGGCAAACGAGTGGGCCTCATACATGGGGCGAACCTTGTTGAGCTGAACGATCGTCTCCGGCTGAGCCACGAGATACCCCAAGCGAAGCCCAGCGATCCCAAACGCCTTGGAGAAGGACCGAACGATGATGAGATTCCCGTTTCCCTTGAGATAAGGGACCGCTGTGAAGGGGCAGAAATGGTGGTAGGCCTCGTCCATGACCAGGAGGGCCTCATTTTTAAGGCATACCTCCAGCAAGACTTGCAACTCTTTTTCCGAATAGACCCGTTCAATGGGCTGGTTGGGATTGGCCAGAAGTACCAATTTTGTTTTCTTGCGGATCTGGCTTAGGATCTTCTCCAGGGAAAGGGAAAGATCTTCTTCGAAGGGAACCTGCTGGAGGAGGGCTCCCGAGATCCCGCAGTAAATCGGATACATCGCGTAAGAGGGGTTGACACTCACCACCTCATCCCCTGGTTCTACGAAGACGTCAAAGATCGATCTCAACCCCCCATCCGCCCCAGAGGTAAGTAAAAGCATGGGCCGGGGCAGATGAAGCCACTCGGCCAATCTCCGATAGAGTACCTCCGGTTCAGGATAGGCCCGAAGGAGGAAGGGTGTCAGCGTTTGCCGAAGGTCCTCCATCACCTCGGGTGGAAAGTCCACCGTCCGCTCGTTACGATCCATCAGCTCCAAACCCTCCCTGCTGTCTAGGGAGTGGGGCGTCCGGTAGATTTGAGCGAAACGGGCTTTTGGCGGAATCTGCTTCATCGTTTTAGTTCTCAATCGGGTCCAAGCCGCCCATCCCGAAATACTCCTGATAGAACCTTTCCTGCAAGGCCCGATAGGCCTTATCTCCCATTTCGTCTTGTCGTTCCGCCACCTGGATCTCCGAGAACATCGACTCGGGCATCTTCACGTAGAAACTGAAGGTCCGCGCCAATCCAACGGTCTCTTGCCTTGGCAGGCCCGGCATGTTCAGGATACTGGCATCCAGGTCGTTGAGCGAAACAATCGTCTCTGGATTCAGGTACCCGCGCCGGATCGCCAGATCCCGCAGGGGAGTGCCGTGATACGGAGCAAAGATAAAGGCACCCGAAGACTCAATCTCCTTTGGCAGCTCTCGGTTGAATCGGATCGTGTCAAAGACGAGATCCCTCGTCTCATCCGGCATCCCGATGATGCTGTTGCCGTTGGCAACGTAGCGTCGTCCTGCCACCGCCCGGAATGCCTCCAGCATTCGCTCGTTCGAGACCTGGCGGGTAAGTACCTTTTCCCGGTAGACGGGGTTACCATGTTCAATCCCCATGCTCATCCGCAGACAATTCATCCGCTCCAGCCACTCGGCCCGCTCCGGTGTGATCGTCTCGCACCGGGTGTTCATCCAGAACGGGATCTTAAAATCCAGGTACATGTTGGCCAGCTCCAGGAACTCGGCGTCCCCCATCGCAAGAAAGGTATCCACGACGAAGTAAATGAGCTCTGGCTGGTACTTCTTCACAAGAAACTGAAGCTCCTCACGCACCCGATCGATCCGTTTCTTCCGGTAGAACCGGCCACTCTTCTCAGCGTTGTAAACCTGGTTGTTGGAGGGAGAGTTACAAAAGGTGCAGGTGTAAGGGCATCCCCGCTGGGTCTCGACCCCAATCGTTCGCCAGATCCTCCCCTGCATCGGGCGATAAATGCTCTGCGGATCAAACAGGTCAAAGTCGGGAAACGGCAGGGTGCTCAAGTCTACCGTTGGTCGCATGGGGTTGGTGTACAGCTGGCCGTCCTCCTTGACCCAGAAATTGGGGGTATCCTTGACCGGAATATTCCGGCACAGACGTAAAGCAAGATCCACCAGGGCCTCTTCCCCTTCCCCGCGGCAGACGAAGTCCACTGCCTCTTCCCGGATGATCTTCTCGGGGGCATAAGTCGCAAAGACCCCTCCGAAAACCGTTGGGATCCGCTTGCGAAGGGATTTGATCAGGTGCAAACCGATGAAGAAGGTGTTTTCCACAACGGAGACCGCAATGAGATCGGGATTAAACTCATCCACCTTCTTCTGGAAATCTGAAATGATGTCAGACTCCAGGAAGCGAACCCCCTTGTCTTCCCATTTCACAGGACGTAAGGAAGATTGGTAGAAGGGGAAATTGATGTTAAGCGGATTTTTGTAAAAGGTGCAATCAAAGAGATCCACGGTGAATCCTTCCCGTTTGAGCATGGCAGACAAGAGGGCAATCCCGGTTGGCATCAAGGCGCACATCTGGATGTTGGGATAGAGGAAGAGGACCCGGAAGTCCTTAGGCTGTCTGCCATTGCCATTTGGCGACTGATGGAGGGACATCATAGAGGTTTATCCTATCACAAAAACCTTTTTAAGCTTTTCATAATTGAGTGGAGCAAAGAGCTGTGGAACAACGAGTTGTGCCAACTCCCCTGACCCGTCAGCTGGACCGTTTTGTACCAACGTTAATACGGCCTCGCGAAGGGTATCATCACTGCAGACTGGAATCTTCTCTCCGTAGACATCCTCATTCCCGTCTGGAAGCAGAAGCTCAGATCTATAGCGCAACACCGCCCTTCCCATGGCCAAGGCCTCAAATCCAAGAGCGGTACCGGTAAAAAGAACGAGACCGCAAGCTTGTAGAACCTGGTGGACATCCTGAAAATTCGAAGGAACCCTATGTACAGGAAAACCGATCTGATCTGTGTCGATGGGACACATGGGATGGGGCCTGATGTGAAAACGTAAACCTTCCTTCCTTCCCCCCATCGGAAAAGCTACCCGAATGGCTTCCAAGAGATGTCGAGCCATCCAGGGGTCTATCGGCAGGGCAACCAAGATTTCGGACAGAGATACCGGAGGAAGCCTTCCGTTGGAGTTGCCTTGGGCCAAGGGTGCGAGGGAATGATACCGGACGCTCCCACACATGATCAATCGGTGGGAAGGATTTCCTCCTTCTGCAAGGATCCGTTGGATGTAAGGACCTGAGGTACAGATGACATCGGGCAGCGGCATCTCTTTGGCCTCCCCTGCCCCCAAGAAATAAGGCATGTAGTAGTTGGATACGAACCCTGCTAGGATGCCGGCCGTGCGCACACCCCGATCCTTGGCGCACAGAGCGACCATCTTCTCCCATGGCTGATTTTCGTAAGGGTAGACAATCCACTGCCATTGTCCTTGACGCAGCATCCCTTGAAAGCATTCGTAGAACATCCGGAGGTAACTTAAAGAGGCTCGTCCTACCTCCATCCACCACTCCCGTTCCACCAGCTTTTTGATGGAGAGCCCCTGCACACGAAGTGGCTCTGGCCATCGGGGCCACCAGAAGGCAAACAGCGAACGCCACAGGCCTGCCCACGTGGCATGAAGGATCAAGGGTTGAAAGTATGACGCCCGCTTGGCCAGCTCCTGCTCAAATCCGCTGGCCTCAGGCGAAGAGAAGCGTACTATCCTATACCCCCATTCTCGAAGGAGCTCATCCAATCCTGGCAGATAGGGGTCTTCCCATCCGGCATTTTCTCGCAGGCTACTGCCTAGAGGCGTCGAGAAGATGGCCACCGTGGGCTGTGGTGGGTGGGGAATCTTTGCTCTTTCGCGGGGCCACACCCTTCGCTGTCGGAAAAGGTTCCTTCCCGTGAGCAAAAGCCACCAGGCTCGCTTGGCAAGTCCCAGAAAGAGGGCCTTGACTTTTTCCCGGCTGAGCCACACCCTTGCCTCGACCCGAACGTCGGGATGAAGATCCTTAAGGTTTTCCTTTAATTGATGGAGCAGCCAGGGATCCTCTACGAGGATCAGAAGATCAACCTTGCGCTCCAGAGATTCTTGGACAATCTCCTGGGCCAATTTGAGATAACAAAGCAGCAAGAAAAAATCAGAGGCTGTCCCCATCTTCCAGGAGAAGCGGCTTGACCACCAGACAATCGGATCCCGCTGAAGGGTCCCTACCTCCGCTACGAAATCAAGAAAGGGTTGCCTTAATTCAGCACAGACCCGATGGAGTCTGCCTTCTAGCTTCCATCGGTTCTGTTTACCAAGCCTTGTCTCTATCTGCCTGTCTTGCCTTTCATTTTTTCCCAGGTAAAACCAATGGCAGGAGAGGGGCTTGCCTTTAGAAAATCTTCTGAAACCGGAAATACCGGTGACCAAGATTTTCGGAGTCTCGTTACTTTTTCTGGAAGATGACATTGGAGACTCCAGAAAACTCTGGATGGTTGTCGCCATATCGATAAGGATAAGAGGCTTTTTCTTGGAAACCCTGTTCTTGCAAAAAGATTCTCGCCTGAGGGGTTTGAGGATGAGCAACATCCAGCTCCACCAGGAGGGAGCGTACTGCCCGAAGGGTTTGAGAGGCCCCTTTTAAAATCGCAAGCTCCGTGCCATCCACATCGAGCTTGAGATGGGTGGGCTGCGGTAGGTGGAACTGTTCCACGAGGGTGTCCAGATCAAAGGCCAAGAGGGGAACACTCGCCAGAGGGGTAAATGCATTTCCCTGATAGTTACGGGCCTCGCCCAGGGTGTGGAGCGACCCACCGGCCACCAGATTCTCATAGTGAAACGGCATCAGGCTCGTTGTCTGCGCCAGGGCTATCGGTAACGGGATCACCTGCTGTGGGGAACCGTTCAAGGTCAGGTTTCGGATCAGACGTGCGAAATTGACGGCGCTGGGTTCGATCGCCACAACGCGGACCGCCCCCTTCCAATAGGCAGCTGCCACCAACGTGTAGGTGCCCACGTTGGCCCCGATGTCGTAGAAGACCTCGCCGGCTTTGAAATCTTGTTCGATCCAGGCGATGGTCTCAGGTTCCTTTTTGCAGGAGTGGAGTCGGGTGTGGTATTCCATCGTCGAGGAAACCCCCAGTCGAATAGGGTATCGGTCGTAGTCGAGCAAGGCGACCTGCTCTTTGGGGAGTCCCAGTTCAAGATGGAGCTTTGCCTTCAGGCGCGACCAACGCTGTCTCATGAGCGGACGAATTCTTCGACGCAACGAATCACCTCCTGTTGATCCCTTTCTGACAGCCCCACCGAGGAAGGAAGACTAATCGCCTCCGCGTACAGGGTCTGGGCCACCTCGATCCGATAGGCCTGCTCCTTGGCGTAGATGGGAAGTAGATAAAGGGGACGCCAGAGGCGCCGAGCCTCAATGCTCCCCCTGGCAGAAGGGACAGCCATAGAAGGCGACCTCCGGCCGAAGGACCCACTGTCTGTCATTCCAGGTACTCAGGGAAAGATCCGAAGCGGCCGACTCCGATAGGTATTGCGCGATCGAGGGCGGCGCTTCGATTTCTTCGATCCCGGTCATGCAAACACCTCCGACCGTTGACCGATCGCCTCGGCTGCTTTCTCTTCGGGAACCAGTGTGGAAAGTGTTGTCAAAAGCGGAGGGCCTTCAGGCCTGATCGAGGGTTTTCCTGTGTGAGGTGAGCGCAAGTAATTCGTAATCGCGCTCACGGCCTCACTCGGCTCGTCAAAGAGGCTCAAACAGCAAGTAAAGGGGGCGAGCCCTGTGGGACGCATTGCCAATTTCCGGTAGACCAACAGATGAAAGGCAACGCCCGCAAGCGTAGTTTCATAGAGGGTCGTCGAGGGGAGGTCCAGGATAACCCGGTCTGCCCAGGGCAACCATTGGTGGAACGGCGACCTGGAAACGATCATGTGCTTGACATGAAGATCCTTTACCCTCTGCTCAACGACACTTGGCCTGGTATCAGGGGTAGGGAGCAGTTTGATGATGAATGTGTATTCCGGTAGGTTGGCGAAGGCTTTAAGCAAGGCGGTTTGGAGGCGGTCATACCATGTTTCAGAGTAATCCGGCCGATTCAGAAGCCGCACATCCCTCTCCAGCTTAGCCACGACATACACAATGACCGGGCGGCCAGCGGGTACAGGAAGGGGAGGGCGATTCAGGCGCAACGACAGGCGGCCATCCCATCGCTGGAGAGCCAGGCGTGGTCGACGGCTTAAGCGGGTGTAGCGATTCCACCGGGAGCCTTCCACGTGGACCTGCGCGGTAGGATGGGTGGCCCCAGACCGGCGCTCACGGAAGTAATCGGAAAATTCCTGATTCGGAACAAAGTAATGTTGAGTACGAAATAACTCCGTGAGATCCCAGGCCAAGGCACGGTCCGGTCCATCCCCATCGGCAACCAAAACAGATCGAGTTGAACTGGATCTGCGGCAGGCGGCAACCGCTGGAAAATGAAGCGGGTGCGTTAGAAAAGGAGTCAAAACGAAATCAACCCGTTCCTTTGCGTACCACCGATGAAAGACGTCCGATAAACGAACCCACTCGGGGAGTTGTTGGGTGACCCACCCCTTGAAGAAATCGGCCAGCAAGGGTGCCATGGGGCACTCGAACCAACCATCCGGCCATTTCCAGATCGGACTGTTTTTGGAAAACAGTTCTTGGGCGGCCGCATTCCACTGAGCGGTTGTCTGCCCGGATACCCCTTTGCCTTCCTGCAGCGGCTGGAATCTCCACCCCAAGCGAGAAGGATCAAAGACATCATGGCCTTGCTGGATGAGGCAGCGATGACCCATCTCAAGGGCCTCCTGTAACAAATCGCCAAGGTAAGGACCTGTCTCGAGAAAAAACAAGGTGAGCCGTTGCGAAGAAGAGGATCTGTTCTTTAGCAGTGCCTGAAGGGTCGGGCGCCACCGCTTGAGCTTAGTCTTTAAGGCCGGCCATGGGGATAAGAAAGATCCTGCTGTTTCTGCGGATAGGTCAGGGGAAGTCTTGACCTCATAGGGGATCCCCTGCTGCGTGCAGAGGAGTTCCAAAAGACGGGCATAAACTCCCTGCGGCCCGAGGCTGAAGCGAAAAAAATCGGTGGGTGACTCCCCTTCTCTCTCAGACCAGAGGATGACTTGATCGTAGCGCCTTTTAAGCAGCGTGGCTATTTCGCAGCCACGGATAAATCGGTTGTCCAGGAGTAACTTCAGATGATAGCCGTAAAGGATCGCCGGATGGAGGTCTCGATCCTTGAGCTCGGGGAGCCGCTCTTGAAGCGCCGCGTCGATCTGATCGAACCAGGCAAGTTCTTGTTCCCAGTAGGCCTCTTCGATCTGCGACAAGTGGGCTTCTGTCCCGAAGTCGGATGCGATCCGATAGGACCGACCACGCTGATCCAGGCTGTAGCAAGCTCGCGGAGTCAGCGCAATCAGATCGTCGTTTGGGCTGGCGGAAAAACCCTGCGGCACCCATTCGAGCAGTACCAGGCGCTTCATCGAACCGGTTGCCCCTGAAGGACTTGCTGTTGGCCGAGGGCGCGAAACCGCCCCAGGTACTCCTCCTTGAGGAGCCCGTATTCCAGGATGTCCAGGTATTGGCCTTCCTTGAACAGGGCCTCGCGTCGTCGGCCCTCTTCTTTCATTCCCAAAAAGAGGGCTAGCCGTTGCATCGGAACATTGTCTTGGGTGGTTCCACAATGGATGCGATGGAGATGAAGCGACAAAAACGCATGGTTGAGGAGCAGCACAGCAGCTTCCTTGGAATACCCCTTGCCCCAGCAATCCTTTTCGCCGATCACAATGGCAAACTCTGCCGCTTGGCTGACAAAGTCAATCTGTTGCAGCGACACATTCCCGATGTGCCGGTTGTCTTTTCTTTGAATGATTGCCAACACAAGATCCGTGGTCGATTGCTGGGTCCTTCTGATGTAAGCCAGGGCATCTTCGAGGGAAAAAGGAAAGCGGTGATGGGTGTTGTAGCGACAAACCTCCGCATCGTTGAACCAATTCAGATAAGGGCCGGTACAATCGGCCTCTGTGAGGGCTCGCAACAGGATCCTTTCTCCGGAAAGAAAGGAAGCTTGAGTCACTGCACTACCTCTCTAAGGGCCTTTGGCTGACTCGCCTCTTCTTGGAGGGCCAAGGCAGGTACCGGATAGGGGGCATCCGGCACCAGGCCATTTTGGCGCAGGAAGTGGACGAAGCGCAGCAGATCATGATCGTTGTAGCGACGCGCCGCCACCTGGGCTCCAAAGGGTAGGCCAAGCGGCCCGACAAAAACAGGAAGCTGGAGGGTGGGGACACCGCAGAGTGTCCAGAGGAGACATGAATCCGGCCGGTCCACCGAGTCCAGACCTTTCAAGGCTTCTCCCCCTGTGGAGAGGGTCAACAGGACATCGACACGGTCCTTGAACCAGTCATCGAGTGCTTGCGCCAACTCTCGTTGGCGCTGGAGTGCCGCGTGATAATCCGACAAAGGAATCTGCTGGCCGTGGATGATGATC
>OBEQ010718832.1_pt1 | contig 11536 bp, 12 predicted proteins | sample 1670901 | NCBI WGS metagenome assembly OBEQ01 (sample SAMEA104232315, study PRJEB22302) | groundwater metagenome | biome: forest; feature: aquifer; material: groundwater | place: USA | collected 2011-08-07 | depth 5.4 m | reverse complement strand
TCGTCATTCCTTTTTCCTCCATCCGGAACTGTTTTGACTCTCTCCAACAAGTACCAAACTAGGACCATAAATTTCTATCTTCCAACAAAACAGCCTGTCACTCTATCCAATTGAGCTACGGGCGCAAAAAATCCGACGATCAAAGAAATGGGCCGAGGCTAAGAATGCACAAAAAAAGATAGATAAAAACAAGGATAGCAGATCGACGGGGGGAAATCAAATGACGCGGCGCGGTAGATCAGCGACGAGTTTCTGAGGCCCCCCGAAGGGAGCCGGATTGCCGGAGGACCTTGACCAGCTCCTCAAACTGGGCAGGGGTGATCGCCCCCAGGATGGGCACACCATTGACGACATACGCCGGGGTGCTGACGAGCTTTAATCGGGCCCCCTCGGCAACATCCCGCGCAACCGCCTCCAGGCCCTGACCACTGGCCATGCACTCCCGAAACGCAGCCAGATCGAGCCCTGCACGCGCCACATCCCTCTCCAGGTCACCCAGCAGATAGGGCAGATTCTGCTGGAGCATGCGATCATGGAAGGCCCAGAATTTCCCTTGGACGTGTGCGCATTGAGCGGCTACGGCCAGCTTGCAAGCCCCCGTGTGCACCGTCCGCTCAATCGCGCTGTTACAACTCTGATCCAGCGGGAACTGCTTTAGCACGAGGGAGACTTCGTTGCGGTGGGTAGCCAGGAGGATGGCGTCGAACCGGGCCGCCTGTTGACAGATCGGGCACATGAAATCCATGAACTCCACGACCTGGATGGGGGCCCGCGAAGGTCCCAGCCTGGGGTTACCGGCCGTCTCGACCTGGACCCGCGGAGTGTAAAGCACCATCTGCATCATCCGTTCGCGTAATCCCCCAGGGGCCCGAGTGAGGAATTCGGCTGAGGCGTTCACTGCCACCACTCCGGCGAATCCGGTCAAGAGGACTCCCCAGAAAAATAAGCCAACCCCGTTAGCCCAGGCGCCGAGGAGAAATGCTTGGTACACAGAAGGCAGCTGCCGAATCACCTGTACCCAAGGCCGGGCCAAGGCCTGTTTGGCAACCAGCAGGAGCAAGAGGTTAATCCCATAGGTCGCCAGGCAAAACGCACACAACAATCGGATTTGCGTGACCATCACGACCAACAGACCCGCATCGATGAAGAGGAAGGTGGCAGTCAATCCCACCAGCCCCGTCAGGGCCGCCTCGGCCCAATCAGGAAATTGCCAGGCGATCAGGGCGAGATTGAGGGTCGCCAGGTACCCGAGGATACCCCACAGCGACAAGGGTAGCCCCAAGGCGCTGCCAAATCGGCTGGGGGCCCCCGCCTGACAATTGAACAGCGAGCCAATACCGCCGCAGGCCGGGCCGCCGTAGAGCTCACCACGCAAGAGGGCCAGGTGAAGGAACCCTAGGTAGGCGCTTATGCCTAACCCAGCGATGCTTAAGGCCAGACACTCGAGAGCCCTACGTGGGGCTGGCTTCAATCGAGATCCTTCCTCTCTATGGCGCGTGTGAAAGCTTAAGAACAAGGGGCTACGGATTTTTTGCCGTAACCCCTTGTGAAGTTCGTCCCGCTTGCGAACGAAGAGATCATCCCTCGCTATCGCTCGGGACTTTTCTAGACCGATTCGTCCTCCCACAAGAATGTGGACGAACCTCAAAACTTCAAGGTGGTAGCGGGGCCTGGATTTGAACCAGGGACCTTCAGGTTATGAGCCTGACGAGCTACCAGACTGCTCCACCCCGCAGTAGAATTCTATTATAATACCAAAGAAGATGGCCAAGCATAAAAAGTCACTCATGCAGGTCTACCCTCACCGCTATGACGTCCCCAGTCTCCTGGTCGCCTCTTTTATTGTTTTGTTAACCGGTCTGTCTTTGCCGTTGTTGACCGTTGAGAAGACCGTTTTCTGGAGACACTGGGAAAATCATTACTCTGTCTTCACCGGCGTGGTAGAGCTGGCCAAACACGGGGACATCCTGCTGGCCCTTGTCATCTTCTTCTTTTCGATGGTATTCCCCTTCATCAAATTGCTCGTCCTGAGTCTTATTTGGTTTAGGGAATTGGGCGAGGAGGAACGGGCCTTCACCCTGCATTGGCTTGGGATCTTAGGCAAATGGTCCATGCTGGATGTCTTTGCAGTGGCCATCTTGGTGGTGGTAGCGAAATTGAGGGACCTCACAAAGGTGGAGCCCCGAGTGGGAGTTTATCTATTTGGGCTGGCGATCATGCTGTCGATGATGGCGACGATGCTGGTCGACCGACTCGCCAGAAAAGCCTCTGCCTCTTAAGCGGCTAAATTCTTACCGCTGGGAGAATTCCTTCCGGCCTTTGAGCTTGATCACCGTCTCGCCAGGCCGGACGAATCCCAGTTCCCGCCGGGCCACCGCCTCGGCATAAGCCGGATCCTCCCGCAGGCGCCGGGTCTCTTCGTAGAGCCACCCGTTGTCTGCCTTGAGACTGGCAATTTCTGTCGTGAGGCTGGCCCTTTCTCTCTCCAACTGCATCCAACGAAGAAGCCCAGAGCCGTAGAGAAGCAGCAGGGCTCCTCCGATAGACGCCACCGTTAAGAGACGTTTCTTCGCTTCCATTGGGTACCGGCGTAAACTGCCCTCTCCCCTAACCCTTCCTCGATCCGGAGCAACTCATTGTACTTGGCGACCCGCTCGCTCCTGGAGAGAGCGCCGGTCTTGATCTGGCCGGCTGACACTGCCACACTCAGATGGGCAATCGTCGTATCCTCTGTCTCCCCGGAGCGGTGGGAGATCACACTGTTGTAGCAGGCTTTCTTTGCCGCCTGGATACAGGTCAACGTCTCGGTCAAGGTTCCAATCTGGTTGACCTTGATGAGGATCGCGTTGGCCACGCCTTGGGCAATCCCGCGTTGCAGTCGCTCAACGTTCGTCACAAAAAGATCATCTCCAACCAGTTGGACTTTCCCTCCGAGAGCACGGGTGAGGGTGGCCCAGCCGTCCCAGTCATCCTCCCCCAGCCCGTCCTCGATGGAGACAATCGGATATCGACTGATCCAACGCCGATAGAGCTGGGTCAGTTGCTTCGCCGAGGCGTGGGACAACTTCTCTGCCTTCAACGAATATCCCCTGGGTGCGGCAAAGGTGCTGGCCGCCACATCCAGGGCGATCAATACATGCTTGCCTGGTTTGTAGCCAGCCTCTTCGATCGCCTGAAGGATCCGTTGGATCGCCGCCTCGTTGGAGGCAAGCCTCGGGGCGAATCCCCCTTCGTCCCCGACGGCCGTAGAGAGCTTCTTGGATTTCAGGATCTTCTTTAAGGTCTGGAAAACCTCACAGCCCATCCGCAACGCCTCGTGGAAACTGCCTGCCCCCACGGGCATGATCATGAACTCTTGCAGATCCAAGCCGTTGTCTGCATGGAGGCCTCCGTTGAGGACATTCATCAGCGGAATCGGCAACAGATTCGCCTTTGGTCCTCCGAGGTACCGGTACAGCGGTTGCCCGGCTAAAGCTGCAGCCGCCTTGGCTACGCTCAAAGAAACCCCCAGGATCGCATTGGCCCCCAGGTGAGATTTGTTTTCGGTGCCATCCAATTCAAGAAGCTTGGCGTCGATCCTGGCCTGGTCGAAGGCGCTCATCCCGCCTAGCGCAGGGGCAATGACCCGCTCGATGCTGCGCAGCGCCTTTAAAACCCCCTTGCCCCCGAATCGTCGAGGATCTGCGTCTCTAAGCTCCAAGGCCTCGTAGCGTCCGGTGGAAGCCCCGCTGGGCACCGCCGCTCGCCCGAAACCACCTGAGCCCAAGATCACATCCACCTCCACGGTGGGAATCCCCCGGGAATCGAGGATCTCTCGCGCGACGATCTTCTTGATGGCAGCCTGATTCGAAATCACTTGATTTGAACCTTCCTTCCCTCCACTTTCACCCGACCCTCCAAAACCCATTGAATGGCCTTGGGGTAGACCCGGTGCTCCAAGCGATGGATTCGACTCGTCAGGCTCTCCTGAGTATCGCCATAGCGCACAGGCATCGGTACCTGGAGGATGATGGGCCCATGATCCACCTTCTCATCCACGAAATGCACCGTAACCCCGGTCACCTTGACCCCGTAGTGCAAGGCATCCTGGATCCCTTGGGTTCCGGAAAAGGCCGGCAAGAGGGCTGGATGGATGTTCAGGATTCGTCGCGGATAACGACGGATGAACCAGGGGGAAAGGATTCGCATGAAGCCAGCCAGCACAATGAGCCTTGCCCCGGCGGCCTCCACGATGCGGGAGAGGGACCTATCGAACGCCTCCCGCGAGGTAAAGCGTCTCGGATCCATAAACATCGTGGGAATCGAGGCGGATAAGGCACGCTTTAAGGCATATGCTTTAGGATTGTCGCTCACCACCACTGAGATCCGGGCCCTTAAACGACGACCCTGGATGGCTCGGATGATCGCCTGAAGGTTGGTGCCATGGCCGGAGCAGCAAACGGCGATCGCAGGGGTTGGCAAGGAGGCCAAACGCTATTGGGTCAGTTTCTGGATCTTGGCTTCGAGCTGACTCTTGGGGCTTACCCCTATCACTCGATCCACCTCCTGACCTGCCTTAAAGAAGATCAGGGTCGGGATATTGAGGACCCCGAATTGGGCTGCAAGATCCTGATGCTCATCGACGTTGACCTTTCCGACGGCGAACTTGCCCTGGTATTTCGCGGCCAGCTCATCCAGGATCGGGGCGACCGCTTTGCAGGGGGCACACCAGGAGGCCCAGAAATCGACGAGGATGGGTGTCTTCGACTGAAGCACCTGGGATTTAAAGTTTTCCTGTGTCACGGTCACCGTTGCATCGCTCATCAGACACACCTCCTTTTCTGATCCATGAACCGTGTCGGGTTCACGGCGACTTTAGTATAACACAAGAGGAAAACCCCGCTTAAGGCGAAGACCCCGCCTACAGCCATCAGGAGAACCCCGCGTCCCACCCGTTCCCCTAAGCATCCGGCGGCCAGCATGGAAAGGATGAGGCTTAAATTCACCACCACCCCCTGAGAGCTAAAGATCCGTCCGTGCAGACGCTCTGAATGTTCCTCGTGGACCAACGTATTGGCGACGATCCCCACCGGTGCGATCCAGAATCCTAAGAAGGCGGTGGCCCCTGAGGCATAGACGCCGGACTTGAGTCCCATCACAGCCTCCACGAAGGCCCACAGCCCCGCGGCGCAACCCAAGAAGGAGATACCTAAGATTCTTCGCCGCGGCATCGGCGCCCCCCACCGACCATAGGCCAGAGACCCCATCAGGATCCCCACTCCCATCCAGAGACTCAAGATTCCCAGATCCTTGGTTACCGAACCCAGTCCCTGCTGGATGAGAACGGTGCCGGCCACCACAGATGTCCCTGCTCCTCCCATGAGCAGGGCCAAGAGCCCAATGACTCGACGGGTGGCGTGATTTTTCCAAAGCTCTCGGATTCCCTCTGTGATCTCATGAAGAATCATGCCGGCAGACTCTTGTAATTTCGGGGAGCGCTTCTCCTTGCCACGAATCGGCAGGATAAAGGCGGCTGAGGCAAGATAACCGGCCGCATTGACGAAGGCGCTTTTAGACACCCCTGTCCACTCCACCAGAAGGGCCCCCACCAAAACAATCAAGGTAGAGCCGACCATGCCGGAGGTGGTGAACAAGGCGTTGGCCTGGGCCAGCTGGTCCGAGGCAACCAAATCCGGGATCATCGCCAGTCTCGCTGGGATAAAGAAACTCCCCACCGCAAACAGAAGAAAAACTCCCAGATAGAGAGGAAGGGGACTCGGGCTCATCACCAACCAGGGCAGACTGACCATCACGCCTGCCCGGATCAGATCGCAGGCGATCATCGTGCGCTTGCGGTTCCATCGATCCACATAGGCGCCCGCGAAGGGATGAACCAGAAGGGCCGGCAGGGAGGTCATCACCAACACCTTGGCCAGATTCAAGGGGGATCCGCTGGAGCGGGTCGCCACCACCCCCACCAGAACCAACTGAGCAAGTCTGTCCCCAAACTGGGAGCACAGCTGCCCCAGCCAGAGGAGTCGAAAGTTCTTATCCTTCAGTAGAGCGAACAAGGCGGTTGCCAGACAACCGCCTTATTGTCGCATACCAGCTCTGCCATGGGTAAGTCCATTCCCGACAAAGGTGCCTTTCCGGGATTGAGCTTGCTCGAGCCAAGATTTGTTCGAGACGCCAGATCGTCCGGTCTTTGAAGATGCCGAAGAGGCGGTTCGTCTGTTCGACCGCCGTCGCAACCATTCCTTTTCCAAGCGCGTAGCCGAAATCGATCGTCGCCGACGTTCGGTCCAAAGGCAAGTGGATTCGGTGGGTCATCTGCAGGTGATAGATCGGCACGGTCTCGTCGGCCGCTTCAAGGGATTCGATGCCAAGGAAGGTCAGATGCCATTCGCAATCCCCCCGGTATGTAACAGAACCAGATTTGGCATTCTTGATGGTGACGCGCGATTTTCCAGACACAGAGGTATTGCTGTCCACCACCGCGGGGAGAAGGACGACCGGCGGGTTGTATTCTACCTCCTTGTTTTTCAGAAGATCAGCCTCCCTGAGAATGAGGATGTTGCCTTGATCGTCCCGCCGCAACTCATGCCAGGTGAGGCCCCGTTTGGTCAGGATCCACCGGTCTGCCCGTTGTTCCAGGGTAAATGGGATCAGCCTGCCTTTTTCCGGCCCTTCCTTCACCAGGTAGATACCCTCGGTGTATTTCAGCGGCATCAGCTGATCCGCCTTGACAGGCAACGGCGCCTGCCTGACGGCATGTTCCGCGATCGCTTGCAGCGGGGTGAGCAGCCACTTCCAACGGACACGGATTTCATCGCCCGTGCGAAGCGCTCCCAGCATCGCCTTGGGGGGATGGATGTCGAAATCTGTCATGCGCAGTGTGGTTTCACCGCTGACCTCCAGCTTGGCTGACTCGGCAAACCGCCTGAGCCGCATCGGGATCTCCACGGTCCTACCTTTCCCGGCCACCATCAGGATTCCTGTAGTCTCGACGGAAACCCCTTCTTCGGTGCCTGCCTCACGGGCGTTTGGGTCCGGTGGGGTCTTCGCCGACTCCAGGCGGTACGTGATGACCGGATTTGACTGTGCCTTTAGCGCTTCGTGCATCTTCTGATCCATGGCACTCTTGCCGCTCTTAAGAGATTCCACAGGGATCTCTACCTCGGTTGCTGGGGCGATCCTTTGCGTCGAAGGAACTTTCGACCAGAGTGAGGCTAGATCCGCTTCGTTGAGGACCAGGTGGCCATGGATGACGCTTCCTTTCGCCTCCCAGCCATGCATGGTGGAGGTGCCCTCCACGATGACTTCGCTGCCGGAGGCGTCCGGCTCGTACCGTTGGGCCGCAACCGCCTGCATCGGTGTGGCGACGACCGTTACCGCAAGCAGGGCAGCCGCCACACACAAAGAGAATCGCTTCATCTAAGTTTCTCGTGCACGAATAGTGCACAGTTCAAGAAGAGTCCCGCCGAAGGCGGGGCTTCATCTAAGTTTCTCGTGCACGAATAGTGCACAGTTCAAGAAGAGTCCCGCCGAAGGCGGGGCTTCATCCGTTCATTTGTTCCGGTCAGAACGAGAACGAAACTTCCGTAATCACACCCTTGAAACTGGGATCATTCCATGCGTCCACCCCAGCCACCTGGGAGCCGTTTGATTTGAACCCGTTGAACACCTGATAGACATATTCGGTTTTGAACAGCACCGTTTTAGCCAGCCAGTAACCCCCGCCGACTTGGAAGCGGTGAGCCAACCCTTTGGAACCAACATCGAGACTGCTGTCAGTGGATGATACAAGCCGGCCGGCTGCACCACCGCTGTACCGGGCCGCCGCATAGAAGCGATCGGTGAAATGGTAGACGCCTTCCGCGGCGTAATACAGCCACGACTCGGTTGGCGTGCCGCCGGTGCTGCCGTTGGTGTCGGCGTCCTGTACCCAGCCGACATGGCTGTAGAGCTCCACCGGCTTGCCTTCCCACGTTACGTCAAACTGGGTAGCTAAGACCTTCTGGCCTGCTCCCGGGGTGATGTCTCCGGGGGAGGTGCCGTCATCAAAGACGCCGCTGTAGGACCCTCCAGAGCGGTTCGCGCGGAACAGATTTGTCCTCGATTGGGAGGTGCTGTTGCCAGAATGATCCACCGCATAGATCGAGGCGGAGGTACGCAGTTTGTCTATTGGGTTGCCCCACAGTTTTCCATGCACCGAGAGCTGGTGCCCCTGCCGGAAATCCCCGGTATCGGTGCCGCTTCCAAATCCAAACAGGGCGTTGACCGGAAAGACTCCCTCATCGGTGTAGATCTCCATGCCGATTTCGGTGGCGCGCGGATCAATCAGGTAGCCTCCAACCAAGGGGTTGCGCTGCACCGCCGCGTTGATCGATCGGCGGTAATGGGAGTCGCCGAAGTCGGTTTCAAATTGGCCGGCTTTGATGTCGATTTTGTCAAAGAGCGTCTTGACCCAGCCGATGTCTCCCACCGGGCTGGGCATCTCCCGGATGAGCATGTAGCCCTCATCTCCCTGCAGCTGGTTCTGATGCGGTTTGTCCGCCAGGAAGATGTCGAAGTAGACTTCCATCTGTTTGTTGAAATCGGCCAGGAACGACATATTCCCGAAGGCGGTCTGGAATCCCGGTCGAAGTCTCCTGGAGGGAATGCTGTCGGTGCCGACCGTATCCGCCACGTTGTCCTGCGTCAATGCCTGGAAGCGTCCGACGGTGTCGAGTCCCATGTAAAGGTCCATATCATTCATCCTGGCAATCCGAACACTTTTGGTATTGAGTCGGCTCGGTGTCATCCAGCCGGGTGCTCGTGCCCGCTCCCATCCGGGGGTGATTTCGCTGGGTGGGAGGATTTGCACAACCGGGGGTGTCTTGGCTTTCTCATTCGGTTCGTTCGAAACCTGCGCGAGTCCTTGGGCAGGGGCCACGGAGGGCGGAGCTTTCTGCTGCGCTTGCTTGAGCCCATCCACCTCTTTCATCAGTTGTTCGTAGTCCTTGCGCTGTTGTTCAAACATCTTTTTGAGCTGTTCGTATTCAGAGCGTGACACGTATCCCTTTGAGTCACCCGTTCGGTTTCCATTCTGGTTGGCGGCCAGGACGGGGGAGCATACCCCCAGCATCCATGTGATTACTGCAAACAGAGCTACACGTTTCATGGTATCCCTCCTATCCCTCATAGTTCCTCCCGGTACGCGGTCCAGGTCGCCTGATTGAGCGCCTGAACAAGGTTTTTTAGCTCTTGGGGTTTGAGACTCAGTTCCAGGGCCTCCTTGAGGAGTTGATCTTCTCTTTTCTCATGCTCTTCGAAAAGCTCTCGGAACCTTTGGCTGGCGCTGGCCACCTCTTTCCAGTTGCAAGCCTCTGGTTCACATCCGCAGTCGCACACCAAGCCGGCCAGAGACCGCAAGGCCAAGCGCAGTTCCTGGTGTTGCTGCTTAAGAAACTCGATCGCCTTCCCCTTCTTTCCCAGGAGCCTTTGAAGTGCAGGAAAGAGCACCTCCTCTTCTTTGCGCAGATGGAACTCGAGACTCGGCCCCAGTGCCCGGATGGTGATCCAAGCCAGGCTCACCTTCCGATCCTGCGGACTGACATCCGCCTTCATGGCCGCCTCCAACGCCCCCACCTGCCCTCTGAGCGCCTCGTGCTCATCCCGCACCTGGGTGTCCCATCGTTGCATCTGCTCGACCATGGCAGGAACCTCCTTCAAGATCAAATTTCGTTCATGGATGAACCAGGCACCCCTCGCAAGGCTGCGGATCGTCTTGGGAGACGTAGAGGTCATGCCGGGGCTTTCCCTCTACCTGTAGATAGCCCACCGCCCCCTTCTCAACGCGAAAGATCGCATGGTCCACCAGGGTGTAGTTCCCTGGTACTTCAACCCCAAACTCCACCACGGTGGCTCCACCCGCTGGGACCAGAGTCGTTTGGATGCTGTGCCCCGGCGGGCTGATGAGATCCCCCTCGCGATAGACGTTGTCGAAGATCTCGCCGATAACGTGAAATGAGGAGACAAGGTTGGGCCCTGCGTTTCCAAAGTAGATTCGAACCCGCTCACCCGTCTTGGCCTTGAGCACTCCGGCCTCTGTGAGTGACCCTGCACGGCCATTAAAGACAACGAACCGAGGATGCTCCTTTGTCCCTTCCTCGTGGGAAAAATCCAGCACCTCTTGGCCCTCCACCGGCTCCTTCGTATAGAACTCACTCTGGAGGACGTAGAACTCCCGATCCACCTTCGGCAGCCCGCCCTTGGGCTCTACCAGGATCAGGCCGTACATCCCATTGGCAATGTGATCCATCACCGGGGGAGCCGCGCAGTGATAGAGGAATAGGCCTGGATGGAGGAGCTTGAAATAGGCAATCTTTTCTTCCCCCTCTACCCCCGTCAACACCGTGGCACCCCCTCCAGGGCCGGTCACCGCGTGGAAATCCACATTGTGAGGCATGCCGCTCTTGTCGGAGTTGGTGACATGGACCTCCAAGGTGTCTCCTAGGCGCGTTCGAATGAAGGGACCCGGCACATGACCATTGAATGTCCAGAAGTTGTACTTCGCGCTGGGCCCCAGCTCCATGATTCGAGTCCCCGAGTCCAGATGTACCTTCACAATGGCAGGGCCTTTGCGTGAAATGGATGGAGGAACCTCCGGCGCGTAGGCAACCAGCGCCTCCTCCCGCATCGGCTTTTCTTTGGCGAACGCCGGTGAACCAACACAGAGGATTAGAATTCCCGCGAGGAAGATATGCATTATTCTAAGAGTTTCCTTGTCTGATCTCTTCATGAGGAGCCTCCTTAGGGATGGCGGGACCTGGCTTTCGCGGCCGCACGTGGCTTGGCCATCCCTCTTCTTCGCGTGCCTTTCGGGCGACTGCCTCAAAGGCCTGAGCCAATGCCTTAAGTTCCTGCGGCTTTAGGTTAAACTCCAGCACATCCAGCAACAGACGACTCACCTTCTTCTCGTGATCCTCCAGAAGCTCGATGAGCGACTCGCTGGCGATCTGAATCCCCTCCCAGTTGAGGTCTTCGTACCCTTGCAATAACTCCGCCAGACGCCGGTGGGTCGAGCGAAGTTCCTGGTGTTGTTCTCTTAAGAGTGTCACCACCCCGGCATTCTCTCCGAGTAGGCGCTGAAGAGCCGGAAAGAGGACCTCTTCTTCTTTTCTCAAATGAAGCTCCAGTTCTGGCCAGAGGGTTCGGATGATCCAGGAGAGAACCACACGCCGATCCTGGGGGCTCACATCAATGGTCAATGCCGCCTCCAGCGCCCCCGCCTGCGAGGCCAACGCTCGATGATCCTCATGCATTGCCTCATTCCATCGTTCCATGGACAGTCCGCTCCTCTTCACTCAAGAAGCTTACTGCGCTGGGCAGATTTCAAGTATGATCCAGATCATACAGGTAAGATTTTTCCGACCCAGATCCTATTTCTTCCCAGCGACGAAGGCCCTCAAGATATCCGATTCGGCGATGATGCCGATCATCTTCCCCTTGGAGTCGACAACGGGCAAGGCCCCGACTCGCTTCTCCACCATCACCTGGGCTGCCTCTTGGATTA
>OBEQ011178623.1_pt1 | contig 11537 bp, 4 predicted proteins | sample 1670901 | NCBI WGS metagenome assembly OBEQ01 (sample SAMEA104232315, study PRJEB22302) | groundwater metagenome | biome: forest; feature: aquifer; material: groundwater | place: USA | collected 2011-08-07 | depth 5.4 m | reverse complement strand
CATTGGTGGATGGCATAAAAGACCCATATGAAGAAGTTTTGGTGGGTGGAAGTGATGGAGGAAAAGTGATGACCCGGGTTGATTATGTCTTGGATAAAGCTAAATTCTTAAGAGAAATCCGAGGCAAAATGGGTCCGGATGAGGCACATGAATGTGTGAATGGGTACACTAATGCAATTGCAGCACGTGCTTTAGATGAGGCAATTACAGGCCTTGAGTTTATGCGCACTTCTCAAGGGAAAGTTAGGTTCAGGAGACTCACAAAGGGAGATAAGACATAATTTGAAATTTGAAATAACACTACGAATTTGAAGTTTGAAATTTGAAATGGATGTTTGGGGATGGCGGTTGATTGCAGGATGGGTTTTGCTGTAGCCTGGATATTATGAGTACGGACTCGCAGACGGAAACAAGAATAGATGAGGTTGTGCGAGAAGCTGATTCTAAAGTTATTGAAATCAATGGGTTTGAAATTGGTAATGGGCATTTGCGGGCACAGTTTGCGGTGATGGAGGCAATTGAGAGGCGAATAAAAATGGAGAATGGGGAAAAGGATGGAATTGTATGCAGGTCTTTCAATTTGTCACAAGAAGATTTGCGAGTTTCAAAGGTAGTTGCCTGGCTTGACAAGATGCTGGGGGTAGGCTACAGAAATCCGGGAATATTAGTTGGAATATCGAACTCTCAATTTATGAAAGACGTGGGAAATAAGATCGCATTTAAGATGATTACTACAATAATCAGAACTGCTGATCAAGGAGAGCTGGATGATAAACATCCGGCTAAGTTGCGAGTGGCGGTGCATCCGCATGTGTCAACGGCAACTACTAGCGCGGCAGTACATGTTGTCCTGGATCCTTATGCCGATCTTTATTTCACTGATCACCAAGAAGCAGTGATATTGGTCCCAGACATGAAAACCGGATTGCGTGCTAAGGAATTGGATATGAAGAACGTTGTAGTCGTGGGGCCAATGGTTGCCAGATCTGTAGTTGAAGCAAGAGAGAGGTTTGACGCCAGATTAAAGGAGCTGACTGAAGACAAAAAGGGACTGAGGATAATGATATCAACTGGAGGGAATATGACTCATGGCAAAGAGATAGCGGGCTTAACTCGAGCCTATCTTAAAGCCATCACTGAGGGAGCAAATATAGAGAAGATATATGTGATGGTAAGCCAATCCGAAGAGATGAGAGATGAATTTAACAAAATTCTTGAGCATCAGCCAGGCTGGATAAGAGATAAATTTCAACTGATATATAGCGAAGACAGAATGGTAGTGGTTCAGGAGGCAGATAAGGCGATGGGGGAAGCGGATGTAATCCACGCTAAAACTGGGGAGATGGTATATAGCGTAGGCGGAGGAAAAGTGTTTGAGACTTTCTCAAAGATCCAGGGGCCGAGTTTGGCGGTCCAGGAGGTCAGCCTGAGGGAATATGTGGAAACTCAAGGAGTCATGAAGGACGAAAACGGCAAGAAGATAGCGGCACTGGCTGAAGGGATGACTGATTATGAGAAAGAAGTGGAAAATATTTTGTGGCAGCTTGCGGATGGGATGTTAGTCAAGAGAATGAAAGCGGGCCTGAAAGTGCCTGTTGATGGGGCGGATGTAGCCGCTAGTATCGTATATAACATCCTCAAAGGGGATCAGTCAGAAAAATTCAGAAGAAAGACGGTTTATGGAAAACTAGTTGAGGTAGTCTCAAAGAGGTTGGGGTTAAAAGGGAGGGTGTTGGGGCCAACTGATGAGAAGCTGGAAGAGGCAGGGGTGTAGTAGGTGGAGGTTGATCAGGAAGGTGTTCTAATGTAACTTGGATGTGATGGTTACAGATTCACAGACAGAGGTCAGTCGGGTGATGCAAGAGGCGACAGAACCGGGTCGGATTGAGATTAATGGTTTTGAGATTGGCAATGGGCACGTGAGGGCACAATTGGCTGTGATGGATGCCATGGAGAAGCTGATAAGAATAAAAGACGGGGAGAGGGACGGGATAGTTAGTGAATCACTTAATTTGTCGGCTGAAGATTTACGGGTTTCCAAAATAGTTGAATGGATGGATAAGGTAATGGGGGCGGGCTACAAGAATCCGGGAATAATGGTGGGAGTAACGAATTCTGATCTGATGAAGAACGTGGGTAATCGGTGGGTGGCAAAGCTACTGGCGGTTGTGGTGAGAATTGGGGATCATGGAGAGCTGGATCGTAAGCATCCTGCTAAGTTGCGAGTGGCGGTGCATCCGCATGCGGCCACTTCTACAGGAAGAGCGGCGATGCACATCGTTTTGGACGCTTATGCCGATATATATTTCACCGATCACCAAGAGGCTGTCACCTTGGTCCCGGACATAAAAACTGGACAGCGTTGTAAAGAACTGGGAGTGAAGAATGTGGTAGTAGTGGGACCAATTGTCCCTGCTTCTGTCGTTGAAGCGCGAGGGAAATTTGAGACCAGGAAAGATGAGCTGGCAAGAGGTAAGGGACTGAGGGTAATGATATCAACTGGAGGGAATATGACTCATGGCAAAGAGATAGTTGGATTAACTCGAGCCTATCTTAAGGCTATTACAGACGGCGCAAACGTGGAAAAGGTCTATATCATGGTAAGCCAGTCCAAAGAGATGAAAGATGAAATTGATGCTATATTGCAGTTACAGCCGAAGGAGACAAGAAATAAATTTGAGGTGGTATACGATGAGGATCGGATTAAAGTAATAAGGGCAGCTGATTTGGTAATGGGGAAGGCTGACGTCATTCATGGAAAGACTGCCGAGATGGTATATAGCGTAGGAGGAGGAAAAGTGTTTGAGACTTTCTCAAGGGTTCAAGGGGCTAGTCTGGCGGTCCAGGAGGTGAATGATAGGGAATATGCGGAGGGGATGGCAGTTATCATTGACGAAGATGGTAAAAAGATATCAGCCCTATCGGAGGGGATGGCGAACTATGAGAAGGAAGTCGAAAAGATTCTTTGGCAGCTACAACGTGGAATGTTGGTCAAGAGAATGGAGGCAGGGCTTAAAGTGCCCGTGGACGGAGCAAATATTGCCGCTAATATGGCATACAACATTCTCAAGGGGGATCTGTCGGAAAAATTTAGAAGAAAGACGCTGCGCGATAAGCTCGTAGAAGTGGCTGGGAAACTGGGATTAAAGGGTAGGGTGTTGAAACCAGCTGATAAAAAGATGGGGACAGCTGAATCTGAAATTTGAAGTTTGAAATAACATTAAGAATTTGAAATTTTTAATTTGAAATTTGAAAACTGGGGTAAAGGATGATCTAGAAATGCTGGGTGAAGAGTTTGCGAAAGAGAAGCTTGGCCCGATAAAGACGACCTTCGACACCTCTTTCGGAGATCCCTACTGTTACAGAAATCTCGCGGTGTGATAGATTTTGATAGTATTTGAGCTCTAAGAGGTGGCGGTATGCAGGTGGGAGATGATTGAGACACTCGCGGACCTGAATAGTGAGTTCTTCCAGAGAGAGCTTTTCTTCTGGTGAAAGACTGGGGTCGATGAGTTCATCGATCTTTTCTGATAAGGGGACCACTAGAGTGGAGTGGCGGTTAAATTTACGCCTGTAAATGTCGGCTAGTCTACGTAGGCCAATCTTGCAAACCCAGGTGAAGAGGGAGCTCTTGTGACGAAAAGTGTGGTAACTACGGGAGGCCGCGATAAAAGTGTCTTGAAGAGCATCTTGTGCGGCCTCAATATCTCCATGAGCGCGTTTGACCAGAAACTTGAGTAGGGGTTTGCTAAGAGAGATGAGAGATTTTTCGAAAGAAGATGACACAGGCTTACAATTTGAAATTTACAATTTGAAATTTGAAATAATAGGCAAACGGATCATACATACGCAGATTTGGGCTGTGTTAAGGGCTAAGTTGCGCACCAGTTGGCTCTGGCACTTTAATGGTGGGACTGCTAGGATTGGGAGTAGGGATAGGCTTCTCTATGCGTAGTTCTCCGCTCTGCGAGGCTTCTTTTGGTCGATCTATGACTGGTTTGTTTTTCGATTTCAGACTATCTAATTTAGCTTTGGCCGTAGTGTAGTCTGATGTATTTTTATCTACAAGTTCGAGCACTTTTTCTAGAGCAGCTTGTGCTTCCTTGTCTAGTTTCTGGGCTGAGAGTACTTCTGCCAAGTTGTAATAGGCGTTAGCGTAGTCTTCCTTGAGCAGTATAGCATTCGTGAACGCTTGCTGCGCGTTTGGTAGTCTGCCTATGTTGGCATAGAAGGTGCCTAACTCAAAATAAAGCGCGGGGTTTGCAGGGTCATAGACGATAGCTTGGTTAAGTGAGGTGAGGGCCCAATCGGCGGCTTGTTTGATAATGGGAGTAATTTGGATGTAGATCTGGGCCAGGGACTCCCAGCTCTTGGAGCTGCGGGGATTTATGTCACGTGCCTTTTTGGCCTCTGAGATGGCTTGTTGGATGAGCTGGGTGAATGTCTGTCTCTCTTTGTCGGAGAGATCTGGTTTCTTGGCTAAAGCATCAGCCAGAAGCAGGCTGGTGGTGGCTATGGCCGTGTGATTGGCGTCTGAGTCTGGGTTGTATTTAATGGCGCTCTTAAGGTGGTTGTAGGAATCAAGACCGCGATTTTGAGAAAGGGCGATGCTGGCATTTCTAAACTCAATCTCTGCCGCATATGTCCTGCCCACGACATACAAGATAAGGGCGACGCCGGCAAAAGTGATGCCAATAAGAACAGCAGGAAGCTGCGTAAATTTCTGGGACAGATCGATGTCTAATGACTTACTTCGATCGTGTAGAGATGAGAGGCCGAGAGCTAAGAATACGAAAAGACAAAAAGTGGGGACGATTCCAATAGGAATAAAGAAACAGAAAATTGTCGCAATCAAAGCCAGAATTGGAAGGTGTTCGTTTAGGAGTATCTGAGGGTTGGTTCTAACTTGACCTAGGTGGTTTAGGAGGGGCCTAAGTAGCCTAATAAGCAATATGACATAGATGAGGAGGCCGACAAGGCCAGTGGTCGTGACTGTGTGAAGTAGGGTGTTGCTAGCTGCGGCAAACCTCACATTCCAGTATTTGTTGTCGTTGGTCCAGAGGGGCCTAAAGAGACTATATGTATTAAGGTATGACCCGGGACCGCTACCCAGGAAAGGTGAGCGTTTTATCGATTCTAAAGCTACAACCCAAGAGGCTTTAACTGGTGTGAATGAGAGAGGGCTCTGCGTTACTTTCGGGGTAATTAAGACGACACTGGTAACATGAAGTGCAATTAATAAGCCTAATAGAGGTAGTCCGATATATTTCTTTACTGATTGACTATCTTTTATGGTCTTGGCGATTAATAAACCTAAGAGAGAAATTCCCAGAAGAACGACAAGCAGGTGACCAGTGAGTGTCCCGGCCGGGCTAAAGTTATTGTTGAGAGAAAATTGTGCTGGAAGGCCATCAGCGAAAAAATATTGGGCGAGGGTAAATGTGGAAAGAATTGTTGAGCTCAGGATGAAAAAGTTCTCAATCTTAAGGCCGGCTCGGTCTTTATTGGCTACATGAGTGGCAATGCCTAAAGATTCGAGAGCTTCTATCGTGGGGTCAGATGCAGGTATAGCATCTTGAGACCTGCGTCTGACTGTAACCAATAGGTCATACAGAAGAAAGAAAAGGAATGTACAAAGGATGAAAGGAAGAGTTTCTGAGACGAATGAAGTGAATTTGTTGGCACCAGCTATTTGAAGTGAAAGAAGCTCTACGGCTATAAATATAAGCAAAGGAATGTGAATAGGAGAGACGCTCAGCTTGAGGCGTTTTTCCCAGATTGTTTTGGCTACAAAAAGAACAAGTAGGGCGCTAGTTGCAAGTGCAAGCAACACAAGCTTGTTGAGCTCAAATTGATTGGCTGTGAAGTTCAGGAAAAAAAGAGGAAGTGTGAGTGTCGCGATACTAGATATGCTAAGGGAAAGTTTGGTTGCTTTCATAATGTTGATTTGGTCGTAACTTGTAATATAGCTGATTGTGGGTATTGGATGCTAGATCTTTAGCTCTCTTTTGTTTAAGGCGAGCCAGTTGACGGGCCGAAGTAGGCGGCGCCGGTGTTCATGATTTGTTTAATCATCGGCTGGGTGAGGGGATACCTATATATACGAAAGTCGTCGATTTGTCCGGTGAAGAAAGAGGTGCCGTTGTCTTGCCTGCCAATCTGGAGATTGCTGGCATTGGCCAGAGTGCCTGTAACAGATGAGATGCCAATATTGGCGCCTTCCTGGTGGCCGTCTACCCAAATCTGGCCAATGTTACTGGCACGGTTAACGACCATGGTGACGTGATGCCAATTATTGTCGTTTACTTTCGTTGTCCCGACTGTTGAGGTAACTGTGGTAGTCCCATCGCCAATTTCAAATCTGAGTTTTCCGCTGGAATCATGATATAGGTCATACCCTCTGTTGTTTGCGTTTCTTTTGATCGTTATAAATCCGTCGGCTGTGTCGTTTGTGGGTTTAATCCAAGTGGCAATACTGAAGCTGCCAGTGCCTATATCTATGGCGTTGTTGTCCGTGACCTCAACGTAATCATCTGTGCCGTCAAAATTTAGTGACGAGTTGCGTTTACCTGTAAGGCCGCCGAACCAGGCATTGCTACCAGTGCCTGAGCAAACGCCGGAGATGGTTTGTGTCCCACTGCCGCCGATCGTGAGTGCTCCATTGAGTTTGGAGCTGAATCCTGTACCTACGGCTGCTGAGTTAAAGGCGGTTGGACCTTGGCACTCATCAAACTTGTACCAGATAAAAGGTGCTCCACGATTGAAGTCGTAGGCCCTTTGGGCGTCGGATCTCACATAATTGTAGAACCTGACGTCGTCGATGAGACCGGGGAAGATCTGGCCGGCACAGTTTGTGGATCTGGAGTCTCCGCCTATACAAGCAGCTGCGGTTCCGCCAGTGGGAGCTACCGAGGCGAAGGAGGCCACATGCTGGCCATCTAGATACATATTGGAGTTGGTTCCATCCCAGGTGGTTTCAAAGTGAATCCATTCCTTGGTAGGTAGGGCGATGTCTGAGTTAGAATCGACCTCCGGTGTCCATTTGCGCCAGTTCAGACAATAGGTGGTCTTGGGGCAATTCGCTGCACTTTGGTAATACTGAACATTCACTCCGAAAGTCTCAGCTGAAGACGCAGTATTAAATAGAGTGGTGAACTCTCCAGATGTCAATTGACGGCTAAGGTATATCCACATACTAACTGAGCCGGATGTGGGGGTATATGTGCTTGAACTGGGGAGGATAATAGAGCGGGTTTTGCCAGCTTCCATCTCGATGGCTGATCCGGATTTACCAGGGGACCACACAGCGCCTGTAGATGTGGCGTTCAGCCCGTTTCCTGATGAGTCTATGACCGTAACTCCGGAGTTTTCGTCCATTTTCCACCAGCCAGTGGGGGAACTGCCAGCGAATCCCTCATTGTCTTGATTGGCGACGCTTCCTAGGGAGACGGCTGAGTTGGCATTGTAATCAATCTTGATTTCGTTGGCATTTAGAGCCAATCGATATATTTTGAGATTGTCGATATCGCCATTGAACTCATCGCCATTATCTGAAGCATCTCGATCGCCAACAGTGAGGGAGGCTGAGTTGGCAAGTGAACCAGTGGAGGATATAGAGGTATCTTGGGCGTTAAGGAGGCCATCAACATATAGATTGAGATTGCCAGTGCCAACTTTTGTCATGCCTACGTAATGCCAGGCCCCATCATAGATATCTGCTGTACTGCAAGCCGAGTCGTCTGGTCCCCAGGTGGAGTCGTCGTCAACGCCCGCACAAACCTTGCCTGATGTATTGGCATAGATCGCGTAACCTGCACTGCTTGACTCTTTGTCTACCAAATATTCGGTGGCTGTTGGGTTGGTAGCAGAGTCGGATTTGAACCACAAAGATATAGTGGCGTTATCTCCTGCTGCGAAATCAAAATCCACATCATCGCTTCTGGTCAGCCAGACAGCCCCTGTTCCATTCCAGGCAGATCCATATTTACCGTTATATGACCAGGAGGCTGTGGAGAGAGTGAGATCGTTTAATTTGGGAGTCGAATCGTGGGCCACGGTCCCTGACGTTTCGTCAAATTTCCAGTAGGCTACCTGGCTCCCAACAGGAGAGCCACCAGCCGGATGGCTGGCATTCATGTCTTGGGTAATCTGTTTTTCAGATCGGGCGTAGTTGTATACGCGGATATCGTCAAGTTGTCCGTTGCAGAACGAGCTAACTGCATCTCTCTTCAGGGCTCCTATTACCGAGTGAATGATGTTGTCATAAGTTCCGGCTGTGGCGACGGTAGCTGTACTAGACTGGCCGTTTACGTAATAAGTAATATTGCCTTCTGATTTGCTCATGGCGACGAAATTCCACTGGGCCCCGACTATGCCCTGCGTCGATGCTGTTGAATCCTGTTGACCATTGGCGTCATTTCTAGAGCCATAGATCACAAGACCTGTCGTATCGATTTGGAACTGGTAGTAAGGAAAGGTGGCCGCAGTTGTACCTTCCATGTATAGAATGCATTTGGACAACATATTGGCCGGCTTATACCAGCCAGTTATGGTCATGACGGCTGGGTCCTGAATATTGGTCGAGTTTTGGAGGTAGTCACTGGCTCCGTTGAAGTTGCCGGCTGATCCGAACTTGCCGTTCCATGTATGAACCACTCCTGTCCCGTTCCATGTCAGAGGTTTGGCGTTGGTGCTGATGTCAGGTACACTTCCTGAACCACTAGTACCGTTCTCGTCAAAGTTCCAATAGGCAACTGGGGGAGGACCAAACTCATAGAGACGGGTGCGTTCCGAGGTAGAAAGTAGGCGTTTGTAGATGCGGACCTCGTCTTGGCGCCCATCGAGAAAATCAGTTGCCGTGCCGCCGGCGCCCACAATGGCTCCCAGAATGGTGCTACCAGTGCCGTCATATGAGCCATGCAGGTGGGTCGTGGTGTTGCTGGTTCCATCATTTATAGATATCCCAATCTGGTTGTTGGCTGAATCGTGCCAAGCGGTGACGAAATACCAGGTGTTGGTGGAAGCTGAGCCAAAGTTTCTGGCAGTGACGGTCGTAGTGTTGCTGGTTCCGTCTGGTGAGACTATCAGTTGAAATGCGTCCGTAGTGTTGTCGTAAAGTAAGTCGTATTCTCTGTTGTTGGTAGCGCCGGCCCATTTGGAGACAAGAGTCATCTGTGAGGCGGGTTTGGACTCAAGATTTACCCAGGTAGCGACGGTAAAATCAGTATCTCCGGTCGAGAGGGTGTCGTTGTCGGTAACGCTGAGATATTCGCTGTTGCTTAACTCAAAGTCTGCCGATTTACCAATACGGCCAGTGCCTGAGGCTGTGGTGTTGTTGTCGGTCAGGGAATTGCCGTTACCTGAAGAATCGGTTCTGGTGATAGCTGAAGAACCCGTGCTTGATTCATCTAGTTTCCAGTAACCGACTAGACCGTTACTTAGGCTTTGGTTAAGTTGTATTTCGTCGGCTCCCAGGACCGCCCCGGCACCTTTGGAGGCCGCTAATCCGGATTTGCTGGCTGCATAGTCTGTCTTAACTTGGGCTGCTGAGCGGGCATAATCGTAGATTTTAATCTCATCGGCAAACCCTTGGAAGGCATTGCCTCCTGCTGCACCTTGGGCTCCTATATCAAATTGGTGGGAGTTGGGGTTGATTGTGGTAAAAACTCCTAATTCGCTATTTGATGTGTCAATTCTCTTGCCGTTTTTATAGATTTTGATTGATGAGGTGGTGGTACCGCCGTCCCAAGTGCCCGTATAGTGTTGCCAAACATTGGATTCTGCTGTCCCGGCGACAGTTGCTCTGCCAATAAATACATTAGAACCGTTAGTCTCAGCAATTCTAAAAATGATGGCACCGTTGGTGTTGAGAATGAATTGCATATAGGCATTGGTGGCGGCGACGGTCAAATGCCCCATAAGGACTTGAGCTACAGCAGGGGTCGAGTCGATGGGGTTGAACCAGCCTTCGAAAGTGACTGCTGTTTGGGGGCCTACAAAAGAGGCTGTTTGGACGAAATCTCCGGTACCGTCTAAGAATAAACATTTTCCGGATACGCATTGATCTTCTGTTTTCCAAGCAGCATTACCATTTAAAGTCCCATTTCTAGCTTTGGGTCCTGAATCCTTTGCCGTGCTGCCGTACCCATCGTCTAATTTCCAGTAGTCTATGGGGCCGGGACCCTTTTCTTCGCTCGCGGCTGTGGAAGCTGATGGTGCAGTAGGAGCGTACTTGCGGACTCTGACCCAGTCAACGGTCATGACAGTGTGGCTTAGGGTGGTAGCTGCGCTACCCGAAAAATATCCTAACCATAGATAGGGGGCTGCTGTCCAGGAGCCTGTGGAGGTATTTGTCGTTGTGGCATCGTTGTAGTATTTAACCTGAGTGCCGTCCATCGAAAATCCATCGACATAATAAGTATTGGCTGTCGGGGTATAAAGAGTAGAGTTGCTGAGTATGTTGTAGGATGCGGCCGTGCCATCTGCGGCAAAACCCTGTTGTGCTATGCTGGTTGAGGCATTGCTGATGCTGTATATAAGCTTATTGCTGCCGGCATTGCTGCCTTGAGTTGCCTGGGCGTTGGCAATATTCAGGCCAGAATAACTGATTGCTGTGCTTGCCCATTTGGTTCGGTATTCGTAGATATAATCTCTGGAGTCAGGCAGTATCGTGTTTCTGGTATAGAGGGCGCCTGAGCCGATGGTCATGGCCCCATTTGAGAAGGTAGGGTTAGTACTACCACTGACTTGCCATTTACTAGTGTCAACAGCATTGGTGTTAAAGTCGTCATAGAAGTTAAATACGGCTTGGGCATCTTCTATATTTGGGGCCGAAGTGTTGCCATAGTAGATATAGAGGGCCTGAGAAGTGGTGGGGATAGAGGGAATTTTCACCCAGATTTTCGTAGCTGAGTTGTTACAGGGGGCTGAGCCTTCTTCGATTCTGTGCGGCAGTATCTTTCCGTTGATGTCTGTAACCCTGATGTCGTCGCAATCAGCCTGCATCTTGTTGGCTGTAATAAGGGTAGCAGTGTCCATGGTTATGGATACCTGGAAATCTGCCTGAGCCTTGCCGGCATTTGTAACAGTAGTTATTTGGCGATACAAGAAACTCTCATCAAACCAGGCAGCTACTTTGTGAGCGTGTTTCAGGTTATACGTGACCAGTAATATGGGTAGGAGTAATGTGCCCAGAATTACTAAAGTGATTGATAGCTTGCGCGAGGTTTTCGGGCTGAGATTTCTGATAGCAGATTTGAGGTTATTCATGGTTGGGGATTATTGATAATGAACCAGTCGAAAGTAATATCTTTGCTGTCTTTGGACTTGATTTCAACTGTGAATTTGCCGTTTACTTTCTTGGTGACTGTAAGCACTCTGTCGGTCAAAGAAGTTGATACAACATAGATCCGAGATTGGGGTGTGGCTGCCGCCGCCGAAACGGTGATTTGAGTTAACCCCGCGGGAATGCTTGAGGATCCTGAGGACTTGGCGCCGATGTTTAACTCTTCGGTTTCAAGTTTGGTGGTTTTGGTGGT
>OBEQ010429340.1_pt1 | contig 11537 bp, 10 predicted proteins | sample 1670901 | NCBI WGS metagenome assembly OBEQ01 (sample SAMEA104232315, study PRJEB22302) | groundwater metagenome | biome: forest; feature: aquifer; material: groundwater | place: USA | collected 2011-08-07 | depth 5.4 m | reverse complement strand
CTAGTACGTTGTGACAATTAAAATTGAGTGGAAGGTAATTTTAATTGTCAATGTGTACAGTACCGCGAACCCACAAAATTAATCGTCACGCGGCACTAGCCTCTATTCGTCAATGACACCGCTGTATGAAGTGGTAGACATCCGAGTCCCTTCCATAGTAATTTTCCGTAAATTCCGATATAATCAGGGTCTATGGCCATTCATAAACCGAAAACATTGCTTTCTGCAGGGACAGTTCTCCGTGTGAATAGAGAACTGTCCCTGAGTCGTGCCGCAAGACCCGTCAAAATCGGGATGGTTTCGCTGGGCTGTCCCAAAACCCTCGTCGACAGTGAAGTCATCCTTGGCAAACTGAGCGGTCCCGCTTTTGAGCTGACAACATCGGTCAACGACTGCGATATCGCCGTGATTAATACCTGTACCTTTATCCAGGACGCGCAGGCGGAGTCCGTCAACCGGATTTTGGAGTTGATCGAGCTTAAGAAATCAAAGCAAATTCAGGGTGTTGTGGTGATGGGCTGTTTGGTTCAGCGGTTCCCCAAAGAACTGCGCAAGGAGCTCAAGGAAGTGGATGCTTTTATCGGCTCCGGGGAGTATGAAAAAATCCAGACTGTAGTGCAAAAGGTTGTCAGCGGGGGGAAGTTTTTTTCAGTCGGCGCTCCGGGATATTTATCCACGGCCTCAGAACCGCGCGTCGCATTGACGCCCAGGCATTACCGGTATATCAAGATTTCTGAAGGCTGCGATCATGTCTGCACCTTTTGCATGATTCCGACTTTCCGCGGTAACCACCGGTCGCGTGTGCTGGACGACGTGGTGGCCGAAGCGCGGAATTTAATTCAGGCTGGGGCCAAAGAGATTCTTTTGACCGGGCAGGACACGACGTTTTTTGGGCGGGACACTGAAGGGAAATTTCTTTTGCCGGAACTTATCCGCCAATTGGATAAACTCGAGGAATTTGAGTGGCTGCGCCTGCTTTATGCTTATCCCTCCTGCGTGACCGAAGAACTGATGCTGACGATGCGGGATTCCAAGCATCTCTGCCACTATCTGGACATGCCGTTACAGCATGCTTCGGACGCGATGCTTTTGGCAATGAAACGCGGCATTACAAAACGGCGCACTTATGACCTGATGGAGTCCTTCCGCAGGCATGTGCCGGATTTAGCGGTTCGCACGACCTTTATCGTGGGTTTCCCGGGCGAAACGGACAAGGATTTTCAGGAACTGCTGGATTTTATGCGCGAGATTCGCTTCGAACGCGTGGGCATTTTTACTTATTCTCGTGAAGAGGGCAGCCCTGCCGCCGCGATGCCGGCGCAAGTCCCTGAGAAAATCAAGGCGGAACGGCTGCGCGAGGCGATGCTGCAACAGCAGGAGATTTCCGCTCAAAATAACCAGCGCTGGATTGGCAAGACACTGCGGGTGATGGTTGAAGAAAAGGATTTTGCAGAAAACCGGTGGCGGGGCCGTTCTTTCATGGACGCGCCTGAAATCGACGGCGGTGTTTACGTCAATTCACGGATGGTGCTTGAACCGGGTACCCTTTATAACGTCCATATTAAAAAAGCGGCAGAGTATGACCTTTTCGGAACAGTTTGAGCGGCGTCATCTCCTGGGGCCAAATGGCCTGACGATTCTGCGTGCCGTGGCGGCTCTTTTTCTGCCTTTTCTTATTTTAAGCCATTCACCCACTCTGCATATCACAGCCTCTGTCATTTTTGCATTTGCTGCGCTGACGGATCTCGCCGATGGAATGCTGGCACGCCGTTACGCGCTTGAAACCAAAGTCGGTCGTTTCATCGATCCGCTGGCCGACAAAATGCTGACTCTCGGCATGCTGATGGCGTTTTCGAAGCTTGGTTATTATTCCGCCTGGCTGTTAGCGCCTATTTTTTTTAGAGAAATTTTGATAACGTTTTTCCGTTTCGGCTGGATTTTGGAAGGAGTATCGGCCGGGGCCGAAAGAATGGGGAAGGTAAAGCAGGGTTTCTTGATCGCGTGCCTGTCCTCTTCTCTTATCTACCGGCATGCCCGGGATTTCCAGTTTCTGCAAAGTGCGGCAGCACCCTTTCGGTTTTTGATGCTGGCGTCCTTGCTGGGCTCGCTTGTCCTCTGCATTATTTCAGGGATTTCGTTTTCGAGGAATCATCGTGAACTTTTTAAGACACCTTTTTTTGCAAAATATGTTTCTGCCTTGGGGGTGGGGCTTTTAAAACCGGCTCCGGGGACGTGGGGCAGTGCCCTGGCGCTGATTTTTATCGCGCTGACAGCCTGGAATTCCTGGTTGTACGCCGGATCATTTTTATTCTTGGCGTGGGCCGGGTTCTGGGCTTTTCCAAGACTTGCGGAAGGCGGCAAGGATCCGGGTTTCGTGGTCGTTGATGAGGTCTGCGGCATGTATGTCACGCTCATGGGGTTCTCGCTTCAGCCGTTGACATTACTTCTTGGATTTCTCTTTTTCAGATTTTTTGATATCGTGAAGCCGTTCCCTCTGCGCTATCTTGAGACTTTGCCGGGATTCTGGGGGGTTTTGCTGGATGATCTGGGTGCGGGGCTCTACGCATGGGGACTGTTGCATCTTGTTCTCAGGCTTGGCGTGTTTCCACTTTAAAACAGCCGTGAGTCTTGAGTATTGAAAACGCTATCGTCTCTTCATCCTATGTCTTGAGGCGTAGGGCACGCGTCTTGAGTAAACTGAAATAAGGCTAAGAAAAATATCAGATTTTTTTATTTTTTCTCAAGACTCACGACTTTTTGACAACACGGACTATCATGCTGACAAAGCCCAAAATAGCAACCATCCTCACGATCGGTGCCGAGCTTTTAAAAGGCAGCACGCTCAATACGAATGCGCGGTTTTTAGGTCAGCGGCTCTTATCCGCAGGCTTTCGCGTCAGATCACAAATCTCATGTGATGACGTTGAAGGGGAAATTCATGCCTGCCTGAAAGAAACCCTGCAAGAATCCGATCTTGTGATTGTGAGCGGCGGGTTGGGGCCCACGCCGGATGATGTGACTCGTGATGCCATTGCGGGCTATTTTAAAGTTCCTCTAAAATTCTCACGGCAGCAAGGAACCCGAATTTTAAACGTTTACCGAAAATTAGGACGCGTGATGCCTGAAAGTGTCAGGAAAGAGGCCTTGTACCCAGCCAATGCGTCCGCGCTGATTAACCGCTATGGAATTGCCCTCGGTTTTTCAATCAAGCAGCGGGGCCGTCTTTTAGTGGCATTACCGGGGGTCCCGCGGGAGCTTGAAAAACTTTTTGATGAAAAAGTTATTTCCCTCATTCGAAGAACGTTTCCGACGGCCCGGCCGAAATATGAGCTGACGGTCAAGACACTGGGACTTTCGGAGCCAGCGGTGATGGAGAAACTTGGATCTGATTTTTTTGATGAGCCTTTTGAGTTTGGTATTTATCCGCATCCGGGAGAGGTGACACTGCGTCTTTTTACGGAACAGGCCGCGATCCTGCGAAAGCTCCGCCGGAAAGTGCTCCGCCGGCTGGCAGGTTCAATCTACGCAACGAACGAAGGCACTTTGGCCGGCCGTCTGGGAGAGATGCTCATGGCGCGAAAAGAAACGCTGGCGGCCGCAGAAAGTTGTACGGGCGGACAGCTTTCCGCAGAATTAACTGCCGCTGCGGGTGCCAGCCGTTATTTTTTAGGCGGTCTTGTGGCCTATGCCAATAAAATCAAATTCAAACTGGGCGTCTCAAAATCGGATTTAAGACGTTACGGCGCGGTCTCGCAGTCCGTGGCGCTGCAGCTGGCAAGCGGAATTTGCAAAAAGTTTGGGGCTGACTGGGGGATTGGAATCACCGGCATTGCGGGTCCAGGAGGCGAGGGCTTGAAAAAGCCCCTGGGTCTGGTTTATATTGCTTTGCAAGGTCCAAGTCAGAAAATCGGGGACAGGTCCAAAAACGGATCCGTCCCCAAGAATGCTCTGGTTGAGAAATGCCTGTTTTGGGGCAGCCGGGATCAAATTCAGCGCCGCGCCGTTGCGAAGGCTCTGGAACTCTTATGGCGCAAGATCAGTATTGAGTCGTGAGGGATGAGTCTTGAATTACTAACCATTCACTAAGGAAACCGGCAATGTCAAAGAGCAGCGGGGGATTTGAACGAATTCAGCTTATCTGGATTTTGGCGACTGCCGTGCTGATCGGACTCATCATTGTCCCGGTGTGGATAAGACGGCGGGAATCTGAAAAGGCGATTCATATCAAGGCCTGGCTCAGAAATTTCCATGCGGCGAGCGAGGTTTACCGAAACCGGCATCCCGAGCAAGGATACCCGGAAACGATTGCTTTTTTGGTCCAAAACGCGGAAAAAATCCCCTATTTGGATGATTCGTGGCTTAAACAAGGCATTCTAGGATACCGCTTGGCGTACGAACGAGATAAAAGGGCACGGCCGTCGCCGAGGACTACTTACGCGCTTAAGGTTGAGAGGGAGAGCAAGGTAGGGCCCCAGCGCACCTTTTGTATAGACCAACGGGGTATTATTTGGACAGAAGAATCTTTTCGAGGCAAATCAACTCTGGAGGCAACACCCGAAGGGTGCAGGGGCGGAATAGAAGTGGTCTAGAATGCTTGTTTCTGCTATAGTGTTAACGCGATCATAATCTCATAGAGCTTTGTTAGCTTGTTCCCCTCCTTCTTTCCTCCGCATCGCGTGGGAGGTGAGGCGGGGGTTGAAATATTGTATAAAGATAAGAACTCACCTTTTTTCAATAGTTATGGCAGAAACCGCAGTATTCTGAAAAGCTGTGGTGGCTTGCCGGAAACGGGTTGTTAATTTTCATGCCGGTAAGGACGGTTAGATTGCTCTCCAGGCATTTCGGCCGCAATAGTTTCTGTGCCGATACTGCAGCGAATTTCTTTGGTACCGATGCGCCTCATCAATGGCTGCGGTGCGCTTTTTCACGCGCATCTTCTCCCCGGACTAAAGTCGCGCCATGCTTGCGTTTGATCTCCGCCCCGCCTGAGACTATGGGTTCATCATCCCACTAGCGCGCTGAAACCCTTGGGTTTTGGCCTCTCGCTTGACGACCAGCCCGTTTCTCTTTTTCATATCCAAAATCTCGGAAAGGATTGTCCATGAATAGGGAAATTCTCATCAACCAGGATTGCAATGAAATCCAGGCCGCCATTGTTGAAGCCGGACGGCTGGAAGAGTTTTACCTTGAACGTCTTGATGCTTGCCGGATGTTTGGCAATATTTACAAGGGACGCGTCAAAACGGTGATTCGGGGCATGGGAGCGGCTTTCGTCCACCTGGGTAGTCCCAAAGACGGTTTTCTTTATGTGGCCGATGCGCTGCGCTCACCTATTGATCTTGAAGCAGAGCCTGATCCCGATACCGCGGAAACACCCGGTTTCTCACGCGACGCGCGCCGGGCAATGCGGCACAAGCGTATTGACGAGGTGCTCAAAATTGGACAGGAAGTCATTGTTCAGGTTGTTAAAGAACCCATGGGCACCAAAGGTCCCCGGCTTACCACCCATTTCTCAATTCCCGCCCGTTACCTGGTGATGATTCCTGGTGATGAAAAAATCGGGATTTCCGGCCGGATCGCGGACAAAAAAGAACGGGACAGAATCCGGTCGCTTTTTAAATCGCTTGAGATACCCAAGGGGGTTGGATTTATTGTGCGTACGGCTGCCGAGGGGAAATCTGAGACAGAATTCACCCGGGATATTCGCTATTTGATCAAGGCCTGGAAAAGGATTCACCGTTCCATTGCGGTCAAAAAAGCTCCAAGCATGATCCATCAAGAGCTGGGGCTGGTCGAAAGAATTATCCGCGATCATTTGATGGAAGACAGTGATAAAATTGTGGTTTCAAACAAAGAGCTTTTGCAAAAAGTAAAACGCTTTTTGGGACTCTACCTGCCAGGCAGTAAATTGTATGTTGAGCTGTTTCAGGGGCATTCCATGTTTGAACATTATAACATTGCCAAGGAAATTGAGCGGACGTATCAGAAAAACGTCTACCTGAAATCCGGAGGGTATATTGTTATTCAGCAAACGGAGGGGTTGGTCGCGATCGACGTCAATACCGGAAAATTTACGGGGGCCAAAGACCTTGAAGAAACCGTCTTTAAAACCAATCTTGAGGCGGCTGAGGAAGTGGCGCGGCAAATGCGCCTGAGAGACATGGGCGGGATTATCGTGATCGATTTCATCGACCTGGAACGCGGGGATCACCGCCGCGAGTTGTTTCGTGTTTTTAATGCAGTAGTCAGCCGCGATCGGGCCAAGACGAATATTTTGCCGATTTCGGAACTTGGGCTTGTAGAAATGACCCGTCAGCGAATCCGGCCGTCGCATGAAAGTTCCGCTTTTGACAATTGCCCCCATTGTGAGGGCAAGGGGGTCGTAAAATCGGTGACGACCATGGCGATTGAAACCATGCGCGAACTGCGCAAGGCGATAGGCGATTCTAAGGGACGCATGGTCCACGTTTACGTGCATCCCGATGTTTCCACGCGAATTCTGGAGAATGAACGCCGCACCATTCAGAATTTTGAACGCGCGAGCCAAAGCAAGATTTTCATTTTTGGCGAGGCTTCGCTGCATATCGAGGACGTGAACCTGACGTTTGTAAAATAATTCCGTAATCCTTAAATAAGGTCCTGTTGAAAGAAGCTGGAAAAGTATTCCTCCAAAACGCGCCGCCTCGTTTCGGAGCTAATTTTGGGAACTGTCGTACCCAAAATGGATCTCCTCCACTCGGCAAGCGGCGCTGATTGTTTTTCCGGAACACTTCTCCAGCTTCTTTCAATGACGGGATGAGAGGTCTATAAGCAGCATGCCTATCGTATGGCTTTTCGGATTCATGAGCAGCGCGGCCCTTTTGACCGGATTATTCTTCTGGGGCTATCTGAAACTGACGCGCGAGTTCCGGCGTCAAACCGATAAAAACCTCCAATTTCTGCAGGGGACACATCAAAATTATCAGTCGTCGCTCGGGGGGATTGAGAACCGGCTGGGGCATCTTCAACAGGCGACCACGCAAATCCTGGAACTGGGCAAGGAAATTGCGTCGCTGCAAAATATTCTTCAAAACCCGAAACTTCGCGGCGGTATGGGGGAATTTTTGCTGGAAGAGCTTCTGGCGCAGATTCTTCCGGCGCAGAGCTACTCCTTGCAGCACAGCTTTGCGGATGGGCAAAGAGTGGATGCCGTCATTCACCTGCAGGGGGGAATGGTGACTCTCGATTCCAAATTTCCTCTTGAAAACTATCAAAAACTCTATCAGGCTGAAAGCGAAACGGAAAAAAAGGCTTTCCGGCGGCAATTGATCCAGGATGTTAAAAAACATCTGAACGATATTGCCGAGAAATACATCCGGCCGGGTGAAGGAACGCTGGATTTTTCAATCGCGTTTATTCCGGCGGAGTCGGTGTACTATGAGGCCTTTTTATCTTCCGGTGACGATGCGCGGCTTCTTTCCGCTTACGCACTGACAAAAAAGATACTGGCGGTTTCTCCGCAGGGCCTTTATGCTTATCTCCAGGTGATTGCGCGTGGGTTAAAAGGGTTGCGGATTGAAAGGACCGCCCAGAAAATTCTTGAACACTTGAATCAGTTTGAGGGCGATTTTTCCAATACGTTTTCGGATTTTGAAAAAATTGGAACGCATTTAAAATTCTCGCAAACCGCCTATGACCGGAGTCAGCGGCAGTGGATCTCCCTGCGGGAAAGTCTCACGGCGCTGAGTCTTTTGAAAGAAGATCAAAATCAGAACGGGGCCGGTTCAAAAAGAGAGGCGATTGAGGAGGGGGCTTCACCGTTATGAGTTTATTAAAAAAAATAATCGCATTATTCAATCCGTGGCCGGAGAAAAAAAGGCGCAAGAAAAAAAAGGGGACAAGGCGTAAGAGGCAAGCGGTAAGGAAAAAAGGGGGAAAAAAAAAGAAATCTGCTCACTCGTCATTGCGAGGAGGCCGAAGGCCCGCCACAGGCGGGCAAGCCGACTTGTCCGCCGAAAGGCGGGCGCGGCAATCTCAACACGGGATTGCTTCGGTCGCTTCGCTCCCTCGCAATGACGCAAAAGGTGCAAAGTTAAAGCCAAAGAAACAATCGCAGCGCAAGCCGGCGTTGAAGAAAGTGCTGCCAAAGCTTATAAAAGTTGATTCGAAAAAGGTAATGATCGGCGAAGTCACGCACTATTTCGACCGCGCCAAAGTAGCGGCATTTATGATTACCGGGGCGCCGGTCGCCATTGGAGATTTATTGGAGTTCAAAGGAAAGACTGCTTCATTCAAACAAAAAGTGGTGTCGCTCCAGATTAACCGTACCCCGGTCCCTTCCGCGCGTGCGGGAGATGAAGTGGGTATGCTCGTTAAAAAGCCGGTAAGAGAAGGGGATTACGTCTTTAAGATGAAAAACTAGAGGAGGATTCAACGGAGACTAAAGAAGCTGGGGAAATTATTCCGGAAAAACAAGCAGCGCCTCTTGCCGAGTGAGGAGATCCATTTTGGGGACGATCAGTTCCCAAAATTAGCTCCGAAACGAGGCGGCGCGTTTTGGAGGAATAATTTCCTCAGCTTCGTTCAATGACGTGGACAACTAAAACAGGGAAACTCTATGGCGCATGAATACCTGAGAACCTACCGCGAATATAATATTGAGGAAGTACGGGATCATCTACTGATTCTAGGGGACCTGAGTGCGGACTGCGGGAAGTGCCGTGCCATTGGCCTGGACGCACACACCATGGATCACTGCGGCGAGTGCGGGACGCCGTTTCGCTTTGTGACGAGCCGCCGAAGCGAGGCTCATCCGGATGAGCGTTTTCGTATTGTGCGGCGTTTTCTGGAAAAACGCCCGCAGTTTGTTTTTATCGATTACACCGATTACCACAAAACGCTCGGCCATAAAAAAGCGAGAGATTTCTTTGCTTAAGCATTCCCGCGATGTGCGCACTATGTGCGCCCTGATTTATTTTACCCAGGGGGCGGTTGGAATCACCTCGATCGGACTTCCCATTTACCTGCGTAAAATGGGCTGGACGATTGGAGAAATTGCGACCGCGTCTTCTTTAATTGCCATTCCCTGGGTACTCAAAATTTTTTACGGCCTGCTATCGGATTGCCTGCCGCTTGCCGGGCACCGCCGGAAATCTTATTTGATTCTCTTTCCGTTAATCGCTTCGGCCGGCTGGTTCAGCCTCTCGGTCGGAGGGTTCCATCGCGGCTTTGTGATTTGCGCTCTTTTTTTTGCCAACGTCGGGTATGCGGCGACGGACGTGATTACCGACGGTCTTGTGGTGGAACATTCCAGCATCTTTACGACCCACGTTTACCAAAGCATTGCCTGGGGGGCCAGGAGCGTTGGGGCCATTATCAGCAGCACCCTGGGCGGCTTTATGGCCCAGCGTGTGGAACCCAAGACGCTTTTTCTGGTTGCCGCTTTTTTACCCTTTTTGACGGTTTGGGTCGCGATTCAGATGGTGGATAAAAAACAGCCGCGTATTCCTTTTTCGAATATTGCTGAGCCCGCGAAACGCTGCGCGCGGATCCTGTTTACCCCAAGGCTTGCCTGGTTTATTCTTTTCTTGGTCCTGATGCAGGCTTCGGCATGCTATGGAGTCCCTTTTTTTTTCCATCTGAAAGAGAACCTGCATTTTGACGAGGCGTTTTTAGGGATTCTTCTGAGCCTGGGATGGTTTGGCGCCGTGATCGGAAGCGTTCTTTACGCGAAATGGCTCAGCCGAAAATCGCTGGCCGGCCTGTTGCGGGTCGCCGTCCTCATCAATATTTTAAGTACACTGGGCACTCTTTTTATCAAGAATCAGTTGAGCGCACTGCTATTCGCTTTTTGCGGCGGTCTCATGGCGTGCCTGACGATTCTGCCCTTGATGGCCACATGCGCCCTTTTTGCCCGGCATAGCGGTGTGGAAGGGACCCTTTTCGCGATCTTGACCAGTATTTACAATATAGGGCAAATCGGTTTTTCTTATCTTGGCGGACGGGTGCATCTGATCACGGGGATTACCCCGCTGATTCTTTTTTCAGCCGGGGTGGGTGTCCTGATTTTCTTTATGGTCACTCATCTTGAGCTTGAAACCGCGCTGCCCACCGCCTCAACCGCCTAGGTCCTGCCGCCATGATGGATCTCTTATCTCCCCAAGCCCAAAGTGCTTTAGCCGTTGCAAAAAAAATCAAGTCCGGCGGGTATCAAGTTTGTTTCGCCGGCGGCTGTGTGCGCGATTTTTTAATGAAGCGGACGCCGCAGGATTTTGACCTGGCAACCTCCGCACGTCCTGAACAAGTAGAAGCCCTGTTTCAAAAAACGGTTCCTGTGGGAAAACAATTTGGCGTGATTTTAGTGGTTGAAAACGGGGTCGAAGTGGAAGTGACGACTTTTCGAAAGGAGGGGAGTTATCAAGACGGCCGTCATCCCTCGTCCGTGTGTTTTACGGATGACCGGGAAGATGCTTCCCGGCGTGATTTCACGGTCAACGGTCTTTTTATGGATCCGCTGACCGGTGAAGTGCTGGATTATGTGGGCGGGCGGGCCGACATTGACCGGAAAGTCCTCCGTGCGATCGGAGACCCGCTGGAACGTTTTAGCGAAGATAAACTTAGGCTTTTGAGGGCGGTTCGGTTTTCGGCCAACCTGAACTTTGCGGTCGAGGAAAAAACCTGGGTGGCCGTAAAACAGCTCGCTCCGGTGATTTCTCAGGTCAGTCCGGAGCGTATCCGGGATGAATTGATCAAGATTTTTACGCGCCCCGGTGCCGCGCGGGGATTGGACCTGCTTTCAGAGTCGGGGCTTCTGCGGGAAATATTGCCTGAAATTGAAGCGATGAAAGGGGTCGAGCAGCAGCCCGATTATCATCCGGAGGGCGACGTTTTTGTTCATACCCGGCTTCTTCTGGAGAAACTGGAGAAGCCCTCGGTGACCTTGGCCTTTGCCGCATTATTCCATGATGTTGCAAAACCCGTTACTTTTCAGCGGCGTCCCGAAGACGGCCGCATTACATTTTATGAACATGCGCCGCTTGGTGCGGAGATGACGCGGCAAATTATGAAAAGACTGCGTTTTTCCAACCAAGAAATTGAAGATGTGGCGGTGTGCGTTGCCAATCATATGAAGTTTGGCGATTCCGCCAAGATGCGCTCCGGCAAGCTCAAGCAATTTATAGCTCATCCGCAGTTTGAAGAGGGACTGCGGCTTCACCGGATTGACTGCCTGTCCAGTCATGGCCAGCTCAATAACTATGATTTTTTACAGAAGTCGATCCGGGAGTTTAGTGCGGAAGAGTTAAAACCCAAACCCTTTGTAAACGGGGATGACTTGATCGCGCTGAGAATCGGTCCGGGACCTATCATGAAACCGTTGCTCGAAGAAATCTATCTCGCTCAGCTGGAAGGCCGGTTTAAAGACAAGGAACAAGCGCTCACATGGGTCACTCAAGATTGGCTTCCGCGGCAGAAAAAGCCGGATCGCCCTTCAAAATGAAATCGAAAATTCGTCATTGCGAGGAGCCCGCCGTATTTTTAAGCGGGCGACTCGGCAATCT
>OBEQ012530309.1_pt1 | contig 11540 bp, 11 predicted proteins | sample 1670901 | NCBI WGS metagenome assembly OBEQ01 (sample SAMEA104232315, study PRJEB22302) | groundwater metagenome | biome: forest; feature: aquifer; material: groundwater | place: USA | collected 2011-08-07 | depth 5.4 m | reverse complement strand
GTTTTAAGTTATCCTTATTATATTCTGCAAGAACGAACTTCTCTTCTTTAATTCCCCCTAAGAAATAGGGAAGATGATTTCCCATATAGAGTGCAATTACTGGTTTATTTAATTCGAGAGCTTTTTGAATCATGAATCCAATAGATGAACTATGTACAGAACATTCAAAAATAATTATATCCGCCATTTTTATTGCTTTCATGTTCTTATCATAGAGTTCGCGATCTCCTAGAAGTCCTTTTTTTTCTAAATTTTTGTAAAATGCATCTGAGTTCATTCTAACGATTATATCGTCTACATGATGATAGGAGAGATCATTGAGGTAATCAAAAATTATTTTGTAATATTTTCCAAACTGTTTTTTTCCTCTCTGAGAAGCAGTGAAGAAGACTTTCATATATATATTATACCACCTCACTCTTTTCTTTCAAAATACGTCTTCAAAATCTCTTTGGCGATGGGACCGCCGATGTCTGAACCTTGGCCAGACTCCTCCATGAGGACTGTCAAGACAATCTCTGGTTTGTCAGCCTGAGCATAAGTCGTAAACCAGGCGTGTGGAAGAGTCTCTTTGCCTTGAGACTCGGCAGTGCCAGTCTTACATGCTACCTGTGGCTTAAAATCAAATAGCGGCCAACCAGTGCCACCTGGTGAGCAGGCTTCCTTCATGCCTTGGTGCACCAGATCGAGGGTTTTTTGAGAAATAGGTAATTTTTTGCAATTTTCGCCCAAAGGGCGATCGTCCCTTGGACGAGAATTTTGATATTTTAGCAGTTGTGGCGTGCATAAATACCCATCGCTGGCTATTGCCGCCGTCATCATAGCCACTTGTAGTGGCGTCACCAGAAGATATCCTTGACCAATCGATAAATTATACGTATCTCCCAGATACCACTGTTCTTTAAGCGTTTCTTCCTTCCAAAATTCAGACGGAATAAGACCTGAAGCTTCTTCAAGCCCAATCCCAGTCGGTGCTCCATAACCAAACCGGTCTGCCCACAATTTTATTTTTCCTGGAGTCAAAAGATCACCTGTTTTATAAAAAAAGATATCATTTGACCTTCGGATAGCTTTGACAATATCGACCATCCCATCAGTTTTTCCGTACTGGAGAAAATACCAGTTGCCAAAGGAGAGAGGTCCAGCTTTTAAAGTCCCCGTATCTTCGATTTGATATTTCTCATCGATTTTTTTCTCCTCCAGAGCTCCGGTTGCCAGTATGAGTTTGAAGATCGAACCGGGAGGATAGGTTCCCTCGGTCGCTCTATTAAAAAGAGGCTTATTTTCGTCTTTAAAATAAGAAGTAGTATCGATAGTTTTTTCCTCTTCAAAATTTTGCGGGTTGAATGAAGGAGAGGAAGCCAACACAAGTATCTCGCCGGTTTGAGGTCTGGTAGCAATGACCGCAGCTTTGTTATTTTTGATCAAATCATAGGCTTTTTTTTGCAGTTCTAAATCAAGCGACAGCTGAATGTTTTCTCCATCTTGAGGCAGTAGAAGTGATAGTGTTCGGATATATTTGCCTTTTGCGTCTACCTCGATGAGTTTTTTGCCCTGACGGCCTCGGAGTTGGCATTCGAAGACTTTTTCCACCCCTTTTTTTCCTACTTTATCTCCACTTCTCAGTTTATTGATGCAAGGATCATTTTTTAAATCTTGTGTGTCAGCAGTTTGGCGATAGCCAATAAGAGGAGCGATTACTTCAGGATTATTATATGTTCTACCCGAGCGCAACCGTTCAGCATTTTCGCTTATGTCTGCGCTTTTATTTTCAGCCAGAATAAAGCCTTTGCGATCTACTATTTTTCCTCGGCGGGGTTCGATGATGAGTTCTCGAATGCGATTTTGTTCGGAAAGTCGGCGATAGTATTCGCCCTTTACGACAGTAAGTTGAAATAAACGGAGTATGAGTATGGAAAAAATGGCAAGTATGATAATAATAAAACCAGAGAAAAATAATCCCGATGATATTCTTTTCCGCTGCCCAAAACTCATGCCTCCGGATTGACCTTTTTGGAATAGAGGTAATTTATTCATATGTAATACTGATTGCGGATTATATTCGGATGATTCGGATATCTGGATATCAGTAGATCCGCATAGAATCCGTTGATCTGTATTATTTTTGCTAACTCACAAAGTATCCCTGCATAAAAAAAGAAAGCATGATAATATGCAAAACTCCAAACACAATAGCAATAGCTATTTTGAGAGACTTGTTTTGAATTTGTGAGAGATAGAGGAAAAAAGAAATGGAAAAAAGGGCGTAGCGGGGAATAGAAGAGAAGGTACCCGTTAGTGTGGGAAGTATTAGGTTGACAAATGAAAAGAGATTTAAACCTAATCTCTCATAATTCCTAATTTTTAATTTCCAATTTCTAATAAAGTCCAAAATCAAAATGACAAAAACGAAACTGAAAGTAACAAACTCAAAAAGAGAAATAAAGTACTGAAAATTCCATTTGGCAGTCAAAAAAATCATGATATATCGGTAGTAGACCTGGGGTAGAAGAATGATACGAGAAGTACGATGGGCACCAAAAGCCCATTGAGAGCTGAGGAAAAAAAAAGGATCATGGTGAACTTTCCAGAGATATGTACAATATAGGCCTAAACCAAGAAGAGGAGAGAGAAGAGTAAGTAAAAATTTCCAATTTCCAATTTCCAATTTCCAATTTTTTTTATTTTTAAGTCTCGAGATTTGAGATATTAAAATAGGTATTATTAAAAATACTCCGATAAAACGAGTTAAGGAAGCTAAAAAGGCAAAAAAAGCTGCGATATAATATTTTTCCTTCTTTAAAAAATAAAGTGTTCCGATAAAAAGGAGAAAAAAGAGTCCCTCTGTATATATTATTCCGAAGAAGAAGGAAGTGGGAAATAAAAGCAAAAAAATAATCGGCCAAATCGATATTTTTGTCATTCTGGCAAGTGAGGAACGAACGCGTCCAGAATCGATTCTGGAGTCGTTTGCACTCCCCAGAATGACGTTGAGATATTTAGCAAAAATGTATAGTCCAATGAGAAAAGAAAGATTAGAAATAATCAAACTATTTACGAAGCCAAAGAGATAGTTAGTAATATAGGCATGGGGCCAAAACAACTTAATAAGGATGGGGTAGAGAGGAAAAAACGCCTGTTCATAGGTTGTATAGCCGTTTTTAGCAATTAAAAGGTAATGGACTCCGTCGAAATTTGCTAATGAACTCAAGAAACGTGGCAAATTGTATTTATCTAAGATCTCTTTATAGGGAAAAAAGCCGAGATAGGGAATAAAAAAAGAGGAGAAAATAGTGATCACAAAATCAATGAGCCGATAGATAAAAAAGATCACGCCAATCATAAAAAAGCTCATTATATAATTATAGTATAAACACCATTATTAATTATTTTACCCTCTATGCTAAATTTTAACTCTCTTTTACTTTTCTCAGATAAGCCAAATATTCTGGCCGATTTTTATAAAAAAGTATTCCAAGTAGATCCCGATTGGTCAGAGGGTGAGTACAGTGGATTTCAAGTAGGAAAAGGTTACATAATTATTGGCCCGCATGATAAAGTTCACGGCAAAAGCCCAAATCCTGAGCGCATGATGTTTAATCTTGAGACTTCAGATGTCAAAGGAGAGTTTGAAAGAATAAAGCAGCTTGGTGCCAAAGTGATTAAAGAACCCTATCACCCCAAAGAAGCAGATGAGAACAACTCAGATGAACAAATTGCGACATTCACAGATCCAGACGGCAATTATTTCCAATTGATGTCACCCTATAAGCAATAAGTCCTGATTTTTGTGGATAACCTGTGGACATCCTTGCTTATTTATCCTTGCGGAGCATGTATTAGCTACATTATTCACCACCCTCAATAGCACTCTTTGTGGAAAACAACCTTAATAATATTTTTCGTTTAATCCTCTAAATTGTCGAATTGGCATGTTATACATAACTTTTATTTTATTCTCGAGTTCTGAATAAGTATGATTAATCTCGATTTGAGTTTTCTCTGAAAGGATAATGTTGTTGGCTTTTAAATTAATACCTAGATACTCTTGCTTAGTTGTTCCTATGACGACAAAATTAATAAATTTTTGCAGAAGTGCCCACGCTATATTAAGCTGGCCAATTGTTATGTTTAACTTTTTAGCAAGTGGACTTAAATTTTTTCGAACCCAAGAAAAAATAACATCTTGATTTTCTTTATTCCAATATAATAATGCTTCGCGTAAATCTCCTTTACGTAATTTAAAATTCTCGGAAGCGATTCCAGTAAGAAGCCCAATTTCAAGAAGATGATAGGGGATCAAAAAAATTTTATGCTGCAAAAGATAATCAGTAAACTCTTTATTTAAGCTCCGATTGATTAAACTAAATCTATTCTGGACATAAGAAATTTCTCCATCTTTATTGAATTCTTTGAGTTCTTTTAAAGAAACATTGGAGACAGCCATCTGCAAAATCTTTCCCTCTTTTTTTAGTCTCTTCATTGCTTCCATAGTCTCTGAAAAAGGAGTATTTGGATCTGGTGAGTGAATCATGTAAAGATCGATATAATCTACGCGAAGTCTCCTAAGAGAATTTTCGCATTCTTTTATTGTGTCTTTATATGTACCGCTTGTAATGACTTGCTTCTCTGGAGTTATTACTTTTCCACCTTTGGTTATAACGTAGTATTTTTTACGAGGTACGTCTTTCAGAGCTTCTCCTAACATTTCTTCTACGTCACCAAGACCATATAGCGGCGCTGTGTCGATATAATAGCCGCTTTGATCAATAAATGAACGTACTATTTTTTCCGCATCTATTTTTGAAATCGGATTGAATACTCCGGCAAGTGGAAATGTTCCTAACCCAACTCGATTTTTCATATACTTTTGCAAATAATTACATTCCGTACCAACTAAATTCATCACCTAGGATTTTTAAAGCAAAATCAAGCATTTTTTGATATCTCTCAACTTTATAATGAAGAGTTTTTTTAGCCCGAAGTGTGGCTTTTGAAACAATATAACGAATTCGGTAAAGATGCAATTTTTCTTCAAATCCATCGGGTAAAGGTGAGAATTTCAAATAGCCTTTTTTTAGAGCCTCCATACGTTCATATGGAAAAAAAACAGTCCAGGCAGAAAAATCTGCTATCGGATCACCTGAATAGGCTTCATCCCAATCGATGATTCCAGTAATATGATCATCTTTTACTAGCTCATTCCAGTCGGCTAGATCATTTTGAATCAGTCGAGGGTCATCAAAGTGCAAAAGCTTTTCATTTTTCAATAAAATGGTTTCAATTTTTTTTCGGTCTGCACTCGCTATGACACTATTTTTTGTTAAGTAATCTAAGTTTGGGTTTAAAGCAGCAAAGATATGATCTTTCCACTGCTTATGGATGCCATCTAAACGCTTTTGTTCTTTTGCTATTGCATTGTCGAAAAAACCAAAATTTTCGGTTTTAACGCCGTGGATTTTTGCTAAATAATAACCCGTTTCTTCCATGAGTTTTTGCTCTCTTTCTTTTTCAAGCGGCCACTCTTTGTGGAGATTGTCTCCGGGCAAAGACTCAATGATCATGTAGTCGAAATTAAAACGTCTTTGTGAATCGTCAATTACGTAGGTTTTATAGGAAGGAACTCCAGCTTTCTTAGCCTGTTCTGCCGCTACACTTTCTGCCCAAAAATATCCATTTTTAACTCCAGGCGGATGAATCCGAAATACTACATCAATCTTATTCTCAAGTGTGGCCTTTAAAACAACATTCACACTCCCAAAAGCAATGATATTATGCAGTTTCGCAACTTTCTTTTTCATTCCGTATTCAATTGCTTCAATTGCCTTTTTTGTATCAAAGTTTTGGTGACGATCTAAAAATATTTTTTTTGTTTCTTCCTCACTAAATGGTCTATCAGTTTGCCAATAAAACATGTTGTGCCTATCTGTCGTGAGCTTTGTAAAGCGATCAGATTTATTCATAAAGTTACATAATTGTTAATTTTTTGAGATCATTTTCTAAAAGTGCTGCGTTTTTAAATAGAATTGTTTTTATTCCAAGTTTTTGTGCTGGCTCTAAAAGGCTTTGAGTATCATCAATAAAGATACATTCGTTAGGTGGCTTTTCTAATTTATTTAAAACTCGAAGATAAATTTCCTTATCTGGTTTAGCGACCCCTTCGTATCCTGAAATTATAAAGAAAGAAAAAAATGTATCGAGTTTAAATTGCTTTCGTCTAAAGTCAGACCATTCTTTGCCTGTATTGGATAGAGCGACAAGTTTATATTTTTTTAATTTTTTGAGAAGATTAAGTGTACCTGGTTTGGTTTTCTGATATTTGCGCCATAAAAGTTTAGCTTGATTTACATCAAGATTTTTTGTTCCAGCAGTTTTTAAAAATATTTGCCAAAATTCATCCTCAGAAATCTTTCCAATCTTATATTCAGGCCATGCAGCTTTCCAACCAGTCTCCATTTGATCGTAATTTATACCAAAATATTTGGAATATTCTGCAAATTTCTCAGGACAATCGTAATGCCAATCATTTGTTACAATAACCTCACCAAGATCGAAGATGAGAGTCGTAATTAAAGCGTTTGTCATACCAGATTTTTTTTAAAATCTTTCAGAATGTGTTTTAACAATATTTTTTCATTAATTTTTTCTTCTAGAATTAACTCTAAACTTCTTTTTCCCTGAAAAAGGAACATTTCATATCCCGGTGAGGTTATTTTACCAAGTTCATGAGCTTTTCGAATAAGAGGAGTTTTTAAAGGAACAAACGTAACGTCAATTATATATTGAAATCTATCTATAAAGCTTTTTGGAAAGTCAAATGGTTCCTTATTCCATGGCGATCCAATACTTGTGGCATTAATAAAAATGTCGCCTTCTGCTTTGGTGGTGAGATCGGCAATATGTTCAACGTTGTTAATAAATGTAAATTCTTGTGTTAAAGAATGAGCTTTGGATAATGTTCGATTATAAATATCAAATTGGCGAGGTTTTTTATTGGTGAGTTCCATAAGTGATAATAACCCTTTAACTACCGTTCCAGCACCCAGAATTACTATTTTTTTGCCTGAATAATTTGTCAGTCTGTTGAGCGATTCAAGTAAGCCGTAAGCTGCTGAATGAGTCCCTAATAGTTTCCCTTTTTTATTCACGATCGTTCCTATCTTGCCCAACTTTTTTGCAAGAGGATCAAGTTGATCCAGAAGTGGGGCAATTTGAGGATCTTTTTCAAATTTTTGTGCCACTATCGCTCCTGCAAAATTTAGATTTCTCATACTTTCAATGAGAATTTTTGGTTCTGTGTTAGGAAAAAGGAGATAGACAGCATTAATATTAGTTTCTTGAAAGAAAGGATTATAAATATTTAATCCACGAGGGTTTGCGTCAGGAACAAATCGTGCAATTACTTTTGTTTTTTCATTTATTTTCATTGTGGTGCTTATATAACTTACTATGTTTCCAAATGAAGTCATATACATTTTTCATAAGATTTGCCACAAATTTGTCTTTGATAGTGATTGTCAGTATCTCATTGGTAGGTGAAGTAGTAACTAAAATTATTGTTTCATCGTAAATACTAAAAGAAGTATTTTTATCAATCTCCTCCGGGAGGACATGCATCTCTTTGAGCAGTTCTTTTGATGTGTGTTCAATCGGATTATATATATCATGATCTCCTTTATAGTTGAGTTCTCTCATAAGAATTCCTTTTTTTATTCTCTGTTTCGCAAAGTCATATATGAATTTAACATGCATCTCATTCTGTAAATCAGGATGGCTTGAGGTAAATTTTTCCCTAATAATTTTTTCTTTACAGGAAAGCATTTTAATAAACGCAAATTGGAGAGCTTCTATTCCTTTTTCAACCTTAATAAATGTTTGATATTGAGTTCTAGATTGTTTTTTCATATTTTCTATAAATGAATCAAGGAGTCTAGTATTCTGCTCAAGTTTTTGTTTTTTAGTATCGATCAATTCTCTTAGGATATCTGGAGTTACAGCCTCATATGTTTTGCCTCTTTTTTTTGGGCTAGATATCAGTAAACTCATTTTTTCAAGTTCTTCGGAGGCGCGATATGTAGATGATTTATCCATTGATAGCTTTTTTGCTAGAGCAGCTGCCGTTTGTTCACCGAATCTTAAAAAGCCTAGGTATATTTTTACCTGGTTTTTTGTTAACCCAAGTTCTTCTAGCAGTTTTTCCATATTAGTAGCAATGATTGCAAATAGTAATATAAAACAAATAATACATTATTGAGGCTAAATTGTCAATCTATGTAAGAATTAGTAGTAGTACTTACTACTAATTAATATACTTATCTAAGAGGAAATTCAGTAGGAAGTGCTTCATCTTGAGCGATGATTTTTGAAGTCGAGGAATCCCTTTCATTCTAGGGTAAAGAGATCCCTCCACTGCGGTCGGGATGATAAGTGTGAGGACCTACTATAACTCGACCTCATAAGATATACCTAAATGATCTGAAAGATCTACATTTTCCAAGACCTGGAAGTTTAATACCTTAAATTCTTTTGAAATAAAGATATGATCGACGGCAAGTCCTGAAGGAAAGAGATTTTTGGCATAATGAAGTCGAGGATTTAAGGTACTTTTGACATTAAATTGTCGTATGAGATTTGTTGCGACTGATTCATAGTTTTGGATGACCTTGGTATCTCTTGTTAGATTAAAATCTCCGGCAAGTATGAATGGTTTATCGAGTTTTTTTATATATTCAAAAAGCATTTCTCCCTGTCTTATTTTTTCCCGCGTGTCTTTGGCTTTTTGACTCCACGCACCATGCGTATTAATCACACAAAATATTTTGTTTTCATATTCGAATTCCAAAATGAGTGCAGAGTAGGGTTGATGTTCCCACCGGGGATCTCCGTCTTCAAGCACTTCAATCGTAGCAAATGGTTTAAACCTGAGTACCTCACTTTTTGCCAGATTGAGTTTTGGATTAAAAAATGTAGTATTGCCAAAGTAGGATCCTGTATCTTCTTTGTGATTAAAATTGGCAGCTAAGATGCCCTTTAATTCCAGTTTATTTGACAGGAGTTTAAATGTATCAGACTTTTTATCTTTGCTTGCTATTCCACCAGTCACTTCTTGCAATGTACAAACATCAAACTGCTCTTTTTTAATATAATCGATGATTCGGTCAGTAAAGAGGCCTCGGTAAATGTTAAGTTGAAGTAGCTTAAGTTTCATTTATTTAAAACAAGAAAATATTCTTTTTTCGGTAATTCCGTCAAAACCGAAAGAACAAAATTTCCATCTTTCATTTGAGATTTATGAGATTTGATTGCGCTTACCTTTTTATCCCAAACTGACGTGATATCTACGATCTTCCCAATTTCATTATGCGCATATCCTGGAGGAAAATAAACAAAATAATCGCCCATTTTTTTCTTTTCCAACTTTGTGTGTTCTTCAGTATGACAGTAATACAATAATGTTTTAACAAACGAAAGATGTTCAAACAGATATGTAGTAACCATAGAGATTGTAATGTGATCGATATGTCCTGATACCCCTCTTGGTTCAAACGTCAAAAGTATTTCTGGTTTGATTTTTTCAATTTCCGCCTTTACTTTAGCTGCGATGTCGTAGTAGATACCGTTGCATAAGGACCCGTCTTTAAATCCTAAAAATATTACTTTTTTTACTCCCAAAATGTTTGCTGAGTCGAGAAGTTCTTTTTCTCGGATTTGAGCTATGTGTGTATCTTTGGATCCACATGATTCTCCTTTTGTTGCACATAAAAGATACACATCGTGAGTTTTACTATAAAGCGCTATTGTTCCTGCTGGTTCAAATGCCTCATCGTCAGGGTGAGCAAAAATGCAAACAAGTTTATTTCTCATAGCTTATAAGAAGTATTATAGCGCAGGGACTTGAAGTTTGGTAGAATTAAGAATAATCAAGATTCAAAACAGAGCGTAGTTCAGAAGGAAGAACGCCGCGCTGGGGGTGCGGAAATCGCGAGTTCGAGTCTCGCCGCTCTGACAAGTTTAGCTTAATACAACAATATAAATTAAGATCAGCTATGTTTGAGATTAAGTGTAGTTTCTGCGAAAAAGTGTTTTTAAGAAGAAGTGGTCAAATTAATGAAGGATTAAAGTTCGGGTGGCATATTTATTGTTCCAGTAAATGTCAAAGTAAAGCAAAAAATAAACAAAAAATATTTAAGTGCGGTAATCAAAATTGTGATAATATCTTTTTAAGAATACCTAGTGAAATTCCTCCATCTGGAATATGTTTTTGTTCACAATCATGTGCTGCAAAAGTTAGTAATAAACATAGGTGGTTGAATCTTCCTAAGAATTATTGTGCAAATAAAGATTGTGGCAAAGTTATTTCCCGATCAAATAAATTTTGTTCCAATAAATGTCAGGGAATTGTAAAGAAGTTTTCAGATCAGGAATACACTTCAAAAATTATTGAAAGAATAAAATTATTTTATAAAAATAATAAAAGAATTCCTTTTAAAAAAGAGATGTGGGGTAGTTATCAGGCTGCAAGGAGGATTTTTGGTACCTGGAATAAAGCTATTATTGCAGCAGGCTTTAAGCCTAATCCGGTCAAATTTGCAGTAAAATATATTGCAAACGATGATCATAAATGCGATTCTTTAGCTGAAAAAATAATTGACGATTGGTTGTATGCAAGAAAAATTGCACATGATAGAAATATTCATTACTTAGATACAAAATTTACTGCAGATTTTAAGGTAAAGAATACTTTAATAGAATTCTTTGGATTGCAAGGGCAGTTAAAAAGATACGATTTTTTAATGAAAATGAAACTACGATTAATTAAAGAAAATAAATTGTCAGTGATTTCAATTTATCCAAAAGATTTATTTCCCAAGTCAAAACTCAATGAAATTTTAGGAAATTTTGTTCCTAGAGGGAGTAAAAAAACTATACCGAAGAAAAAAAGATTACTTCTCGGTACGGATAAACTTTTTAAGCACTTCAAAGGCAGTACTCTTGAAGTTGCCGATTTTTTAAGGACCACTGCTTGGAGGGGAAACTATGATGATTGACAATTCAAATACAATTACATAAAATCATCAGCATGAATACACGAGTTGATGTGCTCAATAACTACTCTCCTCATCTTCTTTAACTATTTTCGCTAGCTTTCTAGATTTTTAAGGTTATAATTTATTCGTTTTAATTCTATGAAAATAAATTTACAGATTCAAAAAATGGATTTCCTTATTTCTCTTTACATCTTTTGTATTGCCGTTTCAGAGCTTATGGGAGCAAAGACATTTCCCATAGCGGCCTTTGGATCGTTCAAACTTAATGCGAGTGTCGCCATATTTGTCATCCCGCTTTTGTTTTCGATAAACGACATCATAACCGAGGTCTATGGACCAGAGCGAACCAGAAGCATCATCCGTTCAGGACTCATCGTCATATTTTTTATTCTGCTTTTTTCCTTGTTTGCGACCCGTTTGCCTCCTTCGATGCGATTTGCAAAGATGGAACAAGCGTATGATACTGTTTTTGGGGTATCGGCCCGAATTGCG
>OBEQ011179668.1_pt1 | contig 11542 bp, 11 predicted proteins | sample 1670901 | NCBI WGS metagenome assembly OBEQ01 (sample SAMEA104232315, study PRJEB22302) | groundwater metagenome | biome: forest; feature: aquifer; material: groundwater | place: USA | collected 2011-08-07 | depth 5.4 m | reverse complement strand
TTAATTTTAGATGGTGATGAGATTTGGTGGAGGGACTCTATTGAAAAATTGGTTAAAGTGATTGAAAAGCGAGGAAATGATATTGATGGAATTGTTGTTCCCATGATTGTGCCGGTTGGTGATATTTATCATCTACAAGAGGAAAAGGCGGGAAAATATCAAATCTTGGGAAGGAAGGGACACTTAAATTTAAGAGCTATTAATAAAAACATTCCTGGTCTTCACGTTGATTGGCCTTATGGGAAAGAAAGTTACTTAGATAAAGATAATAAAGTTATTCAAGAAAGAAAAGGAATTATTTTTCTTGAAGCCCCATATTTACATGTTACTCATTTAAAAAGATCTAACTCTAAAAGAGAATATGATAAATTGAAACACGAATTAGGAGATAAAGTTCCAAAGGGATTTAAATTTCCAGAAAGCTTATATTATTCGTATCCTTCGACTCTTTCGTCACCTTGGGTTAGAATAGCTGGTCTTAATTTGTTAAAAGCTAAATTATTAACTCCGTTAAGAAAAATAAAAAGGAAACTGCAAATAAAGTGAACAAGTATACAGGCATTTCCACATTAGAAAATATGAGTCAGGCCGAGTTTTACAATAAGTGGACTTTCGATAAATTCAAAGACTATGTAAGAGGTGATATTCTTGAGGTAGGATGCGGGATAGGAAATTTTACTCTGACTTTATCTAAATATGGAAAAATTACTGCAATCGATATAGATCAAAGTCTGGTAGAAAATTTAAAGAAAGACAAAAGTTATAGTATAAATGCAGGCTATGGAGATATCGAGAAAAATGACTACTTTTTTCAAAAGAAAACTTTTGACACAATAATCTGTCTAAATGTTTTAGAGCACGTTCAAAATGATACCAAAGCTTTAGGGAATATGTTTAAATTGCTCAAAAAAGGAGGATATTTAATCTTATTAGTTCCACTCTACAATTTTTTATTTGGGGAAATAGATAAATCCATTGGGCACTTTCGTAGATATAATCCTAAAGAATTAGTAAAAAGAGTGCAAGATTTAGGATATGATATTGTTTCATACAGAAAATTAAACCTCATAGGTTTGATTGGATGGTTTATTACTGGAAAAATTTTAAAAAATAAACAGATTACAGGATACAAGATTAAATTATTTAATCTTGTATCACCGGTTCTATATTTAGAAAACCTTATTGAACCACCCATAGGTACATCTATATTAATAGTTGCAAAAAGGAATAAATAATTGAAACTTTCTATCATAATTCCGGTCTATAACGAAGAAAGAACAATTAACGAGTTGTTAAATACAGTAAAAAGCATACATCTTCCCAAGAATCTGGAGAAAGAAATAATAGTTGTAGATGATGGGTCGACTGATAATACCGAAAAAGCGTTATCGAAATTTAAACTCCCCTTCGGGGACCCGAATTCAAAATTGAAAATTTTAAAACATGAAAAAAATAAAGGTAAGGGTGCAGCAGTAAGAACAGGAATAAGTCATGCAGTAGGAGAATTGATAGTAATTCAAGATGCGGATTTAGAATATAATCCAGCAAATTATTCTATATTGCTTGAGCCAATCCTCCAAAAAAAGGCTGAAGTTGTGTATGGAACTAGACTGGTTGATTATCCATTACAATTTTGGGGTAAAGGGAAAACAGTTTTGCCTTTTCATCTAATCGCAAATAAGTTTTTAACATTTTTAACAAATGTGTTATATGGAAGTCACCTCACAGATATGGAAACAGGTTATAAGCTATTCAGAACAAACACGTTAAAAAAAATCTCTATCACAGCTAATGGATTTGAATTTGAACCAGAAGTTACTTTGAAACTTCTCAAATTGAAAATCCCCATCGTAGAAGTTCCAATAAAAGTTACCCCCAGAACATATAAAGAAGGCAAAAAGATTAGTTGGGTAGATGGGGTTTGGGCTATTTGGACTCTTTTCAAGTATCGTTTTGTAGATTAGATAAGAGGTTAAGGATTTTTCAAATGAAAATTGTTTTTCTAAATAGATATCAAAACACTATTGAACGAGGTGCCGAGGTTTTTGTTAAGGAATTATCTTCGAGACTTTCAGTCAAACATCAGGTGGATGTATGGGCAGGTCAAGATGCAGATTCTATTTTAAAAGTAATAAAAGGAGGATATGACATAGTAATCCCTATTAATGGGAGATGGCAGAGTCTGAAAGTTTCTTTAGCAAGATTAATCAGTAATTACAAAATATTAATAACAGGACATAGTGGAAGGGGTTGGGATGATATTTGGAATATAGCACTTGCCAGGCCAGATGTTTTTGTAGCTTTAACAGATTCTATGCTCCGATGGGCTAAAAAATGGGCTCAAGGACGTAAAGTTGTAAAAATCCCTAATGGAATTGATTTAAATAAATTTTCTCCGAAAGGAGAAAAAATAAATATAAATTTACCAAAACCCATTATTTTATCTGTAGGATCTTTGGTTTGGTATAAACATCATGAGAAAGTAATTAACGCAGTTTCAAATATGAAAGTTGGATCACTACTCATAGTAGGAGATGGGTCTTTAAAAGATGAATTAAAAAAAGAAGCTGAAAAGAAAATCCCAGGCAGATTTATGATTTCTAGGTTTAAAAATGAAGAGATGCCTAAAGTTTATAGAAGTTGTGACCTTTTTACCCTGCCTTCCTGGGATAGAGAGGCTTTTGGAATCGTTTATTTAGAGGCATTAGGATCAGGGTTAGGGGTAGTTGCACCAGATGATGTGTCAAGAAGGGAAATAATCGGTGATGCAGGATTATTTGTGGATGTTAATGATTCTTTAAAATATTCACAAGGCTTAGAGCAAGCCTTAAAAATAGATTGGTCCGAAAAATCGAGAAAACAATCTGAAGATTTTTCCTGGGAGATAATATCTAAACAATATGAAAATGTTATGTTAGATATGTTAAAAAAATAAGAAAAAAAAATGATAAGTGCAATAATAATTACTTTAAATGAGGAAGAAAATATTACTAAGGCTCTTGAAAGTCTGAAGAACTTGGCAGGAGAAATAATTATTGTTGATTCTAAGAGTCAAGACAAGACTGTAGAGATTGCTAAAAGTTATGGGGCAAAAGTATATTTTCGAGATTTTGATAATTTTGCAAATCAGAAAAACAATGCTGTTACAAAAGCTAAAGGTGATTGGATATTTTCATTAGATGCTGATGAACAAGTTTCAGAAGGATTGGCAAAGGAGATTAAGCAGGCTATTTTAGATGATAGGTTCACAGCATATCTTATTCCCAGGAAAAATTTCATTTTAGGAGCTGAAATTAAACATTCTAGGTGGAGTCCAGATCAACATATTTGGTTATGGAAAAAAGATAAAGGTAAGTGGGTAGGGGACGTTCATGAGGAAGTTGTAACTACTGGGAAGGTTGGTTTATTAAGCGGTAGTAAGATACATAATTCCCACAAGACTATTGCTGAATTTATTGAGACAAATAATAAATATTCAGCTTTAGAAGCTTTGGCTTTGTTTAAAAAAGGGATGAAATTTTCATTTGTGAGGATGATTTGGCAAGCAGTCTTTGAATTTTTTATTAGATTTATTTATAAGAGAGGGTTTCTAGATGGTCGGAGAGGATTTTACCTTGCATATCTTATGAGCATTTATAAACTAACTGTTTGGATAAAATTATGGGAACTAAATAAAAAGATTTAGGAACTAATGTTATTTTTAATAATTATCACGGCCTTTATATTAAGAGTTATCAGTTTAAACCAAAGTCTTTGGTTAGATGAAGCAATTAACATACTGGCTACTCAAAAGTATTCTTTACTGGGGATCATTACAGAATATGCCAAAGGGGATTTTCATCCGCCTGGATACTTTATTGTTATTTGGATTTGGGCGAAACTTTTTGGGACAAATGAAATAGTTGTAAGAATTCCTTCAGTTATCTTTGGATTATTAACAGTGTATATAATTTACCTGATAGGTCAAAAATTACATTCAAAAAGATTAGGATTAATCTCAGCTTTGCTGCTCGCAATCAATCCACTGCATGTTTATTATAGCCAAGAAGCAAGGATGTACTCTTTAGCCACTTTAGTTGTATCAATAAATATTCTCCTTTTGTTAAAAATTATTAAAGGAGAAAAACTAAACTTAATATTGTTAATCATAAGCAATGTAGGAGTATTAATGTCTGATTATTTAACATACTTTATTTTTCCTGCTCAATTTATTTTATTGCTGTTTCTAAAACAAAAGGAAATATTGAAAAAATGGTTTATTGCATTCATCTGTGCAGTTTTATTTAGTATTTGGTGGTTACCAATATTTATAACCCAACTCTCAGTTGGGTCAGTTGCTGCAAGTGATCTCCCTACTTGGAAATTTGTTGTGGGAGCTTTTGACATCAAGACTCCCATTCTAACTTTTGTAAAATTTATTATTGGAAGAATAAGTTTATCTGACAAGTTGTTATATGAAATAATTCTATTACCAGTTGTTGCTTTATTCCTATTTCTTATTTGGAGAGGGATAAAAACTATTCCAACTTTAGGTAAGTACTTACTTATAATTTGGATTCTAGTTCCTATAATTTTAGCAACCGTTATTTCTTTTATAATTCCTATCTTCAGTTACTTTAGAATGCTTTTTATTCTTCCTGCTTTTATTATTTTAACTTCATTAGGTATTACACCCTTTAAATCCAAACCAAGGAAAGCACTCCTTATAACCATCGTCCTAGTTCAATTATTTTCAACTTCAATCTATTTATTTAATTCATCATTCCATAGGGAGAATTGGAGAGGACTTGTAAACTTTTTAAAAACTCAGGATAAAACTTCACTAATTTTATTTGAAAGCTCAGGTACCCTCCCGCCTTTTGATTACTATGCAAAAGATAATTTAAATGCTAAAGGTGGACTAAAGGATTTTCCAGCAAAGAGTGAGGCAGATTTGGCAGATATACAAAATTTCAGTATAAATTCCAAAGATATATATTTGGTTAATTATATTGTAGAGATAAGTGATCCCCAGAGATTAATTGATAAAAGGCTTAAAACATTGGGTTATAAAATATCAGAGACTAAAGATTTTCGAGGAGTAGGATTTTTATACCATTATGTTAAATAAACTATTCCCGTTTGGTTTACTAGGTATCATAATTTTTATCCATGTTTTAGTTTTTACTAAACTTATTTATTTTCCTTACCCTGAACTATTTGTGTATCCATATCTAACAAACCATGGGTTAAAGCCTTATTCCCAGATTTTAGACCAGCATTTTCCAGGTTTAATGTTTTTACCCATTAATTTAGATAACTTAGGAATGAATAATGAACAATCAGCCAGAATATATTCTCTAGCAATTATCATATTGATTCATATTGCGCTTTTTGTCATAAGCTATAAGATCTTAAAAAGTAAGTCAAAAGCTCTTTTAGTAAATTGTTTATTTCTTTTATGGAATCCCTTTTTTGAAGGTTGGGTACTTTGGATAGATTCATTTTTACCATTAATACTTTTACCTAACTTTTACTTTTTGTATAAAAGAAACCTCTTTTTAAGTGGTTTGCTACTGGGAATAGGGGTGGTGTTTAAACAAACCTTAATTCCCCTAGCTATTTTAGTAATAATTTATCTATGGTGGCAAAACAAAAGATTAAAAGACGCACTGACTTTTTTAGAGGGGTTGGCTATCCCAGTTGTTTTGATGATCATTTACTTTTTTAGTATTGGGGTAATAAAAGATTTTTGGTATTGGACTGTTATATTTAATTTAACAACATATGCAAAATTTGGTACAAGTGCCCCAGTAACTATAGGTTTTGTAACAAGGGTGTTGGTTGTCTATTTACCCTCATTACTATTATGTTTATATAAGAAAGATAAAAGGTTAGTTCAAATTCTTTTTATTTTTTTAGTAGGTTCTTTGATAGGAGTTTTTGACAGAGCTGATTTTATTCATTTCCAACCTTCACTGCCATTTGCATTACTTGCAACTACACTGGGATTATTTTCTATTAGGAGAAATAATTTATTAAAAATGGGATTAATATTTTATATATTTATTACACTTTGGTGGCAGAGGATTTTTTATACAGGGCATATTTCCAGTAAGGTGTTACTTTTTGATGATAATACAAAAATGATTGCCCAAAAAATAAGACAATATACTGAGCCTTCCGAGAAAATATTTATTTTTGGTGTACCACCTCATTTATATCAAATGGCGGATAGATTACCATCTGGAAATATTTTTGTTTTTCAATTCCCTTGGTTTTTAAAAATAGCTGAGCCACGTATACTCACAGGAATAATTTCTGATAAGACCAATATTAATGTTTCGGAAAGAAACGCTCAAATCGGAGGGTTACAAATCAAGGATTTTGCGCCAGAAATTGATAGTTATATCCAACAAAACTATCAGGTGGTTGAGAGGGTAGGGCCTACAGACATCATGCGTCGTAAAATTCCATAATCTGCTAAAATATCTATATGCGTGTTGGTATGGATATTTCACAGCTTGCTCACAAGGGTGGAGTTGCAACCTATACATTAAATCTTGCTCAAGAGCTTTCTAAAATAAAAGATTTGGAGATGGTATATTTTTACTCCTCTTTAAGAAAAACCTTTAAAGGTAGTCTTAAGAATATAAAATCATATAAGTTACCGCCGACCCTTTTTGAGATGCTTTTTAATAAATGGAGAAATGTACCAATTGAGAAGTTTTTAGGGGCTATTGATGTTTTTCATTCTTCAGATTGGACTCAGCCTCCAAGTAAAGCTAAAAAAGTGACAACTTATCATGATGTGGTTGCCTTAAAGTATCCAGAGTGGTCGCATCCCAAGATCGTAAAGGTTCACAAAAGAAAGTTGAAATTGGTAGAAAAAGAAATAGATAGTGTCATTGCTGTTTCTCAAGCTACAAAAGAAGATTTGCTAGAAGTTTCTAATATTCCTGAAGAGAAAATAACAGTAATTTATGAAGCACCCACAGCAGATTTTAAACCACAACCTAGACAAAAGATTAGGGAATTTTTAGAAAAATATAAATTACCTGAAAAATTTGTACTGGCTATTGGTGGAGTTGGAAAAAGAAGAAATCTAAAGAGAATTAAAGAAGCGGCTAAAAATTATAATTTAGTGATTACTGGTCAATCTATTCCATGGCTTGAGGTTCAAGAGTTAGAATTACTTTATCAATCTGCTTCAGTTCTATTATATGCTTCAGTTTATGAGGGCTTTGGGATACCTATACTTGATGCATTTTCTTCTAATTTACCAGTTATAACATCCAACATTTCATCCATGCCAGAGGTAGCAGGAGATGCAGCTATTTACGTAGATCCATTTAAAGTGGAAGATATAGAAGAAAAACTGAATTTAATAATGGAAGATAATACGTTAAGAGAAAGTATGATAAAAAAGGGCCTTAGAAGAGTAAAAGAATTTTCCTGGGAAAAATGTGCTGAACAAACTGTAAGAGTTTATAAAAGCTTATTATGAGAATTTGGATTGATGGATATGAAGCAAATGTTTTCCAAAGACTTGGGTCATCCCAAGTTGCTCTTGAGTTATTAAAACATCTAGAAAAGATTGATAAAAGTAATGAATATACAATTGTTCTACCAAATTTACCACTTGAGGATTTACCAAAGATGAGAAAAGGATGGAAATATAAAATACTAAAGCCAAAAAGGTTATGGACCCAAATTGCGTTACCCTTAGCACTTTTCACGGCAAAGCAAAAACCTGATATCTTTTTTTCTCCCACACACTATATTCCTAGATTTTCCCCTAAGAAAATCAAAAAAGTTGTAACAATATTTGACTTATCTTTTTTACACTTTCCTGAAATGTTTACTAAAAAAGATCTTTGGCAACTTACTAATTGGACAAAATTTTCTGCCATAAATTCTGACCATATTATTACTATTTCTAATTTTTCGAAGCAGGATATTATTAAACAATATGGGGTAAATAAAACTAGTATTAATGTGGCATACCCTGGATACAATTTGGGCGTGTTTCACCCCGTCCAGAACAAAGAAAGTAAACAAAAGATTTTAGAAAAATATAATATTAAAGATAACTACATTATATATATAGGGACTGTCCAACCAAGGAAAAACCTGATTCGTTTAATTGAGGCTGTTTCCCGAATAGATAACCTTACTTTGGTAATTGTTGGGAAGACAAAAGGAGAAGGAAAAGAGGGGTGGATGTATGAAGAAACTTTACAAGCTCCCAAAAGACTGGGAATAGAAGAAAGGGTCAAATTCTTAGGTTTTACTCCTTTGGAGGATTTACCATACCTTATAGCAGGGGCAAAGACTTTTGTGATGGTTTCTCTTTGGGAAGGATTTGGCATTCCTGTTTTAGAAGCTATGGCTTGTGCAACTCCAGTTATAGTGTCTAAATCTTCTTCATTACCAGAAGTGGTGGGGAAAGCAGGCCTTTTAGTAGATCCATATTCTGTTGATCAAATAGAACAGGCCATAAGAACAATAATTACGGATAAAAAACTACGCGATAAGTATATAAAGTCAACTTTAATACAAGCTAAAGAATTCTCCTGGGAGAAAATGGCAAGAACAGTTTTAAAAGTATTTGAAAGTGTTTAATCTTTGCTTGAGTAAGTTGCCTCATGTATAATTTTAATATGATTAAGTTTTCTGATCGGATGGGGAGACCCTTAACTACCCAAGAGACTTCAAAAAAGATTGCCAATAGATTCAATAACTTACTGTTGGATTTTGAATTACTCATCATAACTTGGGCGGGCTTGGTTCCCTCTCATCTCTTTCGTTTGATTATTTATAAATTAGCAGGAGTAAAGATCGGTAAAGGGTCGAGAATTCACATTGGAGCAAGGTTTTTTGATCCTAAGAATATTCACATTGGTCAAGATTCCATAATTGGGGATCATGTTTTTTTAGATGGAAGAGATAAATTAACCATTGGTGATCACGTTGATATAGCTTCAGAGGTTATGATTCTAAATAGTGAACATGATATAAACTCAGAGGATTTTCATGCTTTAACAGCCTCTGTTGAAATTGGAGATTATGTTTTTATCGGCCCAAGGGTAATTATCTTACCTGGGGTAAAGATTGGTAAGGGAGCAGTTGTGGGAGCAGGAGCAGTAGTGACAAAAGATATTGGGCAGTTTGCCATAGTTGGGGGAGTACCTGCAATAGTTATAGGTGAGAGGAAATTAAAAGATCCACACTATACGCTTGGAAGGGCAAGACTATTTCAATAATGAGAATTTTTTTTATCATATTCTCCGTATTGTTTTTGGTTTATATGATTTGGCCTGGACCAGCTAGAATTTCTGATTTCTATCCACTGCCTAATTCAACTAAATCAAAGCTTGCAGGTGATAATATAGCTCAAGTTCCAAATGTTGCAGGATATTTTTCCAATAATTATCGTGAATTTGTAGTACCTTTTTATATAAAAAATTATTGGCAAAAAAGTTTGCTACCTTTTCCACCCCTACGGTTAAACCATCCCCCAGAATTTTCTTGGACTGTAATAAAAAAACATACAGACAGTACTTATTTAGAAGAACTGGTTTACCCCCTGAAGAGTTCTTTATATGTGAATGGTTATGAACCGTTTTACTCTGATAGTACACCCAAATTCTGGGGTTCTTCAACTTTCAGTGTTGATGGGGGTGCCTGGTATACTAAAACAACTATTCGATTTTACCCATCATCCTTTTTTGCAAGAATATTAGTTTGGTTGGGGACAATAACCTGTATTTATTTAACAATAAGATTAAGTAAAAAAATTATTTTCTAATTATGCAAAAACTTGTTTCAACTACTGAAAAAATATTATTTTGGATAACTCTATTTTTATTTGTCTTTATTCCGCTTTATCCGAAGTTTCCATTATTAAATATTTCAGGTACTTTTGTAGCTATAAGAGTTGAAGATTTAATAATTGGTTTATTAGTAGCTATTTGGTTAATTTATATGTTTTTATCAAATAAGATAAAAATTCTATTTAAAGATAAATTAATCCAAGTAATCTTATTGTTCTTTCTGGTAGGAATTGTATCAACTTTTTCTGCTATTTTCTTAACCCATTCAGTTATTCCTCATTTAAGTATCTTGCATTTTTTAAGAAGAGTTGAATTCATTATTCTGATGCCAGTTGTGGCGACAGTTGTGAAGAGTAAAAAAGATTTAAATTTAGTATTGATAGTCTTATTTTTTACTGTATTATCCGTTAATATTTACGGATTGGGTCAGCAATATTTAAGTTGGCCGGTTATTTCTACAACTAATTCGGAATTTTCCAAAGGGTTAATTTTAACTTTAGCCCATGGGGGAAGAGTAAACTCAACTTTTGCAGGACATTATGATTTGGCGGTATTTTTGGCAATGGCACTAGTAATTCTTATCTCACTTTTCTTTGCCGTAAGTAGAACTTTAAAATTTGCTCTAATTTTATTAAGTGGTTTATCTCTTGCAGTTTTAATTTTCACAACGGCGAGGTTATCTTTTGTTGCGGCAATAATAGGGTTAGTAGTAGCCTTAATCTTTGCCGGGAAGCGTAAATTTATATTGATATTATTGATATTTTTTGCAGCAATTTTAGTATACCCTTCGCAACTTCGGGATAGATTTATTTCAACAATTACTGTTAATCTTTTTTCTCAGGGTGTGAGATATGAGGGTAAAACTGATGATCAAAAAGTAAGAAGTAAGTTAAACATTCCGACCTTGGCTGTTAAGACATCTTCCACATCTGCAAGCACTTCTTCTTTTGCAACACAGTCGGGTGTGCCCACAGATATCACTCCAGGAGAGCCAATTGATACAACTCAGCTGGGGGTTTATCGTTCCTTTCAAATCAGGCTACAGATAGAGTGGCCAAGAGCAATAACTGCTTTAATTAAGAATCCATTTTTAGGAACTGGTTATTCTTCGATTGATATAGCAACTGATAATGATTTTTTAAGATCCTTAGGGGAAGTTGGATTGTTAGGAACTACTGCACTCATTTTAATTTTAATAGAGGTTTCGAAAAGATTGCATAGCTTGTTAAAAAATAAGGACAGAATGGTCAAATATTTTTCAGCTGGAGTACTAGCAATGATAATTGCATTTGTTGTAAATGGGTTATTTATTGATGTATTTGAGGCTTCCAAGGTAGCCTCTCTTTTTTGGATGATGCTGGGGTTAAATTTAGCTGTTCTAAATTTTGAAAGAAATGAGATTGTTAAACATTTTTAAAAAACAATATTTCTGGTTAGGTTTAATTCTACTAGTAGCTTTAGTAGTAAGACTTTATAAGATTGATTCACCAATTGCTGATTGGCATTCTTGGAGACAGGCAGATACAGCTGCGGTTACCAGAAATTTTATTAAGGAAGGTTTTAATCCATTTTTACCTAAGTATGATGATTTCTCAGGAGTATCTGAGCATCCCATTCCAAACCCCAACCGTTTCCGGTTTGTGGAATTCCCCATATATAATATTGCTACTTATCCTTTCTATCTTTTTTTTGGAGTAGATGACAAATACTCCCGTTTAGTTTCAGTT
>OBEQ011784230.1_pt1 | contig 11543 bp, 11 predicted proteins | sample 1670901 | NCBI WGS metagenome assembly OBEQ01 (sample SAMEA104232315, study PRJEB22302) | groundwater metagenome | biome: forest; feature: aquifer; material: groundwater | place: USA | collected 2011-08-07 | depth 5.4 m | reverse complement strand
CGCTACTCTCTCCACCTGTCTCGTAACTTCGATTTCGTCATTACTGCCGACAGAAATCTAGGCGCCCGTTCCTCCCTTCGGGATTTTCCGGCCCGATTTCTGTCTCTTCGAATAGCTAAGGCTATTCTCAGAGTACCACCGGCAGAATTTCCTCAATCTCGTACCGAGACAACGGTGTTGAGAGACGCTCGGAGAATACTATATCGTCACTCATTTCTTATACAAACAAAAGTTATCATACACACAGAAAAACAAAAGCCCCGCACAAAGGTCACACACGGGTGCGGGGCTCTGTCGGGGTAAAAACGGTTAGATTAATCATCGTCGTCGTCACGATTTCTCCATGAGTCGTCAGAATTTGCGAGGTTCAGAAGAGTTGTAAAGAACGCGTGGAGCTCTCGCAGGGATGCAATGTGATTATCGAGTACTTGATGATTCCAATCGCGAGCTTGGGTGAAAAAACTTCGGTATCTCATCAAGTCATAGACAATCTTTTCTTCAACCAGTTTGCCGTGCTTGGCAATGATGATCTGGGTGCAAATGTAGCAGATGTCATTGTGGAGTAGTCCCCGAAAACTGACTGCCTTCAAGGCTTCGTCAAAAAAATCAACTACACCCGCCAGTACTCCTTTGGGAATATCCTTGAGGTTGTAGGTCTTTGTTTCCAGTGCCTTTGTCAAGAAACCATGAACAACTGTCGCCATATAGGCGTAATGTCGAGGCGTAATCCGAGGCAACAATACGTGTGACACTGTACCCTCCTTGAAAGCCCCCTCATCATATACCTACTAATAAATAAATCAAACTGTGATACAATAAAAAAGGTGAATAACCAGGAAGTACTACGTGCGACTCCGACAGAGTTTGTAAGTTTAATAGCTTATACTTTCTGTCGGAGCTGTTTTGGTTTTTATTTTATAAATTTAAGAACAAATGAAACAAACTTTTTAAAATCCTCTTTTTCTTTCCGTACGGTATCAATCAGTAATTCCAAATTAATTTCTTCATAGCGATGAACGATTCGGTTCCGTAGCCCTACTACCGGAGCAATCTGCCGAGCAAATTCTTCATCAAAAACATTGTGTTTGCTTAACATTAAGAAAGTGCTTTGGAAATCATCAGGTACTGGAAGATTATAAACCTGGATGATGTACTCATTTACATCAATAATTTCATCGACCACTAATTGCACGAGTCGTTCTAAAGAATGTGTTTTTAACGTGTCGTCCTTTATTTCATTATTTGAAAATTCAAGAAGAGTATCTACTTCCTGGCAATATTTAAGAATAGTGTCTAACCTTTTTTCAATAAGTTGTTTATCAATTTCGCTCATGGAGTAATAAATGATTGGAGTCTTTTCCTTCGCAGGTCAAAAAGAGACTTTGCTTCGATATATCTGCGTAGCGCATAGATTTGAAAATTTGGAAACTCATGCGGAGTTTTTTGGTACAGAACTTTGGCTGAATCGGCAATTTGTTTCATAAGTAAAGGCGGCGCTTTCGTAATATCAACGACGTCAACTTTATCAATCGAAGAAACAGTAGAGAAAATATAATTTAAATCAAGCATTTTTTTATCTGAAAGCACATGACCAGCCGAAACGGCAAAATCAAGATCACTGTCTGCTTTCGCAGTACCAGTTACTTGTGAACCAAAAAGGAGTACCATTGTAAGGTTTTCTTTAATGGCCAATTCTTTAATTTTATTTAATAATGTATCGTCTATTTCAACCTGCATAGACTACAATATAACACAAAAATAAATTTTTGTAGATATCTCTATTTCTTGAGGGCTTCTTCGATGATACGTTTGAGTTCGGCGGAGTCAATGACTTTTTTGGGGTCTTTTGGTTTTGATGTTTTCTTTTTGGTTTTTTGTTCACGGAAGTCAACGGTGGCGAGGGTGGTCTGATTCGTGAGCATACTTAATGAGACGACAGGTCGCTCGCCCGCCTGAGCATCAGCAGATGGTATGGCGGGTTCTTCATTCTCTGAAACTGGATCTGTCCGATTGCTTGGCGGGCGCGGACGGGGCGGACCAGAGCGGGGATTAGAACCTTGATAGGAACGTGGCGGACCATAACTATTTTGGGGACGGGGGCGCGGTGTTTCAAATGCCGGCTCCAGCGGCGTCGCCCATTCCGCAATCATCTTTTCGACGGATTCGCGGCTCGTGCCGTAAGTCGCTCGAGAATAAGCAAGAATTTCTTCTCGATGAGATTCTTCAACCGCCGGAAACGGCGGCAAGGTTTGGGCGGAAAAACCCTTGGACGTAATTCCATCGATCATCAACTTGATATAAATATTATATTTGCCGAGATTTACAATATCTGTCGCTATAAATTCCGGCGCGTACCATTTTTCTAAGAACTCGGCATCTTCAGCGCCGACCCGAAACGCAACAATTGTGCCCACGTTTCCAAAAACCGCATCGGCAACTTTTTCATCAAGTTGTTTAATGTATTGATGACCAACAATGAGACACAAGCGATATTTTCTAGCCTCGGATAAAATATTAGCAAACGATTCCGTCGCGAACATTTGAAATTCATCAACATAAAGATAAAAATCTAGCCGATCTTTCTCAAGGATATTGACCCGTGACATGGCGGCAAGTTGAATCTTGGTAATCAACAACGCGCCAATCAATCTTGACGCATCTTCACCAATGGCACCGCGAGATAAATTTACAATCAGGATTTTGCCCTCATCCATAATTTTCCGGATATCAATTTTGGATTCGACTTGACCGACGATATTACGGATGACATTGTTGGACGCGAATTGACCGACTTTGTTTTGAATCGCGGCGGTCGCCTCGGTCGCAAATTTATCAGCATATTTGGCAAACTCTTCGGTCCAAAAAGCTTTCACAATCGGGTCTTTTAAATTATCGACAACCTTCTTACGGTATTCTTTAGACGACATCAAGCGGTTGATACCTAAAAGAGTCGAATCGGGATATTCCAACAACGCCAAAATCGTATTATTCAAAATATATTCCATACGCCCGGACCAGGCTTCAACGCCCCAGATTTTTTTGAAGACACCCAGCAACCCCGACGCAATCAAATGCCGATATTCGTAATCAACTTTTTCTAAGACATTAAACGCCAGCGGATGAACCAAGTCCGACGGATCGAAATAGATGACGTCTTTAATCCGATGCGCCGGGACATGATCCAATAACGCTTGGGCACCGTCGCCGTGGGGATCAAGAAACGCCAAGCCTCGACCTTCTTCCATATCCTGAATGGCCATGTTCTTCATCAGTTCAGACTTACCCATACCCGTTGAACCGACGAGATACATATGACGGCGGCGATCATCAACTTTAATACCAAAACGTTCTTTCTTATTCCGAAAGTTTGTTTCGGCCAGAATGAGAATTTGATCATCTGTTTTCATACAATTGGCAGTCCTGATGGGGCTTCGCCTTTCTTGGCTTCAACCCGATTCAAGGATGGGGTTTTCACACTCACATCAGGGAAATGAAATACTGTCGTCAATTCTTCGGTATTCAGTACAAACGGTTTGTCCGGAAATTCACGTACCCGATAGCGACCGAAAAGTTTGTGCTTATTTTGCTCCGTGCGAGCCGGCTTGTTAAAACCTTTTTTCACTTCGGGACTGAACGCAATTTTAAATCCGTTCAAAGCTTGAGATGAAAATAATTTAAATGTCGCGGTCAGACTCGAGAGACGTTCTTTGACATAACGATCCCGCTTGGCAACGTACAACAACCGAATACCCACTTGAAATTGCAACTTTGCGGTGGCTTTTTCAGTTGTCTTGACGATATCCTGAACTCCCGGATTCAGCTGGTTAAAAGGTTTGTCTTCTTTCTTTTTTTCTTCTTTTGGTGTTTCCTCTTCCCCGCCCATCAACGACCGCGTGCCGGCATCAATGCCGGCAAAAAATTTATCGGCAATGCCGACATTCGGTTTCGTTTCTTTACCCATAAGTTTATCCATCGCTGTTTGATTTTTAGTATTTTTAATCCAGGCTTTTATCCACTTTTCGCTGACGGCACGAACTTCATATTGGATCGCGCCGTACTCGCCCAACAGAAACATACTCATCGCTTCCGCCAGCGGTGCGAGCGGGTCAATGCGGTTGATATCGTCTTTCCCGCCGCCTTCTTCTTCAAATTCGGGATAGGTTTTTATCGGGAAAATATCTTCTTTGGTCAATCCTAATTCCGCGCCATTGAGATCAAACTGATCATCAGGAAGATCAGCAGGAAGTTGTGCCATATAATCCGTCGCGGGCGTAATTTCAATTTCTGGATAATGCCCGAATAATTGGGACTCAATAATCAAACGATGCTGTTCCAGACAACGAATATAAAAATGGATTTCTCCGGCGGACGCGAATATTTCAAATGAATACCAGTCCGGGACTTTGCCTTTAAAGACCCGTTCCCGCCACGCTTTGAACGTTTCCCTAATTTTTTCCGGCGGATCACCGACACCACCAATCGAGTTCAAGGCGGCAAAGACCTGTTCCATAGCTTTCGGGCTTTTATGGGCGTCAAACGGGATTTTAATTTCCAAGAGTGCCCATTTCAGACCTGCCAGATACACTTGTTTGGTGTAGGACGCCAGCGCTTCAAAAAACGTCACGGCCAATATGAGCGGCAACCAAAGCCACCAATATGAAAAAAGAATCTGAAATGTAATCTGGAGAGAATCTAAGATAAAATATAATTGATCCATTTATTACTAGTATACTGCTTCCTTTGAGAAAATCAAAACCAGGCACTTTTTAATGATCTAAAGAAAGTGACTGTTTAACCTTTCAATTTGAGGGTATAGGTACCGTCGGGATTTTTCGCGAAGGTTTTTGAATCCTGAAGATTTAAGAGAATGGTGTTTTCTTTAACCATCCGCGCTTCTTTAACTTTAGATATTAGGGTCGCTTTGTTTAAAGATTTGTTTGAATTATTTAAAATATCAACAAGTACATCTTTGACGGTTCCGGCGCGATAACCCCAATCCGAAAGGGCATACATACCGCGCCCGACGAGAATAAAGCGATTATCTTTAATAAGTTCGTTATGAACGGTCTGGACGTTAGCTTTCTTGTTATTGAAACCCGAGGCGTTAATCAAAGACGCGATATTGCTGAAGTGCTCCGGCTTAGTTGATTTCTTTAAGACCAAGTAGGCTTTGTCCCGAACACCTTTGGGTTTGATTTCGGACCATGACGCCAGACCGACTTCGTTGAAAATATTTGAACCAAGATTTTTGGAAATTGACATAACCAAATTGATATCACTTTCAGACAAGGGCTTGTCGCTCGTTGAAAAATTCGGCACCGTATGTTTCTGGGACAAATAAGCAAAGTCAGAATTGGAGACAACGCGCCCGGCTTTTTCTAAAATCTTAACCAACGAATTGGTAGTATTGATGAACGACGTCAGAGTCGCCTGATTGACCGCCCAAAACGGATGGAAATCATCATTGTCTGAAGAGCGAGAAATCTCATTACTTAACGTCAATAAAAATACCAGTGAACTATTCACAACCGTATCCGCCTCGCCACCACTGAATGATTTAAATAAGTCACGTTCCTTAATGATACCGCCGTGCTCGTTTAAAATATCTCGAGCTAAGACGATATAACGCTTCACGTCCGCATGGTCAACGGCCGCCTGGCGGAGCTGGTTCAACGTGGCTTCTTCGATCTGACGGACACGTTCGCGGGTAATCGTATACGAAGCTCCGATAGATTCCAGAGTTTCCTTCTTACCGGTCTTCAAACCAAAACGGCGGGCAATGATGTCCTTGTTGCGGGCTGACGTGTTTTTAAGCAAATCAGTGACGGTTTTTTTGATTGTTACCGATGTATTTGTGACCATATATGTTCGTTCCACGCCCTCAATCAAGAGATTTAAGGATATGTAAGAATTATACTATACTTATAAAAATACGTCAAATATGGCTAATTTCTTCGTTCCTTTGTCCACCAGACTAATAACGGCGAGGCAACAAAGATAGACGAATACGCTCCCAGAAAAATACCAATAATCAGGGCTAAAGAAAAGTATTTAATACTCTGACCGCCAAAGAAATAAATCGCAAACAATGATAACAGCACGGTAAATACAGTATTCAATGAACGAGCGAGGGTTTGCATAACACTCTTATGAACAATGACAGCAAACGATTCTTTACCTGCCGCCTGCCTGCCGGCAGGCCGGCGGGTAATATTCTCTCGGACGCGATCGAAAATAACTACAGTATCAGATACCGAGAAACCAAGGATCGTCAGCGCGGCGGCAACAAACACACCCGTAACTTCAATACCATAAAAATGACCAAGAAGCGCAAAGACTCCGACCGGAATCGTGACGTCGTGAATCAATGCCACGATCGCGGCCAGACCCATCGCCCACGGTGATGTGGTCCGACCCAGTTTACGAAAAACAAACGCGATATACACGATGACTGCGAGGAGTACGAGGAGGATCGCGTAGATACTTCGCTGTTTCAATTCATTCCCCAGCACCGGTCCCACGGAATCAAATTTCTTCTCTTGTAGACCAGCACTGGTAAATGTATTCGTCAGTACCGTCAGAATCGTTTGGTGCTGAATTTCGGTCAACTCATGGGTCCGAATAATTAAACCTGTATTGCCCGCCGGACTTAATTCAACGTCCCCAATTTTTGACTTTAGAATATTTTGAATTTGAGCGGTATCGGGTCGGGTTTTAAAATCCAATTCCAAAACACTCCCACCTTGAAAATCTACTCCCAAACGAAGCCCGAACATACCAACAACAATAACCGACACTACAGCGAGAAAGATCGAGAACCAGAACATGAATGTATAAATTTTTGGAAGCATATGTAGTTATCTAAAAAGTCGTTTCTTACGTTCAAACCATGGCGTCGCGACTAAATTCAACAACGTCCGGGTAACCATAGTCGCTGTGAATAAACTCGTCAAGATACCAATACCCAAGGTTAAGGCAAAGCCTTTCACGATTGAACTTGTAAACGCGTATAACACCACCGCGCCAATTAGAGTCGTGACATGACTGTCTCGGACCGAAAGCCAGGCGCGGGAGAAGCCTTCATGCATCGCCACATAGAGCGACTTGCCCGCCGCAAGTTCTTCTTTCATACGCGCAAAAATCAGAATATTGGCGTCGACAGCCATACCGAGGGATAAAATGAAGCCAGCAATACCAGCCAGCGTCAGTGTAACGGGAATCAACTTATAAAATGCGAGAACAATTAAAATATAAATCAAGAGGGCGATAATTGAGATTAAGCCAGGTAAACGATAGAATATAATCATAAAGAGGGCGACGAATATTAAACCATACACGCCCGCCCGGAGGCTACGCTGGAGGGAATCTTGACCCAAACTGGCGCCGATTGTTTGCTGACTCACTAATTCAATCGGTACCGGTAAAGCACCCGAATTCAAGCGCCCGACAAGAATTTTTGCCTCTTCAGGTGTAAAACTACCCGTGATAACCGCGTGACCATCCGTAATCGCACTTTGGACAGTCGGCGTGGAAATCGGCACGCCATCCAAATAAATTGCCACCGTCTTGCCGATATTCGCCTGGGTAATAGTGCCGAATAATTTGGCACCTTGGTCGTTTAACTCCAAACTGATTTGCGGACTGATTGATTGATTATTAAATGAAATTTGCGCGGATTTTAAACCCGAACCATTTAAACCCGAGGGTTGATAGCAAGGATCAACTTTAAACGCAAGGAGGAATTGCGCCAACGACGCGCCGTTCGCCGGCGCGCACAATACCGTTGCGATGATGTCTTTTCCTTTTGCGCCGAGCGCTTGTTTAATCAGTGCGTCGCCCTGTGCTGTCGGCAGTATGGTTTTAAATTCGAGAAATGGCGTCTGACCGATGAGTTGGATTGCTTGATTCACGTCATTGATGCCTGCCAAATCAACAATCAATCGGTCACTGCCGGAAATCTGTACGACCGGTTCCGAGACGCCGAATAAATTGACGCGCCGTTCAACGACATCACGCACGCCTTGCATCGCATCGCCCGCTGAACCGGTTATTTTTGACAAGTCAGCCTGATACACCAAGTGCGTACCACCTAACAGATCTAGACCTAGCCGAAACGGTCGAGCTGAAAGATTCACGTAAGGAATATGGAATTTGCTCGCCACTTTATTTAATTCTTGCGGAGCGATAAAAACTAAGAGGAGAAGCGAACCGACAATAATCGAAATTAAAAATAAATTTTTCCGCATGAAATACAGTAATATGATTTAAGCATTCTATAAAATTTCCGTCAAGGGTGGGGACACCGCTGTTATTTTTCTCACGGCTTCCTTTTGGAGTATTTCAAGTCGTTCGACTTCATTTCTCTGACCAACCGGAGTCGCCTCCGTCAGACCATGCGGCTTCGCTTCGCTCACCCGTTTCTGACACCTCCGGATTGGTTTCCCAGAGAAATTTCAGTCTCACTCCTGAAATACTAACCAATCGTGCAGATTGTGAGAAAAACAACAGCGGTGTCCCTTTTTCTAAAACTTTATATTTTTAGTTAAATGATGTATATTACATTCACGAAATTGGAGGACCTTTAACATGAGTAGTGATAAGAAGTTTCTCAAAGAACAGGAACGGGTCAAGAGATCCTTGTGCCGAATCATGAGAGGAAGCACTCTGACTCTCATCGAGCAAGCGGACGCGATCGAACGCGCCTCTGATGATGTCGCGGGCGACCTCAAAACAAGAAGTAAGAAGAGATCTCGAAAAACACCCGTACCAGTAATATTCACTCCAGACCATCCATTTCCATTCGGTCATAAATAAGTGGAAATGGATTAATTAGCCCGCTATGCCCGCACCCAAAAGTGCCCGGTTTGAGCGGGCACTTTTGTTTATAAAATATTAAACACTCGGTGTTTAATATTCGAGTGTTTAATATTTAATTTAAAGGTAATTGTGTATACTAATACATAGGAGGTGACATATGATGATTCTATTGGCTCTTTTAGTTGTTCTTTCACAACCACAGCAAGTAAGTAGTGAGGCTATTGTGAATAACCTTATATTTGCTCAATCGATTGAACAAAAAGAACCCAAACTTGCATTTACAATTCGAAATAAAGCAGTTAGATCAGCTTTTGATATTTCAACTGGACAACGCACTGAAGCATTGAATAAGGCACTGCTTGCAGAGCTAGTTCGTACCACCGCACAGATGAAATTTGGTCGACGACAGTTTCAAGGTGAATCAGAAGGAGAATATCACCTGACTCTGATTAGTGCGGTAGCCGATTGGAAAAATCCACTGATTATTCCCGCTCTGGTAGACTGCCTTGGAACTGGCGGAACGGCAATGCATACCCTCGCTAATTTTGGTGAGTCCGCTTTCATCCAAGTCCACACAGTGGCGACAAAGAGCAGTGAATTTAATGTCCTCCAAGGTGCTCTTTTGACTCTTGATCTAATGATCGAAAAATCTACCATCAACCAGTATCATCGCACACAACTGGAAGAGCTCGCTTGGTTGCGACTAAGCAAATCTAGTGGTGGTGTCGGACCACTCTCAGCAGCGGCGAGACTTGCGGTCTCGACCGGTAATCCTCTTCTACGTGCTAGGGTTGTGGAACTTTCGAATAATCCGCAAAAATTAGATGAGATTGGTCTGCGCGATAAAACAGAACAAAGATTATTTCAGAACATCGCGAACGACGCATTGAAATAGATCAATAACCCCGCCCGCTCCGCCCGCACCCAAAAGTGCCCGGTTTGAGCGGGCACTTTTGTTATAAAATATTAAACACCGAGTGTTTAATATTTTATTAATCCAGTTCTTCTTTGATTTTTGACGGTTTTTGATCGGCGAGCCAGTCTTTAATAATCATCGTGGCGCGGACGTCATCTTCGTTGTAGCGGAGAATTTTTTTGATGATCGCTGGGTCGCCTTTTTCAAGCCACTCTTTATACCAGAGCACGGATTCAGCGCCACCAGCGTGGGGATCGTCCCATTTGTAATTCAAATACGCACCCACGTCTTTCAAGGAATAAAAATACACGGGCAAAATAGCTGTATCGACAAGTTTGGTATGCAGATCAATCGTATTCTCTCTAAATTTCTCAATCAATGATACCGGCGCACCATACCGAGTGACGAGACGCTCAAAGACTTGACGTTCATAAAACGCGTAGTGATAAATCACAAAATCTTCAAGCTCGGATAAGTACTCCAAAAACTTCCGCCAGGCTTCGGGTTCGTGTTCTTTGTCTTTTGCCAGGCAGTATTTATATTCCCCTTGGCTCGCCGGAGCCTTGGCGGAGGTGGCGGTGTCTTTCACCAAAAATCCCAATAAATAATCAATATCGTTCAACGGATCGGATTCAATATCAAAATAAACCTCATAGCGTAACGCTGGGAAATTCGGCTTGCGCATAATCATCGGCTGACTGGTGATGAGCACTTTGGCCTGATTTGAAAACCGAATAATTTTATCAAATGACCAATCTTCAAGTTTTTCTTGCAAGTCATTGGGTTCCGCAGTAGCGAGCTGGTCAACGGTCTTGATTCCGATTTCGTACAAGCGGCGCTGATCGGCCTGGCTGATGCGATAAATAAGCGAAACATCGTTACAGCCTTGGGTCTCGGCGATGCACAGCGAATACCAGGGCGTGCGTTTACAGCCGGCTTTCAAAAACGGTGCCGGTTTTTCGCCATTGAGAATTTTTTCAATCTCAATCCGCGTCAAATGAAACTGGTCGATATAATCGGTGACGGCAAAACCGACTTCATTGCCCTGCGAATCGATAATATACCCCTGTTCGGGTCGAACACCCTGAATCCGTTCGAGAATCAAACTGTAAAAAATAAGTTGGAATTTATATTCATCCCGCATGTCGAGCGAATTTTGGGCGTCATAGACGACATAATAAAAATCCCCGAACACGGATTTCTGACCGACCGGTACGGGTCGCGCTTCCAAGAAATCCGGCATCCCCACCCAATCTTCCGACATTAAGACCCCGTGATAGATATTCTTGCCCTGTTTCATGAGCTCGAGCGTGGCGAGAAATGCTTCATCCAAGTCTTTAAATAAATCGGGATTAATTTGTTCGAACTGTTTGTGTGCTTTGAGACCCTTGTCCGCGTCAATCATTTTGCCCTTATAAATCATCTCCAGCAGGGGCGGAATATCCCGCTTGTACTGCCCATCCCCATAAATGTCATACCAAATCCAATGCGGACACTGAAAAAACTTATAAAAATAATCCCCATAGAGTTTCGGTTTAGATTTAGCGATCATGGTTTGATTATAGCGTATATCCAGTATGGGCGCAAAAACTTGACATATATTTTAACAAATGTTAATCTATAAATCAATTTTCAAGTGGTATTGGGAGTTCTTCGACAATAAGGAGCGATACATGGAAACACAGAAGACTATACACTTGGCGCTGAAAACGGCACTACCGTTACCCACAAAAGAACAGCCGTACAGCCGATCACCACGGCGCGGGCTCCCTCCGACACCCACCCCCCCCCCCCCCCCAAAAACCCATCT
>OBEQ010165548.1_pt1 | contig 11543 bp, 6 predicted proteins | sample 1670901 | NCBI WGS metagenome assembly OBEQ01 (sample SAMEA104232315, study PRJEB22302) | groundwater metagenome | biome: forest; feature: aquifer; material: groundwater | place: USA | collected 2011-08-07 | depth 5.4 m | reverse complement strand
GTAATCCACGTTCTTCACAAACTGTGTCACCCCGGCTGTTGAGACAACCTCAAATGCCCCTTGGGTCGTGTACTTCAGCGAATCCCACCACACCTGTCCCCCATCGCCTAGGATATTGGACGTATCCCCCCACTGCAGACTTTTCGTGGTCGTTGGGGAATTGAGCGTTCCTGCAATTCGTTGTGTGTCATCCACAAAAACTTTCAAAGACGTTCCTTTCACCACCACACGATAGACGTGATAACTTCCCGTTGTGTCCATCACGTAACTTTGAAGACCTTCCACTAAATACCCTGAGGGAACAAAGATTTGATCGTTCTTAAACTTCAACGCAAAACTCTTCATCCCATCGTTGACTTTAAGATCCCCCGCGGAAGAGGCCCCCGAGGAAACGACCTTCAAACGAGTCTCCAGCGTATATCCAACGGAGTTTGAGATGGCATCCATCCATTTATCCCCGGCGGTATTATGCGCGTAGGATAATTTATAAAGACTCGCTGCTCCCGTGTTAATAGTCAAGCGCTTGCCATCCATCGCCTGAGAATCATTTTCCACAGAAGCCGACGGCAGGACTCCTTCAATTCCCGACCCCGCGTTGTAAAGCGCTTGCACTTCACCGGCTGAAAGAGCTTTCTTGTAATAACGTAAATCATCGACGGCGCCTTTGAAATATTGAATGTTGCTGGCATCCTGGCCGTTGGGATTAAAAACGCCCAGCCGACCGTAATTGGCCGGAGCCGAGGAAAACCACGAGCCTTTATTGCTTTGCGACCAATAAAATAAGTTTTGTTCCACCCCATTCACATAAACCTTCAAGTTCACTCCATCCTGCACGACCACGATATGCGAGTAACTTCCCGCCGGGATATTCGCGCCGGTTGTATAGCACGAAAAACCTGGAATACCCAAAACCATGGCATTAACCGAGGCGGCCCAATCCACGGAAATGCTCCCCTGCGTTCCGCCAAAACTCAAAACCGTTCCATAGCTGCCTTCGGGATTCATCCAAAAGGAAAAGCTTCCGATGGCGTCATTTTTAACGGCAGTCCAAAAATTATCGAGATTCACGTACTGACTCGTTCCATCAAAATGAAACGCCTGATTGATCTTGCCCGTTACGGTCAACAGATTCGTGTTCACATTCGCGAGGGCATTGACCGCGCCGGATCCGGAATCCACCACCGTCGTTGTGGCCGCGTTATCATTCAACTTATATTCGCTAAACGCTGGCGTGTCGCTGGTGACTGCCGGCGGAAAATCTTCGCCGGCGGCATTGTACAAATCTTTAACATCGTCGGCAGAGAGCGCTGTTTTGTAATAACGCAAATCATCGACGGCCCCTTTGAAATACTGAATGTTACCGGAGTCCAGGCCGTTGAAATTATAAACGCCCAGCCGCCCGTAATTAGGCGAAGTCGCCGACAGCCACGACCCTTTATTACTTTGAGCCCAGTAATACATCCCTTCTTCTGTGCCGTTGACGTAAATCTTCAAACTCACCCCGTCTTGCACAATCACCACGTGCGCATAACTTCCCGCCGGGATATCCGCGCCGGTTGTATAACCTGAGAATCCTGGATTACTCAACACCATCGCCTTGATCGAAGACGCCCAATCCAAATCAAAAGCCCCGGATGGTCCGGCAAAACTCAACACCGTTCCGCTCGTCTCGGGATTTATCCAGAACGAAAAACTTCCGACACTGTCCGTCTTGGCCGCATTGGCCAGACCATCGAGATTCACGTACTGATTCGTCCCGTTGAAATGAAACGCCTGATTGATCTTGCCTGCTGTTGTTAATACATTCGTATTCACGTTTGCCGTGCCGTTGACCGCTCCCGTACCGGAATCCAGCACGACGGCTGCCGCGGCATTATCATTCAATTTATACTGCGCAAACGGCATTGGGCTGCTGGTTATTTTTTTCCAAGCATTCGTTTGAGAAGTGTTATCCGGCAGATAATTTCCCGTTCCCTCATACGCCACTTCCCAATTCACCGGCCCGGCGGCGGGGACATTTGCATCCGAGACCGTTGAGATCTGCCCCGCGTTGTTGTACGTATAAAACACCTGTGACTGATCCGGATACTTCAAACTCACCAAACGGTTCAAATCATCGTAGCTGCGCTCAACCGTGTAACCAATCGAGTCAATCGTTTTTACCGAACGCGTTTCCCGGCCCAGTGTGTCGTAGATGAATTGCGTGTTTCCCGTTGCGCTGTAAAGCGCTTTGGTTAATCGTCCTTTGGAATTCGAAACCGTTGTGTCGTCGTAGGTATAATCCACGTTCATCCCAACGGTATCTTTTTTGTTGATCAATCGGTTCAAGGCATCGTAGGTGAACGTCAACTTCTGAGCCTTCGCGTCCGTCTGGGTCAGCATGTTGCCGTTGGCGTCGTAGGTATAACTCCAATTGCCCATGTCCGAATCCGTCATCGAAATCTTCCGTCCCAAATTGTCGTAGGTGATCGTCGTTGTGTTGCCTTTGGCATCGAGGGTTTGAATGAGGTTTCCTTCAGAATTGTACGTGTACTTCGTTGCCGCGTAGAGTGTGCTGGTGGACGCCGGATAATTGGCGCTTCGGCCGTCCGCGCCTGTGTATTCTTCTTTCTTGATCAACCGTCCGTACGCGTCGAAAGTAGATATTTGCTGACTTCCGTTTTCGTTGATCGTCGTGGTTGTCCAGTCGTCATAAAAAATATTGGAATACGTCCCATCGGGGCTGGTCGTCTGTATAAGACGGCCCATCGCATCGTAGGTGAGTTTCGTAAAAGGACGGGTCGAATCGATCGCTTCGATTGTATCCAAAATATTCGTTGAAAAAAACGAGACGTATTTTTTCTCCGGCAGGCCCCGGGAATTATATTCAGTCTGGCTACTCACCGTGTACTGACCCGCAGTCTGTGAGGGGGTTTTGGTTTGGATCACCCTCCCCAGCCCATCAGTGAATTGAGTCGAATCGATCGTGGCCGATTCCCCGGATTTTATGCGGCTGTGACTTGTTCCCTTCGTGTATTGGCTGGTTAAACTGTAGTCGATCGTGCTCGTTGGAAAACTCACGGAATCAACCGGTGAGACCGTCAACGTTACTCTTCCGAATGTATCGTACGCGGTCTTTCCCTTTTGGTTGTTTGGATCGGTTGTAGATTTCAATTGCCCCCATAAACCTTTGTACCCGTCATTGCTGTTCCAGGGAACGCCGTTCACCCCGTAATATTCATTTTGAATCTGCTGACCCAGCGCGTTTTGGGTCGTCAGGGGAAAAAGATTGTACGTTGGATCATAGGTGATCGTCGTGGTATTGAGATTCGGATCCCGCGTCGTTAATAAATTTCCGTAGACATCATACGTGAAAACCGTTGTGGGATGCACCGCATCTATCGCCGGGCCGCCCCATTCTTTCTTCTGCGTTAAAAAGCCTTTGACGGGCGGCGTGGTTTCGGTGGCGGAATTGTCGTAGTAGAATGTCGTTTTGCGGACCACGCCGCCCGCGTTATCTTTCACCTGAATCGTTGAGGGGAACCCCGCCAGATAATTGCTGCCGGAGGTGTTATTAAGGTAAGTCGTCTCAACGCTGCGGCTGTCGCTTCCACTATCCGCACCGGTCGTTAAATCCACTTCTCCGTACGAAACGGCTTTCGTCAAATTTCCTAATTGGGTGGGTTCATCATAAAAGTATTCTTCCGCCGTACGCTTTCCGGTGGCGTTGCCGTCGTATACGTAATTGTCCGCCCGTTTTAAGAAAACAAAATTCACCCCCGGATTCACAGCCAGGGAATTCCACGTATTGACTGTCTTGGCAAAGAGTGATCCTGCGGCGTTAAAACTCAACTGCTCGCTCACCCTTCCTTTATATATATCATCCTGTAAATATCTCGTTTCAGTATAATTGCCTTCGGGATCAATAACCTTCGCATTTCCATATCCACGAAACTCCCTTGCCGCATAATCCCACATACAGTTTTTATAGGAAAAAGTCGTCGTGTAACTCGCCCCCTGAGCGGTCTTTCTGATGATGGTCTGCACTGTATTAAAAAGCACCGAGTTAAACACATACTTGTACTGCCCTCCCATTAAACACTTCACCCGCCGATGCTGGTATTGCAAATCCGTTGTTCCTCCCACCCCGTTATCGATCTTCACCAGAACATTCGATTGCGCCGAGCGGCTGTCTTTGGTTGCCAGCCATACTTTGTACGGCGCCTCAGCGGTTTTTCCCATCAACACATCCGGCAGATTATCTCCATTCATATCCACCAGCATGATATCCGAGTCATCTAACATTTTATTGACTGGGCCGTTATAAAGGCGGATCGCGCTTTGAAACCCATTCACCCCATTGTTCAGCCACACCCACCAGCCTTCTAGAGGAGTTCCATACAACGCGTCTAACAGTCCATCACCATTGATATCCACCAGTTTCAGATTGGAGTTATCCATGCCTTGCATTGGCGGATTAACCGCCACAATCGGCCCATCAAAATCCGTATTCCCATTGTTGAAATAAATAGTATACGTTGGATTACTTCCTCCGGTACTTTGTAAAATATCCACTAATCCATCGCCGTTCATATCCACAAACTGCACGAGATTCTGGTTCGTGATCGGCATATTAGGACAATTGGTAAGCGTCTTCGCTGGATAAAAACCATTGGTCCCATTATTCAACAATACTTGATACGGACTCGTTTGTCCGTAAACCAGATCCAACCACCCATCGCCGTTGATATCGACCAGCTGCATGTTGGGGTTGTTGGTTCCCACATTCGACCCGTTGAGGGCGGTTATGGGAGTGCCAAAATCACCGGTTCCGGTATTGAAATAAATCGTATACGGGGCCGCGGTATCCAGAATATCCACTTTTCCATCGTTATTCATATCCACAAACTGAATAAAATTCTGATCCGAAATCGAACGATTCGGGCAATGACTCACATTAAACGGAGCGTTATAACCATTCACGCCATTGTTGATCCACACTTGATATGGACAGCTTCCTCCATAGATCACATCGAGGAGCCCGTCACCGTTGAAATCAAAGAATTTTAGATTTGGGTCGGAAGAGGTATAGGGCGGGGAATTGACGACTGGAATCCGATCTAAAAAGTTCGACTGCCCGTCATTTAAATTGATCGTCCAAACTCCAGCCGTGCTGATATCGATCAAATCCGATAATCCATCTTTATTCATGTCCATGAAACGCACTGTCCCATTGGAAAGGCCCACACCCGTGGGATAATTCGTGATATTTGTTGCTGGTGAAAAGCCTGTTTGACCAGCGCTGTAGGTAAACGTAACCGGCGGCAGTGTGGAAGTCCCATCGGCACCGAACTGGGTCACAGTGGTTAACAGCGATCGGTTCGTCTCAGCGCTTTGGGTGTAGCTGAATTTATATTGACCCATCAAATCCCCGGCGGCCCATACATTAATCATTGAAAGACGTATCGCCCGCACTATTTTAAATCCTTCGATGGTACTGACGATGTTCTCGGGACGCGATTGATACATAAAGGCTACCTTCGCGAACGGCTGACCTGATGTTTGAGAATTGCCGGTGTAGTTGATCTCAGAAGGATAAATGGGATTCCCATCGTGCTGATACGCAATCGTCAGATAATTGCCATTCACGTCTTCCACTTTATTCAAACACCATTTAAAGACATGGCTGGTATTATTGAGATCGTATTCCCGGGAAGAATTATCCGACCCGAAATAATACTTCGTCCCTTTCTTGTCCGTCACGATCCACGAACCGTTTTGGAATTCAAATTTCATGAACCCCCCTTCGGTCTTGGGACGAAACTGCGTGGCATTCCCACTGATATCCACCAGTTCCTGCTGCGAGCCCGATTGGGTAAACACAAACGTATCCGCCGTTGAATATTTCGGCGCGCCCCGTTTAGTCGAACGCTGGATACTTCCCAAATCCAACAGCCATCCCATTCCCAGCATCCCATCCGGGCTGCTGGAATTATAGAGAAGCTGAATGTTCGGCTGAATCCCGGCGCGTCCCTGCGGAACCTTGATCGGGATGGTGGTGACTGCCGTGCCGGTCGTTGGATCCACATCGAGCTTTTCGGATAAACCCACCATCGTGCTGTTGGAGGTGGCGTAGAGCGGAGAACAATACGTGAAGGTTAAAATGCACAGGAACAGGATAAAAAAAATTTCTTTCGCCCGGTGGAAATTCAACATCGTGCTGCTCCTTTCATGGATCGAGCAGAATTTCACCGGGCGCTCGCGGGGTTATTTTTTTAAAATTATTGACCTACGAACAACTAATGGAACAACATTTCTTAGAAAGCGCAGGTCGAGATACTGACTACAACAGTGTTGTATTACTTTTGGGAAGTCAGTAAAAAGGTTTCAGAAATTGCTGAGGTTACTGGGGAATTAAGGGGAAGACTTCAGGGAAGCAAAATACTTTTATCGTACATTTGATTATTTGTCAATATATTTATTAATATTTTGATGATTCATCTAAAAATATTTTTATCATTTTTGCAGGCGTTGATTAATTTCATTCAATCCTGAGCTCAAAATTATGATCACCATCGTTTAAAATAACCCGATTTTCTTTAATATCCACAACCGTATTTCCATCAACTTCTTGGCCAATGGCTACAATTTTGTTGTTTATGATGGCGCTTGGATTGTCTTGATCCCAGGCTATACCGCTTAATATCAACTCACGTGCCGATACAACTGAAGGTCCTGCCTGTTGTTTTGTGAACGTGAACGGGTCTCTTTTCAACTCCATAGATTTCGTTTCTTCTTCTAATCTTTTATAAAATTCCGAACCGCCCGTCTTCTGAACATCTGCCGCTGGGCTTAAAGAAACGTTTTTATTCAAAGGCCCATTGGCTGTTTTTTTTGGTTTTCGGCCATGAGAAAGAAAAAGCAATAAAACGACCAACAAGACTCCTGTTATACCGATTTGGATAATATCTTTTTTTTTCATGTTATAACAGTAAATATAAATTCAGGTCTATATTAATATTCGATACCGGCGTCCCGTAAGGATCTTTGCTAATCCGTATTCTCTCAATAACAACAAAGGCCGGTAATGATTCCTTGATGGTTTCAATATATTTTAACAAATCCTTGTAGGTGCTTTTTATTTCCAGCGAAATAAGGAATTGATAACAACTCATGTCTTCCAGCGTCACTTTTTGTTTATTGGAATCAAGAAAGAAAACTTTGGGCTGCGAGCGTATATAAACAATTCCAATATTAAATTTGCGGGCAAAGTCTGAGAGCAGCCGCAGGGCGCCCTCTTCCTTCTTAGAAAATTTAGATTCCAACTGACGGAATCTTTTCTCTAAAGCGCTGTTTACTTCATCTATATCTTTCCCGGGATCGACATCTGTTTCTATCTGTTTAATCTGGCTGTTCACATCGACTAAATCCTTTTTTATTCTCGCGAGGGCGCCTTTCACGGATAAAAAAACAAGACTCCAAACAGCTAATAGTATTAAAACAGTTCCTGCGAAAAGAATGAGGATTCTTTTTTGTGGAGCGCTTATTGTTTTAATCATTTTGCCGATCAATTGGAAATTGTACATTTTATTTCGAACTTTTGAAGAACTCCAACCCGTTGAGAAGAAATAAGGCTCACTTCTGAAAAAAATAAAGACGCCTCGAGCTGCGTCATGACATGGGTTATGATTAGGCCTGCCACATCCTCACCGCCGGAAACGGCTCCTCTAAGGACTAAGCTATGATTACTTTGATCCATCTCTAATTCATCTAAAATAATTTCTGTAGGAATCAAATTGCTTATAACTTTTAAAACCCCATCGGGCGGGACAGTCCCAGCTTGAATCTTATCCATTAATTCTTCTCGTAAACGAATTTTTTCTTTTAACGTTTTAATCCCCTCAATCGTTTTTAAATGAGCCTTAGAAATTTTTAGTTTATTTCTATATTCCACCGTTTGCAGTCTAGTTAAAAATAATACAAACAAAAAAACAATGCCCAAAAAAATAACGCCCAGATCGAAAAAGATTTTGAAAGCAACCAACTTCTTTTTTTTCTTTATTCCCACAGGAAGCAAATCAATTGATTTCAAATCCCCTAATGCCGCTCCAATAGTATTGATCAATACATTTTGATCTTCATGGGATAATTTTTCTTTTTTCTGAATCGAATCTTTTTTTTCGTGGCTCAAAGGAGGACTTCCGGTTATTTCAGCCTGTATTTTTTTTTCCAAAACCGGTATGGTTCCCGGGGCATTGATTATTTTCTTTTGTTCTGCACCCTCAGGGTTTGTTTTATTGAATTTTTGAAAGGGGAAATTTTTTCCTTTGTTTTGTTCAAATTTTTCTTTCTCATGCGGCAAATGGACACAGTCCGGGAAAGGCAGGTATTTCACCTCTCTATGAAGCTCTTTATTCAAATAGCTGTCTAAATTCTTGAGATTCGCTCCGCCTCCTGTCAAATAAAGAATAGATGGATTCTGAGCATCAAACGTGGAGGTGAAATAATCAAAAGAAAATTTCAGTTCCCGGACCAGCGTTTCTAAAAGAGGCCGTATCAAAGAGATGACCTGCGATGATTGGATATGCTCATGGATGACTTGGTTTTCATCCAAGGGAATACCAAATGTATTTTTGATCTCCTCAGCCTCCTCGTAAGAGAGCTGGTTTCCTCCTTTTTCTGATACCAATCCACCACCCATCAAAGACAACGTGAATTTTTCCCAGGAAATGGGCAATTTTCTCACAAAATGCAATTTATTATTTTCGTATATATTTAAAGTAGATTCCTGAAAATCGATATCTAAAACAGCGGATATTTTCTGACTTGACGGCAAATAATTAAGGATATTCGCGTAGTTAAAAGGGGCGACGGTGATCCTCGAGGGAATTAAATGACACTTATAAATAAATGACAAACAACTATCAACCCCCTCCCTTTTGGCTATGGCAAAAATGATCCCGTTTTTTTTAATACCTTCTTCATCGGTATATTCTTTCACAATTTGCCAGTCAATACATGCTGTCTCGAGATTAAAAGGAACGTCTTCTTTTAACTGCCATTTTGCGGCAGAAATGATCTCTCCACGAGGAAGGACAGGCAAATCAAGGTACTTTATAATCACAGACCCCGCCTCAGAAAGATTTACCCTGGTTTCCTGGCCGAAAATAGAATATTTTCTTAAAAAATTATTCAGAAAATTTTCTGCCGCCTGTTCTTTTTTTTCCTGAATTGACCCTATTGGCTGCATTCCATAATTCAAGAGTTTAAATCCGCCGGAGAACGGCTCGAGGTAAACTAATTTGATCATTGATTGATTAAAATCAACGACTAATAGTCTGCCCGGCTTTGATGAAAAGAATTGAAAAGGTTGGCCGACAAAGGAATGAATCTTTTTTTGAATGGGGAATTGGAATGATTTTAAAATCATCGATCTTTTCCGCTTTTTTCCAGAGGATCTAAATAACATCAATAAAAATTTCTTAAGTCTTTTTTGAGGGAGATGTGAGTGGCTCAAGGTTTTAAATTCCCTAAATCTTTACTGAAATTTATTGACCGCGATGGAAGTCATCTGTTCGCATTGGCCTTCCCAATTGGCATAAGAACCGCTGCCGGTCTGGGCAACCAACGTGATCGTAATCCAACGGACGTTCAAGGGATTGGCGGTGATGGCCCCCAAGTTATCATAATAAGTAAAGAGTCGATTATTTTTTGCCAAAAGAGACGTTCCTGGTTTTATATAATAAGGAATAAAAGTTTCAGCAGATGGGGGACAACTTCCGACACAACGCCAAAGCCGGGAAGTCACGGGGTCGAAACGATAGCGCACAGTCTGGTTATTTTGATTGATAAAAGTCACTTGGTAAGGCTGTAGAGGTAGAGTTGTGATAACGCGGCTAAATCGCAATCCTTTGGCTACATTATCTCCTTCAATCAGAATATCCATTGCATCTTCGGTCATCATATCCATATTCAGTTGATTGGGAATAAAAACAGAATTCTGGATGACATAAACCATCAAATAGGCCCCACAAGCAGATAGGACACCGATGATCGTCATCACCATGATAAATTCGATTAAAGTAAAACCTTTTCGATTATAACCCATAATTTACGTTTTGAGCAATATAAGTTATGAAAGTAACAATCACCGTTGCGCTCCCGGTCTTTCTGACATCCACTTGAATCTTTTTCAAACGTTCCGGCGGCGTGTTTGCTATAACCGTAACGGTTCGAATAATATCATAATTGTACAAAGAGTAATTGGCGCTGACGATATTCGCCCAATTCAAGCCAATAGGAGGGATTTTGTTTACCTGCTCCATATCATAACGACCTAACTCAACGGCCATCGTGTAATCTTCCGATAGAAAAGTACTTTGAATATGCTGCATTAAAAGCAAGGATAGGGGAATCGCGATGATCGAGGTCACGACAATCGTCATGACCAGTTCGATGAGAGTAAAACCATTCTTTTTAGGAAAAACTTTTTTCAATCTACAACTCCTAATTCTCCCGTGTGTCATTCCCGAATGCTTTAGTCGGGAATCCGTTATGTCGAAGATATAGACCCCCGACTAAAACGTTCGGGGGCGACAAAATATTAACTACTCAGACAATGTACTACAACTCCTTATAATTGAAAATTTTTGCGGTGATCGCGTTATAATCCGCTTGGATCGTTCGAAAAATTGGAGATCCGGTCATGCTTCCCTTGGATCTTACGGTAAAATTATTAGTAGCCGGAACAGGAATAGGAAACACCTGCATATTCTGCGTCGTTGAACCATCGGTCATCACAAACTGAACACTGATTGTGTCTGCAGACATATTTCCGCTGAATCTTATAAAATTGATCAGATAAATCGAAGGGGTTGTATTTAAAGTGAAGCATTGACAGGCGTTGGTGAAAACCGCATTGACCGAGGGGCCCGCAGCATTGCCGGTCCAAACATTCGAACCATTGATGCTGATTTTGGTCAATTTACGATTATTGCTCCAGGAAACAATCATACTCGTAATGGTGATGCTGGGCAGAGAATTACTGGCATTTTGAATGGTTAAGCCGGTCACATCCTTATTGTTATTCAAATTCGCTGCTGCAGTATTCACCATCAAACGATCCGCCGCCGTGGCGGTGAGAGTGAAAGAATTATTCGCGTCAATAGGGGTCGTCCCCAGGGTAAAATAACCGGTCCCCGCGCCTATATCATGAAAGCGAAAATCATATAACGCCTGATGCACGCCCGCCTGGGCGAGATAGATGCTGTTGGTATAAATTCGTTTAGCATCCAGCTCGGATAATCTCTGGACAATAAAGATCGTCACGCTTAACACCGCAATTGAAACAAAAACAATCAACATGACAGAGGCAATGAGGGCAATACCGCGCTTTTTGTGTGACATAGGGTTTTTTTTTAGAATAATTAAAATAGGAAGCAAAATTACTTCTGCTGTCCTTTTACACCACCGTACGTACGGTTCCGTATACGGCGGTTCATAAAGATTTTAAGAGTTCGTCAGCTTTGTTTGTAAGGCCACTAATCCAAGTTTGTTGAAGTAGG
>OBEQ012597962.1_pt1 | contig 11545 bp, 11 predicted proteins | sample 1670901 | NCBI WGS metagenome assembly OBEQ01 (sample SAMEA104232315, study PRJEB22302) | groundwater metagenome | biome: forest; feature: aquifer; material: groundwater | place: USA | collected 2011-08-07 | depth 5.4 m | reverse complement strand
TCCACAGAGCGTAGTCACCGTGCTGCGCGGGGCAACAGACGTAGCGGTACGGGTTGGCCCAGGGGTCCTTGGGCACGACGCTCTTCTTGAGGTAAGGGCCGGCCCAGTTGTTGGGGTCGACGAAGGGGTTGCGGACCAGCGCGTCGAGCCCCTGATCGGTCGTCGGATAGGACCCATTGTCAAGCTTGTACTGGTCCGGTTCAGGGAAGGCTCGGCAAACTAGTCGGAGGTGTCGTTGGGACCAACGCGCCAAACCGGGGGCAATGGCTCCAGTCCGGCTCCATCGGCGTCTTGCAGGACTCGCACGACCGGGAGGCCGGCGGCGCGTTGGCCGCAGCCGGTGCCACGGTCTTCGGCGAATCCGAAGCCTCCGAAGCCTCGGCGTCGCCCGCGACCCCCTTCTTGAATTCCTTCATCGACGTCCTAAGGGAACGAGCGACTTCAGGCAGCCGTTTCGCGCCGAAGAAGAAGAGCACAATGGCGAGGCCGACGAGCAGGTCTTGCGATCCAATCATCGCCCTCCCCCCTGATACATCATGAGGTGGGCCAGAGACGCGTGGCAGCCGTCCAGGCGCGCGCACCGAACATTCTGAAGGCGATTTCAAGCGCGCCGGGCACGAACCGGCCTCCTTGCAGCCCTCGCGGCCTGCCGCGCCCGAACGCCTGCCGCATGAGAATGCCGAGGTTGAACGCGCCGGCGTGGAGGAGTAGTCGCGTAAGGATGTTCTGATGCCCGCGCAGATGCGTGCGGCGGCGGCCGCCGGTGTCATAGACGTGGGCGAACGACCGCTCGACGTATTCGCCGCGCCGGCGCAGCAGCCGCTTGCCCCGCGCCCCACGCACGCGCCGGCGATTGCTGGAGACTGGACCGTGCGCCTCCGGCGTCTCCGTCCAGTCCCGGTGGCCGCGTTCGGGCTCGGCGATATAGGACCGTACCGCGACCGCCGCGAGGTCAATCATCGTCTGGTCGCTGTGATACCCCTTGTCCGCGACGATCTCGGTCAGCGCCGCCGGCGTGGGACTCGCGGCATGCGCGGCCTCGACCTGTTCGGCGGCGACGATGGCCGTCTCGACGAGACTCGTCGTGTCGCCGAGATCGGCGCCTTGTAGCGTCACCGCCACGAGCGCGCCGCTGTCCAGATCCACGGCGTGCTCGGCCGTGTGCGCCAGGTGCGTGCGCCCGTCCTTTGGCCGGCCTTCTTGGCCACCCCCTGCAGGTACGGTTTCCACATGTCGCTGCAGATGAAGCGCAGGGTGGCGGTGCGATCCCGCCCCAGCCAGCGGAAGAAGCCCGTTCTCGAGCTCCTCTCGAAGCTGGGTGGTTGGCGCTTCCCATCTTCGCAGAGGTCGGGAACGGGATGCGCGCGCCGCGGGGCGCGCGCTCGGTGACGCGGCGTCGCCTCGCTCCTCGCGTCACCTCAGGTCCGACGTGCTCTCCCATGTACACTCATGGGTTCGTTTTCAACCCACAGATTCTACGGAAGACCCCGAGATAGAAGTGAGTGTCTACTCGGAAACGCCGGAACCGTCAGGCGAAGATTTCGGATCGACTGGTCGGGCACCTGGCGTGACGAGGAGCGGGAGATGTTTAGGGGACTCGTTATAACTGAACGTCCTGTAGACTAAGTGATCTCGGGGCGCGCCTTAGTCGTCGAGAGAAGCTGGTTGACGTCAGGCGCGTCGCGCGAGTCTGGGCCTGGCCCTACGATAGGCTGGCACGCTGAGGAGACGAGACCGGAAAACGCAGTAGTCTGAGGCGGGCTCGACCCCGCGGGCGAGCTAATGAGGGGCGGCTCGGACGAGTGCGAGGGGAATTCAGTCTGGCAGCGGTGGCGATGAATTCAAGGACTTGGTGATCCCAATCACGGCGAGAAACGGCACCGGGGCGGTTCTGAGGGGCAGGATGCGGACGAAGCTGATGATCGTCTCCGATAAAAGCTCGCCGGCATCCTCGCCGACGCGCTCGTGGCAGACCTCCTCAAGGGCTCTGGCGGACTGGAGGAAGTGAACGGGCACACGGAGTTACTGACATGAAGGTTTCCGCATGGAACAACGGCGCCTTCCACCCCACAGGCGCTGGGTACGGTCTCCGGCTGGATCCGGTCGATCGGGACCGTAGGTTCGATCGGTCATGGGCTGAAGTGACGCTGGATCTGCCGAATGGCAGAACGGATGTTCGGGTAAAACTGTTGCGCTCGTTTTGGCGCGACTGCCCTGAGCTACGGAGTGCAGCGGTTGGCCGGTGGCTCATTGCAGGGGGACATCGCCGGTGGCCACGCAGGAAGCCCCCGGTCCTTACCCTCACTCACGTGAGCGGCAATCACTTCCGCGTAGGCCCAAGTGGTGCCGTCATAGTCTCGCCAGGGCGCGAATCACGGTGATCCCCTTGTTCGCGCGGACCCGCTTCCCAGCTCGATACCCCTCTGTGTCAACGTAGGTGAGACACCGGCCTCCCGTGAATTTGTGTAGAGGGCGGAGAGGCGACCAGAGATGCGCAAGGGTGAGAAGAGAGACCGGAGGCCGTGTCCTAACTCGAGCACGACGCCGCTCGACGGAAGCCACATCGCGAATGTTTCGACGCAGCACCTAGCCGGCCTGCGCGGCGCGACCTCTGCACTCAGGGACGCCCCGCAGGGCCGTTCAGCGGCACACCGATCGTGCGCTGGCGCGGGCACCTGACGGAAGCCGCTCCGCAGTTCGTCGCGGCGGAGGCCGTCCGGTATGGGGGCGCCTTGCCGGCGCTGCTGACGCTCGGCTTGCTGGACGCCGGCGCGCAGACGTACGGGGCTCTGAAGAAGGGCTTCTATGGCCTGCGCGCGACACTCTTGCTGCTGGCCCTCATGGCGCTGCTGCGCATCCGCACGCCCGAACAACTGCAGGGCCAGCCGCCGGGGGAACTCGGTCTCCTGCTCGGGCTCGACCGCGAGTTTCGAGAACTTCTTAAGTAAATCGACGAGTCTCTGTCCGGAGATCGAGCCAGTGGGTTTCCGGGACCGTGTAGCACTGTGCAATATCCAGCCCCTGCAACCACGAATGCTACACGGTCGAGGAGCCCTTTGCTGCTGGTCAGGACTTCGGCCCTGGCGAAGGGCTTCGCCGGGCGGACCGGATGGATAACGATCCGCGCGACGTCCGCCCGCAGTACTCGCGGGCTCTCGCCCCGCCCTTCGCGAGCGTGGCGTGGAGGTCTCGGAGGTAGCTTCGCCGCGTGCACTTGGAGGGAAGCGCGCCGATACCGAGCCGCGAGTTGCGCGAGCGCGCTTCTGGACGGGCCGAACTTCGCGCACCTCGCGACGCCGATGCCATACCGTCCTGCCGTTCACAGGCCGGCGAAGCGGACGTAATTCTACCGCTCCCGGCAGTGTCGCGGGCTCGTATAGAATGGGGCCCACATCTCCTCCTGGAGGACGATCCATGCGCTTGGCCGGAAAGATCGGGATCGTGACCGCCGCCGCCTCCGGCATGGGACGCGCCGGAGCCCTCCGCTTCGCCCGCGAGGGCGCGCAGGTCGCCGTGGTGGACGTGGACGCCGCGGGGGTGCAGCGAGTGGTGAGCGAGATCTCCGGGGCGGGCGGCGCTGCCCACGGGATCATCGCCGACCTGACGAAGGACGAGGACTCACGCCGCATCGTGTGGGACACGGTCAGCCGCTTCAAGGGTCTGGACTTCGTGTGGAACCATGTCGGACATCCTGGGCCGGCCGCGGTCGAGGGCATCGACATGAGCGCCTTCGATCTGGCCATCGACCTGAATCTCCGCACGGTGCTGCTGACGACCGAGGCGGCCATCCCGGAGATGCGCGCCCGAGGCGGCGGCAGCCTGCTCTTCACCGCCTCCACCTCGGGGCTCCAGGGCTCCGCGTACAGCCCGGTCTACTCCATGTGCAAGTTCGGCGTGGTGGGCTTCGTCAAGAGCCTGGCGCTGCGGCTCGCTCCCGAGAAGATCCGGGTGAACGCGGTCTGTCCAGGCCCCGTCGACACGCCGATGCTGCGCGTGTTCGTCGCGCGGCCCGATCAGAAGTCCACGGCCGGGATGAATCCGGAGGACTTGGTCCGCAAGCGCGCCCACGGCTCGGGGCCGCTGGGCCGCACCGGCCGGCCCGAGGAGATCGCTAACGCGGCGCTCTTCCTCCTCTCCGACGAGGCGTCGTTCATCACCGGAGTCGCGCTACCGGTCGATGGCGGCGTGACGGCGGCGTGAGGGGGCGTGGCGTGCGCACGATCGGCGACGTGGCCCAGTTCGTCACGAGCAAGAACGCTGGGCCGTTCCTCCTCACGCTCGACATCGTCTTCGCCGACGAGGCGACCTACCGGACCTTCAAGTCGGTGAAGCCGCTCGACCGCCACGTCATCGCCGGGCTCTACGGCATCCCGGAGACCGACGTCCTGAAGATCATCGAGTTCGATCCGGCCTACGCGATCAAGGTGACGATGCGGCGCCCGCTGGGCTCGGGCGCGCTCGGCGAGACCGACGTGTATGGCGCCCAGCAGCACGTTCCACTCATGCTGCACGAGATCGACTGGCCCGAGGCCGGGTAGCGAACACCGAGGAGGGCTGCGATGGCTCCGACCGCTTCGACGCGCAACCGCATGACCGTGCTGGCGCCCGAGGGCATGCTCGGCTACGGCATTCCTGTCCGCTCCATGGAGGAAGGCCTCGCGCGTAATCCCGACGTCCTGGCGGTTGATGCGGGCTCGACCGATCCCGGCCCCTACTACCTGGGCGCGGGCGTTTCGTACACGAGCCGGCGGGCGGTGAAGCGCGACCTCGCCATGATGCTCGACGCAGCACACGCGCGGCGCATCCCGGTGCTGATCGGCTCAGCCGGCGGCGGCGGGGGACGGCCCCACGTCGAGTGGCTCGTCAATGTCCACCGCGAGATCTGCCGCGAGCGTGGCTACCGCTTCCCCACCGCGACGATTCAGGCGGAGATCGACAAGGGCTGGCTCAAGGCCAAGGTCGCGCGCGGACAGGTGACGCCGCTCGACCTGTTGGACCCGCTCACCAGTGAGACCATCGACGCGGCGACGCGCATCGTGGCCCAGATGGGCGACGAGCCGTTCCAGAAGGCGCTCGACCTCGGGGCCGAGGTCGTCATCGGCGGGCGCGCGTGCGACGCCTCGGTGATCGCGGCCCTGCCGATCCGCGCGGGCTTCGACCGGGCTCTCGCCATCCACATGGGCAAGATCCTCGAGTGCGGCGGGGCCGCCGCGTACCCGCGCCACGGATCGGACAGCTTGCTGGGCGTGATCGACCGCGACAGCTTCACCGTCGAGCCGCCGAATCCCGTTAAGATCTGCTCGGTCGCTTCCGTCGCCGCGCACTCGCTGTACGAGCGCTCAGACCCGTACCGGCTGGCGCTGCCCGGCGGAGCCATCGATCTCACGGCGACGATGTTCGAGCAGATCACCCCACGCGCCGTGCGGGTGCGCGGGACGCGGTTCGTCCCGGCTCGGTACACCTTCAAGCTCGAGGGCGTCCGCCTGGCCGGCTTCCGGACCATCACCGTGGCCGGCACGCGCGATCCGATCCTCATCTCGCAGATCGACTCCTATCTGGAGAACGTGCGCAACCGGGTGAAGGAAGTGTACGGGACCGAGGGCTACCGTCTCCTGTTCCACGTCTACGGCCGGGACGGCGTGATGGGCGCGCTCGAGACGGCCAAGGAGATCCGCTCGCACGAGCTCGGCTTCGTCATCGAGGTCGTCGCCGACGATCCCGAGACCTCCGCGGCCATCCTCGCGCTGTCGCGCTCGGCCGCTCTGCATTCGACGTATCCGGGACGGAAGGCGATCGCCGGGAACCTGGCCTTCCCGTTCTCTCCGTCCGACCTCAGGGCGGGCGAGGCGTTCGAGTTCAGCGTGCACCACCTGGTCGAGGTCGACGACCCGCTTGAGCTCTTCCCAGTCGAGATGATCGAGATCTGATCGGATTCCGCCGCGGAGGAGGAACAGGCGATGGGCAACGAGTCGCTGGTCGTCTACGTCAACGGCGAGTACGTCGCGAAGGACCAGGCCCGGATCTCGATATTCGATTCGGGTTCCTCCGTGGCGATGCGGTCTTCGACACGACTTCGGCCTGGAACGGCCGCATCTTCAAGCTCTCCGCGCACCTCACGCGCGCCTCGAACTGTCCTTGCGCGCGGCCCGGATCCCGTGCCCGCTCCCGCTAGAGGAGCTGCAAGGCGTGATCGTCGAGACGGCGCGACGGCTTGCGTAACGCCTACATCCAGACCATCGTGACCCGCGGCGAGCCGCCGCTCGGGGTGCGCGATCTCGCCCAGTGCCGGCCCGGCCTGATCGTGTTCGCCATTCCCTACGTCTTCATCCTCAAGCCGGAACAGATCCAGTCGGGAGGCCGGGCGATAATCCCCTCCACCCGCGCGCTTCCCGTCCAGTGCCTGGACCCGAAGATCAAGTCCCTGAGCCGACTGCACTTCGACCTGGCGATGCTGCAAGGGCAAGGCCGCCGGGGTGGACGTGTCGATCATGCTCGACCTGGACGGCCACGTCACCGAAGGCCCGGGCTTCAACGTCTTCGTGGTCAAGGGCGGGACGTTGTTCTCGCCGCCCGAGGGCATCCTGATGGGAATCACGCGCCAGACGGTGTTCGAGCTGGCGGCCGAGCACCAGCTCCCGGCTCGCGAAGCGCAGCTCACCGCCTATGATCCCTACGCCGCCGACGAGGTCTTCCTGACCAGCACCGCGGGCGGCATCATGCCGCTGGGTCGAGATCGACGGACGTCCAATCGGCGACGGGAAGCCGGGTCCCATCTCCCAGACGATCCACGGCCTGTACTGGGCCCCTCCGCGAGAGCGGTCGCGACGGGACCCCGATTTTTGCTGAGGGTGCCTGAGCCTCACGCGCCACGCCGGCCGCTCCTCATGGACGCCCGAAGCCGCTCGCTCTCGGGCACGTTCACCTCGAGGCCCCAACCTGAGCCGTCACGGCAGTCGTCAGCGCGCAATGAAATCGCGCACTTGAATTCTGTAAGTTCGCTCACGTCCCGTTGGGGCCACCAACTTATTTTCGTTGAGGATTTCCGCGAAGGCTTTCCGTCCTGCCCGGGAGGGTCCGGAAACCCCTACTGCGTCGCACCTCCGTTCTGGTCGAGATTCACGACCTTCTGCAGTTACGTGCTGTCGACTCAACACCGGAGCCCCCGGAGGTTCAAATTCGACGGGTGTCCTGCTCGGAAGCTCTCGTGCCGCTACCGCGCCGTCTCCTCCAGAGACGGCGCCGGAACCTCATAGATCCGCACGGGGTCCTGTCTCCCCTTGACGTCGACGAGGCCCCGGTCGCTGACCCGCATCTCCAGGCCTGCGGCGTGGTACGTCGCCTCCGTCATCAGCATGGTCGTCCCGAGTTCCTTGTTCAGGCCCTCCACGCGCGAGGCGAGATTGACCGTATCGCCCACCACGGCGTACTTCACCTTGCCCGCTCCGCCCACATTCCCGGCGAAGACTTCGCCGGTGTGAATGCCGATCCCGATCTGAAGCGGCGCCAACCCGGCTGCCCGCCAGTGCTGTTTGAGGTGCTCGAGCGCCTGTTGCATGGCGCACGCGCTCTCAACGGCGTGCCGGGCGTGGTCCGGATCGTTGAGGGGCGCGCCGAACACGGCCAGAATCGCGTCGCCGATAAAGTCGTTGACCATCCCGTGGTGGGCGAAGATCACGGCTGCCATGGCGTCGAAGTACTCGGTGAGTCGTATTGCCATCTGGTCTGGGGCTATCCGCTCGGAGAGGGTCGTGAAGCCCCGGAGGTCGGAGAAGAGAATCGAGACCTGGCGCCGCTCGCCGGCGAGATCAGCCGGGTTGCGCTCGATGCGCGCCGCCACCTGGGGACTCACGTAGCGGCCGAGGGCCACGCGCAGGCGGCGGTGCGTCATCGCGTTGGCGCCGATGCCGAGGAGGGCTACGGCCGCCACCGGGAAAAGGAAGTCCACCCAGTATCCGTGGCTGAAGGCGACGTAGCTAGCGGCCACGCCCACGGTCAATGCGCCCGCCGTGCACCAGAGGGTGCCCCAGAGTGGACGTACCGCGACCATCACGACACCCGCGGCGAGGACCGCGAGCATGTCCATGACGGATCCGACGAGCCAGCCGGTGGGACGCACGAACGTGTGCGTGAGGAGCATGTGGACGATGTTGGCCTGGATCTCAATGCCATCGAGCGGGCCATAGGGCGTGTTGTGGAAGTCCGGGCCATTCCTAACGGTACGGCCGATCAGCACGATCTTGCCGCGCAGGGAGGTGTCGCGCGCCCCATCCGCGGCTGCCGCTGCAAGAGCTGCTATCGCGTCGGAGGGAATGGTGGGGAAGCTGCCCGAGGGTCCGACGTAGTTGATGCGGAGCACCGCCCAGGGCCCGGGGATGTCCGCTGAATTCGCCAGCGCCACGGCAAACGGGAGGTCGCGCTCAATCCGGGATTCGACACGTCGGACGACTCGGTCGCGGTCTTCCGGAACATCGGGTGTGGACAGGGTCACGAGGCGCGTCACGGCTGGATCGGCGAGCGGGCCGCGCTGGGGTAGGACCGTGTCAGCCACGACGAGTCGGTGCCGGCCGTTCCCCGCAAACTCAACGATGGCACGGGCCAACGCTGCGTCCTCGGCAGCGACGCCAGGCGTCCGCAGCGAGACGTAGAGCCCGACCGCCGCCGCGCCCGCCCGGTGAAGGCCGCGCAGTAGGCGCGCGAGGTAGTCACGCGGGATGAGTTGGCGACGACCAAGCGCATCGAGGGCGTGGTCGTCGAGGGTCACGATGACGACGTCGGACGGCTTAGGCGGCTGGCGGAGATACATGAGGATGTCGAGAACCCGCTGGACGGATACGACGTCGCCAAGGGCCGCGATGCTGGTCACGAAGAGGCTGGCCACGAGCCCGACGGCCCAGAGCTGGAGCAGACGGCGGCGACGGGCCCGCCACCACCGCGAGAGGATCATGAAGAACCCGCGCCCGAGCTGGTCGATGATGCGACCGGGCTGACCACCACCCCCTCCTGAAGGCCGTCAGGCGGCGCCACCACGAGCCGGTCCTGCTCGCTCAACCCCTGAATTACTTCGACGGTCGTGCCGTAGTCCCACCCGAGTTGAACGAGCCGAAAGCGAACCTCGTTGTCTGGCCCCACCGTGGCAACGCGCGGCGGCCCCGAGCGGATGATCAGCGCGCTCGAGGGGATGACCAGCGGTGGGTCAGGCCGCGTCAGGTGGAACTTGACGTCGGTGTACGTGCCGGGTCGTAGGAGCCCTCCCCCGTTGTGCATGCGGACCTCAGTGAGCAGCGTCTGGGAGCCGGGATTCAGCGCCCCGGCGGTGCTCACGACCTGCGCTGAGAAGACTTGCTGTGGGAACTCGCGGACCACGAGCTGGGCGCCTAGTCCAGGGGTGATGGCCGTCACAAAGGTTTGTGGCACGTTCACGTAGATGCGTAGGCTGTCGATCTGCGCCATCGCTGAACAGCGGCGTGTTGCCGGTGACGCTGCCCGAGCTGATGAGCGCGCCATTGTCTACGTTGCGCACCGTGATGATCCCAGGGAATGGCGCCCGCACCTTCTGGAAAGACTGTGTGTTCACGAGTCGCCGGACGTTCGACTGGTTGGCGGTCACGTTCGCGTCCGCCGCCGCGACGCTCGCTTGCAGTGCTTCAACGTTCGCCTGCGCCGCGTCCACATCGGCCTGGCCGGAGTCGGCGAGTGATTGTTCTAGCGGGAACCCCCGAGAACACCTCGAAGCACAAATGCGAAGTGGGCCGCTCGGATCGCCGAGATGCGTGCGGAGCGTGGACCTTCTCATCCGGGACGCCGTCCGCCCTGATCCAGGGCGGTCCTTACGGCGTCGAGCAGGGCATTGCCGTTGAAAGGCTTGCTGAGGAACGCGACTGCGCCGGCTTGCAGGGATCGCTGGCGTGCCTCGTCGTCGCCGTGAGCAGTCAGAATGACCGCAGGAATTCGGGAGCCCCTGCCCGACAGGTGTCTGAGGAGGTCGAAACCGGTCATTCCGGGCATCCGGAGATCGAGCACCAAACAGCCGGTCTGTTCTTGATGGATGGACTGCAGGAAGGCTTCGGCAGATGCGAACGTCTCTACGCGGAAGCCGACCGATCCCAAGAGATTCCTCAGGGACCGACGCAGCGATTCGTCGTCGTCCACGATGGAAACTATCTGTGTGTCGTATTCGCCCATGAGTTCCAGTCAGCCTCATCGGTGAGGATCGGAGTCGACGTGAGTCTAGACTAGCGGGCCGGGTGGGAAGCGTCCACCCTACTTTGGTGGGGTTCCGCCACTACCGTAGGGGGCAATCCCGAGGCGTCCGGCGCTCCGGACCAGTTCCGCCAGAGACCCGGCCCGCATCTTCAGCATTACCTGCCCGCGCTGTTCCTTGACCGTGGGTTCGGTGGTCCCGAACTCGGCGGCAATTTGCTTGTTGAGTAGACCGGCGATGACTCCGGCCATCACGTCCCGTTCGCGCGGGGTCAGGGTGTCGTACCGGCGGCGAAGCTCGGCGAGTTCTCGCCGCTCCGTTCGGGCGGCGCGATCGCGATCGATAGCGTGTCGAATGGCGTCGAGTAGGTCCTGTTCGCGAAACGGCTTTGTAAGAAACTCGATCGCACCGGCTTTCATGGCCCGAACCGACATGGGGATGTCGCCGTGACCAGTGAGAAAGATGATTGGCAGCGTTGCGTGTGTATTGGCAAGCTTTCGCTGAAGGTCGAGGCCGCTCAGCCCCGGGAGGCGCACGTCGAGGACGAGACAACCCGGAGCATCCCCTCGGGGAGTACTGAGGAACGCCTGAGCGGTCGGGAACACTTCTACGGTCATTCCTACAGAGGTGATGAGTCTGCGGAGGGAGTCGCGGACGGATCGGTCGTCGTCGACGACAAAGACGATGGGCATCTCGGCGCTCATCGCAGACCCGGCAACGCGAGGTGAAACGTGGCGCCATGGTCCGGGTTCGCCGTGGCCCAGAGCCGACCCCTGTGGCTGTCAATGATCGAGCGACTGATCGATAGCCCCATGCCCAGCCCACCCGGCTTTGTCGTGTAGAACGCCTCGAACAGGCGCGGCGCCTCGGCCTCGCCGAAGCCGACGCCGGCATCCTCGACGGCGACGATCGCCCAGGAGCCATCGTCAAGGTCGGCGGTCGCGCGGACGACCACCCTGCGCCGCACCGGCGGAACCTCCCGCATGGCCTCGGCGGCATTCAGCAGCAAATTCAGGAGGACCTGCTGGAGCTGGATCCGATCGCCCATGACCTGCGGCAGGTCCGGTGCCAAAGACGTCTGCAGGAGGATGCCGTGTCGCTCGATCTCGGGCCCGACGAGGGGCAGCACGTCGCGGATGACACCGGGGAGGTCACAGGGCTCGTGAGCGAGCGACGAGCGCGCCAGCAGGGTGCGAATCCGGGTGATCACCGCTCCCGCGCGGTGGCCGTCCTTCACGATGGCGGTGAGCGCCTCCCGGACGCTGTCGAGATCGGGTCTGTCGGCAGCCAGCCAGTGCAGGCAAGCGTTGGCGTCGGCACCGATGGCCGCCAGCGGTTGGTTGA
>OBEQ012526164.1_pt1 | contig 11545 bp, 12 predicted proteins | sample 1670901 | NCBI WGS metagenome assembly OBEQ01 (sample SAMEA104232315, study PRJEB22302) | groundwater metagenome | biome: forest; feature: aquifer; material: groundwater | place: USA | collected 2011-08-07 | depth 5.4 m | reverse complement strand
TGACTACTTCTTTACTATAAGCCTTCTCAACAAATACTGAGACCATGTCGCCATAAGTATAGTAATCGCATATCTTACCGGGCCAGCAACCTTCGCTCTCCATCATTTCCCACGTCGGAAGATGAGCGGTAGTATTGGATACCATTTTCCGATACCTCAACCTATGTATTTCATCACGAGTTGACGGTTCAATAAGATTAGAAACATATATCGCCCTTGAACCCTCAATAAAGAATAACGGCTTAGAACCGAATCCAGCCATAGATAGCTTTCGCTTAACTTGATGGTAGTAAAAAACATGATCCAGCTCATGGGTAAGCACCTGCCTAGTAAGAGGCGGGATTAAATCTAATCTCTGGATAGTCCGTCCCCTTTCAGGTTCAGTTACTCCACCAAGCCCTTCAGGCAAAAAAGGATCTCCCAACACCTTGTCGGTATCAAATCCCCCGCCTAGGGTTTTATGAATAATGACGGGAATAGATTCTGAAACACGGAAGTTATAGAATTCTGAAAGTTCTTTATAAGACATCTCTAACTGATTAATAGTGTCCGTGAATAATTCATTCTGATTGGGGTCTTTAAGGTCAAGATAATGATAGACTTCAAAGTGATCGGTGGCATAATATTGCCAAGTCCAATCCTCGCTTCTCACTTGATTTTTATCAAATTGGGCATGCGTGCTTGATGCTAACAAAAGCATAGCCAAAACAGCAGAAAAGACAGTTACTTTTCTCATTTTTTACCTAGTTGTCAGAGAACAATTTAGATCAAAACTATAACTATAAAATGGCCATGTCAAACCCCCACAAACAAAAAAGCCCTTCGATTAACTCAGGGCAAGCCGATATTTAATCGGCGGAGACAGCCACACCCGCAACATCCTCAAAACAAGATTCCGGAAATAGTCTACTCCCAGTCATGGTTAATATGGTTATAGAGTTATCTTGCTCAAGCACAACCGGAAATGGGCCGTTGCCATACCTAGCAACAAGTTCTCTAATATTATGGTCTTTGGAGCCTCTTTTTGGGCTCCAGGTGTTCTTTTTGAAACGAACAAAACGAGTGTTTTTGGTCAGGAGCATGGATATTATTAGTAAAGAACTATTACTTATAACACACCTAACAAATATTTGCAATAGTTAAAGGAGGGGTTGCTAATTGCGAGAGTTGATTTCTGGGGATTGCGGGTCGGAGAAGGTTCCCGTGCTTTAGCCGGGAATCTCTGTAGGTTGACTGAACCGAAGCTCAAGGCGAAATTTCAGCAGACCTGCCTGGCCGGCAGGCAGGAATTTACGCCGTGCCCCAGAAATCAACTCTCTCGTAATTAGCAACGTGTGTTTCAGTGTGCTACGGTATTAAATTACTGTAACCCGAATATGTTGATAAAAATTTTGGAATCGCAAAAACCAACCCAACAAGCGGTAAAATAAACAAAACAAGACTAATAACTATCGTCCAAAAAAATATTTTTTTAATTTTATCAACCGAATCTTTAACTTCGTCTAATTTCCTTTCCAGTATTTCCAGTTTTTGTTTAACTTCGTCCATGATTAAGACGCTTTATAGCCTAGTTCCTCAATCGCTTTTATAATCTGGTCCTTCGACACCTTCGTTTCATCAAATTCAAAACTTCCCTTCTTGCTGTTATAATCAACAAAAACTTCCTTCACTCCGTCCATAGACGAAGTAAGCATTTGGATACCGGTCGCACAGGCCCCACAATGCATCCCCTCAATTTTCATATCAATTTTTGTCATAATTTATATTATACCAAATTATTTTGTTTTCGCCTTCATCTTTTCCATCGAAGGAACATACCTTCTCAAGAGTAACGAGTTTGTTACTACTGACACAGAACTAAAGGCCATAGCGAATCCGGCAATTTCCGGACGCAATGTTGCCTGTGAGAAATTGAAAAACACTTGGCCAAGGGCACCCATTGACTGGCTTAAAGCAACTACCCAATGAGCCGGAACACCAAGAGATGATTGGGTAAACATAAGATGAGCACCCGCAGCAATTGGAATTGCAACAACATTATATATAAAAGCCCAGAACAAATTCTGCCAAACCTTTTTGATTGTTCTGCCTGAAAGTTGAATAGACGTCACCACGTCGCGCAGATCATCTTTGACTAGAACCACCTCACCCGTCTGGACTGCCACATCCGTTCCAGAACCGACAGCAATACCGAGATTCGACTGGGCCAGCGCCGGTGAGTCGTTAATACCATCGCCAACCATTGCCACTGTCTTGCCCTCTTTCTGTAATTTTTTAATGACTTCCGTCTTCTGGCTTGGCAAAACTTTAGCCAAAACTCTGTCTATTCCGACTTCCTTAGCAATCGCTTCGGCAGTTTTTGGATTATCTCCGGTTATCATAACGATTTCTTTCTTCATTTTCTTAAGCTCGGCAATTGCCTCCTTAGCAAAAGGTTTCAGTGTGTCAGCCATAGCAATGATAGCTATAGGTTTCCAACCATCGCTTTGATTAATGGCCAAGAAAACAACCGTCTTGGCCTCATTTTGAAGTTTCTCAAATACTCCGGAATGTTCTGCCACATTAATGCCTAAATTTTTCATAAAACCGTCATTTCCTAAGGCCATTATCGAGCCCAACACGTTGCCCTGAACTCCAAATCCGGCAATGGCTTTGAAATCTGTAACCGCCGGTAATTCCCCGACATCAGCTTTGCCTTTTTCTATCACCGCTCTGGCTAGTGGATGTTCAGAACCCACTTCAACTGCCGCCGCGAGTTTTATAGCTTCTTTGGCATCATAACCACTCAAAGTAACAAAATCGGTCACAACCGGTTTGCCGATAGTCAAGGTTCCGGTTTTATCAAAAGCAATCGTGTTGACTCTATAGGCCTTCTCAAGCGCCTCTCCACCTTTTAATATAATCCCAAATTTAGCCGCCCGACCTATACCAACAATAAGTGCTGTAGGTGTAGCAAGTCCCATCGCGCAGGGACAAGATATAACCAACACCGCTATCATCCTTATCAATCCGGCCCTGAAAGGCAAAGCCGCAAAGAAATACCAACCGACAAAAGTAAGGACCGAGAGCACGATTACTGTAGGAACAAAATATTCGCTCACCTTATCCACCAAATCCTGAATAGGCGCTTTACGAGCCTGAGCTTCTTCAACCATCGCTACTATCTGATAAAGCAATGTTTCTTTTCCAACTTTGGTCGCTTTGAATTTTATCAAGCCCTCTTGGTTTACGGTCGCGCCAATCACTTGGTCACCAACTTCCCGTTTAACCGGGAATGATTCTCCGGTCACAACTTTTTCGTCAATATGAGATGTCCCCTCAACAATAACACCATCTACGGCAATTTTTTCTCCGGGACGGACAACGACGATATCACCGGAAACCAACTGATCCAAGGGCAAAGTTATTTCCTTGCCATCCCGCATTACATGAGCCTCTTTAGCTTCGAGTTTCAACAGTTCTTTAATAGCCTCCGAGGCTCGTCCCTTAGATACCGCTTCGAAATACCTTCCTAATAATATGAAAAATAACAGCGCCGCAGATGATTCCCAAAAAGGATGGTCAATCCCAAAGAAAAGAAACCCTATGGCACTGTATAAATATGCCGCAGAGGTACCAAGAACCACCAAAACATCCATATTAGCTGAACCCACCCTGATCGCAGTAAATGAATTCCGGTAAAAAGGCCAAGCGATAATGAACTGGATCGGTGTAGAAAGTATCCAGTAGAAATAATTGAGGTCTATCCTGAAGGGCGGGTTGGCAATATCAACAAATAAGCCAACAAAAGTTTTAAGGGGCTGGGCGATCAGCCAAAACAGATAGCCTACCCCATAAGCTCCATACAGGTTAAAACTGCTACCGCTTAAAACAGGGTGCTTCTGATTTATAAAATCAAATAACTCATGCACATGAGTCACGTTAAACATGTGAATGAGCATATAATAGACAATGATCGGAAATGCCAGAATAAACGCCGCTTTCACTCGTCTTCTTGCTTCTTCCATGCCTATTGCATCTTTCTTCTCTTCTTCTTCGGCAGAAAATACGCCTTCATCGGGCCGGATAATGTCATAACCCAGCTTATTGATAAACTCATCTATCTTTACAAGAGAAATTTTCGATTCATCAAATTCAATGACGGTTTTCTCGGAGCCATAGCTTGTCTTAATTGAAACAACGCCCGGTTGTTTTCCAACCAGTTTGTCTATAAGCACCGAGCATGAAGCGCAGTGCATCTTTTTAACTTTTAGTACAACTTTTTGCATATTATTTTGATTCAGTTTTTTGTGAAGCCGGTTTCACTTTGATTACGCCTATCATATCAAAGTGGGTACGCTTTTTGCCGTCGACTACTCCTTCCCCGCACGGCACTGAACAATAAAATGGAAAGTCGCCTTCTTGGGTTACCACGAATTCAACATTAATCGTACTTTTAGCGGGCATACGTTGGGATACTCCAAAAGCATCAATAGCAATACCATGATCATATTCGTCTTCGTTAACTACTTCGAGCTTCACGCGATCTCCCCTGTCAACCTCAATCGTTTCGGGTATAAATCGCCACTCATTCTCTTTGGCAATAATAGTAAAGTTCTTAACCACTCCTGTTTCAACCGGAACATAACTTTGGGGCAACAAAACCAAGCGGTAGAATAACCCTCCGCCAAGGATCAAAACTGTTATTCCGATTAATATGAGGTACTTGTTCATTGCTTTTTAATCTGTACATCTTCTGGTTTAACTTTCAAATAATTATTTACCCACCAACTTAATCCCGCTATTAAAATTATAGATATTAATAGCAACCCCCACCATTGCGACACTGGAAACGGAGCTTTTTCTTCAACTTTTATCCAGAATTCGGCAGTTAGAGCTTCTTCTGTTGGCAGATCGATACCCTTGGGTCTGAATTGAGCAAAGGCTTTATATAACCCTGCTTCAGGTAGGGTAACCTTAAAACTAATCACCTCGTCTCCGCCCGGAGCCATCTGGTGTTGATCTGTGGCACCGGCCGGCATATCTTCTTCATGGGCATAGACCCGATTTATCAGACTTGGGCCTTGAGAATGAATATGGCTCATAGTTCCTTCTGGATGAGTGTGGATGAACTGGCTCAAATCATCTTTTACGATTATCAGGTGCATTGTTGTTCCCATGTAATCTTCCACATCAACTTCCTGTCCAGTTAAAGTATGGATATCAAGAGAAATGTTGGCTTCACGATTCTTGACCACTACATCGTCAGTCTTAATGGAAATTTGGTAATTCCCGACGATTACATTTCTTGAGAATGACACTTGTTTATTCTCTTTAAGTCCTTGCCCTTGAACCGATATTTCCGGATGACCGAAAATATGATCAACTCCGTCTTTATTAACCTCAGACCAGATTTTATACAATCCTGGATTATCGAATATGTGATCTATGGTAAATACCCCTTCACGATTAGGATCAGATCGGGGATGAATATGAAAAAATTCATTCATATCTGACCGAACGCCGATGACATGCATCAGCTTGGTGTGCTCAACCTGTAACTGACTCGCTAACACCGGCACACCTGCCTGACCGGCAGGCAGGTTGCCCGGTTTTTGGTTAACAAAGAAACCCATGCTCAACGGAACTCCGACATTATATGGCACCGGGCTGACGTTCAAATTAACATCCAGTCCTTCTTTGATATCTGCCTCCTCATGCTTCATCATAGGCCCCATCATCATGTTTTTATCCATAGAATTAGAACCATTCCCCGATGATCCGGCATTCATCATCTGCATTACACTTTCTCCGCTTGCAGGGTATGGAGCATTTGCATCACAACCGGAAAAACGCTTGCCTATAGAAATATGCACCTGTGTTGATATGACTTCACCCATCGTCTGGGTCATATTTAGATTCATTGAATCGTGAGTGGCTCCCATCATTTGACCCATAAAATAATCGCCCAACACATCAAAGTCATCATTAGACAAGTCGGCGCATGTCATCTGCTTAGCCTGCAGTTTTTCCCAAATTGCTTTTCCTTCTGCCTCTTCTTGATTAGTCTTGCTAGTAGAAGATGGGGCTGAAACTGATGATGCTAGCGGTACAGAATTTCCTGTGGCATCATGGGTATGAGGCATATTTTCATCCATAGGCATGGTCATCGTACCCGAGGGATGAGTCATGGTCCCGGCTTGTTGTAAAAATTTAGTCGGCAAATAATAGACAAAAGTCATTATTAATAAGAACGAAAAAACCACCAGCCACCAGAAGTGCCATTGCCTAAATTTATCTAACGCTGATTTTGGAAATTGTTCTTCTGCCATTAATGTTTATCTACTTCAACTTTCATTTTAATTTTATAATGCTCCCTGAAAAACCACCACCATAGCGGTATCAGCCACAAAATGACTAAAGCCCAGTTGCCAAACCACAACGGAAGTCCGAATAATCCTGTCCCGATTTCAACTCCGTGATGATGGGCATTGCCCGTTCCAAACTTACTGCCCAAAGTATTCAAAATAGATTCTTCTTGGGTAACTGACTCAAGCAAAGTATGCTGGCCAGAATTAACCCACCAAGCATGGCTGAAAAGACCCAATACCAAAATAAAGCCAGCTACAAAAACCATCAGCCAACCAGTACCCTTCTCAACCTGTTCCCTGCGTGCAGTAAGCCACGTAAGCCCGTTAACACCTAATATGCCGAGGAAGGCCAGAAGCAACAGCGGAAGTACTCGACCTATCGCATGAACGAAGAATAAGGCCCAGCCGTAAAATATATTCCCTGACCTTGCTATCTCAAGAAAAATAAGAGGCGTTGCTGGGTGAGGACAACCGACACCAATGTTTCCTAAAAATAATCCGAGCAACAATGCCTTGATGTAATCTTTTTGCTTTTGAATCATGGCCGGAGCTGCGCCAGAATATGAAGGCATCCGAAACTTAATAAGTCCAAGTTCTCCAAGGGCAAACAGATAGGCAATCATGCCAGCTATAAAATAAAGCCAATTCTTCAATCCCTCTCCTTGAAGACCTAGTGTGGTTATAAAAGTTCTGCCTATCACTGCCGCTAATACTCCATACATGCTTAGAGTAATCGCCACACCAAGACCAAACGCCAGAGCAATACCTAGCCCCTTCACTGGCCCTTTACCCATCGAGAGTGGAACAATGACAAAGGCTAAAGGAAAAGTACAAGGCAATACTATCATCGTTAGTCCCATAGCATAGCTAAATAAATACCAACCAACGCCTTCAACTTGAGTTGAGTTGCCAAAAAACGCCCACAATAAACCGAAAACAATTATTGCCACTAATCCAAAAACTAAAACAATAAGCCAATGACGAGCATTGGATGAAACAGGGGCAGAAGCACCCGCAGTAGAAGTTGACTGTGTTGTAGTTTCTTCTGCCATAATTATCTATGAGCATCTCGCCGAAGCTTTATGCGAAGGCGGATCACTTATTATTTCCCTATAAATTGGTCGAATGTTTGCACTAGTGGTTCTCCTTCTTTGGCCAGTTGATTTTCAGTTTTATTCTGCGGCATTGAAGATGGTTTTTCATCTGAAATTCCTTTAAATTCTCTCCTCAAAAGCAAGAATAACGCCAGTCCAGCACCGAGCAAACCAAAATCTCTAAAGGTAACGGCATCAATAGGAATTAATAAAAGTATTGCCGCCATTTCAAGCGCTGTAAATCCCGCCACCCATTTTGGAAATTTTTTGTTTAAAAACCAAGCCAATAAAATAAATGCAAACAATAGTTCTGCAAATCCTTGAACTCTCAGAAAATTACCCACAAAAGAGGTTCTGGTAAAACTAGGCTGCACTGCTACGGGCAAAAACCTGAATAATGGCCTGACTGCCCAATACCAGGCGGTCGGATGACGCAAAATATCAATTCCTGAATAAACATACATCACTCCAAGACCCATTCGCAATGCCCACTCCGGTGAAATTTTATTTATAAATTTACTCATTGTTTATTAATCATTACGAAAGTTCCTTCAATTTTTCTACAAATTTTTTCTGATTTACTCCGCCAGTACTAAAAAGCTCACCATTCAAAATAATTCCAGGCGAAGCAAAAATCATGTATTTCTGGACGATCTCCTGGCCTTCAGGTGTGGTTAAACTGATTTCTTTATAAGTCACGTTCGGCCAATCTTTCTCAATTGTATGCCAAAAAGCTCGGAAAGCCGCACAATGCTGACAACCGGGCGATGAGAGTTCCTCTAATAATACTGGTTTAGCCATTATCTATTTAATATAACATTTTTAAACACGGCCACACATTGGTTTGTCCACTTAAACCCTTTTTTCCTTAGCAATCCTATTTAAGATTTTCTGAACCGTGACAATAGTATCAATATCATGGATTGAGATAACAGATGCCGTTGGATTTAATTTTTTGAGTTTCGCTAATTTATTCTTAATTGTTGCCACGTCGGACATGCCTGCCTGTCCGATAGGCAGGTCGGTTTTGCTCAAGAAAAGATATTCGTCTTTCTCAAGCATCAATTTATTGTAAGCACCCAGTTCTTTTCTGATGGTTTTATAGTCTTTTACTGGGTCCTCGGATTCCGCGGAAACAAGATGGAAGAGAACGCGAGTTCGTTCGACATGGCGGAGAAATTTAATTCCAAGCCCTTTACCTTCTGATGCGCCCTCAATGAGACCGGGAATGTCGGCAAGGATAAGATCATAATAGACGCCCAGGTGGGGCTCAAGAGTGGTGAAATGATAATTAGCAACCTTGCTCCTAGCTTTGGTAAGTTCATTCAGAAGACTGGATTTACCAACGTTCGGAAGACCGATGATGCCAATATCGGCTATCATTTTAAGCTCAAGACGAATATTGAATTGCTCACCCGGCAGACCTTCCTGAAATCTTTTGGGGCTGGTGTTGTGTGGCCCGCGGAAAAGAAAGTTTCCTTTGCCTCCATGTCCACCCTTGGCAATAAGAATTTGCTCACCAATTTTTACTATCTCATGGTTTTCATCAGTGGTTAGATTATGTATTACCGTCCCCACTGGCACTTTGATAATGAGGTCTTCGCCTGCCGTGCCGTCGTTCATTTGATGCCTGCCGTTCTTGCCATCTTCGGCTTTAAAAACCTTCTGGTTACGAAGGGTGTTAAGTGCTCCCAGATCAGAGACTCCTATGAATGAAATGTTGCCGCCGTTGCCGCCCCGGCCACCGGTTGGACCGAGAGTATTCTTGTTTTTATTAAAAGAGACGATCCCATCGCCGCCCTTTCCCGCCTGAATACGAATTGTCAGATCATCTATTATCATCTGACCACGAGTATAACACAGATCTTAAATCCTTGCCCGCACACCATAACAAGCAAAATCTATTGGCAGCGGAGCTGCAATTGCTCGTTTGGTGTGCGGGCTTGCTTTGTGAGTAGATTAGGTGTATCATAATACCAACATGAGAAGAGACGCCTGCCTGCCGGCAGGCAGGAAGGTCGGGTTTCTTTATTAAAGTATAAAATTAGTAAAAACAATCATGACAGGAAAAATTAAGAAAAAGGTTGTGGACAGAAAGTTCGGATTCATCGCCCCCGATGATGGTTCGAATGATGTTTTCTTCCACAAAGATGCTCTGAGCGGAGTGACGTTCGAGGAGCTGAACGAAGGTGATGCGGTCACCTATGAGGTAGTACCTGGTAAGGATGGCCGTTCTGCCGCTGGGAATGTAACACGAGCTTAATAGATCGTATTCACTTGGCAAACCCAACAAAATTAAAACCGCCGTTTAGGCGGTTTTAATTTTGTACATCTTTTTCATGATCGCTATGCGCGACTTTTCTTTTTGTTTGAAATTGTGAATTGTACTATAATGTAATTATGAAACGCTCAATATCACTTCTGTTAATTGCCGTAATAATTTTTGCATTATCTCTGGTTGGCTATAGCGATGATACTAATCAGCCTGCTTTTTTGGGAGGGTTCTTTAGTAGAATTAGCCATATATTTAACTCGAGAAGATCTTCTCCGATTTTACCAACTACGTCAACAGGCGCAACCCATACCAAACAGAATCCTAAACCTAAAAAGGCAAAAAACAGTTCCGCTCCAAAAACAACAAGCAAGGATCCCGCAGGATCAAAATCCACACCCACTTCTATGATTAGCTCACCTATTCCAGTAACGCCTTCTCCTACAATAGTGTCTGCTTCTTCGGTAACACCTTCTCCATCGACTGCTGTCTCGGGATCTCCGGCCGCCTCACAGCCCTCGACAACACCGATACCGGTTAAGGTTTCTGACATTAAAAACCTCCTGGCATACTGGAATTTTGACGAGGGGTCAGGAACTACTCTCTATGATTCATCACCTAATGGAGTTAGTGGCACAATATTAAATATTTCTACGTCGAAGGCTTGGTGGGATCAGGGCAAAATTGGTAGAGCATTGGAACTTGATGGCTACGATGACTATATATATATCCAAAGCCTGCCTGCAGTTGACCTTGGTACTGAAAACAAAAGCTACTCAATTTCTTTGTGGGTAAAGAGGAGCGGTAACCCTCCTTATGAAAGCGGAATTATAAGCAAAAATGATGGCGTTGGAAGATATCCATTTGCCATCACTATTCAAAAAGACGGTAAGATTGCATTTCACTTATACGATGGCACTAATATAGCAAAAATAATATCCGACGTTCCTGTAACTGATAATAAATGGAAGCATATTGTTGCTGTTCGAGACGGAACTAATAAGCAGTTGAGGCTCTATATAAACAATGCGGCCTTGCCGATAGTAGAAGATACGACAAAAGGAAGCTTAAAAAATGATGATTATATCCTTATTGGAAGATATCCATTTGGCGACAGTTCATTTTATCACGACTCATTCGTCATTGATGAAACAAGAATTTATGGGACGGCTTTGACTGATACTGAAATCAAAGCTCTTTACGATTTTGGCAATACTAAAGTGTCATTTTTTGGCTATTTGCGTTCTCTAATTCAAAAGACGTTTTCTTTCTAGTGGGCATTTATTTTACTTTGATGGTGTGGATACCTGCTCTGTATTCTTAAAACAGAGCAGAAGAATATGAAACGAACTGATTGTCGGCGAAGCCGACAATCAGTTCGTTTCCTTAAACTCTGCTCCCGAAATAAAATCCCATCAAACCTTTTCTATAATTCTGCCAAATCTGATACACAATTTTGAATATAATTATCAAAAGAACGATACTGTTCCGCTCAATGAACTTGAGAAACACCTTACGGATATAATCAAGTATGAGGGAGCAAAGCTAAACGAAGCAGACCTTCTGCTTATCAGCCGCCATTTGAAAAGAGTTCGTTTTTACCAAAAACTCGACAGCTTTGGATATAAATTATACTTAAAGCCAGTTAAACTATACGACCAAGAAGATGGCACAACTAAGAGAAAGGCCAACTGCGATGTAGACATGGCTTTTCACTTAATGAAGGAAAAAGATAACTTTCATAGAGCCTTAGTTCTATCCGGCGATGGAGATTTCTTACCAGTATTAAAATATCTGAAAGCTAATGGCAAAGATATGGTTATTTTGAG
>OBEQ012340649.1_pt1 | contig 11545 bp, 9 predicted proteins | sample 1670901 | NCBI WGS metagenome assembly OBEQ01 (sample SAMEA104232315, study PRJEB22302) | groundwater metagenome | biome: forest; feature: aquifer; material: groundwater | place: USA | collected 2011-08-07 | depth 5.4 m | reverse complement strand
CATGCGGTGATGGATGTGCTGTTGACATCTGCGCTGACCTGGTGGTGGGGTCTGCCAGGAGCCGTTGCGGGCATCAGTCTGACCGCGTTCTCCGTGGTGGGGTATTTGGCGTGGCACAGCCGGGGCACCACGGTCTGGCGGACACTCCGCATGCCTTGGGCGACGATCTGGACCCTGGCCGGGGTCGGGTTGCCCAGCATGCTCCAGAACCTGATGTGGTTCAACATGACGAACGTCGATAAAGTGCTCATTCTCTCTGTGCTGGGTCGTGAGTCGGTGGCGTACTATGCCATTGCTCAGGCGATCGGCGGAAGCCTGTTACTGGTATCCGGCGCGGTCACACGGGTGAATGGACCGTTGATGATCCGACGCCTCGCGGAGACGTCGGATCCGTCGTCGTTGTACAGCATGGTGCGTCGGAGCACCACCATGATGGCGTATGGGCTCCCGATCCTTGCGGCCGCGGTCTGGGTGATCAGTCCTGCATTCTTCCGCGTTGTTCTTCCGCGCTACGAGACTGCCCTACCGTTGCTGGATATCGTGTGTGTCAGCATGACAGCGATCGGCATCACGTTGTCCGTCTCCTCGCTCTACCTCGCCATGGGTCGCCAGGGACTCAACGCGGTGTTCCTTCTGGGATCGATGTGCGGCACACTGGCGCTCAGTCTGGTCTTTCTTGCGCTGGGCTGGGGGACTTTGGGGGTGGCGGTGGCATCGGCGATCTCCTCCTGCGTCTATCTCGTTGTGTTTCTTACGATCGGGTTTCGGATGATGGGTCGTTCGGGACAGCAGCTCTTGAAGGATGTGGGGCGGTTGCTGCCTCCGGTGGTGCTGTGCGGGGCGAGTGCTTCAATACTTGTGCTGGCAGCGGGAGTTCCCGGAATGCCGCCGAGGTCGTGGATGACTCTCGGTATGTTCGTCTTGATGCTGTCGCTCGGCTGGCGGGGCGTCCGGGCGTCATTCACGCCGCGGGCGTCATGAGTGGGTTCCAGAGGCGCTGAACGTGAGCCATCAGTGACGTCATGTTGAAAGCCTATATGAACACGCGGCATGCCGAAGAGGTCTCGTTCTGGGAGCAGTACTTCTCTCAGTATTCTTTCGACTATCTTATCCGCTCCTTTGAGTGTGACCCGCTCCGGCCGCTCTTTGAGCGGTACTGCACGCGTGGCGCACTTGTATTGGAAGGCGGCTGCGGCCTTGGGAATTACGTCTCGAGCCTTCGCCGGCTTGGCGGGCGTCCCGTGGGATTGGATTTTGCCGTGAGCATGCTCGCGAAGTTCAAGGTGATCGAACCAAGCAGCTGGGTTGCCGCGGGAGATGTGTGTGCGCTGCCGTTCAGGAGCGATACGTTTGACGTCTATTACTCCGGCGGGGTGATGGAGCATTTCGAGGGCGGTCCCTCCGCGGGCTTGGCGGAGGCCTACCGGGTGCTGCGGCCGGGCGGGATCTTGCTTGCCTCAGTGCCCTACGAGAATCCCCTTCGGCGGGCGCTGGCGCGCATCCGTGCTCGTCGCGGCTCAACGATCATCCAGGTGGCGGCAGAAGAGGCGGTCACCAGCGCCCCGGAGGGCTACAGCTTCTTTCAATACTTCTACCGGGCGGATGAGTTTCGCGCGCGGTTGAGTCTCACAGCTTTGAGATTGTCGCGGAACAGCCGTATTCGCTCTGGCGGGGGCTGATCGAACTGCCTCCCTTTAGCTGGATCGATGCACTGTACAGCCGCCACGCCAAACGTGCGCAAGCGGCCACCGCGCCGACGACCGAGCCGCACGGAGCACCGCCTCAACCCACTCCGCGGCGGTCGATAATAAAGGAACGGATGAAACGGCTGATCTTCGCCGAGAATCGCGCCATGTTCGGTGTGGGTGCGCTCATCGATGTCGGATGTGAGGTGGCGGCCAATATGCGGATGTACGTTTGCCAGAAGGAGATGAACAGGTGAATGCAGCTCGGCGCTGCCGCCGGATCCTGCTGACGGGCGCGACGGGTTTTATCGGTTCGCATCTGGCACGGCTGTTGATTCGTGAAGGGCAAGAGATCTTTGCCGTCATCCGGCCCGGGAGCGACCGGTGGCGTCTCCACGACCTATTGGACAAGCTGACGGTGCTTGAATGCGATTTGACCGACACGGTCTCGCTCGCCGAACATCTTCGGATGATCCAGCCGGAATTGTGCATACACCTGGCATGGCGCGGCTGGTCCGGCACCTCCATTCCCGAAGAGAACCTCTCTTCCTTGAGCATGAGTCTGGAGTTGATGCGGCTGATCGTCCACGCGGGTTGCCGCCGTTTCGTCGCCACCGGCACGTGTTTGGAGTACGACATGTCCTATGATCTGCTCTCGGAGGAGACGCCGCTCCGGTCTGACCATTTGTACGGCACGTGCAAGAGCTTGCTGTTCCAGGCGGCGCTGCAGTTTTCCGCGCATTCCGGCCTGGAGGTTGTCTGGCCGCGCATTTTTTATTTCTACGGTCCTTATGAAGATGAGCGTCGCCTGGTGCCTTCCGTGTTGCTCTCGCTTCTACGAGGCCAGGTGGCGAAAACCACTGCGGGCGAGCAGGTGCGCGATTACCTGTATGTCGAAGACGTCGTCTCCGCCCTCTGGACCGTTGCGCAGAGCCAGATGACGGGCGCGGTGAATATCGCTTCCGGTACGGCCATCACCGTCCGCGACGTGATCTCCCACATCGCCCAACTGATTGGAAAAACGGATCGGGTGCGTCTAGGCGCCCTGGCCTATCGACCCGGGGAGCCTATGTCGATTCGCGCGGAAGCCTCCCGGCTGCGCCAGTGCGGCTGGTCCCCGCAATATGATTTGCCCCGCGGCTTGCACCACACGATTGCCTGGTGGAAAGAGCGGTTGTATTCGGGCGTCAGGGCCTGATGAGCGACGCGCCAACACGCTCGGGTCTGCCGATGCGCAACCGGGCGGCCCTCCTGGCGGGGTCGCCATGAAGCTCGTCGTCATCGTGCCCGTCCATAACGAGCTGGCGAACATCCGGCCGTTCTATGCGCGGGCGCGCAAGGCGATGGAGGCGCTCACGGCTCTGTCCCATTGGGAGGTCTTCTTTGTGAACGATGCCAGCGATGACGGCTCGCTAGAGGAAATCCTGGCGTTGCGCGCCGAAGACCCGCGGATCAAGGTCATCTCCCTCTCGCGGGATTTCGGCTATCACGCCTCCGTGGTGGCTGGCCTGACCCTGGCCGAGGGCGATTATTATGCCGTGGTGGATGCAGATGGGGAAGATCCACCGGAGCTCCTGGCCACGTTCTACACCACCCTCCAACAAGGGGCGCAGGTGGCTTATGGCATTCGTTCGCAACGGGATGAGCCGCGCCTGGTGACCTTCGGACGCAAAATCTTCTACTATTTGAACCGTCAGGTGGCTGATAGCGAGATCGTCGTCTGGATGGCGGAATTTGCCATGATGACCAAGCAGGTGCGCGATGCCATCCTGGCTCCCAAGACGACGTTTCCATTCTTACGGGCCGAGATGGGCTATGTGGGCTTTCGGCGTGAGGGTGTTACGTACCGGCGCGCCAAGCGCATGCACGGCCGGTCGCACTATAACTTCTGGCGGATGACGAAATTTGCGATCGGAGGGATTCTGTCGAGCTCAACCTTCCCGTTGCGATTCATCCTGTACCTGGCGGCAGTGGTGGCCGTGGCCTTTCCGGTCGTGGTGCTGCTCCTGAAACTCTCCCCGGCAGCGGCTGCGTGGTTGGCGGCGATCCTCACGTTATATTTTGTCCTCATGTCGGTACCCTTCATCGCGTTGTATGTGGCGCGGACGTATAAGAACGGCGTCGCGCGCCCCGTATTTGTGATCGATCAGCAACAGACGTATCTGTGAGCGGACAGATGCGCACGGCGTCCCCGACACCAGCATTGCTCGACCTTGAGGGTATGCTCGAGGTCATCGGCAAAGCGCCGGCCATCTACCGGCCCGCGAGGTTCTGGGCCGACCTCAATCAGGTTCATCTGCAGCAGCTCTCTCGGGACGCGTTCGATCACTTCAAACGCACGGTCAACACCCGGTACTTCAACTGGGGGATTCTGACACACCAGTGGCTCGGGGTTACGCTGCGGTGGCTCACCCGGCCGGTGCCGGAGGTGTTCCAGGCTGAGTTCCCATCGCCACGGCTACCGGGAGGCGATCACGTTGGCTCTTTCGACCCGGCCTCGGCGTGGTTGTACAAGACGTTCGTGGCGATGTACGCGGAGATCCTCTCTTGGGAGGATCCCGAAGGTCTCCTGGGTCGGCTCCAGGAGCCGGACCTCGGCAATCCATTCCTTATTCGATATCGGGGGCGGGGAATCTCGCAGGATCTGTGCAATTCCATTCATGAATTCTACAGTATGATGGCAGGTGAAACACCGCTGGTCACCCCGTCTCGCGGGTTGCACTTCGCTGAGCTCGGAGCCGGCTATGGGCGCCTGGCCTATGCGGTATTGGCTGCGCGGCCCACCGCCTCGTACTGTATCATTGACATTCCACCGGCTCTGTATGTATCTCAGCGATACCTCACGTCGCTGTATCCGGATATCTCCGTGTTTCTGGCTCGTCAGTTCGATTCGTACGAGAGCGTTCGGGAGGAGTTCGAGTCGGCGCGGTTGAAATTTCTACTGCCGCACCAGTTGGAGCTGTTGCCGCCGAAGCAGTTCGATTATTTCATCAACATTAGCACGTTGCACGAGATGACGAGTGCGCAGGTCGAGAACTATTTCCGACAGATGGGTCGGCTCTGTCGGGGGCGGGTCTACACAAAGCAGTGGCGGGTCTCGCGCACAAGGGTTAATGGGTGCACGCTGCGCGAGGGCGACTATCCCGTTCCCCGCAGCTGGAAGACAGTGTTTCACCGCCGGCACCCCATTCAACGCATGTTCTTTGAAGCGCTCTATGCCGTTGGCTAAGGCGGTACCCGAAGCCATCCGGATCGCTGAGCCGTCCGGGCGCGGAACGACAGAGCATGTGGCCTGTGAGTTGTGCCGGTCAGCGGAGTTCGTACAGGTAATCACCGGAGTACGCGACTACATTACCGGTGAAGTCTTTGTGCTGCGCCATTGCTTGCGCTGCGCGTTCGCTCGAACAGAACCGCAACCAGCCTCGATGGCACCCTATTACCCGGTCAAGTACCGTCGATACAATCCCTTGAGCGCAGCGCTGCTGCGGCAATTTTACCGCTGGCGCGCCTGGCGCTGGGTGGCCCGTTTGGGGCCGTCGGGTGTCGCGTTGGAAATCGGCTGTGGCGATGGTTGGATGCTCGGAGCCTTGCGCGAGCAGGGATGGCAGGTCGTCGGGACCGAACGGTCGGTAGAGAGTGCGGTGATTCCCGCTCGAGAGCGCCGCGTGCCGGTCTTCGTCGGCGAACTGGATGCGCTGCGTCCGGCTGCACGGTTTGACGCTATTATCCTCTTCCATGTGCTGGAGCACATGGACGATCCCGTGAGGGTTCTGCGGCGCTGCGCCGCTCTGCTCAAGCTAGGAGGCATGATTATTGTGGCCGTTCCCAACTGGCGCAGCTGGCAAGCGCGGTGCTTTGGCACTGCCTGGTTTCATCTGGACGTGCCGCGGCACCTTAACCATTTTTCCCGGCGCGCGCTTTCTCTTACCGCGGAGCAAGCTGGCTTACAGATCGCGCGGACGAGCTCTGTCTCGTTGGAGCATGATCCCTATGGGTGGGTGCAAAGCGCGCTCAATCGTTGCGGATTTCCGCAGAACCTGCTGACGAAATGGCTGATGGGGATGTCCGCGGAAGAGCAATCGGTGGCGGGCTGGGCGGCGATGTTCGCACTCAGCGTGCTGCTGGCGATCCCCGCCGGGGTGCTGGCGTTGGCCAGTTGGTGTGTTGGCAGGGGAGCGGTGATGGAAGCGTGGGTAACGAAGTCATGAATCACTGGCAACTTGCCATACCAACAGTAGATAGGCCATGACGGGGGTGGTCCGCGTTCTTATGAGTTGCACGCTATTAATCGCCGGAATTTTCGTCGCTCCCTACCTTTTGCCGCCTAGTTCCGCGGCCACGAGTGCGTCGACGATGATTGGCTTTAATAATGCTCTTGCATATGTTCTGTATCTCATCGCGGCGTCCGTGAGCGCATGGATCCTGAGCCGTCCGGTATCTTGGAAGGGGCCCGCCCTTGTTCTTCCGGCATCGGCCGGGTCGTTTTGGCCAACGGCATCGGTGTGGTGGGTTGGCCTCGTGCATGCGGTCGGCTTTCTGCTGCTCTATAGCTACAAGAAGCAATTTGTGTTCGCCGATGGGCTGTATTTCCAGCATGTGGCGCAGCGTGTTGCCTCCGGTGGGATACCGTATTCAACCGTAGGCTTCATGTATGGACCTGCAACGTTGTATCCTGTGGTGTTCCTGTCGAAGTTCATGTCCGTCACCGATGCATACGCGATGTATTATGTGGCGGTTTACCTCACTGGTTTGTATGCGCTGTTTGCCATGCTGCGCTGGTGTGTTGCGAAACAGGAGCGCGCGGATCGCATCTTCATTGCTCTTGCGGTGGGGTTCTTTAATCCGATTACCGCATTGAACTATACGTTTGTGCGGCACCTCTTGCCTGCGCTGACGGTGCTGACGGCGTGGGGCTATCTCGCGAAGGGCGGTTGGGGGCGATTCGTGCTTGGGGCAGGAATGTTGTGGATGAGCCTGATGTATTCACCGGATGTGGGCATTGTTGCTGCAGCGGGTGTTGCAGTTCTGATCTTGGTTCAATACGGCTCGAATCTGTGGATGAAATTCCGCTATCCTTCTGGGGCGCGATCAACAGCCTCTCGACCCCTGGGAATCCTCAAGATGCTGTTGCTGCCTGGTTTTGCCCTTTCCATGATGCTGATTGTTTTTGCGATGATTCCTCCAGGAATTGTGAATCTCGGACGTTACGCGGAAGTGGTATCCCGGTTTTCTGCCGGCGGATCCAACACTCCAGTTGAAGCGAGTATTCCGCTGCTGGCACTGCTAGGACTGCTTGTTCTTATTCTTACAGGAACGATTGCTTTGCTGAGCAAGCATGGCCTGCGGGGGGCAGCGGTTCCTTTGGTCGCACTGTGTGTGACGTGCGCGATGATGCAGCGTGCAGCGTTTGGCAAACCGGATGTCGTGCATATCGCGTATGCGGCACTTCCAGCGCTCATCGTATGTTTTGCCGTCTTCCCAGCGATTTTAGGGTCGCGGAAGGCGCGGACGGGGTTGACCATCGCCGCGCTGGCGCTTGCATTGCCCCTGCAGTATTACCATGCGTTGTTGTTCCTTCCTTTCTTTGCTTCGCGCGCTGGCGCTGGGTATCACGCGAAAGACCAAACCTCCGCGGCTAAGCGGCCAATTACGGTACAGCTTGATGAACTGGTTCAGGCGATTGGCGCGGACCGGGCGTACTACATGCATAATTTGATGTACTATAGCCTGCCCATCATTATGAAGCAGCGTCTTCGCCAAGCACTTTACGCTACCATCCCTGAAGAAGTCTTCACGGACCGTGAAGTCCTAGCTTCAATTGCTCAGCTTGCTGGTTCGGGTGCGGCCGTCATCATTCCGCGCGATGATCTTAAGACGGACACCAGGCGGGCCCCATCCCTCAGCCCGAGATTTGTCACCATCATCGATTCCTTGACAGCCTCACCGCTTCAGGGGTCGCGGGTGTATCGCGTGGCGTGGATGGCCCAGCACGCGCTGTGGCAACCATTTGTGGATTATGTCCAAGTGTGTTACGAAGTGCGTGCAGAGACACACGATCTGGTGGGCTTCGTGCCGCCGGCCGCTGGGCTCCCGGCACATTGTCAAGATGCAGCAAACCGTCATGCTCTTTAACAGTTTGTTGTTTCTGTACGTCTTTCTTCCCGTGGCCTACTTTGTCTTCTGGAGACTCCGAACCAAATCGGCCCGGTACGTGTGGCTCACGGTCACCGGATACATTTTCTACAGCTTCTGGAACTACAAATTCTGCGCCCTGCTGGCATTCTCGACAATTGTGAGTTACGCGGCGGGGCTGGGTTTTCTGCGATGGACGGATGCGAGACGGCGAACCCTCTGCCTGATACTCCCCATCGTCAGCGACCTGGCCATCCTGGCATTTTTCAAGTACGCGAACTTCGGACTGGAGACGCTGGCGGAATTGAGCCGCTGGACGGGGCATTCGTTTCAGCCGGGGCTCCTGCAGATCGTGCTCCCGGTCGGGATTTCCTTCTACACTTTTCATAACATTTCGTACGTCGTGGACAGCTATCGCGGCACGATCAAACCGACTCGCAACTTCTGGGAATACGCCTGTTACGTGTCGCTCTTCTCGCAACTCGTGGCGGGGCCGATCGTCCGGTTTCGACAGATTGAGGCCGATCTTGACCGCATCGATACCACGGACAGAACGCAGTATCTCAGGGAGGGCTGGTCATTCTTTGTGATCGGCATGATTCAAAAGGTGCTGGTCGCCGATACGATCGCGGTCATTATCAATCCGGCGCTCGCGCACTACGAGACGCTCTCTACGGTGGACAGCTGGCTCTGTATGTTGGGGTACGCCTACCAGTTGTATTTTGATTTCGCCGGGTACAGCCACATGGCGGTCGGGTTGGGTTTCCTGTTCGGGTTGCGGATTCCACAGAATTTCAATTCGCCGTATAAGGCGCTGAACATCGCTGATTTTTGGAGGCGGTGGCACATCTCCCTGACGTCGTGCCTGCGCGATTACATCTACATTCCGCTCGGTGGCAACCGGGGGCCGGGCTGGGAGGTGACCCGGAATATCCTCATCACGCTCCTGATCGGCGGGCTCTGGCATGGAGCGAGATGGACGTTTGTGTGTTGGGGTTTCTACCATGGGCTGCTGCTGGTTGCCTACCGGGCCTGGGGCCGGCACTGGGATCGATTGCCGGTCCCCGCCCGCCGAATCGGAACCTTTCTACTCGTTCTGATCGGATGGGTCCTGTTCCGATCCGACACCTTTGGGATGGCTGTCACCATTTTGAGGAAGATGTTGTTTTTTGAGTCCGGGCAGCTGCTGGCCGGAGCATGGACGCTGGTGGCGTGCCTCACCGTCGCGGGCTTCCTGGCACACGCGTGCCGCAATGCATTTGAGCTCCAGCATCGCTGGCGCGTGCCGCAGACTGTGGCCCTCTCATCGCTGTTTGTGCTCTGTCTGTTGGAGATCACTGGGGCGCGGCCGTCACCCTTCCTATACTTTCAATTCTGACATACGGCAGGTGGCGACGATTGAGCTCATCGAAACCGAGATTCCCGCAACACGCCTAAGCAAGACGGTGGCAGTGGAGCGAAAGACCGACCCGTTGTCATGGCTGCTCCCGCGGATCATCGGGCTGCTGCTGGTGACGGATATTCTCTTTCGGTTTCTGCCATTCGATCTCTTCTGTTTTCGGGCGTGGGAATATATGACGCGTTACCAGGAACCCGGCGCCATCTTTCAGGCGAATGCGCAATTCCAGAGGGATCGGACGTACGGAAACCTCGCCAACATCGCCAATTTGCCGCAGTGGCGGCAGTACAGGCCTCAGCAATTCACGACTGATGCGCACGGCTTTCGAAACCCCCCGCTGCCTATGGACGGGCCGGTAGCGGCGTTGTTCGTGGGCGACTCCTTTCTGGCCGGCGATGCGGTGTCCGACGGGGACACGCTCACCGCTCAATTGAGCGCCTTGACGGGGCTGCAGTTTTACAACGCCGGCGGGCCCTATGCCTATGCGACAACCGTCCGCTTGCTGAAGGGCAAGCTCGGCCTGAAACGGGGGCGGGTGATTGTCGTGCAGACACAGGGCGTGTCAGGCCCGATGCTGCGGGACGCAGAGCTCGGGACGCGCGGGAGCTGGAGAGCGCGGATGTTTCGGGCGTTGACAGGCGCGCATGGCGATCGTGTCGAGAGTTGGGTGCGCGGGTGGCTGCGTGTCTCCCCGCTGCGGGTCGTGTTACAAAAGGGCTATATGGCGCTGTCGAACGATCGGATCTTGCCGAACGTCTACGCTGACAAGGCGATTGCCCGCCAATTGCGCAGCGGAGACACCATGCTGTTCTACCGTCCGGAAGTTGAAGCCTGCCGGGTGAGGCGTGACATGGCGGACGTAGCCGAATACCTCACATGGCTCGCCATCGCCTTGAAGCAAGAAGGGTTTGATCTTGCGGTGGTTCTTGTGCCGAACAAGTACTCGGTCTACCACTCGCTGCTGGCCGATGGGATTAATGATCCGCCGCTCGCAAGACATCCGTATGCACAGTTGGAGGAACGGCTGACATCGTCCGGGTTGGACGTGCTTAACCTTACCCCACAGTTGCAAGCATGTGCAGCTCGGCAGGCGGAAGCGGGACAGTACCTGTATTGGCTCGATGATACGCACTGGAACCGGGACGGGATTACCGTGGCAGCGCGATCCATTCAGCAGGCGTGGTTTCCATCGGAGAATGCTCAGCCTGCTCGCGATGTCTGCGCGGATGTATCCACGCGCGTGGTGAAATGAGTAGCCTGGCGACCCTGACGGGGAGCGGGACGGCGCAACACCTGCGCGAGGGTGCGCGTCAAGCGTTCGTCCCGTCGCCCACGAAAGCAAAGACGCTCTACATCTCGTATGACGGGGTGCTAGAGCCGCTAGGAGAGTCGCAGGTGGTCAGTTATCTTGAGCGACTGGCACAGGGCTGCGCCATCACCCTCCTGTCGTTTGAAAAGGCGCGTGATCGGCGGGATGTCGCGCGGTGGCTTCAGATGCGTGCGCGGCTGGACGCTGTCGGCATTCACTGGGTCGCCCTGCGATACCACAAGCATCCACCGGTTCTGTCCACGGCGTATGATGTGCTCCGCGGCGGTCGGCAGGCTGTTCGCTGGGCGGCGCGGCACCGGACAGGCCTTGTGCACGCCCGCGGCTATGTGGCGGCTTTGATCGCCCTGCTGGTCCAGCGGCGGTACGGCAACCCATGGATCTTCGACATGCGGGGTTTCTGGGCGGACGAGAAAGTTGAGGGAGGGCAATGGTCGCGGCGCTCATTCGTCTATTGGGTGACCAAACGGTGCGAGCGGCGCTTCTTTGAATCGGCACAGGCCGTTGTCTCGCTCACCCAAGCGGGACGGCAGGCCATCGCCCGGTTAGGTTATCGGGTCCGTTCCGAGATGCCGATTGAAGTGATTCCGACGTGCACCGATCTGACGCGCTTTCGGCCAGGCACGAAGGACGCTACGCTACTGTCCCGCCTCGGTCTGGCGGGGCATCGCGTCATCGGGTGCACGGGCTCGCTGAGCCATTGGTACTTGCGATGGCCCATGCTGGAGTATCTCGCCTATCTGGTGCACCATCTGGAGCTGGTGAAAGTTCTGATCCTCACGCGGGAAGATCGCGTACGGTTGCGTGCTGACGCGTTGCGTGCGGGCATCCCTGCGGAGCGGCTCGTGGTGACCTCCGCTCCCTTTGCCGAGATGCCGCGCTACGTGCGGTTGATGGATGCGGGCCTCTTCTTCATCCGCCCGTGCTTCTCCAAGCAGGGTTCTGCGGCCACGAAGTTAGGAGAATTTCTCGCGACGGGTGTGCCGGTGGTGATCAACGATG
>OBEQ012261799.1_pt1 | contig 11546 bp, 15 predicted proteins | sample 1670901 | NCBI WGS metagenome assembly OBEQ01 (sample SAMEA104232315, study PRJEB22302) | groundwater metagenome | biome: forest; feature: aquifer; material: groundwater | place: USA | collected 2011-08-07 | depth 5.4 m | reverse complement strand
GGTGCAGTGGATTTTGCCCGATAGAACTTTATCTACTACTAATTCCAGTAACCCATCTTCTATAAGTACTCGATGTCCTTTTTTTACATCCTTTGAAACATCAAAATCCATACTAAAATCTTTTCCAATCACTACTTTTTTACCTGCTTTGATTTCAACTGGAGTTTCCAATTTACTTACCCGGATTTTTGGACCTTGCAGATCTTGCAATATTGCAATGGGCTCATTTAGTTTTTTACTCACTGCCCGAGTATGTTTCATTAAGAGTAAATGGTTCTCATAGGTACCGTGAGAAAAATTTAACCGCGCTACATTCATACCAGACTTAACCATACGTTCAAGCATTTCAGAGCTTTCGGAGGATGGCCCAATCGTGCAAACAATTTTTGTGTGTTTCATACTACCATTTTAATTTTCTTGAATTTTAAGTATATCAATATATTCAAGAAATTTGAAATAAAAAAATACGGCAGTTGCTGCAACTGCCGTCGTACTAACTTAGCTCTGTGCCTGAATCACCAAGGAAAGTGCATGACGTAAATTATCTGAAATTTTTCTATTACTTCCTTGGTGTTGGGTAGCGATAGCCCGCAGGTCCGATCTATCCTGGCCAGTAATCTCAAAAAATGCACGCTGGCTCGGATAGTTAACCATAAAAAAGTACCACTCTTCATCAATTTTTATAATCAGCCACCGCGATGTATGATCCAAGCACACCCAGGTTCTAGGCGATACAACTGCAAGATCTGGGTATCGCTGTACACTCCACTCAAAACCCAAACGCCGATAAAAACTTTTCCATGTTGCTAGCCAAAGCTCGCCTCCTGCCTGCAGCTGGAATCCATGCCAACTTTCCACAATATAAGCACAGAGTCCTGCCAAGTAATTTTCTGTGCTCATTTTTCGTTTTAAAGTCTTTGATTTAGAATCTTCAGAAAAGTTTTTAGAAACTTTAATTATAACTTGAAGGTTGGAATCTGACCTCCAAAATTGCCACCACTTTTTCATCTGTTGTGCCTCCTTATTCGTACAAGTAAATCTAAAAATATAACTTGTAACTATAGTAGAAAGATACCTTCTGGTCAAGCTGCAATCTTAAAACAACCCCATTTGTTTTGGTTTTAAAGAAAGCTTTTCTCGTTCTTCTGGTGTATAAATATGTACTGTCCCATATACTCCATCGTACCCAGGCTGAATATGCACAGTACCTGCCCGCATGCGTATAATCGCATCTGTTATTTCTCTCCCTATAACTGTAGTCAACTCTTCTTTGCCTAAATCTAAGAGTAATGCAAACTCTGTATGCGCTTTAAGCAGGTCTTCGTATTTTGTTTGTACTTTTTTACTGCTCACCCCTACAGCAAATACATCTGCAATTATTTCTTCTAAAGGGATTGTATTTTTAAATGGTACTGCACGCTGTGGCTCATACCCTAATTCCCTGTCACCTAAATCTTCTACACGCGCAAGCACTCCCCGAAGCAGCTTTTTTTTACAAATTGGACACACGCCGCCTAAACGTTTTGTTTCCTTAGGTGTACAGCTAAACTTACAGTCTGCGTGACCATCTAGATGATACCTGCCTTCTTCGGGAAAAAATTCTATAGTGTATAAAAACTTGCTTGGGTTATGTTCTTTAATGATTCGGATTATTTCTTGGTAAGACAGCTTACCCGCTGCAATATCAAAACAATTAGCTTCTCTGCCTAAACGGTGCAAACTATGTGGATCTGAGTTAGAAATTAAAGCAATGTCATCTAACTTACTCACTTGCCAGTTCATTTTGGGATCACTGGAAAGTCCTGTTTCTAAAGCAAAAATGTATTTAGCTTGTTCGCCATAGGCTTCTTCTAAAGAATTAAAGCCAGATAAAGACCCAAACACCCCAAAATGTGGCGTCCAGGCGTGGGCTGGGATTACTTCAATTTCCTGATTCACGCTTTTACAAATTTTTACTAGTTCATCGCAGTGTACTCCGGTAATAGGACGACCATCTGAAGCTACATTACAACCACGCTCAACAAACGCTTGGTTTAAAGCTGCTGCAATTTCTCGCGAAGGCAGAAAAAGCAAATTATGCACCCGGCGTACTTTTTCTCCTTGTTTATATATAGAAGAAACTTCGGCCGTGTACATGAAACGTACCTTGGACTTACCGGATTTTAAACAGTATAGCCCAGGCTCAGCTTCTTCTAAGCTTTCCCCTAATTCTTCAAACCACTTTGGATGAGTGCAGTCCCCTGTACCCACCACCCCAATACCTTTTTTATCGCACCACTCAGCAATATTTTCTGGGGTAAGTAATTTGCTACAAGCCCGCGCGTATTTGGAGTGAATATGTAAATCAACGTAGGTTTTCATTGCATATTATAATTACGATAATGCATTTTAGCATAAAAAGAGCTTGGAAATATAAAAAAAGAGAGCTAGGGAATTCCTAACTCTCCTAAGTCTGAACAACGATATACTGCTGCAACCTTACAGTTCGCGCGCCCAAGGCAATGGCGAATCTTTTTCAGCCTTTTTATCAACTTCTTTGGCAATCGCGTCTCTTACTGCAATCTTCCCAACAAAGAGAAGTGCGTAAGAAACCAAATAAACCAGACTCAAAAACCAGTGCCCGGATCCTGGTAAAAAAATCAGCAGGGCCATCCAAGTAAGAAAAGAACGCGCCTTACTGGGCAAAGATGCTGGCAAATACAGGATCTCAATCAGGCTCCTGCTACCTAGCAGGACCTTTGTACGATCTTTAATATCCTCTACAACTGATATAAAGATCAAGCTCGCAAAAACAAAAAGGTTTACAACGATACCAAAGAGAAACACATATACCATGGCTGGATCCAAAACTGGCAAGAGCGAAGCTCCAGGCAGCCCAGGAACCACGAGTGCAAAAAATGCCAGCGGTGCCGTTAAAACAGCGATCCAAGAAACAATTTCAAGAACAAAATAAAATGCACTTTTGCCTTCGTCTGTTCTTGGATTTGCTTGCCAATAGGAGCGCAGAATGCTTGCAAGTTGGGGCGGGGCACTGTGGTTACTTTCTACTCCCCGAAAAATTTCTTCATCTGTACGAGCCATTTTTTTCCTCTTTTCTGTTTTAAAGCTAGCTTATGCTAGCTGGTTTGTGATTCTTCTTTTCATAAAAAAAATCTTGAACAAAACGCCGTTATAATACCACGAGTTAACATGTTTGTCAATAAACAAAAAACGGCCAAAAATGTTTTGACCGTTGAAAAAAATACACCATACAGCTACGAACTTTTTGAAATTGTTTTATTTGTCATCCAGATTATCAGACCACATAAAGCCATTGCAAGCCCTGATGCCATAACCTGGAGCCAGAAAAACATGGAAACAATATAGACAACTTTTTGTGTGGTTGGGTCTGTAATCAAATGGAACTTATCACTACCCGTACCAAGCAAGCCCAATATAAGGCTGCAAACAAAAACTATTGTCAATCTTTTTATTATCTTGCGTTCGTATTGACTCATGTGTGTTTCTCCTCATTACGAACTTGGCTCAGCGCTACTGCATGCTTGGCATTGTATTTTTGCAAAACTATAGTTAACACCCTCAGTGCAATAGAAGCCCCTACCAACCATATCACTGACAGAAGTAAAAAATGGCCTAAGGAATCAAAAATAGTTGGTCGCACCCACCCCAGCTGTACAAAAAATGCTAAGGTAGATACAAACACTGCAGCAATTGCTAACTCAATCAGAAAGGATCGTACTGTTTTTTTCATTGCATTGTCCTCCTGTGATACATAGATTACATTCAGAGTGTTTCCAGTGATTATAGGTACATTCACATTTTTTTGCAAACCTAGCTACAATAGCTTACTTGAACCGATACACAAACAGCTCGTGCGGCAAAGTCATACTAATGCGTTCGAGGGGTTCTAGTGTAGGCAAAGGAAAGTCTTTGCAAATTACTAGTGTCCCTGGTTTACAACTCGCCAAAAGTTTAGCTTCTACCTGCTTCATTACGGGAGGGTACAAATACGTATATACTGTGGTTGCAAAAGCGAGATCTACCCCTAAAAAATTTTCTCGCAAAAACTGTACTTGACCTTGCAGCTGTCGCCCTCGAAGCTTTGCAAGTACATGTGTCCACCTGGTAAGCTCTATGCCTGTTCCTCGCGCGCCGGTAGCGCGACTTACTGCTAAGACTACACTTCCATCTCCACTACCTAAATCTAGAAAATGATCACCCGAAGAAAAGCCATAACGTTTGAGAATAGGTAGTAGGTCAGACCCAGAAGATCGCACAAACGGCACTTGGGTCTGCATAAAACCCAACAACGCACTGCACATAATAAAACATAAAACCAAACACCAGAGCAGTGAAGTTAGTAAAAAAAGAGTAAGCCACATGGAACTATTTTATCACGAATATTTCTCACACGAATGTATTATATACCTATAAAACTAGCCACTATAGCAACTGTTCTCCGCACAAGAGCGTAAAACAAAACCGCGAGACTCTTTTTTTTGAGCTCGCGGCAGACGTATTATTCTGAAATAGGTTCCCCACTCTCAGTAACTTCTTTCACATGTGGGTCTTTTAAAGAAAAACTCTGAACTGTTGCAATTCGAACAAATGGCTCTGGCCGATCAATCCAGTGGTGCTCTATCTCTCCCTCTTCACCAATAGCTTTTGCTAAGGTTAACCCCTCTGGCAACACAATATATCCAAACCTATTGTCTCGCTTGAGAATTCCCTCCTCAACTCGGGAGAGGTCTAAGTATTCAATTTTCCACGATGAATCATCACCCCAAATGCAGCCTGCCACAAACCCAAAGGTAGGCGGATAGTAAATTTCACAAAAAACGCCATACTGACTGTCATCCTTGGGGTCTCTGCTTGGATGTTTTATAACTTTACACCCAACTGGCAGCTTTGCTTCACTAAGTTGTTTTTCAAAGCAACAGTCTGTAACTGGCGGCACATACAGATCAACTGGGCAAAAACCACCCGCACTTCTCTCTTCTCCCCCAATATCCTGCCAGCGGTTTTGGTCGGGAAACAACTCCATAATCCGAGTTGCGGTGTAGTCTGCTGAATAAAGGGCAAAGTGCCTGCCATTTTTTTCAAAATAACAAAAGGTGTTGAAGAAGTCAGAATAGTTACGAACGTATGGCTCTCCAAACGGTTCACCGTTCAGAAAAATACCAATTTGTAACCAGTTCCAAAACCCAGGGCCATTTTCCACTGTTGCAATTTCTTTAGCAGTAAATTCAATCGTCTTGCTTGTTTCCATATAGTTCCTCCTTGGTTAATCTAACCAGAAACTATACCATATTAATTCGCTACAATCAAGAGCAACTAAAAATGGGCAAAACAATTGTTTTGCCCATAAACAATGGCTCAAGTTTTTTAGGTATTCCTAACGCTTACCTGCAAGCTTAAAGCCAATATAAGCCAGGAACCCTGCTACTAATACTCCAACATAACTTACCCACACTGGAAGAGTAGTTGTACCTATTATAATAGTGCATCCTTGTATACTGCGTACTAAGTGAGCTGCGCAAATAATAGTGAAGATTACCGCGACTGTCTGCAAATATGTTTTTTGTTTCATATAAATATTAATTGCTTAGTATTGTTATTTTAACACTCTCAGTATTTTCTCTAAAGCAATCTATTGACAAAAATACAAAAATAATACATAATTATGTATTATTTTTGTATTTTTTTTCTAACATGACTAAAGGAGGAGACAATGATCACAGTTAAATTAGTTACTGCTGGTAACTGCGTTAAAGAAATAGAACTTGAAGACAGAGAAACTCTTACAGGGCTGCTCAGAAAAACCGAGACTTCTGTAACCAATGCCCAGCTGTATCTTAACGGTAAGCTGGTACAAACAGATGGAAGCGAGGTAACCCTGGAACACCAAGACATTGTTATAGTGGTTCCAGAAATAGTTGCTATTTCGTCTCTAGAACAAGCTAAAGAATTATTTGGAGACGAGTTAGGTGACAAATATTGGACCGACTGTAGCTACAGCGAGATTAGAGAGATGGAAGAAATTATTAACCGAAGGGCTGAGCTTGCTGCTACACACGGCTTTGAAGAAATGCCTGAAGATCTTGGGCAACAATCTTTTGATGATGCCACAAAATAGAGAAAGGAGACAGACTATGGCACAATTTGGGTCAGCAGAAACCAAACTTGGGGTAACCAGGGCTGTATACAGCTATTTAACCTCTGAAGTGCGCGATATCCTCGCATGCATTAGCCCTGACGATATAACCGACACACTCATGCGATCAGTGAGGCCGTACGGTTTGGGAGAAATAAATCGGGAATATGGTCTTGATAACTTCCACACCAGAATTATAAACAAAGTGAGGGCATGGCATGCCTCATCTCTTAAAGGAATGAGTAACTTCCAAAGCCAATATCCTACAAGCGGCTCTGAAGAAGGCATCCGGGAAAGCATGAGCCAGTTAGCATCGATTGGCACCCGGTTCATTTACGTGTTTGAGGGTGAGTACGAAGGGTATAAAGCAGTGGCTGAGTCGCGAGGCATACATACTCGTGTAGTACATTTTGGTACAGACCCGAGCCGGCTTGAACCAAGTGTGTGGTATATTTCCAACCCAAGTGCTCGGGATGGAAATATTATCCCAGATGAAATCATCACGGCCATTTGCGATGCAGGCCACACCGTGTGGTACGATTTATCGTACTTGGGCATGACAGAACCTCACGTGTTTGATCTCAGCCACCACAACATTGATGGTGTGTTTATTTCCTTTAGCAAGCCCTTTGGCTTATTTTACCACCGTATTGGTTTTACATTCACCAAAGTACCAATGCCTGGACTGAAAGGAAACATCTGGTTTAAGAATGTCGCCTCACTCACGATAGCAGACGAAGTAATGAACGCTATCAGTTTGCCCTTTTATACTGCAAAGTATAAAGAGTGGCAAGAAATTGAAGTAGCTGAGTTAAATGACGACCTGGAGAAAATGTTTCCAAGCCTGACTGGGGCTGAAGATCTTTTTATTCCCAGTCATGCGTTCCTTCTGGCACATATCACACCTGCTACTGCAAAACAGCTGCCAGCAGAAGTTCAGGACTTTCTTGAACCGTTTAGTAGAGCAGGGGGGTACCGAGTGTCACTCACACCTCGGTTTTTGGTAGCAGAAACAGAACTGGATGACTAACTGCATGTAAATACATGCAGCCAACAAGCGCGCTATGCCCATAGCGCGCTATTTTTTTATCCAAAAATGCTTTGACTAAAAGCCAGTCTACCAGTATTATGCTTAGTTATACTAGTTTGCAGTTTAACAAAAATAGGGAGGGGAATAATGAGTAACGAAGACCAGGATCTTAAAGATGGTCATGAAGAAGAACCAGACAATGAAGATGAGGAAAATAACCACGAGCATGAGCCAGTACACTATTTTAAAATCAATAAGAAAGTTTGGGTTGCAGCATTTTTAAAATGGTGGCTAAAAATAGGCATTATCTATATTAGCCTAAAGTTTTTTTACGTAGGAATGTTCTGGGTAAACACATTACTGCTTTCACTGGCTTTGTGGTTTTTTATCTCTGTTATGTGGGCTCGCTCGCGCTTTTATGTAAAAAGGCTTTTGCAAACAAGATACGATAAGTTCCACACAAAAAAACTAAGCAGAATGGAACTCTTTGCCGCGTTACAAAAGTTTGATAGAGAAGAGGATTATTCAAAAGAAACTCTTACTACTATTCTTTCTTACGTACCTTCTGCGGTGTGTAGGCGAGGGTTGGCTGTAGTTCATAGACCGTCTCGGTATTCTTCTGTAGACGCTGAAGGGCTTACCAATACGGGCGACCAAATGAATGTAAGCGTTAAGGCTCCTGAAGAAGAGGAAGTTGATAGTGAAGGTTTTGTTGGTAACTACAAGCTCTGGCGCTGGAATGGTTGGCTATTTATACTCCACCGAAGCTCGTGTTATGACCATACCTATCTAGGAACTGATTCACCTGATGATAGGTTTCCCGAGATTCTTGCAATTCAGTATAATCCGGAAAGCTTAGAACCACTCGCTATTGGAACACTAGCCTACGATCCGTATACTGAGTTTGCTTTACATGAACTAGGTTTTTGCATTGGCAACTGTTACGTCTATTTTATAGACAGAGATGATGACGAACCAAAAAATTTAGAAAAATCATTCCTTTTCATGAGAACTTTCCCATTTGAAAAAAATGGATAATTTCTATGAGAAACAAAAACGCCTCTAAGGATTTTTCCTTGAGGCGTATTTTTTTTATTAGATCGATTCTCTCACTTTTTCTGCATGTGCGAGCCTGGCAACCACTAACCAGTTGAGTGGTATACCCATAAGGTCCACAATTTTATCCAGTTTTACCCTTTCAGACGGAGCGAGTTTTGCTAAGTAGTCGTCGATTTGCTCTTGCGTGTATAAAGCAACTTTGGCTTTAAAAGAGCGGACTACTTCTAAAAGTTTTTGCCAGTTTTCATCGTCTGGTTCTGCTCCAAGCTCTGCTGCCAGTTCTTGTTCTGTTTCTTGGGTCATGCCTTTTCTCCCTTCTTGTGCCCAACAAGAGCAATAGCAATGAGTATATGTAAGTCCACCTTGCCTGTCTTTGCTATTCTTTTTAATTCGGCTTGTTTCTTTTTTGACAAGCCTTTAAAAAAGGTGTCAAGTTCTTTTTGGGAAAACTGACGAGCTTTTTTGAGTATGCGCTTGAGTTTTTTTATAGCCGTATCGCGTTCTTTGTCGGACATAACTTTACGCTCCTCAGCTTGTACAAATGGTTTTGTTTTTTTACTCATTTAGTCCTCTTTTTAATTTTTTGTAATAACAAAAAAACATAGTAACACATAAAATATAAATTGTCAATATAACCGCTCATTGTAACTAAAAAAAGATCCCGAACATATCGGGATCTTTTTTTAAAGGGCGACTACCTACTTTCCCCACTGCATGCGCAGTAGTATCATTGGCACAAGCTGTTTTGACTTCTGAGTTCGGAAAGGGATCAGGTCGGACCCAGCCGTAAATGTCACCCACGCAAAACCCCATAAAGGGTTTTCCGCGGACAACATTTGTCTGCGTTGGTAGAAAATTGTACTAAACTAGAATCTGCTCTTCTCTCAACAGAAGAGATCAAGAAAATTAAAACTTTTGGTTGATTAGTATTGCTCGGCTGAACACATTACTGTGCTTACACCTGCAACCTATAACTCGCAATAATCGTTAGATCCGTATTGCTACTTCACTAACAATTACTTTGAGGAAATACGCAGTAGTCTTCTGCGAACCTCTCGGGAATTGCTTCCCAACGAAACCTAGTCTTGTGGACAGCTTCGCGCTTATATGCTTTCAGCGCTTATCTGAACTAAACCTAGCTACCCCGCCATGCCCTTGAAAGGACAACGGGTACACCAGAGGTTTATACATCTCGGTCCTCTCGTCACGTGTTCTTCTGTCGCCAGAAGCGTAGACTATATCTTCATCCAACACTTGAGATTAGGTAATTAAACCATACTCTTAGACTTTCGTACTCTGAAAAATTCAGAGGTTGGAGTCGGCGTATTATAATCTGCAAACAGCAGACTATCTCCCCTTTCGGGTCAGTCGTTACGGGGTCAACCTCGTCCCTTTTAAAAAGGACGGGCGACTTCCCACGGTATTGTCTTAATAATTCTGGTTCTCATGTTCTATAACTACGAGACCGTTTATAGTTACAGTTATCAACGAATGCAGATCTTATTAAGATTTCACCGTTATTAGCCGAATTTTCAATGCGAATTACTTCGCAGAGTAGCAATCACTTTACTAGAGATGTGACCACTCAAGTTTCGTACACCCACAGCAGATAAGGACCAAACTGTCTCACGCATGTTATTCTATTTGTTTCCAAATAGCATGGACTATATCTTCACCCTTCTCATTAAAGAAGGGGCCAACGTGTAGTCTCTACAGGGTCAATCGCGGATTACTCCATTGCGACGACTTCCCTCGGTATTCCCATACTTTGACTAACTGTCATAAGTGAAGGGTTCACCGATATAGTTGGTGCTTTGACAACATTACTGCTGCCACACGCCGTACCCATTTAAGGGTTAACGTTTTGAACCCAGCTCGCGTACCACTTTAATAGGCGAACAGCCTAACCCTTGGGAGCTTCTTCACCCCCAGGATGTGATGCATGTAATTCCATTATTACTAATGGCATAGACTATACCTTCACCCAACACCTTGTATAAGGCTTGTTCGTAGCCATATACATTAGGACTTCCTTACTCTGGTTACAGAATAAGGTGTTGGGGACTAGCGTCTTAGCCTCTGGGATTACCAGAGACTCCATCTCTTTCGAGATAAGTCGTTACGGGGTCAAGTCCGGTGTTACACCGGACCGACTTCCCACGGTATTGTCCATATATACTGAGTTCAAGATATATGGAGTCCACCGTTATGAGCTAGTTGTTGTGCATTCCAGATTACTCCGGAAGCGACCCTTGTTACAAAGCCGACATCGCACAATTCCAGTGTTTCTACTGGCGTAGACTATATCTTCATCTTATCAGAGATTTTAGTCCGCCAAAGGCAGACATGATCTTCTTTTGTGGTGATAAGAGTCGGCGTATTACCTTACACATAGTGTAAAGCCTCCCCTTTCGGGTCAGTCGTTACGGGGTCACGCAATCTTATACCTCATCTCATTAATCAACAAATTACTTACTAAATTTCCTAAATAATCCATTGAACGAGAAGGAATATAGGTCACGAACGTATCTTTATGCTTTTGGATTTGACTTTGAATACCTAATGATAGTAATGCGGTCTGAATAATTACATGCTCTTCTAAAGAATAGCTTTGCGTATTCAAACGTATAGCGTTACAATCATTTCTTTTATACCCATCATCCATAATCCAAATAGCTAACGTAAGTGGAGTAATTATTTTAGGTAACTGACTAGGAACTTGCTTAATATTGCCAAGATAAAATAGTTCAAAGAACTCTTCTAACTCTGGTCTGCTATGCGACCTGAAAGTATAAGACTCATAGTATTTACTAGTACGATTATCAAACCTTTTACGGAATGTAATTTTACCACCTAAATACCTTAAGTGATTATATTTCCACTCAATATATATACGCTGCTTGGCACTATGCTCGATTTTTAGGCGAACATGTTTACCATTGCGTTCTAAGCAAGCATCTCCTAAGAGAGTGCCAATAATAATTTTTCTTTGCGGACTTCCCACGGTATTGCCGATTACATTGTTTAGTATACGAACGTATACTTACTATACCACAAATGTAATGACGGGTTCACCGTTATAAGCCGAATTTATTTTTCTTCGAATTTTTCATCCGAGATTAGTCGGACAGACGGACGAAGAAATAGGAAGGACATCGCTGTCCATGCACCCCGATTATGTTAAGGTGCCAAACCCCCTCGTCTATGTGGACTATTGGAGAGGATCAGCCTGTTATCCCTAGAGTAACTTTTATCCGTTGGGCTTTGCGTCTTCCACTCGAACGCATCGGATCACTAACTTCT
>OBEQ010555213.1_pt1 | contig 11546 bp, 5 predicted proteins | sample 1670901 | NCBI WGS metagenome assembly OBEQ01 (sample SAMEA104232315, study PRJEB22302) | groundwater metagenome | biome: forest; feature: aquifer; material: groundwater | place: USA | collected 2011-08-07 | depth 5.4 m | reverse complement strand
GTAGTAATGGTGGGAGTGGGCACAACAGTAACTGTTGGAGTAGTAGCTGGGGGAGCATTGGGCTGGCCTTGCGGACTGGTATTGGAACCTGTATTAGTATCATTAGAAGGTGTAGAGTTATTTTGGGTAGTATCAGCGGAGGGAGTGGCCACATTTGTAGGAGTTGGTGTAATTGTTTCGGTTACAGATGGTGTGGGAGTTGTTGAATCAGAAGGTGCTGGAGTTACTGTAGTTGCCGGAGTTGGAGAGGGAGTAGTGGAGTCGGTAGGACTGGGGTTTGGGGTAGTTGCGTCAGTGGGAGCAGGAGTGGTAGTTACAGAAGAATCTGGTATCGGTGTCACCTCCTGTGCCAAAACCTGGATAGGTGCCAGCATCTGAAAAAACAGAACGGCAAAAATAGCTATTGAAGAAATAATTTTGCTCAATAATTTCACGTAAATAATTCTCCGGGCAGAAACTTTCTGTGCGGATATTACTATAGGAAACCTAAAAAAGCAATAACGTAGATCACAGTTTTTAGAAGGCAGCTGATCCATTGGGAGTACCCAAACCAGAAGGGCCATCATAACCAACTTGCCCGGTACAAAGATAAGCCGGGTTACAAGACCCGTTAGAGCCGGAAGTGACATCATGAAGAGCTGATGGATTGCCATATGGCAAGCTATTGGCAAAAGTTCCGGCAGGAATACCACCATAAGCATAAGTAGCAGCTATAATCGGAGAAGCCAGACTGGTTCCTCCCACCTGAAACCAACCTTTCAATCCATAATATCCTTCGCTGTCATAAACTGCTGCTCCGGTATTAGGATCAGCATCAGCAGAAACATCAGCAATGGTTCTTTTGCTACATCCGCTGTCATGCTGGAAAGCCGGTTTGTTTTCATAGACACTACAACCGCTGCCGGTTCCGTTCCAAACTGATTCACTAAGATAACTATTATTAGATAAATTTAAAGTAGTGCCGCCAACAGCTGTGACATATTGCGATGCTGCTGGATATGAAGTTCCATAACCACTGTCCCCGGAGCTAAAAGTAAAGGCTATTCCCGGTTTATTAAAGTGAGCATCATAAACTGTTTCACCGTTAAATTCACTGGATCCATAAGAATTAGAAACAATTTTGGCTCCCATACTAACAGCCCGATCCACAGCAGTCATTAAATTATTGTAGGTGGCAGAGCTGGCTTCCACCAGTAAAATATTACAATTCTGGCACATGGCATGGGCTACTTCCACATCCAGGGAAATTTCCAAATCCCAACCGGAATTTTTCTGAGGATAAGAATTGCCGCCATTTTGATTGACTTTTTGAAAACAGGGACTGGCAGTGGTGCCCTGGGCAACCGGACAGGAATTTATACCGGGAATTCCAAAAGTAGCGCTATATTTATTAAGATCAGCCAAAATATTAGGAGCGTCATAAGCATCAACTATGGCAATAGTCTGATTAGTGGAAACTGTACCGGGAATATTGTAAGCGCCTCTTAGCTGGGTCGGACCATATCCACTGGGAATAGACGTAACATCCGGCTGGCCTTTGCCATCAACCACTACCCGCGCATCGCAGTTAAACTCATCCTGATGTTTTCCACAAACAGCCTGATGTGGCTTGTCAGTTTTTTGTGCATAGGCAGTTGGGATAAGTAAAAATATAAATAGAGCACTCACCAGCAAATAACTAAATTTCCTCATTACTTTTAACGTAGCATAACTAAACCAAGTTGACAATATACGAGTAGTAGATATTCTAAATTTCTACGCTTCAACCTCCCGGGTTGACAAATTGCGCCTTGAAAATAAACAATTCAAATGATATAAATCTCACATGGCGGTTGAAACAAAGGGAAATGATTTTGGATATTCCCCAATCGGAACTTATGACTATTTTATAGGGCTTTATGATCAAAAAGGCTTCTCTGATGCTTGGTATGGTAAGATGGCAACCTTTGCTTTAGGCGAAGATTGGGAGTTTAGTATGTTTCCAAATAGAAGGATGATAGCTATACCTGAAATAGCTTAATGGAATAGATTAAATCCCAGGATGCACTTTGCTTATACCAGACATTATCCACCAGAGAGATTTAAGCATGATACTGATACTATTATCGACTTGATTACCAGTATAACTATCGGTCCGGATGATAAAATTTTATCTGCCAGCCAAAATTACGATAGCTTAGGATCTCAGGCTGGTTTAAAAGCCCCGCCACTTGATATCCAGCAATTTTTTAATGAGATTAAAACTTTACTAGCTCCAAAAGTCCATTCTTCTCATTCATAGGATACTTTGGGTCTTTCGGTGTATAATATCCTGTCATGTCAAATTTCAAAATTATTTCCGGATTTAAGCCAACCGGTGATCAGCCACAAGCAGTTGACATGCTTGTGGCAGGCCTTAAAAAAAGATTACCACATCAAGTACTTTTGGGTGTGACTGGTTCCGGTAAAACTTTTACCATGGCCAATGTAATTCAAAAAGTACAAAGGCCTACCTTGGTTATCTCCCATAACAAAACCCTGGCAGCCCAGTTAACCCAGGAATTTAAAATGTTTTTCCCGGATAATGCCGTGGAATATTTTGTTTCATATTATGATTATTATCAGCCGGAAGCTTATATTCCCTCATCCGATACTTATATTGAAAAAGACGCTTCTATAAATGAAGAGATTGAAAAACTGCGCCTTTCCACCACGGCTTCATTATTAACCCGCAAAGATGTGGTGGTAGTGGCCTCGGTTTCCTGTATTTATAACCTGGGTTCTCCGATTGAATATGGTCAGGCGATCCTGGAAGTAGGTCAGGGTATGAAAGCTACTTTTCAACAAATTCTAAAAATTCTGCAAAAAATGTATTATGACCGAAATGACATTGATTTTAAACGGGGCACCTACCGGGTCCGTGGTGAAACTATTGATATATTCGCATCATATTTGGACACCGGTTACAGGTTACAATTTTTAGGAGATAAAATTGAAAAAGTTTCTAAATTAGATCCGTTAACCGGTAATACTGAGGAATTGCAAGGCACTCAGGTAATTTACCCGGCCAAGCATTATATTACTCCGGAACAACGAATTGTTCCCGGTATAAAACAGATAGAAAAAGATCTAGAGTCTAGAGTCAAGAGTCTAGAGTCTAGTGGGAAATTGGTGGAGGCCCAAAGGCTGGAACAGCGGACTCATTTTGATCTGGAAATGATTAAGCAATATGGCTACTGTAATGGTATAGAAAATTATTCCCGCTATTTTGATGGCCGGGAACCTGGTTCTGCCCCTTATTCTTTAATGAACTACTTTCCCAAAGATTATTTGGTGATTATTGATGAATCCCACATTACTATTCCCCAAATCAGAGGAATGTATAATGGGGATCGCTCTCGTAAGGAAACTTTAATTGATTTCGGTTTTCGGCTCCCTAGTGCTTTGGATAACCGGCCTTTAAAGTTTGATGAGTTCCAAAGGCGGGTTAATCAAGTTATTTATACCTCAGCCACCCCGGATGAATATGAACTGTCTTTGGCAGGGGAGGCGATAGCAGAACAATTAATCAGGCCAACCGGCCTGGTTGATCCAAAAATCTCTGTCAGGCCTACTAAAGGTCAGATAGAGGATTTGCAAAAAGAAATTGAAGCCAGAGTTAAAAAACATGAAAGAGTTTTGGTAACTACTTTAACCAAAAGAATGGCCGAGGATTTGTCGGATTATTTAAAGGAAAAAGGAGTTAAGGTTAATTACCTGCATTCAGATGTAAAAACCCTGGAGCGTTCTGACATTCTAAACTCCCTGCGTTTGGGAGAATATGATGTGCTGGTGGGAATTAATTTGCTTCGTGAAGGTTTGGATCTTCCTGAAGTCTCTTTGGTGGCCATACTGGATGCAGACAAGGAGGGTTTTCTAAGATCACGAACTTCTCTTATTCAAACCATGGGTCGGGCTGCCAGACATGTTAATGGTTTTGTTATCATGTATGCCGATACTGTCACTAAATCCATGCAGGCGGCTACTGATGAAGGAGATCGGCGTCGGAAATACCAGGAACAATATAATCGGCAGCATCATATCACTCCCAGATCGATTATTAAGCCGCTTCGTGATCGTTTAATTGAACAGTTAGAAGAAGTAGAACAGGAAACCGGCAAAAAGATCCTTAAAGCAGAAGACATCCCCAGCCACGAAAGGGGACGCCTTGTGAGCCTGCTGGAAACGGAAATGAAAGAAGCCGCCGCCATCCTGGACTTTGAAGAAGCTGCCCGAATCCGGGATCAGATTAAAGAATTAAGCATTTAGGAATTTGATATAATAAAATCATGTTTAAATTTTCTAAATCTTCATACAAGGCTTTCTCCTCAACCTTCACTAATTTTTCCGCAGTTTTTTTGGCATCTTTAATTTTACCAGTGTTTACTGGATCGGTTGCTCCTGTTAACTGGCCTGTGTTATTATTAGGTATACTACTAACTGTTACGGCTGTGTACTTTTCCAGCTATTTTGCAGATAAGGGTAAACTTTAATTATGAATTTTAATAATGCAACTCAGGGTACTTTGTTATTTTACATTGCAGCCGGCGTGGTAATGATTCTGATTGTACTCGCTTACTTGTTATCCCAGAAGAAATCTTAGACTTTGAAGAAGCCGCCAGAATCCGTGATCAGATTAAGGAACGTTCCCTCTAATACTTCTTTTTCTTCTAATCCCTCTTCCAATATCTTGCAGAATTAGTTATAATGATCACTTCATTCTTCGGGAAAAATATGGCCAATGATGTAATTAAAATAAGCGGAGCCAGGGAACATAACCTTAAAAATATTGATCTGGAAATCCCTAAAAATAAGCTGGTGGTTTTTACCGGTATTTCCGGTTCAGGTAAGTCTTCTTTAGCTTTTGATACTTTGTATGCTGAGGGTCAAAGACGTTACGTTGAATCCCTTTCTTCTTATGCCAGGCAGTTTTTAGGAGTCATGAATAAGCCGGATGTGGATAATATAGAAGGACTTTCTCCGGCTATTTCCATTGATCAAAAAGCGGCTTCCCATAATCCGCGTTCCACAGTTGGTACTACTACTGAAATTTATGATTACATGAGGTTACTGTTTGCCAGAACCGGCCACCCGCATTGTCCGATTTGTGGCCGGGAAATTTCCCAAATGAGCGTGGAGCAGATTGTGGAACAAGTCAACAGTCTACAGTCTACAGTCAACAGACAAAAAGCAAGAAGAATAATGATTCTGGCTCCGATTGTTAAAGACCGCAAAGGTGAGTATTCTTCCTTGTTTGAAGACCTTTTAAAAAAGGGTTTTTCTAAGGTTAGGGTAGACGGACAAATTCGGGATTTAACCGATGATTTGGTTTTGATTAAAACCAATAAACACAGTATTGATTTGGTAGTAGACCGGTTGGTATTAGATAAGAGCGTCATTGCGAGCGAAGCGAAGCAATCTCAAGCGCAAGAAGGGATTGCTTCGTCGAAGACTCCTCGCAATGACGGAAGTAATATTCTCTCCCGACTTCATCAATCTATTGAAACTGCTCTAAAAATGGGTGAAGGATCAGTGATAGTTTCCGATGTTTTGGACGTAGCTTTAGAATTTCCGGCCAACCCTAAAAAAATGGAAGACCATCTTTACTCCGAGCGTTTTGCCTGTCCGGTTGATAATATTTCTTTGCCGGAGATTGAACCCCGAACCTTTTCTTTTAATTCTCCTCACGGTGCCTGTACCAAATGTACTGGCCTTGGCTCTTTATTAAAAATAGACCCGGAACTGGTGTTAAACCCGATTCTTTCAATTGATGAAGGAGGAATTTTACCCTGGAGTAAGCTGGCTACTTCTGAAACCTGGTTTACCAGGTTAATAGGAGCTGTTGGTAAAAAATATGACTTTGATTTAGGCACCAGATTGGGAGAGCTTTCTGAAAAAGCCAGGGATGTTTTACTCTTTGGTGCCAAAGATGAATTGTTTAAAGTAGAAGGCCAAAATCGTTTTGGCAGATGGACTCATTTTGACAGTAATTTTGAGGGGATTATTACCTACTTAGAGCGCCGATATAAAGAAACAGAATCAGACTTTGTTAAAGCTGAAATAGAAAAATATATGTTTACGGAAACCTGTCCGGAATGTCATGGTGCCAGATTAAAACCAGAAGCCTTGGGTATTACCATTGATGGGTTAAATATTACCGAAGTAACTACCCAGTCCATTAGAGAAGCCTTAGAGTGGTATAAAAAGTTAGACCCAATCCTAAATGAGAGGGAGAAGCAAATTGCAAAACCTATTTTAAAAGAAATCATTTCCCGGCTGACATTTTTAATTGATGTAGGGCTGGATTATCTAACATTGGATAGGGCTTCTATGACTTTAGCCGGAGGAGAAGCCCAAAGAATTAGACTGGCCTCTCAAATCGGCTCCGGTTTATCCGGAGTGTTGTATGTTTTGGATGAGCCATCTATTGGATTACATCAAAGAGATAACGCCAGACTAATAGAAACCTTAAAAAGACTGCGTGATTTAGGAAATACAGTGGTGGTTAATGAACATGATGCTGAAACCATGGAAAATGCCGATCTTTTGGTAGAAATTGGTCCGGGGGCTGGTGAACATGGCGGGAATGTAGTGGCAATTGGTACACCAACCGAAATTAAGAAAAATCCGGCTTCCTTAACCGGTCAATACTTATCCGGTAAAAAAACCGTGACTGTTGAAAACAGTCATCCTGAGCGACCGAAGGGAGTCGAAGGATCTCTTAAATTGTTGGGAGCTTCTGAGCATAATCTGAAAAATGTTAATGTCAGTTTTCCTTTTGGCCAGTTTGTGGCTGTTACCGGAGTATCCGGTTCCGGTAAGTCCACCCTGGTCCATGATATTTTGTATCGGGCTCTGGCCCAAAAGGTTTATGGGTCCCGTCAAAAGCCAGGTGCTTTTAAAGCCTTAGAAGGAGCAGAAAAAATTGATAAGGTAATTTTGGTAGACCAATCCCCAATTGGAAGAACCCCTAGGTCTAATCCAGCTACCTATACCGGAGCTTTTACCTTTATCCGTGATTTATTTGCGGCTTCTCCGGAGGCTAAAATCCGCGGTTATGGTCCGGGTAGGTTTAGTTTTAATGTTAAAGGAGGCAGATGTGAAGTTTGTGAAGGGGAAGGCCAGATTAAAATAGAAATGCAGTTTTTACCGGATGTGTATGTTACTTGTGAGGCTTGTGGTGGTAAACGCTACAACCGTGAAGCTTTGGAAATTCATTTTAAAGATAAAAATATCTCTGATGTTTTGGAGATGACGGTGGAAGAAGCCTTAAAGTTTTTTGAGAATATTCCCAATATTAAAAACAAAATTCAGGTATTAAATGATGTTGGTCTAAGTTATGTCAGACTTGGTCAACCTGCACCTACTTTATCTGGTGGAGAAGCTCAAAGGATTAAGCTGTCCAGTGAACTATCCAAAAGACAAACCGGCCAGACTATTTATATTCTGGATGAACCAACCACCGGCCTGCACTTTGCCGATATTGAAAGACTGCTTACTATTCTTCGCAAACTGGTTAATTTTGGTAATACTGTCATTATTATTGAACATAACCTGGATGTAATTAAAAATACTGACTGGATTATTGACCTGGGTCCGGAAGGTGGTTTAGGCGGCGGCCAGGTAATTGCCGAAGGGACTCCAGAGCAAGTAGCCAAAGTAAAATCCTCCCACACCGGTCACTATTTAGCTAAAATTATCTAAATGGCTAGGCAGCTTTTTGACCCCAGATATTCCAAGTATCTCGGGTAGAACCGGAAACAACACTTTTTACAGGAACTTTTCTAACTTCAGTATGTCTAATGCCTGAAGATGTTAATAAATCATTAAGTTCATCTTCAGTAAAGTGGTGGGCAATAAATTTAGTACCACCACTACTATCATGTACAATTACGCTTCCGAACTCTCCTGTTTGGTAACTATCTCTTGGGTAAATGTCTATCCATCTTTGATTATCTGCAATAGTCTTAGAATTGGGGTCAGAGATCAGACTGAATTCTGCTGCATATACTAACCCTTCTGGCTTGACACATCTAATTGTCTCCGCAAGAATTTCACATCTGGTATTTCTATCTACACCACCCAATACTCCTAATATCACAGCTCCGTTAAAACTATTATCCCTGAATGGGATATGCTCACCGTACGCTTGTGCTATTGGAATGCTAGGATTCTGGTTTTTGCCAACAGAAAGTTCTTGTAGGTTAGGGTCAATACCAATAACTCTCAGTCCAAAATCATCTAGCTGGCGGGAAATTCTTCCATAGCCGGATCCGACATCTAAAAAAAGCTGACCAGGGTGTAACAGGACTAGGAAATCCGGGTTTAAGGTAGTAGATGCAGGTGTTTGGCCATCTTTATTTTGAAGCCAATAGGCCACCTCCGTAGCGACAACCGTATCCAACTCTATGCCTGTCTTCATGGTCGATGTAATTATTATACACCAGTTCGCAATGGGTCCTATGGTTTGTTACAATATCTTCATGCGGATTTTCCGAAGCATCTTTTCTTTTTTCTTATTTTTTTTCATACTGTCCACTGTAACCTGTAACCTGTTTCCTATCCTGGCCGCTGATGAATTCTCTACTTCCTATGACGTGGCCTATGACGTAGGTACCGATGGGGTAACTACGGTTACGGAAAAAGTTAACCTTAGGAATTTAACCTCGGAATATTATGCCAGCCAGTTTAAATTAATTATCGGTGCTACCCAGATTTATGATGTTAAAGCCTCGGATTCCGGAGGGAATATGGAGGTTTCTAAGCAGCAAACCGGTACTTCCACTACATTGTCTGTTAAGTTTAATTCCCAGGTGGTGGGCAAGGATAAAATTCTGGCCTGGACCTTGCAGTTTAAATCCAAGGATTTTGCCGAGAAAACCGGTAAGGTTTGGGAAATTCGCGCCCCCAAAGTTTCTTCCGGTAACCTGGAAGCATATAACCTGACTATTTCTGTACCCACTCTTTTTGGAGAACCCAGCCTGATTGCCCCCACTCCTAAAACACAGACTATTTCCGGAGATAAAATGTTTCTTGTCTTTTCTAAAGATCAGTTGCAGCAATCCGGTGTGTCTGCCTCTTTTGGCACGTTTCAGTTGTTTGATTTTGACTTAAGCTATTATCTGGAAAACACCAATCTGGTGCCGATTTTAACCAGCATTGCTCTTCCTCCGGATACTGCTTATCAGGATGTAATTACTTCCCGGATCGATCCTAAACCGGAAAATGTGACGGTTGATGATGACGGTAATTACCTGGCCTGGTATCGGTTAAGTAGAAATCAAAAGCTGGATGTTAAGGTAATTGGTTCAGCTAAACTCTACACCAACAGCAAAGTTAAAAACCCGGTTTTACCGGATAGTTTAAGGCAAGCCTATACTAAAGCTGATAAGTACTGGGAAAAAGATAACCCGGCAATTCAGTTAAAATTGGCTGACATTTTGGGCTCCAATCCTCCTCAAAACCCTAAAGAAAAAGTCGACCTGATTTATCATTATGTGGTTAATACTTTAAAGTACAACCCTGCCAGGATTAACGATAACATTGAAAGATTGGGCGCTTTGGCAATTTTAAATAACCCGACTCAGGCGGTTTGTATGGAATTTACTGATCTGTTTATTGCTTTAACCAGAGCAGCCGGCGTTCCCGCCCGTGAGCTGGATGGTTATGCTTATACTTCTAACCCCACTCTCCGTCCTCTTTCTTTTGCCAAAGATGTGCTGCACGCCTGGCCGGAGTATTGGGATGAGGCTAAAGGCTGGGTCATGGTAGACCCAACCTGGGAAAATACCACCGGTGGGGTTGATTATTTTAACAAACTGGATTTAAATCATTTTACTTTTGCAGTCAAAGGCGAATCTTCAGTATCACCCATTCCGGCGGGTTCATATAAATATGTTGGTCAGGATACCCATGATGTTAAGGTGACTTTATCTGATAATGACTTTTTAGGCAAGCCTCAATTGTCTGTTCAAATAGAGAATCCGCAGCCCATCCTAGCTGGCTTTCCCGGGAAAATAAAAGTGAAGGTTTACAATGCCGGCAATGCGGTTTTTGCCAGTAATTCCTTCAGCGTGGAGTCGTCTAAATTAGTAATCCTGGATGGAGGTAATCAAAATATGGGCCCGGTGGCGCCTTTTGGCAGTGCCGGCTTTGATTTTAATGTCAGGACCAAGTCTTTATTTGATAGTTTTAATGATCAGATTGTAGTTTCAGTAGGCTCACAGAAATTTGTTAAAGAAGTAGAAATTAAACCCTTTATCATCTTTCAAACAGTTCCCCTGATTGCCATTGGCATTATTTCCCTGATGGGAGTGTTATACTTAGCGGTCTTAGGAGTGTTAATCTACCGCCGCAGAATCAAAAAAGCTCCTGCCAAAAAATAACATGCTTCCTACGTTTGTTTTACGAAGTAAAAGAGCTTTGCTCCTTGACCCTGAAAAAGTTCCGCACAAGCCCGGTGTTTATATTTATAAAGATCAGTCTGGCCAGGTAATCTATGTGGGAAAGGCTATTGACCTTTACCACCGAGTTGCCTCATACTTTTCAGCTTCCCACTTGTCAAGTGGGAACGTAAAGTTACAAATCTTGGTTGAGCAGATTGCCTCGATTGAGACTATCATTGTGGAATCTGAGCTGGAAGCCTTGATTTTAGAGGCTAATCTGATTAAAAAATACTGGCCGGTTTTTAATGTCAGCCTAAAGGATGATAAAAGCTATCTCTATATAATTGTTACAAAAGAAGAATTCCCGCGGGTTTTAACCGCTCGCAAGCATGATCTTAAAACAGCTTTAAAGTATTTCGGCCCATTCCCATCCTCCACGACTGTCAAGGCCACTCTAAAGTCACTTCGCCGCGTCTTTCCTTGGTGTCAGCTGGCCAGCAAACTTTCCAGCGCCCACGATCAAAGGGGACGCCTTGCGAAGCTAAAGCCGTGTTTCTACTATCATCTGGGTTTATGTCCAGGGCCTTGTGCCGGGGAAATAGATAAAAAGGATTACCGTAAAATCATTAACCGCATAATTAAGTTTTTAAACGGGGATAAGGAAAAATTAGTGGATGAGTTAACTAAGGAAATGCAGCAAGCTTCTGAAAGCCAGGATTTTGAACAAGCCAGCAGGATTAAAAAAACTCTGGCCGGGATTGAATACTTAACTCAAATTAACCGGACCGGTAGCTATTTGGAAAATCCTAACTTTTTAGAAGATCAACATAAGCTAGGTTTGGAAGAATTGCAAAAGGTATTAAACCTGCCAACTCTACCGGAAAGGATAGAATGTTATGACATTTCCAATATCCAGGGTCATGAGTCCACAGGTTCCATGGTAGTTTTAACCCACGGAGAAATAGATAAATCCCAGTACCGTAAATTTAAGATTCATATGACCGGTAAACCAAATGACGTAGGTATGCATCAGGAAATGATGCACCGCCGCCTGAATCACCCTGAATGGCCCTTTCCTGACTTAATGATAGTAGATGGGGGATTAGGTCAAGTCCGAGGGGTGAATCATGAATTAAGAATCAT
>OBEQ011569190.1_pt1 | contig 11547 bp, 7 predicted proteins | sample 1670901 | NCBI WGS metagenome assembly OBEQ01 (sample SAMEA104232315, study PRJEB22302) | groundwater metagenome | biome: forest; feature: aquifer; material: groundwater | place: USA | collected 2011-08-07 | depth 5.4 m | reverse complement strand
TGCCTTGTTATATACGATATTTGTAATCCCCGATGGTTTGCTTGAGATTTTAACTTTTTTGGGTAAAAGTTATGTCAAGCATTTTTTTAATTATTTACGGTGAATAGTTACGATCTTTTAATATTGAGATTGCTTTATCCCAGAACCGCCGAGCTGATATTTTCTTTGCTCCCATTTTTCGCCATACATCTTTAGCGAATACTTCAAAACCAATGTCCTTGTTTTTTTCCCTTCCAGTTACTTGAGATTCAACAAGAAATGATAGTGCGCGTAAATTGAGAGCTATCTTATCCAGCGCGTCCGGGTGGTGCGTAATTAGAGCTGGATAATCTGAATAAAAAACTATGTCATTGAGGAAGTCAAAAAGAAATACTGCTTTGGGGCTACTCACATGATTATGCACATATTCCTTTTCGTGCAAAAAGTCGGATGTTGTTTCCAGTTGTTTTAAAGTCAGTCCGATATCGTCATCTATTTTCATGATCTGATACCTTAGCAAGCCTTCAATATGTAGAAGAGGGCTGCTGTTTACTAATGGCCCAATATCATAATCGCAATGCTCATTTGCAAACATGCTAATATTAGCTAAAGCATTCAGGATGCCGGGTAACTCGCCTTCATCCAATGCAAACGGCTTAAAACAATCTCTATCATATCCAATCCCTCTAATGAATATTTTTTTGTCATAAGTTTTCTTAGGCTTAGACATTAATCAACACTCCTTCAAGTGCCAGCCTTCAAAGATAGAAACCAAGCCAACCGGTTGAAGGCGTCCGGCGTTCGCCCCGTCGGGCTAGGCTTGGTTAAACTGGGTAATTCTGTTGACTATAAACCTATGTCCGGGATTTTGTGCATAGCGTCTTTTCTAACGCTGTCGATAATGTCAGCATAAACCTGAGTTGTTTTTACTTCGGTATGACCCATCAATTTTGACACGGTGTAAATATCAACGCCATTGCTTAACAGACTGACTGCAAAGGTATGTCGGCCTGCGTGAAAAGTGACGTGCTTTGTGATTCCAGCGGCCATTGTCCAGCGCAATAATTCGGTATTTAGATAAGCCGAATACTTCAAGGATTGAAAAACCCGTCCCTGGTTGGCTACCTCGCCCATTAATTGGTAAGCCTGTGGGGTAATATCCAGATATTGCAGGTTGCCGGTTTTCTTTTGGTTAAAGGTGATCCTATAAACGCCATCGAATTGACCTACCTCAGACCAATCCAGCTTGTTAATGTCGCTCCAACGCAATCCGGTAAGACAGGAAAATAGAAAAGCTTGTTTAAGTACATCATACCGGCAATCTGTTTTAACCAAGGCCCTGACTTCTTCAATCGTCAAATATACCCGTTCTGTTAATTCGGCCTTGATACCCTTTACCTGTTTAAGTGGGTTTTTGTTGATAATGCCTTTGGCGTATGCATCATTTATTACCGCCCTGACTTTGTTGAAATAGGATGATGCTGTTCCTTTACTAATAAGATTGCCGCTTTTTGTTTTTGCCTGAGTGTCGAGGTAACGTTTTACCCCTTCCAACCAGTCCGGGGTAATTTGCTCAAACGTAAGGTTTTCATCAGGATGGTGTCGCTTGAGCATGATAAGGCAACCATTCCATACGCTGTAATTGCTGCTGCTTTCGTTAGTTTTCTTGGTTTCCATGATCTTACCGAAGAAGCTGTAAAAGTTGGCGTTGATCTTAGTTGTATCGGTAAAGCCATGCTGACCGGCGGCGGCTTCGGCAATGCGCTTTGATTTTATCGCCTCAACCAACTGTAAGGTTTCTTTGTTGTGTTGTTTTTCGGCTTTGGTTTTTGGGTTAGCGTAGAGGTATTGGTCGAGTTGTTCACGCTTTCTATTGTGTATCAGCTTGCCGTCTGCATTAGTGTGACTGCCGTACCAATACACAAGGCGAATGCTTTGCTTGTCACCTGCTTTGTTGGTGTTTTTCTCGACGGTTATTTTCATGGACTGTTTACCCTTTTTTACCCTTTTAAAACCTTAAAGGGTAATGTAGGGGTAATAAAGGGTAAAGTAAAGGCAGAAATGAGAAAACAAAATAAGGGATATATTACTATAACTCCTTATTTTTAAGACTTTGTTTGTATGTTGTTTTCGGTTGTTTTACCGCTTCACTTTCCGATACAAAAGCTGGAAAATATTTTCCCCAGCAAATCGTCCGAGGTGAATTTTCCGGTAATTTCGCCAAGACTGTTTTGTGCCTGTCTTAAATCTTCCGCAACCAGTTCCCCGGCTTGACTGCCTCTCAACTGATTTAAGGCGCTTTCAACAAACTCACGGCCTTTATTCAAGGCCTCGATGTGCCGTCTTCGAGCAATGAAAACATTGTCGGTAGCTTCATTAAAACCGACACTTTGTTTGAGGTGTTGTTTTAACAGTTCCATACCGTCGCCGGTTTTTATCGACAGGTAAATTTGAGTGCCGAGTTCCGTTTGTTTGATTTCCGGTTCCAAGCCTAATAAATCTATTTTATTATAGATTTGAGTTATGTTGCTGCCGGACGGTAAGGTATTCAATATCGACTTTATATCCGGTTCTCTCGCATCAATCAGCAATAAAATTTTATCGGCATTTTTGATTTCCTGATGAGCCCTGCGGATACCTTCTTGTTCTATTGCGTTGTCGCTTTCGCGCAAGCCTGCCGTGTCGATGATATGCAGGGGCATGCCGTCCAGTTGGATACGCTCTTTTAACACGTCGCGCGTGGTTCCGGCTATGTCGGTGACTATCGCGGCTTCATGCCCGGCCAGTGCATTAAGCAGACTGGATTTTCCGGCGTTCGGTTTACCGGCCAATACCACGGTCATGCCATCGCGCAATAAGCGGCCTTGTTGTGCCGTTTGCTGGATTTGCTCGATGCGGTGCAGTATTTTGACCATCCGGTTTTCGACAACGCCGTCGGTCAGAAAATCGATTTCTTCATCGACAAAATCGATAGCGGCTTCGACATAAGTTCTGAGTTCTGTCAGTTCTTCGACCAGTTCGTTGACCTGTACCGAAAAAACGCCCTGCATCGATTTTTGCGCGGAGCGGACCGATTGTTCTGTGCTGCTTTCAATTAAGTCGGCAACAGCTTCGGCCTGGGCTAAATCGAGTTTGTTGTTAAGGAACGCCCGTTCGGTAAATTCGCCGGGATTGGCTAAGCGTGCGCCCAGCGATAAAACCCGCCGCAGCAGCATGTCCAATACAACAGAACCGCCGTGGCCTTGAAGTTCAAGGATGTCTTCTCCGGTGTACGAGGCAGGAGCCGGAAAATAAAGGGTAATACCGGAATCGATTACTGAACCATCTTCATCTGTAAAAGATGAATACAGGGCCAGTCGGGGAGTTAATTTTTTATTATCTCCAAGGATGGAGTGTATGCCGCTGGCCTGTTGGGAACAGGCGCGGCGGACGAAGTGTTTGGCAATTTCAGGAACTAAAGTCCCTGAAATACGGATGATGCCAACACCGCCGTTCCCTGGCGGTGTTGCAATGGCTGCAATAGTATCTAAGTTTTCTATATCCACGTAGGCCTATGGCATTTTAGCAATCTGCTTGGTGATATACGACTGTTGAATGATAGACAGAGTGTTGTTGACTACCCAGTATAAAACCAGACCGGCCGGGAAAAACAGGAAGAAAATAGTAAAGACGATAGGGAACATCTTCATTACTTTAGCCTGTATCGGATCGATCGGCGCAGGATTCAAACTTTGCTGGATTTTCATGGTGATGCCCATGATGACCGGCAAGACATAAAACGGATCCTGGATCGATAAGTCCTGTATCCATAACATGAAAGGCGCTTGGCGGAACTCAACGGTTTCGCTCAATACCCAGTATAAACACATAAATACCGGAATCTGCACCAAGATCGGCAAACAGCCGCCCAATGGATTGACCTTTTCTTTTTTATACAAAGCCATCATTTCGGTATTGAAACGCGGCCTGTCGTCGGCAAAACGTTCTTGCAGTTCTTTAAGACGCGGCTGAATTTTGCGCATCTTGGCCATTGATCTGTAGCTGGATTGCGACAATGGGAAGAACAATAATTTAATACACAGCGTTACACCGATAATAGCCACGCCCCAGTTACCGGCAGCATCGTGGATCTGGTTCAACAACCAATAAATGGGTTTGCCTATAAAGGTTAAAAAGCTGTAATCAACGGTAAGCTCCAAACCCGGCGCTATTTTTTCCATCATAGGCTGGATTTTAGGGCCGGCGAATAATTGAGCAACAAATTGCGCATCTGAATTTGCGTTAACGGTAACCGATGGAGAATAAGTCCCGATCACGTAACGTCCGTCGTTCAATGCCTTGGTATAAAAATGATTTTCTTGATCTGCTGGCGGAATCCATGCGGAAGCAAAATAATGCTGAATCATTGCTGTCCAACCGCCTTTGGTTGCGACATCAAGATTCTCGTCAGCCATGTCGTCATAGCTTATTTTTTGGTATTTTTCTTTTTCAGTATAAATAACGCCGCCGGCATAAGCTCTCATGCCGCCGGTCAACATCCCGCCACTGCTGCTTGTTGTATCCGGGGCTCTAAGCAACTGGCTGTATTGTCTGCCGGACCAAGGTTTAGCGGAATCGTTTTTAACTTTTTGTTCCAGCGTGATGTCGTAACTGCCGCGTTTGAAGGTAAACAGTTTAGTAATAGTCAGGCCGTTATTATCAGTCCATGTTAAGGGTACTGTTAAGCTGTCTTGACCCGGTTTTAGATCGTAACTGTCGGCTTCATTTTTAAATACCGTGTGATGGCTCGGCGCAGTTGCAAAACCGCTGTCGGCAATTAAACCGCTTTGTGCGACAAATAGTTTATCTTGACTGCTGTCAAATAAGCGTACCGGAGCGGTGTTTTTTTCCGCAACGGATAAACCGACCATTGTGCGTAATTTATCGACAACAGTGTTGGGTTTTTCTACCGGATAGTTCAGTAAATCCAGATTCTGGATTGTGCCACCTTGCAGGTCGATTTGAAGTGCAAGTACGTCGGTTTTAATAGTGATGACCTTGGGGGATGAAACTGTTGCCAATGGAACGGCTGAGGTATTTTGCTCTGCCGGTTCTGTTTGGGCTGTTGCACCAGGGGCAGAAGGTAAATCTTCTTTGGTATTGGCTGCTACAGGATCCACGATAGCAGCAACTTCAGGCTTCGGGCCATAATCTTGTTGCCAGGCTTGTTGAATCATAAATACAAGCATTGCAAAAGTAACGATTAGTACAAATCTTATGTTATCCATTCTTATTACCAAATTTTTCCGGAACGGGATCAATGCCACCGTCATGAAACGGATGGCATTTTAATAATCTTTTGAGGGAGAGATAAGAGCCGGTAATGGCCCCGTGGAGCTGAAGCGCTTCCAGAGAATAACTTGAACAACTTGGATAGAAACGACATCTATCGCCTAGCAGGGGGCTAATAAAGTATTTGTAAAACTTTACAATTGCTATGAGTATGAATCGCATCGGGATACCAACTTAAGCCAATGCCTTTCCAATGATTTTCTTAACGAATCCAGCGGAGCATCTACGGCTTCTCTACGAGCCAAAACAACAATATCAATATTCCCCAAATCGTGTTGTTTTATTCTAAAGTTTTCCCGGACAGTTCGTTTAATCACATTCCTATGTACTGCCTTTCTTATATTTTTTTTAGCAATTGCCAAGCCTAGCCGCGGATGATCGAAATCATTCTTTATGGCTAATAGGGTAAAATATTGGTCGCTTGATTTTACAGGCTTAGCAAAAACCTTTTTATATTCAGCCGGTTTTTTTAACCGTAACTGCGGGGGGAAACTAAAAACTTCTTCAGCCACTCAACCGTCAACTAAACGGTTAACTGGGCGCGACCTTTTGCTCTGCGAGCATTGAGAACTTTACGGCCGCCTACTGTTGCCATTCTTGCACGAAAACCATGAGTTCTTACGCGTTTAATTTTACTTGGTTGGTATGTTCTTTTCATTTTACTTAAAGCCTGATCGGATGAGTGTTAACAAAAACAGATAAAAAAGACAGCGGATGATAAAATAAACCATCAGGCCTGTCAATTCTGTAGAGTAATGTTTTATTGCTGTATAGTGATAAAAAATCGAAATTACCCTATTAATTCTAATCAACTTTTTACTATTTCAATGAGCTCAATTTGGAACAACTGTCTTTCTAAACTTGAAAATGAAATTTCAAGTTCTGATTTCAGTACGTGGATACGCCCCCTTCAAGCTATGGAAAGCGATGGACAAATAAAATTATTAGCGCCTAACCGATTTGTACTGGACTGGGTTAAAGAGCATCATTTTGCAAAAATTGAAGAAACCATTCATGAGTTTTCCAACGGTACTTTAAATCTAAGTCTGGAAATCGGTTCCAAAAACTCGGCCGTTGCTACCGTAGCAAAAATAGCAAAGCCCACTGGACCTCAAAAAGCTAGCCCCAACTTTCTTAATAAAGCGTTTACCTTCGACAATTTTGTTGAAGGTAAATCCAATCAGTTGGCTAGAGCGGCTTCAGTACAGGTTTCTGAAAATATTGGAAGAGCTTATAACCCGTTGCTTATTTACGGAAGTTCCGGTTTGGGCAAAACTCATATGATGCATGCGATAGGTAATGCTGTTTTACAAAAAAATCCTTCGGCAACTGTCGTTTATTTGCATTCTGAAAAATTCGTTCAGGATATGGTTAAGGCATTACAGCAAAATTCTATTAATGCTTTTAAAGAATTTTATCGCGGCGTTGATGTGCTTTTAATCGACGACATTCAATTTTTTGCCGGCAAGGAACGCTCCCAGGAAGAATTCTTTCATACATTCAATACCTTGTTGGAAAAAAAACATCAAGTGATTTTGACTTGCGACAAATATCCAAAAGAAATCATAGGGCTTGAAGACCGTTTAAAATCGCGGTTTGGTTGGGGACTACCCGTTTTAATCGAACCGCCAGACCTGGAAACCAGGGCGGCTATCTTAATGAAAAAAGCAGCTCTGGTTAACATTGAACTGGCTCAGGACGTGGCCTTTTTTATCGCGAAAAGGATTCCTTCCAATGTCCGGGATTTGGAAGGCGCTTTAAGACGAGTCATTGCCAATGCTCAGTTTACCGGCCGTGAAATCACTATCGATTTTACCAAGGAAGCGCTGCATGACTTGATTTCCTTACAAGATAAACTCGTTAATATCGACAACATCCAAAAAACAGTTGCCGAGTATTTTAAAATCCGGGTGGCGGATTTATCTTCTAAAAACAGAAAGCAATCCATTACCCGGCCACGGCAAATAGCTATGAGCTTGGCCAGAGAACTGACATCGCACAGTTTTCCTGAAATTGGCGATGCATTCGGCGGTCGTGACCACACCACGGTAATGAATGCCTGTAAAAGAATTACGGAATTAAAAGAAGCTGATAGTAAAATTGCGGAAGATTACTCCAACTTGTTGAGAACCCTGTCGCATTGACGGGGAGCAACCTGTGGATAAAATGTATTTTTACCGGCAGCGTTGATTTAACTACAAGGCGTACACGTTAAACCAGCACCCTTAAACACATCATTCATAACAACCCAGCTAATTGATTTTTAAGGATAAAAAGCTGTTTTCAACAGCTTCCTTTTAAGCTAGTAGTAATAATATAAAAAATATTCTTTTATGAAATTTATTATTAATAGAGAAGAAATCCTGCTTCCGTTGCAGCAAATAGTCAGCGTAATAGAAAAACGGCAAACAATGCCTATTCTTTCCAATGTCTTGTTGGTTATCGAGGAAGACCGATTAATTTTAACCGGTACGGATCTGGAAATTCAGATCATTGCCAAGATCAATATTGCCACGGCAACGCCGGGTTCGATCACGGTACCGGCAAGAAAATTTTTAGACATTTGCAGGCTTCTACCTAGCGGTGCTGAAATTAAGTTTGAATTGCAGGACGACAAAGTAAAAATCGCCTCCAGCCGCAGCAGATTTTCTTTGAGTTGTTTGCCGGCCGATAACTATCCCGAATTTGCCGAGTCGGAATTAGAGAACCATTTATTTATCAATGCCGGTAAATTTAAAAAGGCGCTCGATAAGACGGTATTCTGTATGGCTAATCAGGATGTACGTTATTACCTGAATGGCTTGTTGCTTAACGTATCCAACAGTAAATTAAAGCTGGTTGCATCGGATGGACATCGCTTGTCCATTTATGAGGATAACCTAGATCAGGCTACCGGTTTTGAAGCCAGAATTATCCTTCCCAGAAAAGGCGTTCTTGAATTGAATCGATTGCTAGACGATCCGGAAGCTGAATTGAAAGTTGAGTTTTCCAGCAACAATATCAGAATTTTCATCAAGGACCTGATTTTCTCAGCGAAGCTGGTCGATTCAAAATATCCTGATTTCAGCAAAGTTTTTCAACAGGATTTTTTCAATCAAATCCATATTCAAAAGCAACTATTCAAAGAAGCATTAACCCGTGTCGCTATTTTGTCGAATGAAAAATTCAAAGGCGTAACTTTCGACATTGCACCGGACAGCCTGAAAATCAGTACGCATAATCCAGAGCATGATGAAGCCGAGGAAGAATTGATGATCGAATACACGGGTGAGCCCTTAACGATTGCTTTTAATGCCCAATATTTATTGGATGCTGTTTCAAACCTGGATTCCGAGCTTGCGGTTTTGACCATTGCAAGCAACGCTAGTAGTTGTTTTATAGATGAGCCTGGCGATTGCGGGTATAAATTCATTGTTATGCCCATGAGATTGTAATATTGCAGCAATGAGTTTGTTGAAACTGGATATTCACGCGGTTCGAAACATCCAAAAAGCATCGATAACTCCTTCTCCGGCAATTAATTTTATTGTCGGAGAAAATGCCAGTGGTAAAAGCGCACTTATCGAAGCCATCTTTATATTAGGACGAGCCAAATCTTTTCGTTCTTCTACTATCAAACCCGTTATTAATTTCAGCCAAAATCACTTGGTCGTTTCAGCACAAACAGTGCAGGCAAACGGTAGTCATCTTTATTTGGGCATACAAATGGATGGCAAGAACCTTGAAATCCATATTAATCAACAAGCAAATCAAAAACGCTCGGATTTAGCTTATGCGTTGCCGTTGCAACTTATTCATCCCAAAAGCTATGAATTACTCGATGCCGGTTCGCAAGGCAGAAGGGAATTTTTGGATTGGGGCGTTTTTAATAATGAGCAAAATTTCTTACCCGTCTGGCGAAAATTCAAAAAAGCTCTATCACAACGCAATGCGTTATTAAAAACAAGACGGCTTGAACAAATCAATGTTTGGGATAAAGAATTGGTTTATTACGGTACAATAGTCGATTGCTACCGTCAGCAATATTTAGAAAAATTCAAGCCTGTTTTTATCGAGATTGCCGGTAGATTTCTGTCTCTTGATGGAATAGATCTGAAGCTTGTGTCCGGTTGGGATACCGCTAAGGAATTTAGCCAAGTATTAACCGAAGATCAAGATAAAGACTTGCGTTATGGATTTACTCATAGCGGACCGCATCGAGGGGATTTTCACTTATTGGTTAATAACCGATTAGCAAAGGATTTTGTTTCGCGGGGTCAATTAAAATTATTGGTCATGAGCTTGAAGCTGGCACAGGTTCAGCTGCTCGCCAATGAGCAAGGTCAGACAGGCTGTATCTTGATTGATGATTTCGCAGCAGAACTCGATGTAATCAACCGGGCTAAATTACTACACTACTTGTCAGAGATGGCATGTCAGGTATTTATCACAGCTACAGAAGCAAATGATTTTGGCGATTTAAGCCGAATAAAAAATTACAAAATGTTCCACGTGGAACAAGGCACTATAAAACCCGTGTAATGTTTCACGTGGAACATTCACAACCAACAGGAAAAGAAACAGTCATGAGTAACCCCAGTGATCAAGTTGTAGAAACAGCTGCGCCTGAATACGACAGTACCAATATTCAAGTATTAAAAGGACTGGATGCTGTAAGAAAACGACCAGGTATGTATATCGGCGATACGGATGATGGCTCCGGGTTACATCATATGGTTTTTGAAGTTGTTGATAATTCGATTGACGAAGCACTAGCGGGTTACTGCAAAGAGGTTAGAGTAATTATTCACAGTAACGGTTCAGTATCTGTTTCTGATGACGGCCGTGGCATTCCTGTCGATATTCATAAAGAAGAAGGAAGATCGGCAGCGGAAGTCATTATGACTGTACTGCATGCCGGCGGTAAGTTCGATGATAACGCTTACAAGGTAAGCGGCGGTCTGCACGGAGTGGGGGTATCGGTTGTTAATGCTTTATCGGAAGAGTTAAATCTCGAAGTCCGCAAGAACGGCCAGCTTTACAAGCAGCAGTATCGTATGGGGGAGCCGCTCGCTCCATTGGCCGCAGTAGGGCCTGCTGAAGGTTCCGGTACCTTGGTAAACTTCAAGCCCAGCGCCGAGACGTTTACCGATGTTGAATTTCATTACGACATACTGGCAAAAAGACTTAGGGAATTGTCCTTCTTGAATTCCGGCGTACGCATCAGCCTGGAAGACGAGCGTTCCGACAGACAAGATGTATTCGAATTTGAAGGCGGCATAGGCGCTTTTGTTGAGCATCTTAATAAAAACAAAACACCGCTGTTTCCCGAAGTATTCCATTTCGTTGCAGAAAAAGAAGGAGTTACCGTCGAAGTTGCGATGCAATGGAACGATTCCTATCAGGAAAATGTATTTTGCTACACCAACAACATTCCGCAACGCGACGGCGGTAGCCATTTGGCAGGTTTCAGGGGCGCTTTGACCCGAACTATCAATCAATACATCGAGTCCAGCGGTTTAGCCAAAAAAGAAAAAGTGCAAACTACCGGTGATGATGCCCGTGAAGGTTTGACCGCTGTACTGTCGGTTAAAGTGCCTGATCCGAAGTTTTCCTCGCAAACTAAAGACAAGCTGGTTTCATCGGAAGTAAAACCGCTGGTTGAATCAACCATGAACGAAAAGTTACAGGAATTCTTGCTGGAAAAACCGCAAATAGCCAAAGCCATCGTCGGTAAGATTGTCGATGCGGCCCGTGCCAGGGAAGCCGCCCGTAAAGCCCGTGAAATGACCCGCCGCAAGACTACGCTGGACATTGCCGGATTACCGGGCAAACTGGCGGATTGCCAAGAAAAAGATCCCGCGTTATCCGAACTGTTCTTGGTGGAAGGGGACTCTGCGGGCGGATCGGCCAAGCAGGGCAGGGATCGTCGCACCCAAGCCATTCTTCCACTAAAAGGAAAAATCCTTAACGTAGAGAAAGCCCGATTCGACAAAATGATTTCATCGGAAGAAGTCGGAACCTTGATTACCGCGTTAGGTTGCGGCATAGGCAAGGACGAATACAACCTGGACAAGCTCCGTTACCACCGCATTATTATCATGACCGATGCGGATGTCGACGGATCGCATATCAGAACCTTGTTGCTGACCTTCTTTTACCGCCAATTGCCCGAGATCGTCGAAAAAGGCTACATCTATATTGCCCAACCGCCGTTGTACAAGGTTAAAAAAGGCAAGCAAGAGCATTACGTTAAAG
>OBEQ010421258.1_pt1 | contig 11547 bp, 10 predicted proteins | sample 1670901 | NCBI WGS metagenome assembly OBEQ01 (sample SAMEA104232315, study PRJEB22302) | groundwater metagenome | biome: forest; feature: aquifer; material: groundwater | place: USA | collected 2011-08-07 | depth 5.4 m | reverse complement strand
GAAGGATGATTGACGGTGATTTAACGCTGCTTTATCGTGCCAAAGCGCTGAAAGATCTTGAAGCAGGCCGCCACGATAATACGTTGATTGTTTCTTTTGTGGATAATTGACACGCGCTTTCATTATTTTTTAAATGGATCTGCGCGGGTCATCCTCGAATATTTTTGTCGAGGATCTAACAGCAGATTCCCGCTAAAAACCTAAAAACATGCGGGAATGACAAGAAAACCATATGAAAAAATTTTTTAAAAATATTTTTTTTATATTCGTAGTATGTCTTTTTACCGCACCGGCCTATGCGGCATCCGATACACAGACGTTGCCGTTGACGTTTCATATTGAGCCGGTCACAGCTGTTCGTGCGCAAGCATCCTCCGGAGGACCAAGCGTGGACCTGGGCGTGGTGGTACCGGGCGTAGAACTGCCGGCGGAAATCCTGCAGGTTTCCGTTCTGACCAATACCGAAGACCCTTACCGTGTTTTTCATGAACTCAGAAATGAAATGACGAACGGGACGGGGACTCAGGTTCCGGATCAAAGTTTCAAATTTTTAGTCACAACCGGGATGGGAAACGGCGAGAGCGTCGTGAACTCCTGGACTGCGGTGCCGCCGCAGCGCAGTCCGGTCTTCAATTCCCGCGGCGGACCCGCCACATTTATGATTCATTACACACTGTCAGGCAAAAATCTTCTTGAGGCCGGTGATTATTATGGCAATGTCCATATCACGCTTGAAAATCATTAGGCAGTCTTTTTTGTGGGTGCTGGCTTTAATGCTCGGGGTTACCGCAGGCACGCTTTATGCGCAAACGCTTGATCTTAATGCGACGGTGGTGACCGGTGAAACTGCGATTGATTTCGGCAGTTTGAAAAGCCTTGAGCACAACGGGGAACCGGCCTCGGACAGCGCGGTACGGCAAGTTCGGCTTAGGGTTAACAGCGGCTTGAAACGGCCCTATGTCATCAGCCAGATCGTTCAGGATGTACCGGTGAATCCCAACGGAACCGTTCTTGAACCCGAAGGCCTGCGATTTCGCATCGTGGTGGAAAACGGACACGGTATTGTCCGCACCCCGCCTCTGGAACCTCTCCGGCCGGGGATGCAGGAGATCTACCTTGCGGACGATAATGAAGCACAGACGGTTCTTTTAATTACCTACAATTTAACGCCTCCGCCCGGTCAAAAAGCCGGCCGTTATCACGGGACGGTGACCTACCGGGTGGATGCGAGATAGATGATGAGGGTTGCGAAAGTGAATATAAAAAAAGTCAGAGTGACGCGGGGCACATGTTATGTGTTAAGTTGTTTTATGGCGTCTTTTATTTTTATGAGAGTGCCTTTCTATACGGCATTTGCTGATCCGAAAGCGTCCCAGGCGCCCCTCACGGTGCAAGCTGAGCCGGCATCGAATCCACCGGTTGGGGGTTTTGGAGTTTCCCTTGGGCCCTCTCAAATCCGTTTTTCCGGCGTTCCCGGAGAAACGCAGCAAGGGTCGGTACGGATTTGGAACAAGAGTCAGCAGCCGATGCAATTTATTATGGAAACAGCCGATGTCGGCAATCAAAAGGATGCTGCCGGAAAGCTCAACCGTATTTTTTCCACGGCGGGTGCGTTTAATCATTCCTGTGCCGCTTGGATTCAATTGGATCAAAAGGAAGTGAACGTTCCTGCGGGCGGGTTTAAAGATGTCAAAATTTTGCTGGCGGTGCCGGCAGGGGCCGCGGGCGGGCACGCGGCGGTTGTTTTCTTTAGGGGGGTGCCTGCTGTTGAGAATTCTCCGGCGGTGGATGCTTCTAAGTCTACCACCACGGTTCAAATTCAACCGCGCATCGGGGTATTGATTTTTCATGAGGCCCAAGGCATGTTCCGGCGGACCGGAAAGCTTGAAAATTTTAAAGCTGCGCCGCCCGCCGATGGGGAGCCATTGCGCATGACGTATACCTTTGAAAACTCAGGCAATGTCGACATTCTTCTTTCCGGAAATTTTTATTTGCTGGGGACCAACAATGCACTAGCCGCCAAAGGCAGCATCAATACCTTGCGCACTTTCCCTGGGGACCGCGGAGAGTCCGAAACAGTCTGGGAAGGGGTTCTGGATCCTGGGCATTATCACCTTGTGGCGAGTTTTGAGCTTGGTCCCAACAGTCAGGAAGTGATTGTTCGCGAAGCGGATTTAGAAGTTCCAAAGTCCGCTTAATTTGGAGGCCTTTTGATCCTAGCGGCAGTTCGTTCAAAACGAATTTCTTTAGGCGCTCTTAGTTTCATTTTTTTAATTAGTCAGACGGTCTTGGCCAACCCTATTTCTCCGGCCCCGATGGTGCTGCCCGCCGGACCTGATGCGGCCCTCCAAAACGGTTCTGCCTCCGCAAATCTGCGTGTGTTGGTTTATGAGGTGGAGCTCGGACAGAAAATTTTTATCCCCGTCCCTAATGTCTCCTTTCACTTAATCAATGCGCCTCAATTTGCCAGCGTTGTCAACACACGGCCCGACGGTCTTGAAGTCCGCGGAGAAAAAATGGGGGAGACCCTGATGCTGATTTGGTCCGCCGGCGGTGTTCAAAGCGTGCGTGTTCGTGTTTTGAGGCCTTCGATTGAAGTGAAATCCATGGCAAAGCTTATAGCCCAGAGCTCTCCGGTCTATCGGTCTCAGCAAAACCGTACTTTTCACGTCTCTTATGAAAGCGCCTACGCACTGCTCAATGAGGGGACAGAGCTGGGCCGCGTGAGCGAATCGCGGAAACTTTATGGCCAGCAAATCAAGGCTTGGGGCAGTACCCCGTTTGGCCTGGTCCGCAGCGGGCTTTTTTATGAATACCGTAAAGAACACGCTCTCCAGAAAGCCGTCTCGATTCCCCGGGATTTTTATTACGGTTTGTATGAAAGCGATCTGCCGTTTGTGAAGCGTTATGATTTGGTCGGCGGGACCCAGTATACCGCGCTCAGCCGGTTTGGTTTTCCGGGAGCGCGGTATAACGGCTTCAGCCTGCAGCCTTCGATATCGCGCTGGAGCAATCCCAAGAAGGGGCAGACAGACTTTTCCTGGTTTATCGGACACAAGCGGGACGGTTCCATTATTGATAATCCTGCGGGAGTTCAAAATCGCCAGATCCGCGGGAATGTTGCCGGGGAGCGCGTGGATCATTATTTCTGGCCGGGCGGCAAAACGTCGGTAGGCGCTTATCACGAGTGGGGCGGCCCGCGGACCGAATTTGAAGCCAAGAATAATTTTGACGGGCATCTGGATTTCCGGTTTCCGCACGTGCAGCTTGAAAGCGAAGGCGGTTTTGATCAACAGCAGCACGGCGCCGGTGAAATCCGTGGCGTGATTCAAAACCGGTTTGCCGGATTTCAAACGCGCTATTATGACGTAAACAGTCATTATGCTACGATCACCGGCGGCGTAGAAAACCGTGCCAACCGGGGAATCGAATTGGATTCCAATCTTTTCCCGCTTCTTCCTCTCTGGAATAGTGATGCGGTTTCTCTGCGCGGCAGTGCCGGATGGGTGCGCAATCACCTTTCAATCAATCCTCAAAGGCCGAAAGATTATATTAAGTGGCAGCGCGGCGATGTGATGGTGAAACTTCCCTGGCATTTGACGAGCGACACGGAGGTCGCATTTTTTGATCAGCGGGCGGCTTCTTTCCCATTCACGCAGAAACGGTTTTTTGAGGAGGTTTCGCGCAGCTTTTCACTGAATAACCGCCTGATTTCGCGCCTGCGCCTTTCCGTTTTTTCCGGTGAGGATCTTTACCGCAATAGTCAGAACAGCCCCGGATTTAATTCCACCCGCTCTGAGCTTGGCGCTAGTGCCAATTTAAATTTTCGCAGTGGTTTCTGGACGCTCACCCGTTTCGGCTGGAACTATTTGAGAGAGGAAGACCAGCCCACGCCGCCCCACAAAGTGACCCATCCGACTCAATTGACGCTTGCGGCGGGCTGGAGTCATACCTTTCAGCGGCTGCCTGTTCCTATTTCACTTGATGCGGATATCCGTTACATAGAAGAGGGCGATACGCGTGGCAAAATTCATCAGCCTTATGTGAATGAGAACCGGCTGGAAGCGCACGGCGGAATTACGATCCCCCTTCGCGCCAATAGCCAGTGGTATGCTGACGCGCGCATTGCGTCGACACAGTCCGCAATCGGAGCGCAGGATCATGCCGAGTTGTCAATCATCACGGGCGTGCGCATGCTATTGGACAGCAAATTTTACATTGCTCAGAAAGGGATGGTGGAAGGGTATGTCTTTGATGACCGGAATGCGAACGGTATTCATGATCCCGGCGAGCCCGGTCTGATGGGGCATGAGGTGTATGTCGAAGGCGCCGGCCGGACAAAAACCAATGCGGAGGGCTATTACCGCCTGAAAATCAAGGAAGGAACTGCCAAAGTCGTGGCGAGTACGAAGGTCCCTGAAGGTTTCTTTTATACGACGGTGAACTGGAAGGAGATGGAAATTTTGCCCAAATCAAAAACGCGGATGGATTTTGGACTTGCCGCGCAATTTGAAATTCGCGGCCGGGCTTTTGTCGACGTCAATCAAAACGGCATTTTCGAAAATGGTGATATTCCTATTTCTAAAGTCCGCATTGCACTGGCAACGGGACAATCAGGCACGACAGCCCCCGACGGATTTTACTCGATCCTGCGGATCCCGCCGGGTTCCAATCAAATCCGCGTGCTGCTTGAAAGTATTCCCGAAGGCTACCGCACTGAAACGGCCATTGAGAGGAAGATTGATGCGGCTTCCGGTGATTTGATGCATTTTGATATTATTTTAAAACCGTTACGTGCCCTAAGCGGTTGTGTTTTTGAAGATTTGAATCAGAATCACGTCAAAGAACCGGATGAGCCCGGCATTCCCAATGCCCAGATTGATATCCAGGGCAGGACGGTACGTACCGGGAGGGGAGGCCGTTATCAGATGAGTGATTTAGCGGCAGGAAAAACGGAAGTCCGTTTGACCCTTGCAAGCCTTCCCCCCGGTTATAAACCCATCGAATCCTCGCATACCCTGGAAATTTCCCAAGAGCCCTTCCGCCGCACGGATGTCGATTTCCCGGTTCGAAAGTCCTTCCAAAAAAATTAAGATAACCCCTATTCAAACCCGCATTAGGCGCCCTAATTTTTGGTTATTTCCGCTTTGTTTTTATAGTTCGATATAAAGACATCAATTTTAAAAATCGATGTAACTTATTTATTAGCATATAGTTACAATATTAAAAAATAAAGAAATACTTTATAAAAATATTTAATTACGCCCTTGACACACGGTCTTTTATAAGCTAGAATATAAATACTTTTAAATATAGTTAGAAAACAATTAAAAAATCTAAAAATAGGGCGAGGGGGTACAAATTTATGAAGACAATCAACAAATCAATCAAACTGCTGGTGCTTGCCGGAATTATATGCTTTGGGTGGGCTTCTGCAGCGTTTGCAAATTTTCAAACAGTGGGCCATACGTGTACCGTGACTGTGCCGGAAGTGCTTAGTATCACGGCAGATACGTCAACGATCGCGCTGAATTTTTCGGACTGGTCGACGGGCGCGGTGTCAGACACCAAGACCGTGGTTTACACCGTCAATTCCAATGACATGGGACAGGCCGATGGTGATACGGCGATTAATGCCAACCTTGATTATCTCTACGACCGGATCGATTTTAAGGCGAAGGTCGGAAGCTATACCAAGGTGGGCGGAAATACCGAATTGGCAGCCATTTCATCCAATTATGTCACGATTGGATCAAGCAATACGGCGATTGCTAAGAAGGCGAACACGACGTCCTCAACGGATGGGAAATTGCTTAAAGGGATGCTTCCCATCACGTATCAGGCAGTGGCGACAGCTAACGTGCCCGCCGGACCGCAGACCCACTTGATGTTCATCACTCTGACGACCCGTTAATCGGAGCGTTTGTACGGCAACAGTACATGAAGTAATGTTTTGCCCCAACCGTTTTGCTGAATTTTTGGCAGGACGGTTGAGGTTTTTTATTTCTCCGGTTCGTCTCACCATCAAGTAGGTCACGTTTCAACGTGACCTACTTCTTTTGCTACTTTAAAAAGCCCCTCCCAAATAACCCTTTAGCCCAGTTGCACTTATAGCGAGTTTAAGCATTACGTTGCATTTGAGCCTAAATTGTTTTATCATTTGGGCTGAAGGGACCGATTATAAAATGCTTCAAAAAACCCTATTACTTCTTGGACTAAGCAGCATCCTGGCTTCCACCGCTTGGGCGTCGTCTCAGACGCAGTCTCAAAGCGTTACAATCCATGTGCCTTCCGCCTTGTCGCTTGCGGCATCGCAGGACCAGATTCAACTGGCTTTTCCTGAAAATCAGCCGGGGGCTGAGACCAACACCATGACCGTGACTTATTCGGTGAAGTCCAACAGCATGAGCCAGGCGGATGGCGCCTCGGCAGTGCTGGCCCAACTGGACGCCGTTTTCCCGGGAATGGATCTCAAGGCCTCCGTGGGGACGTATGCGAAACGAAGCGGCAATACCGAGCTGGCGCCGGTCAATTCCGGTTTTGTCAGTATTCAGAATTCTCAAACGGCGCTTCTGGCCAAGCAGCACTCTTCCGGCGACGGCCATCTCCTCTATGGAAATTTCCCCGTGACGTACAAGGCGGTGGCGCGCCAATCGCTGATGGCCGGCGACTATGCCCGCCAATTGATCCTCACCCTGACCGACGTATAATTTAAGTTCTTGCTCAAACAAATTACCTTCACAGGAATTATCCCAAAACCGGAATATTTTCTTTGATGAAAAGATGGTTATTTATTTTAGGTCTGACAGGTATGGGATTCTTGGCGCTTGTCTATGCCGGTCAAGCAAGCACCAGAAAGTGTGGGATATGTTGAATTACCGATCGGAGGGTAAGGGGACAACCGTTCTTCTGCTGCATGCTTTTCCCCTTTCCTCTTTGATGTGGGAACGGGAACTGGAAGAAATCGGGCGTTACGCCCGTGTGCTGGCACCGGATCTGCCCGGGTTTGGGGGGTCAATCCGCCAGCAAACTCCCTCTCTCTCTGGAATGGCTGAAGAAGTCGCGGGACTTCTGGACCATTTAAAAATCCGGGAGCCTGTCGTATTAGGGGGACTTTCGATGGGGGGTTATGTTGCGTTTGAGTTTGTACGCAAATTCCCCACGCGCATCCGCGGGCTCATGCTTTTTTCAACACGTGCTTCCGCAGATACCGTAGAAGCGCGCGTCAAACGGTACGATGTCATCGACCGCATTACAAAATCCGGGTTTGAAGATTTTGCCAAAAAGATCAGTGAGAAACTCGTCGGCAGAACGTCACTGCAGACTCGATCTCAAATTGTAGACAAGATTACCGCCATGATTTTGGCCAACAAACCGGAAGGGACGATGGATGCTTTACGTGCCATGGCGGAACGGAATGACTCGACAAAGCTTTTGTATTCGATCCAGGCGCCGTGTCTCATCATTGCGGGGGAGGAAGATGAGATTATCCCTTCTTCCGAAGCCCAACTGATGTGCAAACAAATTGTGCATGCACAGGTACAGACGGTTTTAAAAGCCGGGCATCTTGTCAATCTCGAGTGTCCTGAAAATTTCAGTTTGGCGGTGCGGGTTTTTTTGCAGGCCGGCGTTTTAAACCGGGCTTTTTCCAGTGCGGCGCCGCGTGGAAGCGAAGGAAGCAGCGATTTTTAAGGTATCCTATATTGAAACAGGAGGTGGGTTATGAATAAGAATAGATTTTTACTTTCCCTGGCGCTGGGTTTTGCATCGTCCGCATGTGCCGAAACAGAGTATTCGTGGAGCGATAAACTTGGCCGCGGAGTTCTGAACATGGTTGGATCTCCGGTGGAATTGGCGCGAACGATTCATATTCAAAGCAATGTCAAAGGCCCAGCTTATGGCTGGACGATGGGGATTGTTGATGGCATTGGCAGAGCCTTGGTGCGCTTCGGAGCGGGTGCGATCGACACTCTGACCTGCCCATTTAATTTTCCCAACGCCGACAAGGCGCCTCTTTTGATGCCGGTCTATCCATGGGATAAGTGGGACGTACAGGCACTGTAAGAAAAAAGGATTCCAAGCGGGTGGCCCATTAATGTTCAAGATGGCGAAAAGGGCTATGAGTGCGGCGTTTTTTTCATTTGATTGCAGGGAGAGTAAGGTGTAATTTGCTTTTATCCCCAGGCTGGGGGAAATTTCACGTAAGGATTTTTTCATGAAGATTAAAACCAAATCGTACCTGCTTATCTTGATGATAAGCCTTTTATTCTCTCTGTTATTTTTTTTCGTTTTCGGGCAGCTGCGCCATCTGGATGGGAAAATCACCAAGGCGATGATGGCCAACCGGATCGCGGAACTTCTGGTGGAAACGCGGCGTGCGGAAGAAGACTATTTGCGCACCGGCGCCGTTGAGAAAGCCAAAGCGGTCATAGAGAATCTTCAACAGATCACGGCGATTGCCGGGAGAACCCGGACCAACCTGGTCATGCCTCAGGATTCGATGAAAGAAACCGCCCGGTTGGCGGGAATTTACGAAGCCGGCTTTCGAGAAATGATCCAGTTAAAGCAGACGGCTGTTGCGAAAGAGGATCAATTAAACCAGCAGGGGTTGGTTCTTGAAAATGCGGTCAGCCAAGTTCTTGCAGAACTCAAAAATAATCCCCAGCGCCATGCGGCGGTTATTTCCGCCGGTGATTCTCTTTCGACTCAAGTGGATAAGATTACTCTCGCCAATAAAATTCTCAAAGAAGGCCACGGGATGAGCCAGCCTAAAACATCCTGGCCGTCGAATGGCTTGAACTTTGCCCGGGATTTGCGCAATCACCTCATTCAAAAATGGGACCATGATGTGCTGATGGATGCGGCTTCCAGCTATGCCAATACCTTTGAGGAAGTTGGCGGACTTCAAGAAAAATTAAACGTGAGCGCCGCGTCACTTCACCAATCGGCGCAGGCTCTTGAAGCGGTCGTTCTGAAAACCAGAAAAGAATTAGATGAGAACCGGGATAACGCCAAAAGAGCTGTGGTGATGGTTATTTTTGCGGCTTTTCTGATCTGCGGTTTTCTGGGGTTGTCCTTGTCCATCTGGTTTAGCCAGATTCTTACGGGGCCTCTTTTACGGCTCAGGAATGCCATGCTGCGAATCGCGGAGGGCGACATGGATGCGGTGCTTGATGTTCATTCCAGTGATGAAATCGGGGAACTTGCCAGAAGCTTCCAGGCGATGCAGTCCCGGCTGAAAGACTCCTATGAAGACTTGCACCAGTCGAATGCGAGATTGGCAGAAAAAACCCATGAACTGGAACGCTCCAACCAAGAATTTGAACAGTTTGCTCACGTCATTTCGCATGATCTTAAAGAGCCTGTCCGGACGGTTTCTATCTATGCGGATTTACTGGCGAAGCGCTTGAATGACCGGCTCGAAGGGAAAGAAAAGGACTATGTCCAGCACATGCTTAGCGGGTGTCAGTGGATGTATGCTCTGATTGATGATTTGCTTACCTATGCGCGGATGGGCGGCCAGGACGAGCCCGTGCAAATGACGGATACGGGAAACGCTTTGAATAAAGCACTCGAGAATCTCACGGCTGTGATCCAAAAGAATCAAGCTCAAATCAGCCGGGATAAGCTTCCGGCGGTTTTTGCCAATGGCACCCAGCTAACCCAGCTTTTCCAAAATTTGATTGCCAATGCCATCAAATTCCGACGTGGGGAATCCCCCAAAGTTCATATTGGGGCAGAACGCCGGGACAAAGAATGGTGTTTCTCTGTTCAGGATAACGGCATTGGTATCCATCCGGAACATACGGAGCGAATTTTTGTTGTTTTCCAACGCTTGCATACGCGCAAAGAATATCCGGGAACGGGCATCGGCCTTGCGGTCTGTAAGAAAATTGTAGAGCGGCACAAGGGGAGTATTTGGATGGAATCGAAGCCCGGTGTGGGATCGGTTTTTTATTTTACGATTCCGCTGGATCCGGAGGCGCTATGAACGGCAAGCCGCTTCGTATTTTGCTGATTGAAGACAATCCCGCAGATGCTCTGCGGGTCCATGAACTGCTCGAAATCGTGGCGGATCTTTCTTTGCCCGATAGTTCCCCGAGGGGGACGCTCCCGGCACTGCATCAAAGGGCGCCCTCCATCCCCATTGTGGCAATGACCGGTTTGAATGACCGAAGTCTGGCGCTGGAATCTGTTCAGCAAGGATGTCAGGATTATTTGGTCAAAGGAAAGTTTGACAGTGAAATGCTGGTTCGTTCGATTCACTATGCCATCGAACGTCAGCGGCTGGTTCGCGAGCTTCAGACGTTGTCGATCAGAGACAGTTTGACGGGACTTCATAACCGTAGAAGTTTCTTTGCGATGGTGGAACATCACAAGCAGATGTCGCGGCGGTCGAAAAAGGGTTTTTTCATTTTCTTTGCGGACGTGGACGATCTGAAAAAAATCAACGATACTTTTGGACACCCGGAGGGGGATCGCGCTTTGGCCGGTATCAGCGATGTTCTTCGGAATACTTTTCGCGATTCTGACATTGTGGCCCGTATCGGGGGCGATGAATTTGCCGTGTTGGCGCTTGAGGATAAGCAAGACGCGGCTGAGATCCTAGCGGTGCGGCTTCGAAAAAATCTTCAAGCTTATCAAGAAAAAAAGCGATTAAAGTATCCATTATCACTCAGTTTGGGCTCTGCTTATTACAATCCCGAAAGCCCCGTCACGGTTGAGGCACTGCTTGCGGAGGCCGATGAGAGCATGTATCGACAGAAGCAGTCCCGATTGAAGAAATGAGCCGGTGATGCCAGAAAATGACAGAAAGATAAAAGTACTACTCATTGAAGACAATCCCGAAGATGCCTGCCTTGTTCAGGAGGTGCTTAGAGAACAGAATTCCTCGCATATTTTTTCGATAACCCATGCGGATTATCTTCAGGCCGGACTGGAATGTCTTCGAAAGAGCTGTCCGGATGTCGTGCTTTTGGACCTTTCCCTGCCCGATAGCCGCGGGCTTATAACTTTAACACGGGTTTTAAATAGCACCGTTAAGGTTCCGGTTATTATTTTGACGGGTACTAACGACGAATCGCTGGCTGTCGAATCTTTGCGTCTTGGGGCGCAAGATTATTTAGTCAAAAGACAGCTCGATGGCGACCTGCTTTCGCGGATGATTTGCTATGCGATTGAGCGTAAACGAACGGAAGAAAAATTAAGAAGAACCGCAGCGGATTTAGCCTCTTCAAATCAACAGCTGATTGATTTTTCCGAAGCACTCCAGCGGGCCAACCGGCAGCTGAAGCAGCTGGATGAGGCAAAATCCAAGTTTATTGCTGTGGCCTCCCATGAACTCAAGACGCCTTTGGCTGCGATGATTGGTTACATCAGTTTGATTTTGACCGGGAAAATGGGTGCTCTGAACGAAGAAACGACCGATGCTTTGAAGCATGTCAAAACAGCTTCCGACCGGCTGTTGCGGCTGGGGGGCGGTCTTCTGGGTATTTTTAAGGTTGTAATGGGAAAGCTGAAAAGGGGTGGGCCGCTGGTTGGGTTGGG
>OBEQ012436659.1_pt1 | contig 11548 bp, 8 predicted proteins | sample 1670901 | NCBI WGS metagenome assembly OBEQ01 (sample SAMEA104232315, study PRJEB22302) | groundwater metagenome | biome: forest; feature: aquifer; material: groundwater | place: USA | collected 2011-08-07 | depth 5.4 m | reverse complement strand
CTGCTTTCGTTTGTTCTCGCGTAGCTGTTGGGGCTATGCACTGTGTGTGACAACTTTGTTATTTTGAAAATCCTCATGCTAATGAGGTGTGTTTTTCGTTGTGTTAAAAAAAGAGATGTTTTGGAGTTTCGTAATTCAGAGTTATCGAGATACTTCTTGCGAGTGCACTTTTGATTATCTTAACGAGTACGCTGGTGATCGCATATATTACTGGCCAGGAATCGCTTGTGGGTGCCGCTCGACGCGCTCAGGCCATCCTTCTCGCCGAAGAAGGCTTGGAAGTTTCTCGAAACATTCGAGATTCAAATTTTTCAGATCTTACGGGTGGCACCCATGGCGTTGCAAGCTCCTCAAATCAGTGGGCATTTTCCGGATCGCAAGATATTACTAGTATGTTTACGCGGCAGGTTGCCGTTTCAATCATTGATGCAAATAGAAAATCAGCTACCTCAACGGTTACCTGGCAGCAGACACCTTCCCGTACAGGCACAGTATCACTCGGGACACGGTTCACCAATTGGCTCGGAACAAAAAAAGGCACTGCGCCGTCACTGGTCGCTTGTTTCAATCTTGATGTACCCAATAGCGACAATGAAGCAGCTGATGGGATTTCTATTGCGACACAAGGAAATTATCTCTATCTTGGAAGGCAAAATAATAGTGGATATGAATTTTTTGTTTTTGATGTAACAACTCCCGCAAGCCCCACACTCTTAGGTAAAGTAGCCACAGGAGATACTACCAATGACATCGCCATAAAAGGAAACTACGCATACATTGCCTCTAGCGACGATAGTGGCGAGCTTACGGTCGTTGATATTTCTAATCCATCAGTGCCGACAGTTGCCATTAAGTTTAATTTAACAGCCGCCAATAGCGGAGACGCGAATGCCGATGCACTAGCAGTTGCTGTTGACACGAGTAACAACAATCTTTATCTGACGCGGGTTAGTACCGGCGGTAAAGAATTCTATGTCTTCAATATCTCTACCCCCACCGCGCCGACGCTCACTGGTTCCATAGATCTCAAAGGTGACATCAAAGAGGTAGGAATAATCGGTACGTATGTGTATGGAGCTTCAAGTGATAACAGTCAAGAATTTCAAGTTATCAATGTAACAACACCCGCAACTCCTTCTTTGGTTGCTTCCTTAGATCTTGATGAAGGAGCTACGCAACCTAACGCTCTTTCCATTGCCGTTGCCACCAGCAGCAATATTATCTACCTTGGTCGAGATGGGTCGGCCGCTCCGGAATTTTATATCATTGATGTGACTAACCCATTAAGTCCCTCAATAAATAGCACGCTTGATATCGGCACGCATATTTTGCAATCCATGGATTATGATGACACTCTCAAATATGTCTTTTTTGCAAATACCGCACCAGGCGCTGATGACTATCAGGTTATCGACGTGACAAATCCCTTAAGCCCCGTACTTCTCAATAATCTTAATTTAAACGGCACTCCATATAAATTAGTGTATTCTGTCACAAAAGATGCAGTGATGATTGCTTCTGGTTACGATTCATGTGAATTGCAAATCATTGCGCCGTGATTCCTATGACAACCCTCTACCCTAAACCTTCTACCGGTTTTACACTTATCGAGCTCCTCCTCTATCTTTCTCTTGCCGCCGTGATCCTTCTCACCATTACATCGCTATGGGGATCAGTGCTTGCTGCTCGGATCAAAAACCAAGCAATTACAGAAGTACAACAGCAAGCAGTGCAAGCATTTCAACTGATCACCCAAATCGCACGAAATGCCGAAAGTATCACCGCACCTGCCGCAAATGCAACTTCGTCGTCTCTCGTTTTAGACGTTATTGACTCAGCAAAAGATTCGACCACCATCAATGTCTCTAGTGGTGTATTACAAATCACAGAAGGGAGCAGTACTGCTGTGACTCTTACCAATACACGAGTATCCGTCTCTAATATTGTATTCAGTAATCTTTCCCGATCCAGCACTCCCGGAAGTGTGCGTATACAATTCACTATTAGCCATGTTAATCCAGCCTCAAGAAATGAATATGAGTATTCAAAAACATTCTATGGAAGCGCCACACTACGACAACCATGATCGGGAATCGCAGGGATTCATACTCCTCCTAAACGTGCTCCTCATAGGGGTAGTTGGACTTACGATCGTGACCTCTATTCTTTTGTTGGGTACAAATTCATCACGGACGAGTTTTACTCTTGAGCAGTCAAATCATGCAAAAGCGATTGCGAATGCTTGTACTGAAGAGGCGTTGGAGCAAATTCGAGATTCGACATCGTTTACTGGAAGCGGAAGCCTTTCTTTTAGCCAAGGCACGTGCTCCTATACAGTCACAAGCCAGGGAGGACAAAATCGTACCGTCACTGCTTCGAGTACAGTTTCAACGATCACTCGAAAGGTAAAAGTGATCCTGAGTAGTATTACCCCTACCATGAGTGTCACGTCGTGGCAGGAGCTTGGGGATTTTTAGAATAGATTTGTATCGTAATTGTCCACAGGACAAGTCTTTTAATGTGCTATACTTAACCTTATTCTATTACGCGTAATAATCTATATGAAAAAAGGTGGATTTACTCTGATCGAGATACTCCTTGTCATAGCAGCGATTGCCATCTTAGCGGGTATCGTCATTCTTGCCATTAACCCAAATCGTCAACTTGGACAAGCACGAAATGTCCAACGCAGAACAGATGTGACTACCCTTTTGGACGCTGTATACCAATATTCTATTGATAATAACGGAAATATGCCAACAGGACTGGATGCGAGCACTACGAGTTCCCAGGTGTTTGGTGCGAGTAATACTTCAGGTTGTAGTAATACCTGCACTGCTACTACTACCGAAGCTGCATGTCTTGATCTCTCTAGTAATCTTGTGCCGCGATACATTATTGGTATCGCTTTAGATCCTACCTCAGGATCTGCTTCAAATACGGATTACTTTATCAACAAGGATACCAATGGAAGGCTCGTAGTAGGGTCTTGTGATCCTGAAGTTTCCGCGACGATAAACGTAACACGATAACCGATCGCCTACTAAATAAATAGTGTGTTCGCGCAGAAACAAATCTCCCGCCCGCCAACTTAACGTGTTGTCGATTCCTCACTTTAACTTTCAGTTAAAGTGACCTTTTCGGGCTGGAGGGAATCCATTCGCTCCGACTCATGCCGGGGCGATGCTCGTTATCGCGCCCTTCGATTCCTCACTTCAACTTTCAGTTAAAGTGACCCTTCGGGCTGGAGGGAATCGAACCCTCTCTACATCGTCCCGAACGATGCGTACTACCGGTATACCACAGCCCGTTTGATGGAATTATAAGCATTTTAGACCAAAACGCAATAGTTATATCGTTTGATCAGAGTGTAATCATCTGATAGAATATCTCTATACGTTTGCGAGTTATATGAAACAACCAAATATAAACTTTATTCGGCATAAGCAATCTATCCGGCGCCCTAGGAACGCGTCAGGATTTTTTAATTACCTGCATAGCCTTCATCTTTCTCTTTTTGATGTAGTTGGGTATCACATTCTTATAATTGTGAATCTTTCACAAGGATTATCCATCGTTATTCAATTACTTGGCGCTCTTCTATCACGCTGTTCTTCATTTGTATTTGTTTTTTTAAAGACAATGTTTGCTGTTATTATCCATCTCCCCTTTCTATTCTTCCTTTTTTGTATTCGGATAGGAGGGGAGTATATATCTGATTTTACGCACTCCATTTTTTTAAAAGTACAGGGGCGATTTAAAACAACATCTGTTAGTATCGGCCAAGGAATGCAAATTACGATCTTGGGATTAGAAAGGAGAACATCTTCTTTCACTAAAAGTATTCTTACGGTTTTTTCTCCAAGCTCGTATGCGCTTCCCAGACAGTGGCACATACGCTTGGCTGCATTTAGCTTCATGGCAATACTCATTGTCTCTCCTTTTGTCGTTTTTGGATCTCTCGATACGTACAAGGAAGTCAAGCATGAGACTAGCGTACATATCGAAAATGGGCTCCAACAATTTCTTAACGCCACCAACGCTCTTACATCACAGAACAGTACACTTGCCAGCGATGAGTTTAAAAAAAGTATGGAAAGTTTTCGAAACGCCCAAGAGACGCTTCAAACTCTTGGCTCACATACACTTTTTTTTGCGCGTCTCATCCCTCTCGCGGGAAAAAAAATCCAAGATGCGGAATCTCTCATTAGCGCAGGAGAAGAATTTTCTAATGCCGGTGTAGATATAGCATCAACTGTTCGTTTTATTTCTCAGCCTGATAGCTTTAGCCCTGAGAAAATTTCTGCATCACTTGCATATTTGCAAAACGAGATAGACGAGATATCTGTGCGTTTAGAAAATGGATATAAGAATCTCATCTTGATTGATATTTCGTCTGTTCCACAAGAGTATCAAAGCAAATTCGAAGATATAAAAAAATCCATTGCAATGTTTACCGAAACATTACAAACGATAAGGCCTCTTGTGAGCGCATTACCATCACTATTGGGAGTGCCTCAGGATCGTCGATATCTCATTGTTTTACAGAATGATTCTGAGATCCGGCCCAGCGGTGGTTTCATGGGTTCTTTTGCCCTTGTTGATGTAAAGAAGGGCAGAGTAAAAAAAATTGAAATTCCCGGAGGAGGAACATATGAGCTGAAAGGCCAATTGCGCCAGTTACTTGTATCTCCATGGCCTCTTCATCTTATTAATGCGAGATGGGAGTTTCAGGATTCAAATTGGTTTGCTGATTTTCCAACATCTGCTCGTAAGATCAAATGGTTTTATGAAAATGCAAACGGACCAACCGTAGATGGCGTTATCGCTATAAACGCCTCTTTGGCAGAGCGCGTGCTTGCTCTTACAGGACCCATTTACCTACCCGCATTTAAAAAAACAGTAGAAAAAGGGAATTTTTTTGAGATAACAGAACGAGCAGTGGAATTGGAATACAATCGTAAAGAAAATAAACCTAAGAAATTTTTGGGTGAATTGGTTGAGCGAGTGATAGAGCGTTTGAGTAAGCAAGAAGGTGTGCAGCAAAATCAAATCGCATCACTTTTTATTGACGCTTTTTTGGGTAAGGAAATTCAGGTGTATAGCACAGATCCGAGCATACAACAAATCATTGCCGCTTCAGGTTTTTCTGGCGAGCTGAGAAACACGCAAAGCGACTACCTTATGATTGTCGATGCAAATATCGGAGGAAGAAAAACAGATCGTGTCATGAATGCGAATGCATCATATAGCGTACATGTAAATCCAGACGGTACCTTAGATGCGACTCTTTCGATGTCGCGCACTCATAATGGACAGAAAGGCGATTATTTTACCGGCGCTAAAAATATCAATTATGTGAGAGTGTACGTTCCCCAAGGAAGTACCCTGCTTTTTGCAAAAGGATTCTCTCCGCCCCCGCCCCAAGAATTTGAAAATCCTCCCGAAGGTGCTTTGCAAGATGAGGATCTTACTCGTATAGAAGGACACTTTACGGTAGATGAAAAAACAGGTATGATATCCAATCACGAATTCGATAAGACTGTCTTTAGTAATTGGACCCAAACCGATGTTGGCGAAACCTCATTGAGTGAGATCACCTACCGTCTTCCATTCCGATTTTCTGAGAATAGTCCGTATTCTTTATATATCCAACGCCAATCAGGTAGTGCATTCAAAACATTCAATTTTTCTTTCAAAGAATTTTCAAAACAGCTTAATCCTTTTATTCATGATGAATTTATAGAACAGACCCATGGAGCAAAATAATGAAAAAAATAAACAACCACGCGTGGATCCCGTCACAGAGTTTTATACATCGTATAATAATGAGGATCGCGACATGACAACACTCGAACATGGGAAGCGTGGCATCCCTACCTTTCTCAAAGTTCTTATTGCCGTAATCCTTAGTGCATGCGCTGTCGCTGCATGGATAGGGTATCTTTCGTTTAGCGGTCAGGAGATTCCATTTTTTCAGTTTGCGAAAAATGATTCTTACATTGATGTAAAAGTTTCTTCGATCGAAAAAGAAATCATATCGAATTCGTTATTTACCACACACGTCTTTATTAAGAACACGAGTCCCTCCCCACTCGATCCAGTGAGTATTATTATTGACTATCCCCAGGGTTTTGTTTTTAACGAAGCGTCTCCAGTCCTGCCGAAGAACGAGCAGAAGAATTATTGGGAAATCGGGTCTCTCACATCCGGAGAGGAGATTACACTTACGATTAGCGGTCGCATCAGTGGCAGTGGAAATCTTGAGGAGAAAAATATCCATACCACAGTGTTTTATAAACCAGTCAATTTGTCATCAGAATTTAAAAAAGAAGTTGATACGCTTTTGAGTGTGAATCCAGCACAGTTCCGTCTCCGTATTGATGGACCCGTTGAAGTGGAGCATGGTGGGCAAGGAGATTACAAAATAGTCTTTCATAAACCCTCCACTCTCGGCATAGTTACATCTGACGCAGTGTCACACCCTCCACTCATGGTTGTGTTAGAGCATCCAAAGACTTTCACCATCAAGGAAATTAAACCCTCGCCCACTGATGGACAGTTGCGATGGGATATTATGGGTCTGAATCCAGACTCCACCGAGAATGATACTACATCTATTAGCCTTAGTGGTTTCTTTAACCAAGAAAGCACTACTGAACCGCTGAATGCAAAAATCGGATATTACCTTGGGAATGAATTTGTAATCCTTGATCAAACTCAATTTCTTCCTTCGCTCGCTGTTCCTTTTGAAAAAAATTTATTACTTTCTTTGACGCTTGATGGGAAATCTTCACCGTTATTCCTTACGCCGAGTGAGCCCGATATTCATAAAGGCATGCCACTTACGATATCATATGAGAATAGAGGGAAAATTATTTTGCAAAACGTTTCTTTTAAAGTGCATATTCCCAAAAATAATATGGTATTGTCTCTGCCTGAGGAGTGGAATATTCCAAAAAGTGATCCTGCTTTTTCATATACCTATCACGATGGCGAAGAGAATCAAATACTGATCACTCCCACAGAGATGCCGATACTTACTGAAATTGGCGCTGCTGCAACAGGGACAATATCACTCTTTTTAAGAAGTGAAGATTATAAATCACTTCGAACGCGCAGCTCCATGGGAGAGATCAATGAAAATCCCCTTATGATCACTCTTAGCGCAGATATCGGCGGACCTCAAAAGAGATCCTTAGCAGGTTCTCAAGTGGTTATTAAACGCAATTCTGATACTTCATTCAAAATAAATAAATCATCTGAGAACACTCCATTGGCCATAGAATGGATAGTTGAAAATACATTGCATGAACTTGAAAATATACGTCTTAGTGCCATTCTTCCTGAATCAATTCCATGGACCGAAAGTACTTCCGTGAGCGCCGGTACCATTCGTTACAATTCTGAAACACGAGAAGTGCTTTGGACAATCAACCGACTCCCTACGAGCGTGAAAAGTGTATCAGCTCGTTTTGAACTCGAAGGTACTCTGCCAGAAGGGGGGACAAACATAGTCGCGACACTTACCGCAAAGGATAAGACGACCGGTGCGCTCATCAGTATTCAAAAAACTTTTTAAGCATGAAACTGTATAATACACTCTCACGGACAAGAGAAGAATTTATTCCTCTGAAGGCAGGGGAAGTTTCTTATTATTCCTGCGGACCGACGGTATACAATTATGCGCACATTGGCAATCTTCGTACTTATGTCTTCGCTGATATACTCAAACGCGCGCTTATCTATTTTGGATACCACGTGAAGCATGTCATGAATATTACCGATGTGGGCCATCTCACCTCTGATGCGGATACAGGCGAAGACAAAATGCTTGCTGGTGCACGAAGAGAGCACAAAACTGTTTGGGAAATCGCAGAATTTTATACAACGGCGTTCAAAGAGGATATCAAAGATCTTGGTATCATAGAGCCTTCCATTTGGTGTAAAGCAACTGATCATATTGCCCAACAGATCCAACTTATTGGGAAACTTATGGAGAATGAATGCGCATATCAATCGGGAGGCAATGTCTATTTTGACACATCAAAATTTTCAACATATGGACAATTCGCTCGCTTGGATTTGACTGCCATTCAGGAGTCGCGAGTCGGGCAAGATCCAAATAAAAAGAATCAGCATGACTTCGTTCTATGGTTTACCAAGTCAAAATTCTCAGATCAGGATATGAAGTGGTCTTCGCCGTGGGGTATCGGCTATCCAGGATGGCATATAGAGTGCTCAGCGATGTCTACATATTATCTTGGCCAACCATTTGATATCCACAGTGGCGGTATTGATCATATTGCCGTCCATCATACGAATGAAATTGCGCAGAGCGAAGCAGGGGAAGGTAAAAGGATGGTGAATTATTGGCTTCATGGCGAATTTTTAGTGATCGACAAAAGCAAGATGGCAAAGTCAGAGGGGAATTTTATTACTCTTCGAACAATCAAGGAGCGAGGATATGATCCACTCTCCTATCGTTATTTTTGTCTTCAAGCTCACTATCGACAACAATTGAATTTTACCTGGGAGGCGCTCACGGCGGCTCAAGTCGGATTAAAAGGCTTGCGAACATTAGTTCTTTTCCTAAAGGATCATTCTGAGAAGGCGACACCTACTCCTTTGAGCGCAGACTTTCGTAAGCACTTGGGTGACAATAAAAAATTATTTGATGAATGCATTGCAGATGATCTTAATATTCCAAAAGCGCTTGGCGTGCTTCATTCGTTTTTAAACCAAACTCGGTCAGGTGAAAAATTTCTTTCTCAAGAAGATTTCAAGGAAGTTTTGGACTTTGTTTACCGATGCGATACCGTATTAGGATTACGGCTTGATGAGATCATCCAGCACACAGTACCTGAGCATGTCGGAGAGCTCGTAACTATTCGTGAAGCATTCCGAAATGCTGAGAAATGGCATGAGGCTGATGAAATTCGCAAAAAAATTGAAGATGCGGGATATCAAATCGAAGATACGGCACAGGGAGTTCGCGTCATTCCTTTATAGATGACTATGGATTTTATTATCGTTGCAGTATGTGCGGCATGCATTTCTTACACACTCACATACGGAGTCCGTTTTTTTGCATTGAGATTGGGAATAGTAGATGCGCCAGGAGAGTCGCGTAAAATTCATCGCAAACCAACGCCACTCTTAGGAGGAATCGCTGTGTATAGCGCCCTTGTAGCCATGATTGTCCTGTATTTCTTTTTTCGCCCAGAGAGTTGGCATAGTATCACTGATGCGCATGTACATCCAAAACACCTCGTTGGGATTCTCGTCGGAGGTTTTTTTCTTGTTTTTGGCGGTGTATTGGATGACAAGTTTCGACTTGGACCGAGGACTCAGGTGATATGGCCAATACTCAGCATCCTAGCTGTTATTATATTTGGAATCGGTGTTGAAGTAATCTCTAATCCTTTTGGAGGTGTAATCCATCTGGATGCATACAAAGTTCTTCTACTATGGTGGAATGATTTGCCGCGGTATTTTACAGTCATTGCAGATATGCTCACCGTTATCTGGCTTATGGGAACCATCTACACTACAAAATTACTTGATGGACTCGATGGTCTTGTCAGTGGTGTTACTGTTATTGGGATGAGCATTATTGCAATCATTAGTGCATTCTTTTTTATCAATTATCCTACTGCTATCCTTGCCACTATGACTGCAGGTGTGTTTCTTGGGTTTCTTTTTTGGAATTTTTATCCTGCAAAAATTTTTCTTGGCGAAAGCGGGAGCACACTAGCCGGATATTTGCTTGGCGTATTTGCGATTGTCTCTGGCGCAAAATTTGCAACGCTTCTGTTAATTCTTGGCATCCCAATCCTTGATGCTGCATGGGTTATCATACGCCGTATTTTGATTGAAAAGCGTTCTCCGTTTACCGGTGATCGAAAACACTTTCATTTTCGCTTGCTTGATTCTGGATTTTCGCATCGTTCATCAGTGTTACTATTGTATTTTTTTTCCGCAAGTTTTGGCATTCTTGGGTTATTTTTGCAAAGCAGCCAAAAAATTTTAGCGCTTATTATTCTTGGAATCCTCATGCTTGTGGGTGGTGTACTTTTGGTACGAAGACAGCAGAAGTATCGGCAGCGGTATGGATGATTTCCTGCTACTCTAAAAATAGCACTTCAGCTTTTCCGTCAGTGAAGAATGTGTCTCCGGTAGTATTTCTGCCAAGCGTAGGTTCTACGATCGGAAACATTTGCTCTTCCTTTACATACCCGGTACCTAGAAGATCGGTATGAATAATTTCGCGCTCCTTATCAATTGCTGGGTCAATAGAATGAGTGGGGATGACTATTTTGCTATTCAATTTGATTCCTACATCAAAATGAGCAGTACAAAACCAGATAGACTCTCCCTTCTCTGTGACAAGGGTCGTTCTCCATATATGGAGATGGTGACGCTCTCGAACTGAAGATTTCGCTGTACTCTTTTGGTATGAGAACGTATTAATTTGAGAATTCCAAAATGTAGGCACGCCCGGAGCATGAGTATATGGCGTGTTTGTGATAAGAGCAAACAGTACGCGCCACAGATTCCCGATTGTAATTGGATCAGATTGCTTCCATTTCGCTTTTGTAAGAGCAGTCAATAGCGCATCTTCCTTTGCAACTATGATAAGATTGATCGGCTCAGTGGGCGTGCCAAAAAGTGTTTCGCTTTCTCGAGGCAATGTGCGGAATAATTGTCCTGGTATATCACTGTACGCGATTTGCTGCACACTTTCAGATCCAGCTGCTTTTGCGATCGGAGGATGCTTTGTATAGACCAAAACGATAAATCCAACCCACGTTGTAAGCAATACAATAGCCCAGCATTGTAAGAATACAGTTAGCCTGAACTCAGTTTTTGGCCTCCGAGGACTTGATTTTGAATGTACAGTAAGAATGGTGGCAAGAATTGTGAGTAGCGTCGCAGTAGAAGCAAGACTCGCTACAACATCAGACGGCCATTCTAATTCATAATAGACTCTTCCCAAACCTATTGAGAGAAGAAGGAAACACGTTGTGCACACAATGAGAATTTTTTGGTAGACACGTTTTGAGTGTTGAAAAAGAAAGTATGCACAGACGCCATAAAAGGAAAACGTAATAAATGCATGGCCTTGGGTAATAGTTGTCATTCCATCTTGCAGAGAGGGTGTCGCAAGAGCAGGTCGAACCTTTTCGAAAATATCACGGATAAGGAATGACCCTAGACTGCTTATCCCTATAGCAGTCATAAGCACGATGAGATTCATTCGCAGTCTGGCAAAGGCAAGAAATATGGTCACTACAATAATCGCCGCAAAAATAATATCGCGTGATCCAAGCAGTGCTGCGATGAATAGATACCCATCGATAGACTGAGCATGCAAGAGCTGTATAAGACTGATTGTATTGATATCTACTTCAATAAGAGCATTTTCTTGAAATAGTTTTCGAATGATGACAAAGAAAAAAAACACGAACAAACTAGCACATAACGATCCTATTGTAAGTGAGAGCCCCAATGCTTCATCTCGCGTGAGTCTCTTTTTAAGAAAACT
>OBEQ011362688.1_pt1 | contig 11548 bp, 11 predicted proteins | sample 1670901 | NCBI WGS metagenome assembly OBEQ01 (sample SAMEA104232315, study PRJEB22302) | groundwater metagenome | biome: forest; feature: aquifer; material: groundwater | place: USA | collected 2011-08-07 | depth 5.4 m | reverse complement strand
CATCGATTAAAAAGTACGCCGACTCCATCGGGGCCCTATATCGTTTTTCACCCGATTTTTTTGGAAGAAACGACGGTTCGAAAGGCCCTTATCAGTACCAGCTCGAGCCGGATGAGATAGAACGCATGGAAGAAATACTTTATCCGAGAATACCTTCACTGGCAGGCCATCCGGCGGACGGAATGATGAGCGAGAATGAAGCCGCCCGGAAAACGGATGCGCCCAAACCTATTTTCAGCTGCGGCGTCGGGTACACGGATCTTGTCATCAATCCGTTCGGTGAAGTAAAACCCTGCATTGAATTTGACCGGCCGACTTTCAAAATCAAAGGAAGTTCCGTCAGGGAATGCTGGCAGATGGTGATGAACTACGTGGACAAGATCAATCTCACCGATGATTACGAGTGCAAGCATTGCGACATTAAGCAGTACTGCACGCATTGTCCGGCATCGGGGTACTTGGCGACAGGAAATTTCACGGAGTGCAATCCTTATGCCAGAAAGAAAGCCGAATACCGTAAGAAAAAACATGAAGAAGGGCTTTTAACCGCAGCACAATCCTTATGAACTCCGTAAAACTCAAATGGGTTGATATGGAAATTGTCCGTATTAAGATCGATCCTAAAGATCGGATGTTTGATTTTGAAACCAAGGCTTCGTCGGTCTCTTCCTGCGGCAGTCATGAGACGGCAAAGGACACCCTTGCGCAGGGAGGCTGCGGTTCTTGTTCACGCGGATGCCACTAAAGAAAGTTATATGATCACTGTTGATAAAAAATATGTGGCAGCATTCCAGAAAAAAGCGGCCGAGGAACGCAGGTTATTCACGGTGATGTTTGAGCTCAATTGGCGCTGCAATCTCGACTGCGTGTTTTGTTATCTTCCCCAAGAACAACGCGCCATCGGCAAAAATCAAAATCCCGAAATGAGTACGGACCAGGTTTTTAAGATTCTCGATCAGTTAGAGGCAGAGGGTGTCTACGAAGTTGCGTTTACGGGCGGTGAAATTTTCTTGAGGAAAGATATCTTTCCTATCATTGCTTATGCGGAGAAAAAAGGGTTTGATATCACTCTTTTAACCAGCGCGTCTTTGATAAATGAAACGGAGGTCGAGCGGCTTAAGAGTTTTCGGATACGCCGAATAGAGATTTCGTTTCATGCGATGAGCAAAAAAATATTTGAGCAGATTACCCAAAGACCCGGCTCCTTTCATAAAGTAAAGAGGGCTGTCGAACTTTTGGTTGCTGCCAAGATTCCCATTAAGCTCAAATCGCTTCTCACGACCCTCAACAAAGAGGAAATAGTGAAGGTAAACGAGTGGGCAAGGTCGCTGGGAGTTTTACATACGATTGACGATGATATCGAACTGAGGAACGATGGGGATGCTTGGCCGCGCACTTTGGCGGTTTCTGAAGAAGAAGCCGAGGAAATCAAAAAGATTGTCCGCCGTGAAACCTATTTACCTTTTGACAGGCACGGTAATCCCAGAGGTGATCGGGATCCTGAAGAAATAGAACGGAGAAAACACAGGCGTTTTCATTGTGGAATAGGAAGATGCCACGCATGGATAGACCCATCGGGTAAACTTAAGCCTTGCCAAAAGGTTATGGAATGGAATTATGATTTGCTTCAGGGATCGCTTAAAACAGGATGGTGGAAATTGAAAGAGATGTTGGATAACCTGCCTACCGGGCAGGTTCAAACACCGATCAAATGCGAAGCTCTAGATCGAATCATTTGTCGAACTGGAAAGGAGATGAGTTATGAGTGCTGACCGTGTCTACAAAAAGAATGATCAGATCGTTACGCGGGAAATCGCCGGTGAGGTGATCCTGATCCCGCTTTTTAAGTCATCCGACGCTTTGAATTATATCTATACACTCAACGAGACAGCCGCCCGTTTTTGGAGCTTGGTGGATGGAAAGAAAACGCTTGAGGAAATCAAGAAGGAAATAGTGGAAAATTACGACGTGGCTGAGGAAACGGTGGATAAAAATGTCGCCGAACTGGTTACGGATTTAAAATCGTTTGAGGCACTGCTTTAAGATTTTGTCATGATTAAGGAAACGGATAGCCGTACTTTTTTTCGCCAGCTCGTTGCTCCCAAAGAGCATTTTCCCATGTACGGGCAGTGGGAGATCACCTGCCGCTGCAATCTGAAATGCGTGATGTGTTACACGGACTGCTTCAACACGCCCGAAAAAATCCGGCAGGAGATTTCGAGTGCCGAGATATTCCGGATCATGGATGAGTTGAAAGAGGCGGGAGTCTTCGGCTTAACGTTAACGGGCGGTGAGCCGCTGGCCCACCCTGATTTTAAGGAAATTTACCGTTACAGCTGGCAGTGTGGTTTTCTCATGACGGTGTACACGAACGGCACTTTGATCACGGAAGAGATCGCAAATTTTTGGCTCAAGATGCTGCCAGACCGAATCGAAATTTCAATGCATGGGCTGGAGGAAGATTTTGACAAAATAACAGCGGTTCAGGGATCGTTTGAAAAGTGTCTGCGCGGCATCCGGTTGCTGGTCGAACGTAAAATCCCTTTGACGCTCAAAACCGTCGGCATGACCTTAAATAAAGATCAGGTTCTAAAGATCCAGGAATACGTCAGGGCTTTTGAAAACGTGAACTGGTACTTTGGTGAAACGATGCGCCCGGCGCTGGACGGCTCGATGGACCCACTTCGGTTTCAGTTATCGGAATCGGAGCTTTTGGAAATCGAAGGCCGGGATTCTAAGATGCTTCAGGAGAAAGAAAAACAGAAAAATGAGTTAGAAGAAGAGAAAGAAAAACCCCTCAAGAATCACTGCGGCAGCCAGTTTAAGTTCCATATCGACGCCTATGGCGGGCTCCAGCTTTGTTCCAAGAAGAGATCCGAAACTTATGACTTGAGGCGAGGATCCTTCGAGGAAGGTTTTTACGAAGCCCTGCCTAGATTTTATTGTCCAAAGAAACCTCAAAGTTCGCTGGTGTAAAACCCCTTAGATTTAAGAAGCAGAGAGATTGTGAGGCGTACCGGCACAGGCAAAGCCGGCGTCCGCTAAGCATTGTTTAGGGGCACTGACCTCGTCTTTACTGACACCGTTGCAGCAAGAAAGCACCGCCTGCTCGGGATTCAAATGGATTCTTGTGACGGACATGTCCGACCACTTTGTTTTAGACGGCTTAGATTGTTTTGATGACTGATGTGGCGTGTTGAGAGACCCTCTTCGCTTGCGGTTTTACGAAAGGAGATCACTTGCAACTTGATGGCAAGTGGACTTGGCACACTGAAGTGTGCTCGCAGCAAAAGACCCTCTGGTTATGGTGTCACAACAAGAAAGCACCGCCTGCTCGGGATTCAAATGGATCCTTGTGACGGACATGTCCAACCATTTTGTTTTAGACGGCTTAGATTGTTTTGATGGCTGATTCGGCATCTTGAAACCCCTTTTGGCTTAAGGATTAAAACTCAGAGGAAATTTTAACATACTTATCATTTGATGCAAACCATTTCTTCAGTTTTTGTGATCCGGCCGTCTTGAATATGGATCACCTTATCGGCGAAATCAATAAAGGACGGCTCATGCGATATCCAAAAGACGGTCCGGCCGAGCATCAGCTTTTTCAAATTGTCCCGCAAGGAAAGCTGGCTGCCCGCGTCGAGCGAGTTTAAAGGTTCATCCAGGATCAGAATGTCGGGATTTTTCAGGAACATCCTGGCCAGCGCGATCCGCTGAAGTTCTCCCCCGGAAAGTTTAGCGCCCTTGTCTCCCATAAGGGTGTTGTATTTTTTTTCGAAAGAAAGGATCGTATCATGGATCTCGGCTTTTTTCGCGGCTTCAACGACTTCACCGGGCGCTGCGCCTTCTTTGGCGTAGGTGATGTTGTTGAAAACGGTGTCATTAAAACATAACGTTTCCTGGCTGATAAGGCCTATTTTCTGTCTTAAACTCCTCAAATCAAATTCCTTGATATCCGTGCCATCCAGCAGAATCCTGCCTTTTTGAAATTCATAGAAACGGGGAACAAGTTCCACGAACGTTGTTTTTCCGGCACCCGACGGCCCGATGACGGCCAAGACATCGCCTTTTTGGACTTCAAGCGAGATATCTTTCAAAATTTCTTTTTGACCGTCATAGCTCATCGATACGCCGCGGAATTCGATATGGCTTGTGAGGCCCTCAAATTTTTTAGAACCGTTTTCGATAACCGGTTTCTGCGACAAGTCCAAAAATTTTGACAGTTCTAAAATGCCGGGTTGAAGCGCCAGCCATTGGAGGGAGCTTGTGTTGAGACTGACCAGGAGCGAGGAGGCTCTTTTCCACAACAGCACCGATAGGATGAGCGGGATCATCTGCGGAGTGGTCTGCTTTGATAAAAAATAAAATCCAAAAATCATTAACAGCGCGATCGCCACAGTCCCCAGCCATTCCTGAATCGGCGCCGCAAGCCCGGACCAGGTTTCGTATTGGATGAGAGCGCGGGTGTTTTGGGATTCCATTTCTTTGAAACGGCGGATTTCCCGGTCTTCCTCTCCGAATGATTTCACCAGTTTGAGATTGGCCAGCCGGTCCAGCACAAAGCTTTCTTTTTCTATTGAATTCTCGAGTATTTTTCTGGAAAGTTCCAGGATCTTTTTACGGAAATGTTTTATCACTAGGAACACCGCGCATAAAAATAAAAGCGTGAGGATCATCAATTTTCTCGAGAGAAGAAACAGCACCGCAAGGTATGACGCGCCTATCCAGATATGCGTGAGAGATGATTCGATGATTTCGAGGCCCCGTGTTAGACAGGAAGGCAGGCCGAGCAGGGACAAGCGGGTACTGCCGATCGGCTCACAATCAAAAAATAAAGGCCCAAGATTTAAAGCATGATCAAAAAGATGGATTCGTAAATTCATTTCAATACGCCGGCTTTCTCTGGCGGTCAAGACTCCGGAAACGTACTGGACGGCAAGTTTTGCGCTCGTGGCCGCGGCGATCAAAAGAATAACCCAGACGATATTTTGCGGCAAGAAGATGGCCGGAGCCAGGTTTTTCAGGAATGAAATAGCGGGAACATTGAGCGGTTTTTCTTGGCTGGGTTGAGAAATCATGATTTGTAAAATGGGGACGAGGAGGCCAAAGCTTATCAGTTCAAAAGCGGCGATAAGCGGCGCCAACGCGATATTGAGAAGAAAAAGATGAAATTTCGGCTTAGCTTTTTTTAGAAGACGGATGAAAGGTCCCAGCGGCATGAATGGCAGATCAATCCGGGCGGGCGTAGCTCATTTCACGAAATTCTTTTTCTTGCGCTAATTTTTGTGCGGTGAGCGTGGACAATTCACAGAAATAATCGATATGTTTTTCCCTGTCGCCGTTCTCGAGGAGGCCTTTTCCGGCGCATTTTTTGCAGATGTGCGTCATCGTGCAGGTACGGCACTTGGAGTCCGTTTGGAATGTCATGGAAGTGATTTCGCGGAACATTTTTTTGAAACCCGCGTTAAAATCATCATTGTGCCTCAGATCGAACGAAGGTTCGCGAAGCGTTGTGCAAAATATCATCCGCCCATTCGGATCAATGCGGAACGTATCATAACCCGCACCGCATTTGAAAAGATGATCATTGGGCTCTGTATAAGGCTCAATGGCTTCTTGAGAGGACCTTGGGGTTTCTTCAAAATCGTGATGTCCAAATCTTTCCTGAACTTGAAGGACTTGTTCGGGCGAAATGCGAAGCGTGGTCGGATGCTTATCGCCGTTTAGACGCGCAAAGAGGGTGGTGCCCGGAGAGAATTCTTTGCCCCAGCTTTTTAGGAGATTCTCTATGTTCTCAAGATCGTGGTAATTCTGTTTGCAAACGATCGTTTTTAATTTTAGCGGAAGGCCCGCATCCATCACGCGGCGCACACCCGCCAAAAATCTTTTCCAAGAGCCCTTGACTTGCGATATCGATTCATAGACCTCTTCATTTGAGCCCATGATCGTGACTTCGATGCTGAACGGCGGATTTTTTTTGAGATGCTTGACGGCTCTTTCGTCAAACAAAAGACCGCTCGCGAAGATCGTGACAAAAAAGCCTTTGGACTTGGCGGTGTCGTAGATCTCAAAGAAATCCCTGCGCATCATCGGGTCTCCGCCGGTCAGGAGAAGCCAAAGGCAACCCTCTTTGCGCATGATGTCGAGAATGCGGACGACCTCTTCGAACGAAAGCTGTTTTTCAATCTCGGATTTTTTGTTATAGCAGTCGGTGTAGCAGTAATCGCAGTGAATGGGGCAGGCGAATGTGAGTTCCAGCTCCCCCACCATCGGCGTGTTGGCGAGTTTTTGGTGGAAATCCAAGCTGAAGTCTTTGTATTGGACATCTTTCATGAACAGGCTCTATTTTAGACCTGCCGGGTGCTCCGAAGCAAGCTTTTTAAAATCATTTGTGATAGACTGAAAGCCATCCCCATGAAATTTATTTCAACGAGTTCGATCCGCTTGATCGAAGACCACCACGAAGCTTATTTTATATGGAGGGAGAAGGGTTTTCGGCGGAAGATACTTGTCCATGTCGATGCCCATGTCGATTTTGGCTTTTTTGACACGAGCCCTTCATTGCCATTGGCTATTTCGGAGTCCCGGAACAAGGAGGATCTCATACGCCGCCTTGAAAAGCATCTGGCTTTTGCGAGGCATGGGCTTGACTACGATCGAAGCATCACGATCGCCAACTACATTTATCCGGCGATGCGTGACGGCATTGTGGACGTCTTTTATTGGGTGATTCCGGATAAGAACTTGCCGCCGGTTATGAGTCTTATAAAAAAATTAAAGAAAAAGTTCTCCAGGCATGACCCCTACTTGACAGATTTATTTGAATGCCGCAAAGATAAAGTCCACATGACTTTGTATGGTAAAGATTTTTATATTTGCACTCTAAAGGGACTCCCCAAAATTGGCGCAGGTGCTTTGCTGGATGTGGATGTTGATTTTCTTGTCATGAAATCTATCAAAGAAAGCACGCGGACTCAAAAAATAGGCGATCGAAAATCCTGGATCACTCCCTGGCGTTTAGTCTCAATATTAAGGAATAAAGTACCGGGGCCTCTTTACACGACCATCGCTTATTCGGTGAACGAGGGTTACACGCCTATTGTCTATAAGACGCTGGGGGACAGAATTTATCTTGAGTTTACCGGCAAGGCCGGCGCTCCCCGCGTGGCCAAGAAACTTTTGGCGCACAGCTATTTTATGCGTTCCGAAACGCTTTATAAAAAAAGGCAGCCGGCGCTGGCTCAACGCGCGTACCTGAAAGCCATCCACTGCGACCCCTCTTACGGCGCGGCGGACAATAATCTCGGGCCGCTTTTTTTATTGGTAAAAAAACTCGGCGCTGCAGAGAGAGAGTTTAATAAAATTTTAAGCCATGATCCCGAAAATCCCCACGCCTTGTGCGGTCTCGGTGAAATCGCGTTTGCGAAAAAAAAATTTAAAATATCAGCCTCGTGGTTTAAAAAAAGCCTGGCCGTGCGGCCTGATTTACCCAAGGCGCTTTTGGGATTGGCCGGTTCTTTGTACCCACTCGGTGAATTTGAGAAATCGGAGTTTTTTGCGAAGAAATTTCTCGAGGGGAATCCTCTCCGGCCGGAAGCTTACCGTTTGCTTTCCGGCATCCACCTGGCCACTCGAAATTTCGAAGAGTTGACGGAATCTTTTAAGAAAACGCTTATTTCCGGCGGAGAAGATGGAAAGCTTTATTCCCGGATTTTTAAGTTAATGAAGGAAGGCGTGATCAAAGAAAATGACTGGCGTTTTTTTCGAGACAAGTATGCCAGCTATGGGCAAAACAAGCGGTTTGAATTTAATGAGCTTGAATCGAAGTCATAGATGACAGCTCTCCCAATTTTAGTTATAACGATCGGTATTTTTGCAATCAGTTACCGCTATTACAGCGCTTTTTTAGCGACCCGGGTTTTTGTCCTGGACGAAACCAAAACAACGCCAGCTCACACGCTTTGCGACAAGCAAAATTACTACCCGATGTCAAAATGGGTGCTTTTCGGGCATCATTTCGCGGCGATTTCCGGAGCCGGGCCCCTGATCGGGCCGGTCCTGGCGGCGCAGTTCGGATTTCTACCGGGGCTGCTCTGGATCGTCGTCGGCGTTGTTTTAGGAGGGGCGGTGCAGGATTTTGTGATTTTGGCGGCTTCCACCCGGCGCCAGGGCTGGTCTCTCGCTGAGATCACACGCGAAGAAATCGGAAAGCCGGCCGGAATTGCCTGTGCCGCGGCAATTCTTTTTATCGTGATTGTGGCACTCGGCGGCCTCGGGTTTGTGGTCGTGAACGCGCTGGCCGAAAGTTCTTGGGGGACGTTCACGATCGCGGCGAGTATTCCCATAGCGATGCTCATGGGCGTTTATGTCTTCGCGATGAACCAGGGCTCGCACAAGGCCGTTCGCGCGGCCAGCATCGTGGGTGTGACGGTACTTTTTGCTGCCGTTGTTTTTGGAAAGTTTGTCCCTGAGATTCCCTGGCTTAACTCCGTTTTTCTCCTTAATAAAAAATCGATTATTATTGCGATGGGAGCTTACGGTTTTTTCGCGTCCGTTCTTCCGGTTTGGCTGCTCCTGGCGCCGAGGGATTATCTCAGCTCTTACATGAAGCTCGGGACGATATTTTTTCTGATTCTCGGGATTTGTATCGTAAACCCGAAACTCAATTTTCCGCCGCTGACCCCGTTCATCCACGGCGGCGGGCCGATCGTACCGGGAAAGGTGTGGCCGTTTTGTTTTATCACGATCATGTGCGGCGCGATTTCCGGTTTTCACGCGCTCGTGTCTTCGGGCACGACGCCGAAAATGATTTCTAATGAATGCCATATCCGTCCGATCGGTTATGGCTGCATGTTGCTTGAGGCTTTGGTGGCGGTCGTGTGCCTGATCGCGGTGTCGGCGATGCATCCGGGCGATTACTATGCGATCAATGTTCCGCCCGCGGTTTACAAAGGACTTGAAACCAGTTTAGGCATTCATCCGGTGAATCTGGAAATGCTCACGCGCGAGGTGGGCGAGCAGTCGCTCGCTGGAAGAACCGGCGGGGCCGTGTCTTTGGCGGTGGGCATGGCGCAGGTATTCAGCGCAATCCCGGGGCTCGCAGGATTCATGAAATACTGGTATCACTTTGCGATCATGTTTGAGGCGCTTTTTATCCTGACGACGATCGACGCCGGTACGAGGATCGCACGGTTTATTTTGCAGGAATTTTTAGGGAAAATTTACGAGCCGTTTAAAAAACCAGACTGGCTGCCGGGAAATATTCTGGCAAGCTCTTTGGTTGTTTTTGCGTGGGGCACTCTCATCTGGAATGCGAGTATCAGCACGATCTGGCCGATGTTCGGCATCGCCAATCAGCTTTTAGCGGCGATCGCCCTTACGGTCGGCACGATTATTCTTATCCGGATGGGAAAAGGAAAATATGTCTGGGTGACGCTTTTACCTATGATGGTCGTGACAGTTACGACACTGACAGCGGCTTTTCAGATGATCGCGAGCCACACTTGGCCCAAAACAGCGACCCCTTTCATTATTCAGCTCAACACCACGCTTATTTTGTTGATGGCGGGGCTTTCATTTTTTATATTCTTGAGCGCGGCGAAAAAGGGGATCGAGCTCACGCGTAAATAAGCGGGGGTATTACTTATTATCTTTATTCTCTTCGGGTTTTTCCTGCTGGCCTTCGCTCAACGCTTTCTTAAATTCCCTTATGCCTTCCCCGAGGCTCCGCCCGATCTCGGGCAGGCGTTTGGCCCCGAATAGCAGAAAGAATACGAGGAAAATCACAACCAGTTCCGGCAGTCCTACGGATCCCATGACGCTCTCCTTTAGAAAATTGTGCTATGATATCCCTGGATGGTAACTCGTTTTTCGCTTCGGGTCAATCGTGTTCGGGGTTAAGGAGGATTCAGGCAATGAATGGCGGTAGAGGTTTTTTGAGAGGACCCATGGCTGAGGGATTGTTGAAGTTAGCACCACTTTTTATCATCATTATTTTAATTCTTGTTGCCATCGCCTCGGTGAGGAACTTTATAGACGAGCGCACGCATCCGGAATTGCAGGACAAACGCTTTGACACTCTCCGGGATTTTTCTCATCTCAACGCGGCGGGCATGGCGAGGGCTATGTCAAAAAAACCGGCGGACGACCGCCGTGATAAAGAGATATAATGAAGAAACATGTGTCATCGAGTCATTAAATCGTAAAGGCTATTGACAATTTCGGCGTGAATCTGTAAAATTATACCGATTGGTATGTTAATGGGATGAGAACCGCAGTCGAAAAATCCCCAACGAAAGAAAAACTGCTGGACGCGGCGCAAAAGCTGGTCTTGGCCGGAGGTTTTGTCGGGACCTCGGTCGACGACATCTGCCGCGCGGCGAAGCTGACAAAGGGCAGTTTTTTTCATTATTTCAAGAGTAAGGATGAACTGGGGACTGAACTTCTCGAGCGTTACTGCGCCTCATCCAAGGAAGCGTTTCTTTCGGGGTGCTGCCAGAAAGAAGCGGATCCTCTGAAGCGGATTTACGGATTCCTCGATTTTATGATCGAAATGGGCAAAAAAAACGCGGGGAAGGGTTGTCTCTTGGGGAGCATGGCCCAGGAATTGTCGGACACGCATCCCGCGGTCCGGTCCATTTGCTCGCGAGGGTTTGAAGAAATGGCCCGGATCCTGAAGCAGGACCTCAAGGAAGCCAAAGCGAGATACGCGCCAAAGTCAGCTGCGATTGACCCGCAGAGCTTAGCCGATCATTTTGTCGTTGTTTTGGAAGGGGCCATGCTGGTGTCAAAAGTAACTTCTAAAACTGACAGAAAAGGGGATGGGTTGCGTCACTACAAAGAATACCTGAAAGCGCTTTTCGCCTGCCATCGCAATAATGGCTGAGGAAGCTGAATTTTTTTAATTCAATATTATACCAACTAGTTGGTATAATACAAAAAACAAAAAGGAGGAAACATGGCCTCTTTAAATGAAGAAATCATTCGATCGGAAGACGGTATTTTAGATGCGTATTCCAAAGCCGTGACCGGCGCCGTCGAACGGATCAAAGGAACGGTTGTGAATATCGAGGTCTCCAAGTTCACAGACTCGTCCCGCTTGCCCGGCAGCGGCGGAAGCGGATCCGGGTTTGTGTTCACCGAAGACGGCTTTATTTTAACCAACAGCCATGTGGTCCATAAAGCGCGCCAGGTCCGCGCGGCGCTTTTGGACGGTAAAAGTTACACGGCGGAACTTGTGGGAGACGATCCGGTGACGGATCTGGCTGTTATCAGAATCAGCGCGCCTGTTTTGACCGCCGCCCGTTTTGGCAATTCACAGGCCTTAAGACCTGGACAGCTCGTCGTGGCCGTCGGAAACCCTTTTGGATTTCAATACACGGTGACGGCGGGTGTGGTCAGCGCGTTGGGACGGTCTTTAAGATCCGTCTCGGGCCGCTTGATTGAAAATGTTATTCAGACCGACGCCGCGCTGAATCCAGGCAATTCGGGAGGGCCGTTAGTGATTTCGTCGGGGGAAGGGGGGGGCCTCAACACCGCTATCATT
>OBEQ010840066.1_pt1 | contig 11548 bp, 12 predicted proteins | sample 1670901 | NCBI WGS metagenome assembly OBEQ01 (sample SAMEA104232315, study PRJEB22302) | groundwater metagenome | biome: forest; feature: aquifer; material: groundwater | place: USA | collected 2011-08-07 | depth 5.4 m | reverse complement strand
TGCGATGGGTATTATCAGTGAAATCATTGCAAATAATACACGTAAGCCTCTGACGGGATATAAGACGCTTGTATATTCGGTTCTCTTCTTAGGATTTATGTCCTTTATTGTTTGGGCGCATCACATGTACATCACAGGCATGGGAACAACGATTAGCGCATTCTTCCAAACAACAACAATGATCATTTCAATACCCTCCATTATAATCCTAACAACGTTAGCAATTACATTATATGGCGGTTCTATCAGGTTTAACACTCCCATGCTGTTTGCCCTTGCCTTCCTTCCAATGTTCGGTATTGGCGGATTAACGGGGTTACCATTAGGCTTGGCAACAGCGGATTTACACCTTCATGATACATATTACGTCATCGGTCACTTCCATTATGTAGTTGCACCGGGAACTATTTTCGCATTATTTGCGGGAATATATTGGTGGTTCCCCAAGCTCACCGGAAGGGCGATGAATGAGAAACTTGGAAAGGTGCACTTCTGGGGATCATTTTTATGTATGAATTTTATCTTCTTCCCGATGTTGATTCAGGGATTGGCGGGTGTATCACGAAGGATGTATGATGGTGGTGAGCAGTATTCACATAATTACAACGTACTTCATCTCAATGAAGTAATGTCTATTGCGGCATGGGTAATGGCAGTATTTCAAATCTTCTTTGTGATTAATGTTTTCTGGAGCATTAAAAAAGGAAAGAAAACTACAGACAATCACTGGGATGCAACAACACTTGATTGGGCGGCGACGACGGCTCCTCCACTCGCTCATGGTAATTTTGAGAAACTTCCGGTCGTTTATCGTGGTCCCTATGAATACAGCGTACCCGGTGCGAAAACAGATTTCACTCCACAACACGAAGCATAATAGAATTTTATGAATATACCTTACACATCAGAAATTCATCCTGAAACAGGATTATATAATGGAAAAGTCGGGATATGGCTTTTCCTCGCATCAGAAGTTATGCTTTTCGGAGCATTGTTCACTTCGTATATTTTATTACGCACCGGCGCGCCAACATGGCCACATGGCTGGGAAGAGTTAAACATCCCCCTTGCAACCATTAACACGGTCGTACTCATCACTTCAAGCGTAACGATGGTTATGTCATGGGCATCATTAATGATGAACGATTTCAAAAAGTACAAGATGTACATGGGCGTAACCGTCTTAATGGGCTTAGTATTTCTTGTTATCAAATCGTTTGAATATGCCGCTAAGTTCGAGCATCATCATTACCCCAGTACGAATAACTTTTTTGGAACATACTTCACTTTGACCGGTTTACATGGTATTCACGTTATCGGTGGAATTATTGTCAATGCTTACTTCTGGGGTCCCGGAAGTAAAATGTGGAGAACCGACCCACAACGATTTATCAATCGTATCGAAATTGCCGGTTTGTATTGGCATTTCGTTGACCTCGTTTGGATTTTCCTTTTCCCGGCACTTTATTTACTGTAGGAGATTATTATGGAACACTCACACGCTGAAATTAAAAAACATGTTCGGAAATATGTAACAGTCTTTATTGCTTTAATGGCATTAACTGTTGTTACTGTTGCAGTTTCGTATCTGCATCTTTCCATCGGGTTAGCGGTTGTCGTTGCATTATTCATTGCAACAATAAAAGGCTCTCTCGTTGCCGCTTATTTTATGCACTTGATTTCCGAAAAGAAAGTAATATTCATAGCGCTCGGATTGACAATTTTCTTTTTCCTTGGAATGGTCGTGCTTACGCTTGGCGGCTTCCATGATCAGGTAAGGATGTAATATGTCACTGAAAACATTTCACATAATTTTTATAACTATCTCAAGTCTTTTTACATTCGGATTTGCGTATTGGCTTGTTCGTTCCTATTCAGGGAACGGTGAAGTTAGCTCCCTCATCGGAGCAGTAGTTTCAACATTGTTCGGCGTCGGATTAATCGTTTACGGTGTTCGTTTTCTCAAGAAACTACAACACGTGCGCTTTCTATGAAAACATTTTCTTCAACTCGATTCATTGCCGCTCTTGTACTTTGCTTCATGGCATTGATTACATCAGCAACTGCCTGCCCCGCCTGCTATGGTGCGGCGAATAACAACACAATGGATGCCGCTAATACCGCAGTAATGACACTGCTTGGTATTACGGGCTTTGTTTTATCGGGAATTATCGGATTCGGTTTATATATGTGGAAACGCATGAAAAAGACAAAAGAAACGATTTCGAAAAATTCTTTTGTAGATGATAACGGTATTATTCATATCGACAATAAAGGTACGTACGAATGGAACATTTCTTAGGACTGCCTCCCATCGCTTCAGAGCATGGGATTGCAGTAGATCACCTCATAGTAATTATTCACTGGTTGATGCTTATCCTCTTTGTAGGATGGACATCTTTTTATCTTTTCACGTTATTTCGTTTTCGAAAATCAGCAAATCCTAATGCAAATTATAAAGGCGCAAAAGTCAAAATAGTCATTTATCTTGCCTTAGCAGTGGCTGTTGTTGAAGTTGTCTTCGATTTGGCGTTTTCGGTTCCTGTTTGGGATAAACGCATCAACGAATTTCCATCGGAAAAAGAAGCGACCGTTGTACGAATTGTTGCAGAACAATTTGCATGGAATATACATTATCCCGGACCGGATGGTATTTTTGGAAAAACATCAATTGATCTAATCACTTCTGACAATCCCTTAGGGCTTGACAGAACTGACCCTGCGGCAATGGATGATATTACGACAATTAACCAATTTAACATTCCTGTAAATAAACCGGTTATTATTCGTTTAACATCCAAAGATGTTATTCATAGTTTTAATCTCCCCTATATGCGGTTAAAGCAGGATGTCATCCCGGGCATGATGATACCGATTTGGTTTCAGCCAATTAAGACAACGGCTGAAATTCAGCAGTTGTTAATACGAAAAGTAGCATTGAAACCATTTGTTGATCAATCAATAAATGTTTCTATTCCTACAGAGCAATCGTTAACGCTTACCGGTAAAACGATGGATGAATATCTCCTTACACAGGATGCTTTAGATGCAAGCGGCGCAAGTGTGTTAAGTGCAGGTGAAATTCTGAACGATGAAAACGTAAAACATCTTGCGGAATCACAAATAACTACAGTTAAAGCGCGTTCATTGGCGCATTTGGATAAATATCTTTCAACACAAGATATTAAAGATAACAATGGCAATCCTGCCTTAACAAAAGGCGAACAAATGAGTGAAGATGCAGTAACGCGTGCGATGAAAGCCGGGGTAAATCAGGTAACGGTTCGCCCATCTGCAAAATTGGATACATTCCTTGCTATGGAAGATTACAAGGATAGTGGCGGTAACATGATTTTGGAGAAGAACGGCTTCGTGGACGACGCTGTTATTGATAAACTTGTTGCGGCAGGCATCAATGAAATTTCAATCGCTCCCTCTACCCCAACAGAGATTGCTTGCGCGCAGTTATGCGGTCTTGGTCATTATCGTATGCGTGGTTACATGACTATTATGACTCCACAGGATTACGATGCATGGGTTGCAGAACAAGAAGCGGCGTTACAACCGGCAACTTCAACTCCGACTGATTCAACAACAACAGCTCCAACTGATTCATCAGCAACAAGCGCAGTACCAACACAAGGAGCTAATCAGTGAGAGGTTACAGCAAAGCATTAAATCGCTATGCTATACTTGTCGCTTGTTGTACGTTTTTACTTATTGTGGCAGGTGGGCTTGTAACAAGCACGCAATCGGGACTTTCCGTTCCTGATTGGCCCAATACGTATGGTCATTTTATGTTTGCATTTCCGCTTGACCAAATGGTTGGCGGAATATTTTACGAGCACTCTCACCGCATGATTGCATCCGTGGTTGGGTTTTTAACGGTTATTCTTGCAATATGGCTCTGGAGAAAAGAAGATAGAAAATGGGTGCGTAATTTAGGAGTTGCAGCATTAGGAGCCGTTATCGCTCAAGGTGTTCTTGGCGGATTGACAGTTTTATTCCTCCTCCCTACATGGATTTCGACATTACATGCAACGTTAGCACAAACGTTTTTTGCTATCGTCACTGCGCTTGCTCTGTTCACTTCGAAATGGTGGAGAGATGAACAACCTAAACTTAAAGAATCATCTCGTAGTTTTTCATTAACAAAATTACTGACGTTCACTTCGGTAGCTATTTACATTCAGCTTATTATCGGCGCATTCATGCGTCACTCGAATGCAGGATTGACTGTTCCTGATTTTCCTCTGGCATATTCTCAATTGTTCCCATCTCTCACGGCAGAAGCAATTGCCCATTACAATCAGCAGTTGGAAGCATTAGGATTAAGAGTTTTTGCCGATGATCCAATCACAGCATCGCAGATATTGATTCACATGACACACAGAATTTGGGCGTGCGTTGTTGCTTGCATGGTTATTTGGACTGCTTTGAGAGTGCATAATCATTCTTCAGAAAATAAACGGCTCTCTTTTCTTTCAAAGGTTTTATTCGGTTTGATTATCGTTCAAGTTACATTGGGCGCATTTACTGTACTCTCACAAAAAGCAATTGATATAACAACTGCCCATGTTGCAACCGGTGCAGTTTTGCTTGTTGTTTCAGTTATAACGCTTCTCCACACAATTAAATTATTCGGTTTCGCTCCAAAACAAGTAACACTTTCTGTTACTGCAAAGGAAGTCACAGCATGAATATAGACGCAAAAATATTAGAAACACCCATCGCCCGATCGCGATCACGGTTCGTTGATTATCTTGAATTGATGAAACCGGAATTAACGTTCCTTTCTGTCCTCACTACCTTGTGCGGCTTTTATCTTGCCACAAAAGGAACTTTTGACTGGTGGTTATTTTTCAATGTTGCTATCGGTACAACATTAGTTGGCGGAGGAGCAGGAACTCTCAATCAATTTATTGAACGCAAATATGATGCGTTAATGAAGCGCACCGAACGAAGACCTCTTCCCGCAGGACGATTATTGCCGATGGAAGTCCTTACATTTGGTATCGTTATTTCATTAGTTGGCATTGCACAATTATCTGTTTTAGTGAACCTCTTAACCGGGTTTTTAGCCTTCCTTACTTGGAGTTCTTATTTGTTCCTTTATACTCCGTTAAAACGAGTAACCTCCCTTTCAACATTGATTGGTGGTATTCCCGGAGCAATTCCTCCTATGATGGGTTGGGCGGCAGTACGGAATGATTTAAGCATCGAAGCATGGATTCTGTTCGCTATTCTTTTCTTCTGGCAAATGCCGCATTTCTTCTCTCTTGCATGGATGTACCGAAAAGACTATGCCCGTGCAGGATTTAAGGTTCTTTCCGTTTCCGATGAACATGGACACCGAACAAGTTTCCAGATTTTGATTTACTTGCTTGCACTCATCCCGGCAAGTCTTGCTCCATCCTTTGCAGGGATGACCGGAATGACTTCAACGATTAGTGCATTGCTTCTTGGCATTAGTTTCCTTATCTTTGGTGTTGCACTAATGAAATTTTCCCATCAGTCCTCGGTTGATTCACTCAACAAAGTAAATTATTATTCACGTAAATTATTTTTTGCTTCGCTTGTGTATCTGCCAGTCCTGATGATTGTTATGAGTTTAGATAAACTATAAATGAACGCTATCGTTACTATTGACCGGTTACACCACGAATATCCCCCGACACGAAAGCAACAACAACCCCGTACCGCTCTTAAGAGCGTTTCTCTCCAAATTCAGCAAGGCGAAATATTTTGCCTTCTTGGACCCAATGGCAGTGGCAAAAGCACTCTATTTAAAATCCTCTCTACCCTAATTCAGCCCACAAGCGGTACCGTAACAATATTAGGCAATGATTTAGTTACACAACCCGATCAAGTAAGAAGAAATATCGGTGTTGTTTTTCAATCACCAAGTCTTGATAAGAAATTGACGGCAAGAGAGAATTTACTCCATCAGGGACATCTTTACGGGTTACGCGGTGATTCTCTCAAACTAAAAATTAAGCAAATGTTAGAACGGGTTGGATTGCTTGATCGCCAAAACGATTTGGTTGAACAACTTTCGGGCGGAAACCAACGACGCGTTGAGTTAGCAAAGGGATTGCTCCACACACCCAAACTTGTCATCCTCGATGAACCGAGTACCGGCATAGATCCCGGCGCACGAATCGAGTTTATGAAATATCTTAAACAGTTACGAGATATTGACAGAGTTACCATTATCTTAACCACTCACATACTTGAAGAAGCCGACCAGTGTGACAGAATTGCAATTTTACATAGCGGTGATGTCGTTGCACTTGGCACACCTTCTGAATTAAAAAATGAAATCGGTGGTGATGTTATTACCATGACATCAAAAGAACCTGAGAAACTATCTAAGGGGATTACAGAGAAGTTCGGTGATGAGGTTACAGTTGTTGATAACACTGTACGAATCGAACGACGTAATGGTAGTGAACACATCCCCGATCTCGTAAATGCTTTTCCTGAGTTGATTGAAACTGTTATGCTTTCAAAACCTACTCTGGAAGATGTGTTTATCCATAAAACAGGACATAGATTTTGGGATTCCGGGCAAGCGAAATAATACCCTTAACTTTTTTATATTCATTAACGATTTTTTTAGTAACTAACACATGTTAGCATCATTATCACTTTGCCAAAGAGAGCTTGTTCGATTTTATCGTCAACGCAGTCGTATGATTGGCGTTATTGCATCCCCCCTTATCTTTTGGTTTTTAATCGGGTCGGGGCTTTCCAAATCATTCCGCCACCCTGCGGCTCCCCCTGAAATGAATTATTTAGAGTATTTCTTTCCCGGAACAATTGTTCTGATTATCCTCTTTACTTCAATCTTTTCAACCATTTCAATTATTGAAGATCGTCAAGAAGGTTTTTTGCAGTCGGTGGTAGTTGCTCCAATATCAGGGTTTAGCATTGCACTTGGAAAAATATTAGGCGGGACTGCTCTTTCGTTAATTCAAGCAGTAATTCTATTGTTACTAACACCCTTTTTAGGGATACATTTAACCCTTACAAGTTTGATGATTATCTTTGCTTCCATATTCGTAACAGGATTTGGGTTAACAGGGCTTGGGTTTTTAATTGCTTGGAGGATGGAATCATCTCAAGGGTTTCATGCGATCATGAATTTATTTTTGATTCCAATGTGGCTTCTCTCCGGGGCTTTGTTCCCTGCATCAGGAGCGGCTGGTTGGTTAGGTTCTGCTATGGCTTTGAATCCACTGTCTTATGGAGTTGCTTCGCTTAGACAATGTTTCTATTTAGATGGACACAACGTAACGAACGAACTTACTTCATTGCCCGTTAATCTACTCGTCATGACCGTTTTTGCTCTCGCCATGTTTTATTTCTCAGCGGCTTCAGTAAGGAGAAAACCCTCTCGGTAATACTATGAAATCTTCTGTACGCATAGTTATCATCATTGTTGCCATCATAGAATTGACGGCAATTGGTATTTATTTTTATTCTTCTCACTCGAAAAGGATAACTTCCACCCTTCCAATACTTGGCACATTACCGGCATTTACTTTAACAAATGAAGACAGTGTCAATTTCACAAACCAAAATTTGCTGGGCAAAGTAACAATTGCTGATTTTATTTTTACAAGCTGTGGCGGACCTTGTCCTTTAATGAGTAATAAGATGTCCTCATTACAGACGCAGTTTTCTGATGTTTCTAATATTCATTTTCTCTCTTTTTCGGTTGACCCAGAGTACGATACCCCTTCAATACTAAAAAAGTACGGGCTTAAATTCGGAGCGAAACCCGATAGGTGGACGTTCCTGACCGGAGATAAACATGGAATTTACAATCTTGCTCGTTATGGATTCTTTTTAACCGTTGAGGATGAAGAAAACGCAATTCTCCATAGCACAAAATTTATCCTGATTGACACGAAAGGCTCAGTTCGCGGCTATTATGATTATGATGATAGCACCGCCGTACCTAAACTGATTGATGATGCACGTTCGTTAGCTACCGAGTAAGTTCACCCATATAATTGTCATTCCGACGACCCCGCCAAAGCTTATCAGGCGGGAGAGGAGGAATCTAAATCCTCAAAGTACTTCGTAACTTCTGAAAAAATTTAAGTTCATTAGCAATATAAGTATATACCTATGTTAGATTACCTTCCAACACTTAATGCAATCTTGAATTCTACTTGTACAGTTTTATTATTGATAGGTCGGAGTTATATAAAAAGGAATGATCGGATCACGCATAAAAAAATAATGATTGCGGCGTTCACTGTTTCTGTATTGTTTTTGATTTCGTATTTAACATATCATGCGTTTCATGGCACAACACATTTTGCTCATGAAGGGCTAATTCGGATTGTCTATTTTGTTATTCTTACCTCCCACACTATTTTAGCGGCAGTTCTCGCTCCAATGGTACTTATTACTTTGCGTCGCGGATTAAAAGAAAAGTTTGCTCTCCACAAAAAACTTGCCAAATGGACATATCCGATATGGCTGTATGTTTCAGTAACAGGCGTTATTGTTTACGTGATGTTGTATCACATGTGAGCAGTTTTTTAGTGTTTCCACCCCCACTGCTCCATTCTGCGTCCTCGCAGAATTCATAGTACACTCATCAATGAAGAATAATCTTCCCTGATGCATTTACTCTTACAAAATATCCCCCTGAACTTTTTAACGTATCTAAAGGTAAATATCTTCTGTCATATCCATAAAATGGCGTTTGGATAATCCCGGCAGGTACTGTAATAACATTTGAAGTAAGTACATCAATACCGGTCCCTCCTATTAAGTTCCAACCGGAACTCACATTTACCGTATCTGCTGTACGTGGCTTTCCATACAATGAAAATGTTTCACTTGAATCAAATTTTAACCAATACCCTACTTTTTCTCTCAAAGAAAGGTCATACGCATATTGGGTTCCTGTAAAATAAAATGCATTTGATGTTGATGAGGGGAATAGATTGTTTTTTGAACTCGTGTACACCGATACCGGCAGTGAAATTAAATTCCAGCCCGGTTTAACAGTCATGGAATACGTAATAGCGGCAATTGAGTCAGGAAAATTAAAATCACACATTACAGGAATATGGTCAGAAGCATAATGTAGCCCATTAGCAACACTATCCGGCACAGCAGTATTGGGAAGTTGGTTAATGCTGTCATTGAAATGGTGTCCGTCATTGCCGTATGCTTTATATGACGAGGTGACAATAATATTTTTATCAAATAACGCATACGAAGGAAGAATCATATCAAAACGATCATCCATTCCTCCTGTACTGCCACCACCGAAAGCTCTTACCCTCGGCGACTGTGTATGGTAGAGAGCATAAGCTGAATTATTCCATGTCCCTGTCATTGTTATCGGTATTGGATCTTTTACCCGACCATCATTATCTGCTGTGTTTGCTGTAAAAATTCGGTACCCCGGATCTGTATATGAGTAAACGTTGTAATCACCCACAATAATAAAGTTTGACCCTGAGGGGAGTTGATTAAGATAATTACGGAGAATAGTACATTCAGCGGCTCTTGCGGTAGTATCCGGCGCTGTGTTACTTGCTTTCAAATGTACTGCATAAATACGGAGTGTTTCATTTGACCATTTAGGGCGCACAATATATTCTGCAATATCGCGTAGAGCAGTTGAAATATAACTCGCGCTGATGAATGTTACCTTCTCTGATTTATAAAAAAGCATATTATCGGTATCAGGTCCATCGTGAAATGCAATAGATGTATATAATCCGGGTTGATAAACATTTAAAACGTCATTTCTAAATTGGTCAACTCCCGCCTGAGTTTGTACCTCTTCACAAACTAAAATATCAGGTAGTGCAGATTGTATTACAGCACGATAATATGGAATACGGAGAGAGCCATCGGTTCCGGGATACGCAAGGATATTATATGCCATAATTCTTAACGGTGGGCTACACAATGCTACTGTTTGAATGAATAGCATGAGTACAAATAATTTGATAATGTTCTTTTTCATATAATATTCTTTTTACTGTTATAATACAATATAAAGAGATGGCGGTTAGGGGGCAAATCAACAAGATTGCTTTCCATCACATTAGATGAGAATCTATTCCTATTTACTGTACTTTAGGTAATTACTGTATTAAATTTGGGATTAAAAATAAAAACCTCGTTTTTTCCTTGACTATTTGGAAAATTCTTCGTATCGTTAAGTAATAATGAACTCTCTTAGTACATATAGCTATTCTTGGTCTTGGCGCGGATACCGATCGTATTGGTATCTTGGTACGCGCGTACATGGTGAAATAAGAATGGCTTAACAATTCCTTACAGTGATAATGATAGCCCTTCTTGGTACACCAAGAAGGGTTTTTTATTTTTATCAATCAGACAAACTATTTATATGACTTTAGAAGAATTCAAATCGTTAGCTCAATCATACAATGTTTTACCGGCAAGTAAAACACTCCTTGCGGATACATTGACTCCCGTCTCTGCCTATTTACGCATCCGTGAAGGTTGCACAAGCTCCTTCCTTTTTGAGAGCGTTGAAGGAGGCGAACGGTTTGCTCGCTATTCATTCATCGGTCGTGATCCGATAGTAATGATTACATGCAAAGGAAATACAACGTGGATTCGTGAACAGGAAACAACAACTGAGACCAAAGATAATTTCTTTGATGTCATTCAATCGTTATTATCACGATACAAGCAACCGGTGTTACCAAACATTCCAAGATTTAACGGCGGTTTGGTTGGATTTATAGGTTATGATGCAATTCGCTTTGTTGAAAACATTCCATCTTCCGTGACTGATTCAACAAATACGTTCGATAGCATTTTAGGCTTATTTACCTCTGTCCTTGTCTTTGATCATTTCAAACATCAAATAACCATTATTGTTAATTCTGTTATTAACCCCGATGGTAATCTCAATGACACGTATAAAGCGGCGGCAGTTGAGATACAAAAACTAGAAGAACTTGTTCTCGGTCATGATTCTAAACGAGAGGCATTTCATTCCGATTGCTCACACCTACACTTTGATCTCACAAAGGATGAATTTACAGATAGTGTAAAGAAAGCCAAAAAGTATATTCACGAAGGTGATATTTTTCAGGCTGTTCTCTCGCAACGCTTTTCAACGAGTTATCAAGGGGATTTGTTCAATGTCTATCGCGCATTACGAGTTGTGAACCCTTCTCCTTACTTGTATTACCTACACTTTGATTATATGAAGGTAATAGGTTCTTCCCCTGAAATACTTGTGCGTGTTGAAAACAACCTTGCAGAGGTCTATCCAATCGCAGGAACACGTCCACGAGGAAAAACAGATATAGAAGATAAACAACTTGAAGTTGAACTCCTCGCCGATACAAAAGAACGTGCAGAACATATCATGCTTGTTGATTTGGGAAGAAATGATCTTGGTCGAGTGTGCGAAATCGGCACGGTAAAAGTTGACCAATTAATGTTTATCGTGCGTTATTCTCATGTGATGCACATTGCTTCAAGAGTTATTGGCGCCGTTGGAAAAGATACTTCTTGTATTGAG
>OBEQ010773497.1_pt1 | contig 11548 bp, 11 predicted proteins | sample 1670901 | NCBI WGS metagenome assembly OBEQ01 (sample SAMEA104232315, study PRJEB22302) | groundwater metagenome | biome: forest; feature: aquifer; material: groundwater | place: USA | collected 2011-08-07 | depth 5.4 m | reverse complement strand
TCGAAGGTCGCGGAGTTTTACATTGACTGGTGCTTTGTTCATAATTCGTTTAACTTTTAGACCCCTATAGTCATATTAAGCAATTTTGCTTATCAGGTCAAGATTAGGGGGTGTGGATAAGCAAAGTTGCTTAAAGTTTACTAATTTGCTATAGTTAAGCAATAAGGTCGTTGTTAGCCGATTAAGCAAAATCAACAAATATGTCATTTGGTTCATATCTAAAAAAACAAAGGGAATCGAATAAGTGGACTATTAAAGAGCTGGCAGAACGGCTCGGCTTTTCGTCGAGCTACATCAGCCAGCTGGAGAATGGGGCTCGCGTTCCGTCCCAGAAACAGCTGGCCACTTTCGCTAAGGCCTATCAGCTCCCCGAAGAGGAAGTCAGGAAGCAGTGGACCGAGGGAAAGATCCAGCAGGTCAGCATGGAGGGCAACTATAAATTTGGCATGACAGATGCCGGCGAGAAGCGTGTACATGAAGCCGCCAGCAAACTCGAAGAGGGACTGGAGGAATTGAAAAAAAGTTTTTCTTCGGACGGTCATTTCAAAATGCCGGTACTCGTGGCGATTCCGATTGATGACTTCGACGGTCATCTGGATCGAACGAGCGATTTTGTTTTGCTTCCTAAAGACGGTGTTATGGAGGGTCATCGAGTGTTCGGACTTCGTGTGTCCGATCTCACGCTTCCTGATGCCGGCATTCTTTCCGGAGACTTCGTCATTCTTGATGCCGATCTCGCTCCAAAGAATGGCGACATCGTGATCATGAGAACACCGGACGGTCTAGTAATGACTTATTACCAAGAGCGAGGCGATCACCTCGAGCTCCGGCCAGAAAAGGAAGGCTTCAAAAAGACCTACCATCTCAAGGAGAGCAAGATGATCGGTCGACTGGTGTATCACGTCAAGAAGTATTAACAAACAGGGCTCCCACACGGGAGCCCTGAATTTATCAAATAAAATTATGAACTACTTAGTTTACGGCCGTGTCTCCACATCTCGTCAGGCCGAACGAGAATTGAGTATCCCAGCGCAGGTCAAAGCGTGCCAAAAGTACGGCATGGATCACAACTGGAATCTCGCACCGGACGGCATCTATGAAGAAAAGGGAGAATCGGCTCGTACAGTCGAACGTCCACAACTTCAGAAAATGCTTCATCGAGCAAAGACCGATGCAAAGATCGACGTGATCTTGATGCACAAGTTGGATCGCATGTGTCGCAACGTTGCCGACTATGCGGCGATCAAGATGATGCTCAAGAAGCACGACGTTCGTTTGATCTCGGTGGTCGAGCAATTCGATGAATCTTTCTCCGGAGAGTTGGTCGAGAACATCATGTCGTCGATCGCTCAATGGACGTCCCAGAACATCAGCTGGGAGGTCAGGAAAGGCCTTAAAGAGGCCGTGGAGCGTGGCCGCTTCCCCGGGTATGCCCCAATCGGCTATATGAATGATCGCAAGACCAAATCGCTTCTCGTGGACAATGTTCGCGCTCCTTATGTGAAGCTTGGGTTTGAGCTCTACTCAACCGGCAAATTTTCTTATTACTCACTCGGGGACGAGTTGGCAAAGCGTGGGCTCAAAAGCAAAGCCGGAAAGCGTGTCTCAAAGAAAGGTGTTGAGCGGATGCTCCAAAACACTATTTACTACGGACTTATAAAAACAAGATCGGCTACCAATCAGGCAAACTTTCCGTCACTCATCAGTAAGAAGCTTTTCGACGACGTTCAAGAGATTATTGCCCAGCACAACCACTATGCGGACCGGTCTCGCAAACATACATTTCCTCTCACCGGATTCATGCGGTGCGGACATTGCGGTTCAATGTTGAGCGGTCAGGTGAAGAAAGGTCATCTGTATTACAACTGTAGCCACATGCGCGATAAGCAGTGTCCGGAAAGAAAATACACCAGAGCTGAACTGATAGAAGAACAGGTTGTATCGTATCTCTCGCATGTGCAGTTGCCGTCGAAGTTTAAGACGGTGCTCGATGCTTACTTCCAGCACTTTGCACAGGAGCGTTTGACGCAAGAAGATAAGGAACGAAAGAGTCTCAAGCATGACTTAATTCGGGTGCAACAGCAGATCCGAAATATCGTTGTGGACCGGTCAAAGCGCATCATCGATGCCGATGTCTTTATAAAGATTCAGGATGAGCTTCTCAAGGAAAAAGAGATGTATCAGGATCACTTGGCAATACTTGAGGGTAAGTCAGATAAATTCGTGCAAAAGTTCAATGAGCTGTTGGATTTCACCGATCATGCTGATCAGGTGTATGCAAAGAGCGGTACGAATCAGAAGCGTACGGTGTTGAAGCTCTGTATTGAGGGGTTCACGGTCAGAAATCAAAAACTGACGCCTATATGGACGCCAGTCTTCGATATCCTTATGGATCTACAATTGTCCAAATTCGACCCCCCAAAAGCCCAAGGCAAGGGCTCGCAAACCGCCGCGAAAACCCTTGCCGCACCTAAGGTTCTAATTTGGACATCTGGCGGAGGAGGCGAGATTCGAACTCGCGGTACCCTTTCGAGCACACAGACTTTCCAGGTCTGCCCGTTCAACCGCTCCGGCACTCCTCCTCTAAAGCCCTCATTTTATAACATAAAATGAGGGCTTTAGCATTTTTGATTACGTTATTTCGTAAACTTTAAGCTCGCAAGGATGGTTCTTAGGTCTTTGTGTACGGTTTCATTTTGCTCGTTGAAATTTGGGTCCATCCAATCAGCGCCGATATAGGAATGGGATTCGAATAGATATACGTGAGAAGGTCTGAAATAGTAGTACTGTGTACTAAAGTAGCCTTCAAAGCGCTCACCGACTATATAATAGAAGGTTTTATCTCCAAAAGTAACGGCTTTAAACTGACTGAACGGAATAGGCTGGCCACTGTTTTCATTTATAATCGGTTTTTTAGCTGCATAGTCCTTGAAAGATTCAGTACCTAGTGGGTCTAAAACAGAAAGATTAATATGGTCAACAAAATCGGTGCTTTTAGCAGAATCTTTATAATTAAGGGTTATCACGGTCGTGTTACCTCCAACCAAAACTTCGTATTTTACCGGATACTGAAATTCAAGACCCCACGGATCGCTTTTGAAAGTTTTGAGTCCGGAGGAGCCGCCGCCCGCCGCGGGCGGCGGCTTAATCTTAAAACTCTTAAAAATCTCCTCGAAGACTTTTGACTCGAGTGTCTTATTAAATTCTTTCGGCGGCTTATCGTAATTGGCTGGGTTAACTGAATGCAAGACAAACTGAAGTCTATAACATTTCCCATACTGCACAGTCGAATAATTGACTGTTTCGTAGAAATTTCCTGCCCCGGCCCCGGCCGTCTCTTGTTTCAAGAATTTAATAGCGTTTGAAGTTACCGTTTCACTTTTAGTGACCGCTTCAAAACTTTCGGCGGCACAAGTACTCGTGGCCTTTTCCACAAAGACTGTAAAATATTTTTCATGCAGATTTGTTCCCGATTCAGTAAGGGTCAGATTTTTTGACAAAACATATTTTGGATCATTCGTTTGGCGTTCCGTGGCGTTTTTTGGATACGCCAAACTAAAACCGTTGCGAGCATCGGTGTAATCCCCAAACTCTGAAGGGTTTCCCGATACAGCATCATCATTCTTTTCGCCGTCAACAAAGAGATACACAGCGGTACCGATAAGAGCGAAAAGAACGACAACTCCGAGAATTTTAAATATCTTTTGCATTTTATTTTTTAAATCGCTTTACTGTGGACATCACAATTCTCCAAACCACCCAAAGTACCAGGACAATCAAACCGATCCGCAGAATAAGGACTGGCAGTTTAAAAACAAAGAAGATAATCTCGTTCACGAAATTGACCAAGTCATTCACAAGCGCTCGAGCCGCCTGTTTCAAGACGATAAGCGGTTTCCAGACAATACCAAAGACTTCGACTTCAGATTGAGCAGTTAATTGTATGGTTATCGTTGACATGCCCACTTGACGCGAAAGATAATTCAACTGACCTTGCGTTTGCTCAATTCGACTGCGCACCGAAGAAAGGTACTGGCTTACCTGCAAAATTTCTTCAATTTTTTGGGCTTTCTTTAAAATAGCCTGATACTGTTCTTCCTCAACTTTTAAATTTTTTAATTGAGCTTCAAGATCAATGTATTGAGCAGTGACATCTTCTGATGTCACGCTTTCATTCTGAACTTTAAGAGCAACTGCTTTGATATCTGCCATGGCACGATCAAAATCAGTGTTAACCACACGCACAGTAAGTGTCCCTGATTTCACTCCTTCTGAAACTTCGTAGATGTTGGCACTCTCAATAAAACCATCATATTTTAGAGCAATGGATTGAATGCGAGCTTGGGCATCCTCTGCTTTTTCCACAATCAAATTAAGACTGCCATTTCTGATGACTTTTTTATCTTTTGGAATAGTTTTGGTGGAAGGAGGAACAGTTGGTCCGGGGATTGGCGGCATTATACCGCCAATGCCGATATCACTCCCTTTCTCATAAGACATGTCGTAGGCCGGCATGCTTGGGGCAACGCCAAACCCTGTACTGCCACTACTCACAGTTTGGCTTCCGTTTAAAGCCAATCTCAAAGAATGACCCTGCGGATACTGCCACAGAATGGCAAAAATAATAACAACGGCCGCAAGAGCAATTACGAGGAAACGGCTGAATCCTTTGCCGAGCGCTTTTTCCATCTTCTTAAAAAGCTCCATAATAAAATAGTTATTGATAAGGTAATCATAAGTATAGCATTAGTTATCTTTAGGACGCCCGGGAAAAGAAAATCTTACAGCCCCGCGGCAATCCGGATTCGCCGCGGGGCCCTTTGACAACAATCTATTACAGGCTATTCTAAAGTCAGAAAAAGGAGTTATATGAAAAAACCAAAAAAGCGAATGGTGGTGCTTACATACAGGAAACGCCTTCCTAAAGTTCCCAGACCACCACTAAATCAAAGGACTCGTCTGCGTATTTCTCTCGAGCGCGCCCTTCGAGAAATGGAACGATGGCACGAAGTTGGGAATAAAGCCAAGTCCTCGGTAAGTTTTGAAGAAAAAATGAGGATTGGCAGAAAAATCCATACAATTCTACAAACCATAGGAAAAGAAATGGTCGAGGAACTGGAAAGACCGTCGAAGAGACAAGCTCGAGAATAATCGGCCACTGCCCCTTGAGTCCCCTAGTGGGACTCTTTTTTATGGAAAAAATTGTTCTTATGATAGTATCAAAATAGAAAAAGGATATCATGAAAAAATGTAAATACTGCCCTAAAGAGATGCTCCCTGGCGACTACCACCTTGAATGCCGACTGACTTTCCTTGAGAATGTGCTTGCGGCAATTCAAAACGGTTTCAAACAAGGCATGGTAAGAGGCCTGTCAAGAGAAGTCTGGCGCATCATGCACACAGAAAAATTCAAGCGAGGAGAAAGTGAAACCGCTCGACAAATCAGACTGTTGGAACCAAACCCGGTCCAGGAGATGCTCATCACAGGACAAGTCACGAAAGAAAACGAAAAAAATATTCTTACTGATTTCTTCTTCACTCGCCACCAATAAACGACAAGTTTATTTCAACCGTCTCGACCTATCGAGCCGGTTTTTTTCTGCAAAGACCCCCGCAATTTGTCTGACAAATTGCGGGGGTCTTACTTTTTCGCTTTTCGCTTTTAACTTTACGTTTCTCTAATACCCCATCCCCGGCATCCCTCCCCCTTGTGCCGGCTTTTCTTCCTTCGGCTCTTCAGCAATAGCAACTTCCGTGGTCAGTAAAATAGCGGCGGCTGATGCAGCATTTTCGACAGCAGAGCGCGTCACTTTCACCGGATCAACAATACCGGCAACAATCATATCCTTCACCATTTCATCTTTCAGAGCATCGTACCCTTCATTTCCCCTTCCATTCATGACACGATCTACAATAAGAGAGCCCTCATCTTTGCCCGCGTTAATGGCAATTTGCTTCAATGGCGCTTCGAGCGCTTTCACTACAATAGAATAGCCAAGCGAAAATTCAGCTGTTATAGAGCCATTTTCTGTTTTCTTTTTTAATTCTTTAATAGCTTTGACAAGCGCTACACCGCCGCCTGGCACGATGCCTTCAGCAATGGCCGCCTTCGTTGCATTGACCGCATCTTCAATCTTTAATTTCAAATATTTCATTTCTGTTTCAGTCGCGGCGCCGACACGAATAATGGCCACGCCGCCGGAAAGTTTTGCAATGCGTTCATCAAGTTTTTCCCGATCATATTTTGAATCAACAGTTTCGTGTTGCTTCTTCAGTTGTACCACCCGCGCCTCGATATCCGCTTTCTTGCCTTTGCCGCCAACAATAATGGTCTTGTCTTTTGTGGAAATAACTTTGCGAGCCGAACCAAGCATTTTAACCGTGGCTTTTTCAAAAGTGATCCCAAGATCATCTGAAACGAGATCCGCGCCCACGACCGCTCCAATATCGCCAAGCAATTCTTTTTTTCGATCACCATACCCCGGCGCTTTTATGCCAAGCACATTGAATGTCCCCCGCAATTTATTGAGCACAAACGTAGTCATGGCCTCCCCTTCAATATCTTCGGCAATAATAACCAAATCTTTTTTGCCCGCTTCCGCCACTTTTTCAAGCAACGGCAAAATTTCTTTAATTGATGAAATTTTTTTGTCAGTCACCAAGATCAAGGGATCTCGATATTCCGCCTCCATTCGTTCAGTATTAGTGAGCATATAAGGCGAAACGTAACCTTTATCAAATTCCAGACCTTCAACTACTTCATAATCCACACCGAATGACTGGGATTCTTCAACCGTTACAACACCGTCTTTACCCACTTTCTCCATGGTATCAGCGATAATCGTGCCGATCTCCGGCGACTCCGCCGAAATGGTTGCCACTTGCATTATTTCAGCTTTGTTTTGAATCGGTTTGGCAATGCGGCGCAAAACAGCCACTGTGTCTTTAGCTGCCTTTTCAATGCCCAATCGAATACCGAGGGCATTGACGCCCATAGAGAGATGCTTCAAACCTTCAGTGACAATGGCCTGCATCAAAATCACTGACGTGGTAGTGCCATCGCCTGCCGTATCGTTGGTTTTCTCTGCCACTTCTTTGATAATCTCGGCACCCATATTTTCAAATCTGTCTTTCAGGGTAATTTCTTTGGCAATAGAAACACCATCATTCGTAATCATTGGCGTACCGTACCCCTTATCAAGCACCACATTGCGGCCACGCGGACCAACCGTGATTTTTACGGCATCGGCAACTTTGTCGATGCCGCGCTTTAAAGCCCGTCGGGCTTCTTCGTTGTAGAGAATTTGTTTGCTCATATGCATCTCGACACCAATCCACGAATGAAAACGAATGACACGAATAGCAGAATTCAGATCTTTCTTATCTTCATTAGTGTCATTCGCTCTTCATTCGTAATTTGTGTCGTGTTACTTTAGTACTGCTAATATATTATCTTCCTTCACGATATATAATTCTTCGTCGTCAACTTTCACTTCATCGAATCCGTATTTGCTGAACATAACGGTGTCACCGATTTTCACTCGTACTGGAATTAATTTGCCTTCTTCATATCTTCCTTCGCCAACCGCAATCACTTTTCCCGTTTCTGGTTTTTCTTTATCAACGGTGTCAGGAATAATAATCCCAGACTCCCGTTTTTTATCCTCTTTATTGTCAGGCTTTAATAGCACCCGATCGCCGAGTGGCATGACCTTCGCCTGGCTACCTTTCTGAGCTTCTTTTTTCATATTCATTGAGTATTACATTAATAAAGCAAAGCCACGATTAAGGCTTCTAATTGCCATAATTATAGTGTTGTTTTCTAATTCTACAATTGACTAAAGTCAACATGTATGTTAAGTTCATAAAAGTACCTTGAAATACGGCCTTACCACTAGGCCTAGGTAAAAAAACCAATGAAAACTCTGATACTCGGTGCCCTACTACTGTTCGCAGTGGTAGCGGCGTGGAACATCAATAAAACCAGCCAAAAAAACAGTCACGAGGAAAGTGCGGCGACTCAAGAATACGCGGACTTCGCGATTCAGCCGACCTTTCGAGTGAAGTAAAAACAGAAACCACAACAACCCAAGAAAGAAAAAAATGAAAATGAATGCACACTGGTTAGCAGTACTGCTTCTGGCAGTCTGTACGGCGTTTGGAAAGGAAAATTTCCCGCCTCCAACACAGGTCGACAGCGACGGTTTCCCTGAAATGTTCAGCCTACGGCGCGATATCTTAAAGACCTATCTTTCGGATCAAACAGTGTCCGGATTCATTAACGCCTTCGGGCCAGCCGTGGTTGAAATACCAGGACATCAGAAGTCCGCCAGTGCGAAAGGAAACAACGGCGAGGAAATTCTCAGTACACTTGCGAACCAACGTCTGTTCTTTCGAATTGTTGATCCAGCGCATAATTACGTGGATATATATGCGGCCTTGCATGGCGAAAACAACGAAGTGTTCTTTGAGGGGTCAACCCGTATTCGTCCTAAGCAAACAGAGAAAGGGTCATGGGTAATTGCCATCCAAGATATCGACTTCGACCTGTTTATGACTGGCGGTCCCAAATCATTGCGCCTGCCTCCAAAGATTGATGTAATTCACGTCTTCTCAAAGGCAAAGAACGGCAACATTATCTATGATAAGTGGATATACAAGGAATCCGAGGGGAAATTTCGCATCAGTCCCTCGAATCTGCCTCAAACGGGCACCGTAGTGCTTATTCACAATCTTCCGAGCGGTGGATCCGAATCAAAAGGCTACAATATAAACACCGGCAAATCCCTGGAGGAGACAGAGGGTACGACAAATTATCCAATGGGGATCAATGGTATGCGGCATTACGAAGATTACGATACAGGACCAGAGGATATCTATATCGGGGTTTCCGCTCATACCTGGGAGGATTCACCCACGATCAGTGTCACCTTGAAAGGCAGAAGGAGGCTTCATGTCTACGCATTCGCAATCGATGGCGACAATCACGTCGTTGAAGAAGCAATAGCGGCACGAATACGTCTTGCGGGCTCCCTCGAACAGTTGACGGAATTTGAGAATCCAGTTCCGACCATACCTGAAAAAGCACTAAACGCTGCCGTCTTCGAGCGGGATCAAGGAAAATACTACTTTGTTTTTGACTGGGGTACGGCCTTCAAACCTATTCCGGAACAAATTGAAGGAAAGGGGTTCTAATTCATGGCAAATCGCGAGCCGTTCCGATATACATCGGAACGGCTCTTTTCTTTTATGAACTTTGTGGACAGTCGACTTTTGACATTTAGAATGGGTATGCTAAACTCTTTTCAATGCAGACCCTCTTCACTTTCCTGCCCTATATTCAGATTGTCTGTTCCCTCCTCCTCATTGGCGCTATCCTGCTTCAGCAGTCAAGCGCGTCAATTGGCGGCGCTTTTGGTGGCGGGGACAACTTCAGCTCTGGCTTTCATACCCGTCGCGGCTTCGAACGGACTCTTTTTATCGCAACCGTTATTTTGTCACTCCTCTTTTTTGTCACTTCATTTATTACTCTTCTTAAGTAGGCAAGCCAAAAAAACGGCGGCCTGTTTTCACTTCCTACGGAAAGATTCTATTTTTTCCGCTGGAAATATACTCTCGTGGACAAAGGATTATTACATTTTCTCTTTAAAAAAGAATTCCGACTGCCGGGTGAGCACATGTTTTCACAAGCCATTCGTTCTTTCAGCATGACTGAATGGATTTTATTTATTTTTTTCTTCACCCTCCTTATTCTTATTTCGGTCATCGCTCTCTATCGGGTCAGCACTTCTTTTATGGTTACAGTTCCGAAACACGGCGGCAGTCTTACGGAAGGAATTATCGGCAGTCCTCGTTTTTTGAATCCCATACTTGCAACAGGCGATTCAAACTACGATCTCACCGCTCTTATATACTCCGGCCTTCTTAAAGCAGGGCCCGACGGCTCGCTTATTCCAGATCTAGCCGAAAGATATACTATTTCTCCTGACGGTCTCATGTATACTTTTACCTTAAAGCCAAATAGTTACTTTCATGACGGCACACCCGTTACCGCTGAAGATGTGCTTTTCACCATCGAGCGGGCCCAAGATCCCATTTTGAAAAGCCCTCGCCGTGCCAACTGGGAAGGAGTGACTGCTGAAAAAATTGACGACAAAACACTTCGCATCACCCTGAAACAGGCGTATGCTCCGTTTCTTGAAAATGCCACACTTGGCATTATGCCAAAACATATCTGGCAAAATGTGACCATCGACGAATTCCCTTTTAGTACCGCAAACGTAGAACCGATTGGCTCAGGCCCCTACCGAGTGAAAAATGTTAAACGCGGAAATACCGGCGCTCCCGTTTCCTACACCCTGGAAAGTTTTGATCGCTATATACTGGGGGAGCCTTTCATTAAAACACTTATTATAAAATTCTACGCAAACGAATCAGATCTTTTTAATGCTCTTATCCACAGAGATATTGAAAGCACCGGCGGCATTTCCCCTGAAAAAGCCACAGCTCTTGAAAAAAACAGGCGACTAGAAAAGACTCCTCTGCCTCGAGTCTTCGGTGTCTTTTTCAATCAGAACGAAGCGCCTCTCTTTGTGGACAAAGAAGTGCGACGGGCACTCGATATGGCTGTTGATAAAAAATTGATTATCGAAACAGTACTCAAGGGTTTCGGCACCACACTGGAAAAACCGATCCCGCAAAATATTTTATCTGACGAGACAAAAATAAGCACGGAAGAAACGACACCTGAAGAGAAAATCAAAAAAGCAAAAGTTCTTCTCGAAAATGCAGGCTGGAAATACAATGAGGCTTTGGCACTCTATGAAAAGAAATCAGGCAAAAAAGTAATTCCCTTGACCTTCAGCCTTTCGACTTCAAACGCTCCAGAATTACGAGCAACCGCCGAAACCCTAAAAGCCATGTGGGAAAAAATGGGAGCAAAAGTCGAATTAAAAATTTTTGAACCGGGAGACTTAAACCAAAACGTTATCCGGCCAAGAAAATTCGACGCTCTCTTGTTCGGAGAAATCGTTGGCCGCGACCTTGATCTCTTCGCTTTCTGGCATTCGTCGCAAAGAAGCGATCCTGGATTGAATATTGCCCTCTATACCAACCTCAAAGCTGATAAGGCTCTTGAGCAAGCACGAACGCTCTCCGATGAAAAAGAACGCCTTGAGAAGATCAAAATTTTTGAAAGTGAGGTAGAAAAAGATCATCCAGCGATATTTCTCTATGCTCCTGATTTTATTTATGTCTTACCCGAGAAAGTAAAAGGCTTTCGATTGAGTGATATGACGGTGCCGGGAGATCGGTTTGCCAATGTCGAGGAGTGGTATACCGAGACCGAACAGGTGTGGAAAATCTTTTCAGATAGGAACTAGAATTTAGCGCATTTTGTTGTCGCTTCACTCATTTGCTCCCACAATGTATAAGCATACATTTTGGTCGCAAGCTTCGTTTGCTCCTAAAACTGCACCTAAATTTCTAATTCCTATTAAGAGAACTGCAGGGGCTATCTAATTCCTAAAGAAAACTCAAAATAAATTTT
>OBEQ010645953.1_pt1 | contig 11549 bp, 10 predicted proteins | sample 1670901 | NCBI WGS metagenome assembly OBEQ01 (sample SAMEA104232315, study PRJEB22302) | groundwater metagenome | biome: forest; feature: aquifer; material: groundwater | place: USA | collected 2011-08-07 | depth 5.4 m | reverse complement strand
CCCGGCATTAGTAATTACAAACTTGTTTAAGCCAGAGACAGAGGCGGTAAATAAATCCCCGGTGCCCTGTTGGTCAATCACCACCGCTGCTTGACCAGTGATGGCAGAAATTGAAGCGGCCGGGTAAGCTGCAGAAGTGGCTGCAATAGTTAAGATATCGTTAATCCCAAGACTTCCTGGAATTTTGTTTAGACCAGTGGTCGTCCCCGGATTAGATAAAAACCCACTGTTGTCTACCGTGAACACAGGACTACCTGATTTACTTGCCGCGAGTATTGCCTGGTCTCCTGTTTCATCAAAAATGACGTTGGCTTTACCAGCTACTCCGCCATAACTGGTCAATCTTCCCAAAGCTTGGGTCGAATCCACCGATCCCAGTTCCACTTTGTAGGTCGCGGCGTTGGGATAAATCACACTGCCAGTTAGAGTCCACGCCCCAAAAGCCCCCCCGCCAGTGGTACTGGTCCAACTGCCATTACCTACTCCATCAGACACTAAAACATAATTGGTCGCCGGGCTGGTCGTCAACTTAAACCCCGTCACAACAACCGTACCATTAACATCTAGTGCCACTCCCGGCGCGGCCGATCCAATACCCACATTCCCACTTTTGTTAATGACAAATTTGTTAACACCAGCAGCCGAAGCAGCAAACAGATCACCGCCAGTATCAACTTGGTTAATAATTAGTCCTGCTTGTCCCGTGGTGGCATTGATCCGCACTGCTGGATAGGCAGAGCTGGTGGCTGCTACCGAGAGGATGTCATTGACCGATAAAGCTCCAGGGATATTGTTTAACCCGGTGACTGAAGTGGGATTAGACAGAAATCCGGCATTGACCCCAGTGCCAATGACCTGGAAGGCGGTGGTAGAAGAACTGGTTGCTGTTCCTCCAATGAGTAAGTCGTCTGTGATGTTGGTTGGGGCCAGGGCTCCCAAGGCTTCTTGCCAAAACTGAGAAGCGCCTGCTCCTGAAACTAGAGTCCCGGCAATATATAAATTGCCATTCTGGTCAATATAGTTACTAGAAGAAAGAAACTCTACTCGGCCCGTGTTTTGAAAACCAAGTTTTAGGTTTTGATTTCGGACCGCATTGATCTGGGCGGTGGCGGAATCGAGAATTAGTTTTGCCGACAAAGATGCCTCCCCACCCACCCCTAGTGTTCCCGAAAATGTGGCCGTGGTGAATGTCGTACTGTTACTCACTGCTAAGCTTATACTTGATCCCAAAGATACATCTCCCCCACCCGTTAAAGTCCCACTGGTGTTAATCGTGATTTTGGAGTTAGATAGTGCGCTGTTGGGAATATTAGAAAACGTATTACTGCTACCAGACAGAGTTTTATTGGTCAAAGTCTGGGTATTATCGGTAAACACCAGGGTCCCAGCGGCCAATGACAAGTTGGCAAATGTCGGGCTGCTAGTTTTTGATAGATTCTGATCTAAAGTTATGCCCCCTACCACTGTTAAAAAGTTAGTTTCCGCACTACTATTAAGGGTGAAACTATTACTATTCGAAGGTAATTTAATTGCTCCATTAAAAACTATATCAGAGTTAATCTGTAGATATCCGCTGTTACTGGCGGTTTCAGCGGCCAAAACATTACTTTGTTCTTGGGACGGCACTTGCACTTTATGTGAGCCGGCAATAAAGAATGTTCCCACGGTTGAAGCCAAAACAATTGCCGCTGCTCCTAAACCAAGAAAAAACTTCTTCAGCCCCACACCCGTTTGCTTCTTATATATAGTCGGCTTTTTGGCCACAAAAGAAGGGACCCAGGCCGTCGCCGGAGCCGGAGCGGCAAACTTGGGCATTTCCTCAAGAGCTGGGACCGACTTCGGGGCAATTTTCTCTAGTTCTGAAAGTTGGTATAACCTGGTTCCTCCAGGTGTGCGCACAGACGGCAACTTCCCAGAGTTGGTCCAGCGCCGAACTGTATCAATCGATACTCCCAAAATTTTGGCCGCTTTTCCTATTTTCACTGAGTTTTCACCATTCACAAATCTAGTGTGCCCAGATTTGCATAGATTTGTCAAGAGTTAGACAGACATGTCACGACCCAAAAGCTATCTAAATATATCAGGAACTGTGAAAATTGGTTTTATACGACTGAAGTGAGTTCTTGTCCTACCTCTTTGGGGTTAGTATAAACATTCACCTGATTGTCTTTAACGTGAATTATGGCGAGATTAAACTTATACTCCTTTTTTTGCCCGTCCGGTAACCTTAATACTACCGATTGCTTCTCCACCAATGTCACAAATTTCGCATGTTCCGGCAAAATATCAAACGGTCCAACTGAATTTATCGATGAAACCGACAGTACTTCTCCTGAAAAGAGTTCTTCATGAGGGGAGACCACCCTAACTTGTAATAGATTTTGTGACTGATCGGGCATAATGATTTTGATTTCTTGAAAATAGACTATCTTGACATCTTTGATCTTGAAAACTTGATAATTTGAACATTGATCAAAATATCAAATCATCAAAAATTCCAGTTCAATGGTCTCAATTAAATCCACCTTCAAGATATCCGTATTATTCTTGCAAGTCTTCCAAGCCTCCAATATAAAGAAATTTTTCATCAGCGACCTTATCAACCTCGCCACTAATAATTTTTTTGATGTCACTGACGGTCTTTTCCATCTCGACATATTTCCCTGGTTTCCCTGTTTGTCCCTCAGTCGAATAGAATGGCTGAGTAAGATAATTAATTACTTTTTTAACCCGGTGAAAAAACTGTTGGTCCCGAGCCGCCAGCTCGGATTCACCCACAATTGCAACAATATGTGATAGTTTGTTATATTGTTCCAACATCTTCTGAAACTCGGTCAACACCTCTCGATGTTCGGCAGTAACCAAACTACGAGCTAAAGTTGAAGTCGCCGTCAGATTCAAATCTACTGGGGGATATAAGCCCATCTGGGCTGACGTCCGAGACAACACCACCGTCGAATCCAAAAAGCTCATAATCGCCACCACGCCGGCGTCACCCACATCATCAGCGGGTAAAAACACCGTCTGGATAGAAGTAATCGATGCATCCTCTGTTGATACCAACTTGTCTTCCAAAGAAGCAATATCCGAATAAAGTGTTGCTTGATAACCCTGCTCTGATGGCATTCCCCCCAATAGAGTGCCAACTTCGTTGCCCGCCTGAACATAACGAAACATATTATCCAAGAAAAAAAGGACGTCTTGCTTCTTCTCATCACGAAAATATCCGGCTACGGCTGCTGCTGCCATCCCCACTTTAAGCCGAATCACCGGGTTCTCATTCATTTGCCCGACCAAAAGAACCGTCTTATCTAATACCTCCGTTTCCCACAGCCGCATATACAATTCTTGACCTTCCCGAATCCGCTCTCCCACCCCAGCAAACACGGTTACCCCTGGGTGTTCAAAGGTAATATTGTGAATAATTTCCGTTAAAAGAATAGTTTTCCCCACTCCCGCCCCACCCAAAAAGCCGATCTTGCCACCTTTGACAAACGGGGTCAAAAAATCAATCGCCTTAATGCCGGTTGGCAATATCGTCTTGCCACTGATAATTGACGATACTGGAGGCCGTTTTTCATAAATTTCTTTTCTGATGTTGGTTTTGAGCTCTCCTTTGCCATCTTGGGGTTGACCAAAAATGTTGATTACCCGTCCAAGAACTTCTTCACCCACTGGCACCGTCATCCCCTGACCAGTAGGTTTAACTTCACTGTGACGGGCAATTTCACTGGCATCAGACAAGTTAACACAAACTAAATATTCTTTTGATGGATATAACACCTCAAGGAGGTCCTTATTAACCGACAATATTTCGCCAACTCGCGGTAGTTCCCCTTCTTCCCATACCACCTCAACGATTTGTCCATAAACACTTCTGATCCTGCCAAATGATTGTTTGTCATTTTTCATAGCATTTCCAAAAACTTCTTTTTCTGCCTCATTCCCGCCACCATCTCCAACACTCGCATCGACGATAATGACCGTTTCGCGCCGGCCAAGAGTAAATCTTCTTGTTCGATCAAACTCGCCGCCCGTTGTTGGGCTTGGTCCATTGATGTCAGTTGCGTTCCTATCCGGGCTAATTCCGACTCTAAAAATGCCTGTTCCAAAAGAATCGCAATCACTTGTTCTTCAAAAAAATCCAAAATCTTATCAATTTCCGGCTCAAAAATATAATATTTCTCGGATTCCGATTCCGGCGTGGCTGCGACCAGCCCGGTGATATCAACAAAACTAGGCTGCTGCGACAACACCGTCACAAATCGCGGATAATAAACGATCACCTTTTGGTAGCCATTGAGTTTCTCGGCCAAAAGAGATAGTTCGTAAAGATTAGGCAACTCACGGTCAAAAATTACTGGTTCATAAGCAAATGGATAATTACGCGCTTTTAAAATATCTACCCCCACTGACCCCACCACAAACCGATCGACATAGCCCGTATAAGCGGAATGCGCGCTATAAAAATCTACCACCCGGGTGTCCAAACCGCCATAATAGAGCCTTTTATTAGAAGTGATCACCAAACTGGCCGAGACCTTCTTTTTTCTCGCCGCTGATAAGCCCTGATCCTCCGCGGTGACCCGCACAATATGTAGAACCTTAGCAACCTCGCCCACAAATAACCGATTTTTTTCTATCCCGGTGCGCACTCTATCCAGTCGTGCCCGCGCAATATCCGTAAACACCTCGGCTAATAGCTCTAGCGAGGACAACTCTTCTAAACGACTTTGAATTTTGTCAATTTGATACATATTTTGGTAATTGGTAATCGGTCATTGGTAATTTTATTTTTTTTGACCCAATAACTCCGCTCCTGCCTGCGACTCTGCCTCTTCTTCTTGTTCCATTTTTTTAGCTTCTGACATAGTTTGAATGGGTTTAGCCGTTAAATATCTTTGGATAACCGGACCAATCGCTTCCACTCCGGCAAAAAGTTCTGTTAAGTCTTTTTTCATAAATACCTCTTTAGCAAATTTAACCAACTCCAAGTCTTTTTCCATAGCGCTTACCAAATTGTCAAAATTTACCTTCACAAAATCACGATCTTTCCCAGATAAAACGTTCGTAAACGGCAGCGACAACAATACTGTTTGAATCTCCTTGGGTAAAAACGTCATCGGTTTTTGGATCAAAAGTTCCGAAATTTGTTCTTTCCGCACCAGTACCAGTTTTGTCTCTTGTGGTAATTCTGAACCAAATCGGCTTACCACATCGAGCTCATTTCCTCGAGCCAGCACTTCTTTGACTTTCATGGCCAACAGGTTTTGCAGCCTTTTTTGAGTTTGCGCCCCCACCCGGGTGACCGACAAAAACAAATCAATCGCCGGCCGTTGCCCCTGTTGGGCCAAAACTGAGCGAAACATCAAGTGGCCATCGGTCATCCCCATAAGATTGGTCGGTATAAAGGCGGCAAAATCCGACAGCGCCAATTCAATCACTGGCAAAGCTGTAATCGACCCGCCCCCAGCTTCTTTAGCAAATGACCCCGCTCGTTCCAGAAGTTTTGCTTGTTGGTAAAAAATATCTCCCGGGTAAGACTCCCGACCAGGCTGTCGACCAGACACCAGCGACATTTCCCGGTAATTTCTAGCATGACTGCCCATATCATCCAATATAATTAGGACATCTTTGCCCTGCCTTTGGAAATATTGAGCAATAGTCAGGCTGGTCTGTGGCGTCAAAAAAATCGCCGGTGCCGGATCTGTCGAAGTCGACACCACCAATACCGTATGTGACAACAGCTCCCGGTCAACCAATCGGTTCCACACATCCCGAGTCTCGACCATCGGCTTACCAATTAAGGTATAGACACAAATCACTCCCCGGGCTTTTTGATTAGCAATTACATCGAGAATAAAGTCGCTTTTCCCCGATCGCGACTCCCCCACAATCAACTCTCGCTGTCCTTTACCTAGTGGGAAAATTGTATCAATCACTGTTATTCCTGTATCAAACTGCTCCTCAATAAATCGTCGTCCCGAGATCCCAACCGCGGGCTGATCAATCTTTTGCTTCTGGCTTTTTTCCTCAGAACTGAAGGACTTGCCATCGATCGGTTGTCCCAGAAAGTCAATCACCCGTCCCAATAAAAAATCTCCTACTGCGATCTCCAAATATTCTCCGGTTCGCTTAAACATCTGTCCCGGAACTACGATGTTCTCAGTCAATAAATAAACTTCAACTCGATCAGGAAACAAGCCTCCGACATAGCCCGAAGTCCCATCTTCCGATTGCACTAGCTCCCCAACTTGTGCCGTCGGCAAGCCCGAAACTGAGGCAATCTTCCCTTGCACACTTTGCACAAAACCAACTTCTTCTATCTTATTTGGTAATTGGTCTTTGGTCATTGGTAATTAAAAACTTCTTATATATTTCTTGTATTTCTTCCTTTTTCTCTTCAAATTTTGCCTTCAACGAGTAATCCCGATATTCTCCCCCAAAAGACACCGCTGCTCCGGCCAAAAGTGCTGGGTTCACTTTAAAGTCCAAAAAAATACCTTGCCTGCCGGCAGGCAGGTTCCGCCCAAAAAGCTCCCTGGCTTTTTGTCCTACTTCTTTTTTTTGTTCCTCCGAGAGTTCCCCGGCAGTAAAAATGACCAACTCTGGCACCTGGTCAATCTCCTGCTCCACCTTAGACAAAACGTCATCCTTTCCGTTTTTCTGAATCGACAATCGTTCTTCTTCCAGCTGTGTCCACGCCTCGCTTTTGGTATAACTATTTTTGATTATCTTTGCTGCTTGCGGGCTCATTGAGGTTTGACCTCCACTAATTTATCTTGTTTTGCTCGTTCCAACGCTTCAGTTATTAAATCTGTCTGGCTACTTTCCGGCAGTTTCTTACCAATCACCACCCTGGCGACCTGGTCCACAATTTCCGCCATATTTTGGTCAATCCCAGCCAGTTTTGCTTTGCGATAACTCTCGACCTGTGCTTTCTCCTGTGTCAAATTTTCTTCCAACCGCTTCGCAAAGTCCGCCATTGCCCCATTAACAATGCTCTGACTGTCTTTCTCCAGTCCCGCTAAAAATTTGCCAAACTCTTGTTGAGATTGGGCCACCGCCTCTCGATATTGCTGGTCATAACGGCTCTCCAGCTCCCGGGTGTAATACTTTGTATCCGCCACGATTTTTACCCCTTCCAGCTCTGCCTGTCCCAACACCGCCTGAGTTTTTTTAAACGTCTTATGCCACAGACTCCAACTTTTTTGTTGCTGAGAACTTAGCCCCAAAGCTTGCGACAACTCCTTAATAAACTCTTTTTCGGAATAAAACAAATAGACCGCCAACGCAATCTGGCCCAGTGCCAGAGCGGCAAATAATATCAAATAAAAATCGGGCAGAAACATACGCTAATTTCCAATTACCAATTTATAATTACCAATAAAATATTAAACTAAAATGACCAAATACTAAATAGGCTTAACCTTCGAGTTGATAGCTATCGCAGCAAATATTTTCGTCAACTCATTTGCTTCTTGCCAAAGCCTTCCACATTGATCTGAAACTTCTTGATATGCCTTAGACAAAAGCCTCAACCAATATTGCGTCTCTTTAGATTCTTTCTTACAAATATAAATTTTATTAACAAAATCTTTACGCGTTGATGCTCCATTTGCCTCAAAATAATTAGCCCCTATGCTGGTTCCTGATCTTTCCAATTGATCTAAAATCGACAAAGTTATTGAATTTTTCGGCGTCTTTTTACAAAGATCAATAATGTTTTCCGAAAATACTGTAGTTCTCTCTTCCAGGTCAAACTTCTTTGTTGTCATTTTGGTAATTTATTCTTGGTAATTGGTAATTCTATCTGGTAATTGGTCTTTGGTAATTGGTAATTTACAATCTGAGTATGAGTAGCGCCCCAACAATTCCTAATATTCCGACTATGCCAATTAAGCCCACATTGAGGGCCATCGAAAAATAAATGGTATTTTTCGCCAATGGGTTACGGCCAATCGCTTCAATTCCCTTAGGAATCGACTTCGAAAAAGTCAAAAATCCAAACCCAAAACTGACAAGTAGCACTAACCCCGCCGCGATATAGCGAATTATCATGCCAAATTTCTCTGGATCTTTGACATTGGCCAAAAATGACGCCCCTAACAGTTCAAATAACCGATTAGCATTACGCGCTGTCGTCAGCTCGGTATATTCACTGTGCAGAGCAACAGATATTCTTCCTTCACCGGAACCGCTAAAACTTCCCAAGGCCACTCCCAGAACATAGCCCGACCGAATTGCCTTCATTCCTTTACCCGCTGTCTCTGAAGAGGTAATAAAGTCGCCACTATTTACCGCTCCATTGGTCCCCACTACGTTGACACTGGCCACTCCCGACCGGACCACCGATTTAAAACCTGGGTCTGTAACCCGAAACACCACTAAGGGGTTGTCCACTAACACCCCAAAAATATTATTATCATAGGTAATCTTGGTGCGCACTAAGCCACTCGTCGAACTAACCAAGATATCTCCGTCTTTGGCATCTTGATCAGCCACTTGATAGCTTCCCGCCACATCCTGAACCGGCGTGTCCGCCGCCAAAACCTGTCTGCCGGCAGGCACGCCAGCGATGACAGGCAAAAACCAGAAAATTAAGAATGTTAAAATAACTAAAAACTTTTTCATTTCTTTTTTATATGGGTCACCTTGACAAAATGTTCAATTTTTATTATCATACTACCAATTCTCGTTTGGATGGGTGTTTACACCGGTTCGAGCGAGTTTTTTTCTTTTGACTATTGACAATTGACCAGTTTTTGCTATAATCCGATTATTAAGGAGCTGAGACGTAACCATTCGTCGACGTCGCGGATTCAAGCGAGAGACAGCTTCTTTTTTTGTGCCTTTCCAAACTGCTGACAAGAAAAATTTTGGTCCATCCCCATAGGAAGCAACCACGACTTTTACCAATACGCCTTCCACAACTTCTTCAAAAACCCAATATTCAATCCGTTTTCGAGATGTGTGATCAACAAGTTTGTTAGCCTTTTTTAAAACACCTGGCACACGAGTTAATGTAAATAGTCTTGTTAGTAGCTCGTGAGTACTCCTTTTTTCTTGTAAAAGGTGTTCCCATCCCTCACGAGTAAAATGCACTTTTTGATTTTTTAGAGCCGGGACCTTTATTGTCGTCCTATCCAAAGATTCAAAATAAAATTTACGAGCAATATATTTTGCTTCTTTAAATGAGTGATTAAGAATAAAATCAATTTGATATTTCATGGGCATTCTCCTGGGGTTTTAACAATTTCCCCACTAGTTATCTTGACACAATAATCTTGCCCTGTGGTTGTATCTTGCAAAACAAGCCCCTTTTTCACTTTTAATTGCCCCGAAACTGTGGCATCGCCGATCACATTAAGATTACTATTAATCGTCACTTGCCCATTCAAGCTGGAAATCGATGCTCCCAAGTCATCAAAATGCAACAGACCCACTTGCAACGGTCCGCCAATACTAGTGCTAGCCAGCTGAGTCGTTCCAATTACCTTCAAATTATCTGAGAAAGTGGCAAACTGGGCGGAAATTGTGGCAATATCAAGATTATTAGAACTACTCAGGGTCGCTGCCAGCGAGGCCACTTGACTTTGAATCTCATCCACACTTTCCCTGCTAGCAAGACTTTGGTTATCTCCTTCAAAATAGCCAGGCTTGATATAGCTCTCGACACTTTGTTTCCCAGAAACCGGATCCCAATTTTTTAGCGCGGCCGCAACATAATAGCCCCGTCCAGTGAGCTTCTTGGCCATCCCATTACCCGCCACTGTGAGTAAATCTCCCGCGACCACCGCTGCCGAATCTGACGCCATTCGCACCGGGACTTGCCCCAACAAGCCAACTTGAATAAGTTTTGCCTCATTTGGTTCATCCAATCCCCCAACAAAGCTGGACCTAAACGACACCACACCAACTATCTTTGCTGACTGAGTCGCTTCACAAGGCGTCACCCCATTTAGCCCGGTGCAAACCACAGTACCTTCGGGATAATTAATATTCTTGTCTGTCCCAATCAGTGATGGCTCTGCAGCGAAAAATTCCGCAAAGTCAATTCCATTACCCAACCAGGTGGTGGTCAGACCCGTATTGCCCCGGGCCGTTCCCACAGTTTTCCCATTCAAATCCAACAGCCTGATCCAGTGAGTCGTAGCATCTTGAGTGGTTGCTCCCATTTTAATGATCAGTCCGTCAGAAGCCGCCGTGGTTGTCGAATTCTCAATAATTGCCGAGGCCGTTGAGGTATTAGAATCAACCACATCCAGCCTCGCCCGCGGCGTTGTCGAATTAATGCCGATATTGCCCGCAGCCGAAATGCGCAATGCTTCTGCAAGAGTACCGCTGCTACGAACCTGGAAAGCAAGGTCAGCGGAGACTGCACCCGCACTATGACTTGTATAAATAGCAGAGATACCTGCCGCATTTACCTTGGTCGCGCCGGCGTCTGTGGTTCCAAAGATGAGACTGCTGCCATTGTTATTGGTAGTGTTAGTGTTATAGAGACGTGACTCGAGACCAAGACCCGTAAAGAGGCTTGTCGAATATGTACCAGAATTAGACCAGCTAATATCAAGGGGCTCAGCTGGTGCGGTTGTCCCAATCCCGACGTTACCAGTCTTGCTAATCACAAACTTGGTTATTCCCCCCAAACTGGCAGAAAATAAGTCTCCTCCCGTATCCAGTTGGTCAACTAGAAGAGCTGCTTGGCTAGTTTTGGCTGAAATACTGGCTGCTGAATATCCAGATCCGGTAGCGGCAATTGTCAAAAAATCATTAATCGCCACGCTTCCAGGAATATTGTTTAATCCAAATGTTGTCCCGGGATTAGAAATTTGGCCTAGGTTATCAATAAGAAACACTGGAGTTCCCGAAATACTCGCGGTCAACGGTCCTTGATCTCCTCCGTTTTGGTTAAAGGTCGCTAACGCTTTCCCAGTGACTACTCCTTGAACATGCAAAAGTCCAATGGGAGAGGTGGTCCCAATCCCGACGTTGCCAGAAGTATCGATTGTAAACCGATCATTAGTTCCTGGCTGACCACCTGAAGATATTTTAAACTTACTAGAATCACTCTTGGCAGCACCAATAGACCAATCTTGGGACGACACGAGTGATAAGTTGATATAAGCATCACGACCGCTAGTTCCACCTGAAGCCACCCTGAGAGAAGTATCTGAATTAGAAGTGTTGCTTGTATTTTGGATTGTCAACTGAACATTACCCCCAGAAATTGCCCGCTGGATATCAACCACTTGTGCTGGTGCTGTGCTCCCAATCCCTACATTCCCCGCATTGGTAATTACAAACTTGTTTAATCCGGAGACAGAGGCAGTAAACAAATCGCCAGTTCCCTGTTGATCAATCACCACCGCCGCTTGACCAGTGATCGCGGAAATAGAAGCGGCCGGATATGCCGCTGAAGTGGCGGCAATAGTTAAGGTGTCGTTGATTCCAAAACTGCCAGGAATTTTGTTCAAACCATAAGTTGTCCCAGGATTAGAAAGAAGTCCTAGTTTGTCAATCAAAAATACTGGCGTTCCAGAAAT
>OBEQ011451582.1_pt1 | contig 11552 bp, 9 predicted proteins | sample 1670901 | NCBI WGS metagenome assembly OBEQ01 (sample SAMEA104232315, study PRJEB22302) | groundwater metagenome | biome: forest; feature: aquifer; material: groundwater | place: USA | collected 2011-08-07 | depth 5.4 m | reverse complement strand
TAGAAAACTGGTTATAAGGTTTTTTATCAACCAAAATACTTCTTACAAAATATTCTTTTAAAAGTTCACTCTCAAAATATGCAAGCGGTTTTACAATGATTGGTGTACATGCTAAAAAGAGTCTGTAAAAAAAAATCTTATAAATTTACAACTTCTTATTTATAAGCCTAGATAACTTGTTATATAAGTGTAGATGAAGCAGAACGGGTTATTTGACTTATACAATTTTACTATATACCATATAAATCTGGAATCTAACTCCAATAATATATGATATACTATCTCTTGTGCAATATAAAAAACGAGATTTGGAAGATAGAATAAAAGATTCTCTTAAAATATTTCCAGTAATAGCTATTACCGGGCCACGTCAGGCTGGGAAATCAACGCTTATTAAGCATTACACAGAAAACAGTAAGGAAGAATGGAAATATTTTTCACTGGATAATTTTGAGTTAAGAACAAGAATAAAAGAAGATCCTGATATTTTTGCTGACTCCATTAATACAAATATAGTTATTGACGAAGCACAAAAAGCACCTGAATTATTTCATTCGTTAAAAGAACTAATTGATCAAGGTTTTCCTCATAAGATAATTCTTTCGGGTTCTGCAAATTTTTTATTGATGAAAGCTATTACGGAGTCATTAGCTGGTCGTATTGGGTTACTTGAGCTTTTGCCATTTTCTTTATCTGAAGCATATTCCATGAAGTCAAACAATTTAATAACAAAGATTCTAAATAATGCTGGGGTGAAAGAGTTGTTAAATACTTTAAATAAAATTGAAAAAAATAAAATATCTAATGATAAGTTATTAAAATTTGTCCTATCGGGCGGATATCCGAGGATACATGCCTTGAAAAGGGATTCTCATTATGAGTGGTTTCAAGCTTATATAAGCACTTATATTGAAAAGGACTTGCGTGATCTTTCACAGATAGGAAACCTGGATGCATTTCAAAAAGTTTATAGGCTTCTTGCTTTTCAAACCGCAAATATACTAAACACAAATAGTGCATCAAGTGACATAGGTGTAGACTTAAAAACGGTAAAACACTACTCTTCTATATTAGAGACCTCTTATCAGTGTAAATTTGTACCTGCTTATCTTTCAAACATACGAAAACAGCTTATAAAAAAACCAAAAGTATTTTATTTGGATACTGGGCTTGTAAATTATTTCCTTAAAAATGAAAGTGTGGAGGAAATGCTAAATAAAGGTGGCTGGGGAAATATACTGGAAACTTATGTCTTTTCACAAATTTATAAGGAAACTAAAGATATAACTTCAAAACCTTCATTGTATTTTTGGCGAACTAATAATGGTGCAGAGGTAGATTTTATAATTTCATCAGGGACAAAACTGTTTCCAATAGAAGTAAAATCAGCAGTGAAAATCGATCACTATTCAATCAGGGGTTTAAAAAGTTTTTTAGAAACTGCGCCTGATAAAGCTGTTACTTATGGGATAGTTCTTTATAGAGGTAAGGAAATTGCTTTAATTGATAAAAATATTATAGCTATTCCAGTAAATTATTTATTTTAAAATCCCCTCACAAATTACTAAGAAATGGAATTTTCTTTTTTATTGATAGGTAGAAAATAATAATTCATTTGTGATTTCAGCTCATAGATTTTTAATATTATAATAGTGGTCTATTATTAGAAACACTATTTCCATTTTTTATATGTTTTTGGAAACAATATTGCAAGATTTAGTATATAATATTAATTAAATGTATAAGCGATTATTGCAAAAGCCACTTGAAGGTAAAAATAGCTTTTTCCTCTTTGGAGCAAGAGGAACTGGTAAAAGCTATTGGTTAAAAAATCAATTAAAAGATTCTATAATATTAAATCTGCTTGAACCAGAGACAAGAATTGAACTTAGCACTAAGCCGGCATTACTTGAACAACAAATTCCACCTGAATATAAGGGTTGGATAGTAATAGATGAGATCCAAAAAGCTCCAATCCTTCTTGATCTGGTTCATAAATTAATTGAGGAAAAAAACTACAAATTTATACTTACCAGCTCAAGTGCTCGTAAATTAAAAAAGGTCGGAACTAATTTGCTGGCTGGCAGAGCTCATACATATTACATGTATCCTTTAACATTGCAGGAACTTAAGAATGACTTTGATTTAAGTAATGCTCTAAACTTTGGCATGCTTCCTAAAGTTTATGACGATAAAATCTCTAAAGCAGAAAAATATTTAAGCTCTTATACTAAAACTTATTTATATGAAGAGGTAATGCAGGAAGGTTTAAGTCGTAACCTAGAGGCTTTCAACCGTTTTTTAGAAGCAGCTAGCTTTTCTCAAGCAAGTGTACTAAATATAAGTTCAGTGGCTAGAGAGGTCGGAATTAATGCAAGAACGATATCTAATTATTTTGATTTGCTTGAAGATATGCTATTAAGCTATAGGCTAACTGTATTTAGTAAAAGAGCTAAACGTAAGATTATAGAACATCCTAAGTTTTACTTTTTTGATGTGGGTGTTTATCAATCCATTCGACCAAAGGGTCTAATAAATTCAGTTGAAGAAATAGAAGGACACGCATTAGAAACTTTAATACTACAAGAATTAATAGCATTAAACCACTACTACGAATTAGAATGTAAAATTCAATATTGGCGTACTTTAAATGGACAAGAGATAGATTTCATAATTTATGGTCCAAGACTTTTTATTGCAATTGAGGTAAAATGCTCAAAATCAATATCTTCTTCTGATCTAAAAAATCTTAAGCTTTTTCTGGAAGATTATCCTGAAGCTAAAGCTTATGTAGTTTATGGTGGTAAGAAAAAACTTTATTTTGGAAATAAAATAGAAGCTTTGCCTATTTTGGATTTTTTAAAATTATTACCGCAAATTCTCAGGTCATGACTATCAAGTGAGGAATATTAATACTCGTGGTGATTCTACCGTGCAATTTCACCACATCTATTAAAATACTTAAAGAGCTCATTGGAAGTTGATTATAAAAATCTAGTTTTTTTACTTTTTTATTATGTTATGTAAAATGGTGATTATTTTTTTATGGGTATATAGAAAACAGTAATGAAAAAAAGTGCTAATTCTTTTGTAATTTCAGCCTATAGGTTTTTCTGATTGAAGTTGTTTTGCAATTAATCCTATATTTACGGCAATAAAGATAAAAATCTTTTTGCACTAAAAATAGAAACGTCTTCTTTTTTTACATTCCAGTTTCTTTCACTAGTAAGAATTACTGAGGGAATTTTTAAAAGCCTTGAGAAATCTATAAGCACTGGTGAAATATCGGGATATCCATTTTTTGCTTCAAGAAGTAACCATGGTTTATCATTAAGTGTTATACAAAAATCTATCTCTTTATCATTATAAGTCCTGATAAAATAAAGTTCAAAATCATATCCAAATCGCTCATTCCATAAAGTAATTGTTTTTAATAGTTGGCATGCAATGAAATTTTCAAACCTTTGTCCCTCTGATTTAGCAAAGGACCAATCATAAAAATATACTTTTGGGTTTTTCCTAAGCGTTTTTTGAATTTGCTTAAAATATGGCTTAACCGTAAATGTAAGCATGATTTTCTCCAGCTGTAAAAGCCACTGCTTAACTGACTTATGATCAGTTTCAAGAACCTGAGCTAGAGAATTATATGAAATAGTGCTGCATAAGTTCTTTTCAAGAAGATCCACTAAGTTTTCAATTTTATCAAGATTTTGTAGATTACTTAAATCTCTTAAATCTTCTCTAATTAAAAGTTCTTGGTGTTGTTTTTGCCATCTACGAAAGAAGGATTCTGAACCCTTAAACAAAGGTTCTGGAAAACCTCCAAAATGTAATAAGGAATTGAAGTCATTTTCTTTAATTGTTTTATTTAAATCAAGAATATTTCCAATAAGTTTTGTGGGTGAAATATATTCTTTAAAATCTAATCTAAGTAAATCTCCTACTGAAATCGGAAAGATATGTGTGAGAAAGTACCTACCAACAAGCGAATCTCCAGATCTTCTAAAAGTATCTAATTGTGCACTTCCAGTAACCACAAACTGATAGTTTGATTTATGAGTATCGTAGATTCCTTTTAAAATATCCTTCCAATGTTTTCTTTTGTGGATCTCATCAAAAACAACTAGCTCTCCCAGATTACTTGACTTAACAAAAAAAGAGGATTGCTCTTCATAAGCCTTTCTGACTTCTCTGTTATCCCAATTAAAATAACTTCCGCCTAATTCTTTTATCTTAGTTAATGTGTAAGTGGTTTTTCCTACTTGCCTTGGCCCTGAAATAAACAGCATTCTATTAGAAAGCCAATTCTTATTAAAAGCATAATAATCAATATCTGGTTTTAAATTTTGGGGCATCTATCCCAATTTTACCACAAATCATGGGATGTCTATCCCAGTTTTACTAATCTAGCCCATCCTGCAAAATATCCTGTTATAAGGTCTATTTGGAAAGTTAGTTATAAAAAAAATTATCAACCATAATACTTCTTACAAAATATTCTTTTAAAAGTCCAAACCGTACTATCGAGCTTATTAAGTGTTGTATTTCCTAGACGTTCATAATAATCAATAGGAATCTCTACAAACTTATATCCATTTTTAACACTTCTTATTAGTAACTCTACAGGAAATGCTGCACCACCTGGACTCCACTCTAAGGCATGTATTAAAGTTTTCTTATAAGCACGCATCCCACTATGAACATCTGTAGTTTTAATACCATGTCTAATTTGTGTGAGCAGTGCAAACACTCTATTTGCTAGAAAGTTTGCTAGTGGCATATGTTTTGGTTTATGTAAAACCCTTGTAGTGTTGACAAGATCATATCCTTTTTCAGCTAATTCAAGCAGTTTAGGAATATCCTCAGATGGATATGTGCCATCACAATCCATAGTTACAATGATATCCCCAGAGGCAGATTTCAATGCTAATTCCATGGCTCTACCATAGCCTTTTGGAGGAAGTTGTTTTATAACCTTAGCTCCTTTTTCAGTTGCTATCTCTGCTGTCTTATCTGTGCTGCTATCCACTATTAATATTTCTGCATTAGGAACTACTTGTTTTATACTATCAATAACTGAACTAACTGCTTTTTCTTCATTCATTGAAATCATTACTACTGAAAGTGTTGACATATTGTTATATTATAAACAATTTAAAATCTAATAAGCTTTTAATGACATAATTTTTATATATGAGACCTTTAATAATTGGGGCTTCTGGTTTAGTTGGTAGTACCTTATATGCCGAAGCAAAAAGATTAGGCTATGAAGCAATTGGAACATATTTAAATCATCCACAAGAAGAACTTTATAGGCTTGATTATGGAGATATAAATGAAGTTATAAATTTTCTAAAAAGGTTTTCGCCTGATGTTATTATTTGCCCAGCAGCAAATGCAAACGTAGACCATATTGAAGAAAATCCAAAAGACGGTTGGTTAAATAATGTAGAAAAATTATCAACTCTCTTTAAAGTATCAGAAGAAAAGAATATACCCATAGCATTTTTTAGTAGTGATTATATTTTTGATGGAAAAGAAGGCCCCTATAAAGAAGATTCTCTACCTAATCCTCTTAATTTTTATGGTTCACACAAACTTGCTTCAGAAATTGCACTTAAGACATTTCTTCCAAAAAATCATTATATATTTAGAACAACTTGGGTTTTTGATTATGAAAAGCAAAGGAAGAATTTTCTTTATTCAATTATAAATAACTTAGGTACAGGTAAAGAAATTAAAGTGCCTACTGACATGAGTGCAACACCAGGTTATGCTTCAGACATAGCAAAATTTTCACTTGAATTAATCAAACAAAAAAAATATGGCAATTACAATTTAACCAATGGAGAAGTTATTAGCAGATATGATTTTGCCAAACTGATTGCAAAAGTTTATGAACTAAATGAAGATTTAATTATTAAAGCTAATTCTCAATCTATGAACTACATTGCAAAAAGACCTTTAAAAGCTGGATTAATAAATGATAAGTCAATAAAAGATACTGGACTAATATGGTGTACTTTAGAAAATGCCATAAAAGAAACAAGACAAAAGATGGAAAAAACTGGACAGTTCCCATTGATAAGCACAAATTTAGAGTCCAAGATATGCATTTATATACCCTGCTACAATGCTACAGCCACCTTACCAAAAGTTTTTGAAAGAATACCAGCTCAGGTTAAAGAAAAAGTTCAAGAAGTTTTTGTCGTTGACAATAACAGCTCTGATTACACATATTTAATGGCTATTGGCTACAGAGAAAAAAAGTCAGATTTAAAGAATTTAAAAATATTCAGGAATGCAAAAAACTTTGGCTATGGAGGTAGTCAGAAACTTGCTTATGCATATGCTATAAAACAAGGCTATGACATGGTAATAATGCTTCATGGTGATGCACAATATGCACCTGAGAAACTCCCCATAATGATTGAAACCATGGAAAAGGATAAATCCATTGATTTATTGTTTGGTTCAAGAATGACAGGGGATCCGCTTAAAGGAGGAATGCCATTACATAGATATCTTGGGAATAAAGCTCTGACTGCCTTTCAAAATATGCTACTTGGTACAAATATAAGCGAATTTCACTCTGGCTATAGAATCTTTAGAACATCAGCACTTGCTAAAGTACCATTTCATTTATGTGATAGTTATTATCATTTTGATACAGAAATAATTATTCTTTTTATAAAAAACAAGCTAAAGATTGGTGAGGTTACAATTGATACTCATTACGGCACTGAAAAATGTTATGTAAACATCTGGAAATATGGTATTCATGTGCTTGTTGCAACTTTTTGCTATTACTTATACACAAAAGGGCTACGAAATTATAAACTATATCACGATGGACAAACAGCCGATCTCAACAGGATTTTTGAAGAGTTTAAAACAGAAATGTTTTAAGTAATTATCTTAAAGTCTGGATAGCTTTTATCTTTTTCAGAAATAATGAGATTTTCACAAAAAGGCCAACTTATATTAAAAGTAGGATCGTTCCATCTTATCCCAGCATAATGGTTCGGTGAATAAAAAGTAGACATCTGATAAATCACTTCTGTATTGTCTTCTAAAGTTATATATCCATGTGCACATCCTTCTGGGACATAAATCATTTTATGACTATTAGCACTTAGTTCTATACTAAGCCATTCTTTAAATGTTTTTGAATTAACTCTTAAATCAACAACTACATCATAAATAGAACCACTTGTACACCTTACAAGCTTAGCTTCTTCATGGGGTTCTTGCTGATAATGCATTCCTCTTAAAGTATGTTTCTTAGAATTAAAAGCTACACTTATTTGAGAAAGATTAGGATTTAGTCCATGGTTTTCAAATTCTTTTGCACACCACATCCTCGCAAAAAATCCTCTTTCATCCTTTATTAACTCAGGCTCAATTATAAAAACATTTTTTATTTTTGTTTCATGAAATATCATTTTAATTATTTAATCCACTTAAAATCCGAACTTAACAATTTACTATTTCTAAGATTTTCCAATACTTTCAATCTAATAAAAGATGAGTTACGAAAATCTTTTTCTTGAAACACCATTTCATTTAATCCATTTTTTAAATCCATAATCGTTTTAATTAAATCATATTGGGGTTGATGCTGTGGCGCAAGTTTTTTAAATCTTTCAAAGTTTACTTTATAAGAACGTTTGTCTGGCTGTGCATCCTTATTTATAGACACTTCAACACCTGGAATAATTTTAACAACTGCATCAGCAAGCTCTTTAATTTTATAGTTCCATTCTTCACTTCCAATATTAACAACAATAAACTCTTTACCACTTTCATTTTTTCTATTTATAGCCCAGTCAATTGCTCTTGCCATATCATTTATATTAATAAGTGGTCTCCAGGGTGAGCCATCACTTAAAATTTGTATTTTGTTTAGAGTAATTGCTGAGGCTACAAAATCATTCAAAACAAGATCGAGTCTCAATCTAGCACTCATGCCACATGCAGTAGAAAACCGCAGGCATGTAACATTGAAATTTTTATCAGCAAGTAATTTTAAATCGTTTTCAGTAAGAACCTTTGACTTAGCATAAGCTGTAAGAGGATTTACTGGAGACTCTTCAGATTTTGCTCCATCTTCAGCAAAACCATAGACACTACAACTCGAAGCAAAAACAAAACTTTTTACCCCAAACTCTTTTGCCTTCTTTGCTAACATGACACTGGATCGATAATTAACATCTAGAGTTACTTCTTCATTTACATTACCAATTGGATCGTTTGAAATAGCTGCAAGATGTACTACTACATCCAGTCCAGACAAAAGGCTCTCTGGGAAAATTCTAATATCACCAAAGTATTGCAGATTAACATATCTTTCAGGTAAATCACTTGCATTGGTTAAACAATGAGCAAAATAAGCATTATCATAACCAATTAAAACAGCCTCTGGGCACAGCATTCTAAGATGCTTAACCGTTACAGGTCCAAGATATCCCATATTTCCTGTAATTAATATTTTCAATTCTTCACCCCTTTAAGCAAGTTATTTATTTTATCACAAACATATTTTGCAAAAGGAATTGCACAAGTGAATCCAGGTGAAACTACATTCAATATATGTAATGATTGCTCATTTCCTTCAATTACAAAATCCATTTCAAGTTTTTTTTCTTTTAAATTAACAAGTTGAGCTCTTATACCAGCTTTTCCCCATGTCTTATAATGCTTCTCTTGCACATCAGAAGCAAGCATTGAGGCTAATTTAACCAATTTGGATTTTGAATATTTTTGAATCTCTTCAATAGCAAGCTTTTTAAAATCAAAATTAGAAAACATAAATAAATCAATTTCTCTACTAACTATGTCAACGAATTCAAAGGGATTAAAATTATCAAAAAAATTATATTGCTCTCGCCAGAAAGCAGGAATTGCTGTCGGTCCAATTTTTACATTCCCATCTACAGTAACAGTAAAATGAACTCCTAAAAATGGATTTCTTAAATCGGGCACAGGGTAAACATTGGTTCGAATAGAACCTATAGGTTCATTTGAGTAAAGATAAAGCCCTTTAAAAGGAAGTATTTTATACTGTTTAGAAAATCCAAAATCATGTGCAATAACATCAGCATAAAGCCCTGCTGCATTTATAATATATCCTGCATCAAATATTCCTTCAGAAGTAAGAATATTATTTTTTATCCTTTTCACATATTTTACTCCCGGAAGAATCCTAACACCTTCACTAAGAGCATCGTGTTTTATTGCTTTCAAAACTTCTTGGGGATTAACTGTAGATGTCGTTGGAGAAAAAAGAGCTCTTTTATAAGTTTTAGCCCTTGGTTCAATACATTTAGCTTCTTCTTCAGAGATTTCGTTTAAGTCAACTCCGTTTGATTTACCTCTTTTAAGTAATTCATTAAGAAGAGGTAAATCGTTTTCATTCTTAGCTACAACAAGTTTTCCACATTTATTGATTTTTATTTTCTTCTCTTCACAATAATTTGTAAGGGCTTTATTGCCATCTTTTGTAAACCTTGCTTTTAAGCTATCACTTGTATAATAAAACCCTGCATGCAAAACCCCACTGTTTCTGCCACTTGCATGTAAGCCGCAATCCTTTTCTTTTTCTATTAATGTTACTTTTATATCCGAAAAGGTTTTTATTAGTTCTCTTGCAACACTAAGTCCTATTATTCCACCACCGATTACAAGAAAATCAGTCTTTGTACCCATTTACCAGACTTTCCACGGAGCACTTCCAGAATCCCATAAACCTTCAAGCATATTTTTATCCCTTAGTGTATCCATTGCATGCCAAAATCCAGAATGTTTAAAAGCAGAAAGCTCCCCATCAAGTGCAAGATGTTCTAAAGGTTCTCTCTCCCAATTGGTCTCATATTCTGGTATATAATCCATGACTTGTGGTTCTAAAACAAAAAAACCACCATTTATCCATCCTCCATCACCTTGTGGTTTCTCTACAAAACTATTAACAACATCTCCGACCATTTTCATATAACCATATCTACCCGGTGGCTGAACTGCTGTAAGAGTTGCTAGTTTTTTATTTTTTTTATGAAAGTCAATAAGGTTAGAAATGTTTACATTAGAAACACCATCTCCATAAGTAAAGCAAAAAGTCTCATTACTAAGGTAATCTTTAATTTTCTTTACGCGTCCGCCAGTACCTGTATCTTCACCAGTATCAACCAGTGTTACTTTCCAGGATTCTGAAGTTTGTTGGTGTATATCCATTTTATTGTTTTTTATGTCAAATGTAACATCTGAGGTATAAAGAAAATAATTTGCAAAATACTGTTTAATCATAAATGATCTATAACCACAACATACAATAAAATCATTAATTCCGTAAGCTGAATAAATCTTCATAATATGCCAAAGGATTGGCTTACCACCTATTTCAATCATGGGTTTTGGTTTTACATAAGTTTCTTCACTTAGTCTTGTACCTAACCCACCTGCAAGAATTACTGCTTTCATTTTATTTAAACTATCCTCCAATGCTTATATTATTATGACTGACAAACCTTAAAAAGGTTAGTTCTATATTATATATTTCTATTAGAATAGAATTTTCTTTCTTTTTGCTAATCAATTTTGTTACATTTTAAATTGAAATTCTCAATCTCGCAAATTCACCTATGTTTCTCAAGTAAAATAAAGTCCATGGATAAAACAACTACACCTGTAAGAACAGAAAAAGAAATCCATTCTGAGATAATGAACCTCGTAAAAGAATGGCATGCAGTAAAATTTGCTGAAAAGAAATTTATTCCAGGACAAACATATGTAAACTATGCAGGACGTATATTTGATGAGAAAGAACTACTAAATCTTATAGACTCATCTCTTGAGTTTTGGCTTACTGGTGGAAGATATGAAAGCTTATTTAGTGAAAAGCTAAATGAGTATTTAAGAGTTAAACATTCTCTTCTTGTAAATTCTGGCTCTTCCGCAAATTTGTTAGCCCTCTCAGCACTTACTGCTAATGAACTAGAAAAAATAAACAGAAGACTTATACCAGGTGATGAATTTATTACTATAGCTGCATCATTCCCAACCACTATCAACCCTGGAATCCAATACGGAATGACTCCTGTATTTTTGGATATTGAGCTTGGAACGTATAATATTGACGTTTCAAAACTTGAAGAAGCAATAAGTCCAAAAACAAAATTAATAATGCTCGCTCATACACTTGGAAATCCATTTAATCTTGATGCTGTTATAAACATTGCTAAAAAGCACAATCTTTGGGTAATAGAAGATACCTGTGATGCTTTAGGAAGCACTTATAATGGACAATTTTGTGGAACTATTGGAGATATTGGCACCTTCAGTTTTTATCCTGCTCATCATATAACTATGGGAGAAGGTGGAGCAGTCGTTACAAACAACTCTATACTAAAAATGTATCTTGCTAGTTTTAAGGATTGGGGAAGAGAGTGCTGGTGTCCTCCTGCAAAAGACAATACCTGCGGAAAGCGTTTTGCACGGGAATTAGGTAACCTTCCAAAAGGTTATCATCATAAGTTTATATTTTCACATATTGGTTA